>Ga0070761_10001279_pt1 | contig 15841 bp, 13 predicted proteins | sample HubBroMetageREF1_FD_66724 | JGI IMG/M metagenome (GOLD analysis project Ga0070761, IMG submission 66724) | Reference soil microbial communities from the Hubbard Brook experimental Forest, New Hampshire, USA - Hubbard Brook CCASE Soil... | ecosystem: Environmental > Terrestrial > Soil >... | reverse complement strand
ATATCGTCCGCCCTGCGTACCGCCTTTGGGATCTCCCAACCGCTACGCCGCACGATGTTAGATTGAAATGAGATATGCGAGCTTGCTGCTTTCGGGCACTGCTATTGGCGGTGGCGTTGTCGATGGGCATTCGCGCCCAGGAAAAAGGGATCGAGCCGGAGTGGGATATCCGGCCGGTACTGAAGGAAATCGCCGCGCACGCGCAGAGCATGCTCCCGGTGCTGGAACAGATCGACGCCAAGGAAATGGCGAAGAATGGCGCGCCGGATACCTACATCACGCAGCTCGACAACAGTAAGGTGCAGGCCAAGGCCCTGGCCACCGAGGCGCTGGCGTTGGCCAATTCACCCGACAAGCTTTCGGCCGATCTGGCCACCTTCTTTCGCCTGTTATCGCTCGAAAAGACCCTGCTATCCATCGAAGAGGGGATCCGCAAATATTGGAATCCGGCGGTGGCGGACCTGCTGAACAGCCAGATGGCCGAGAACGGCGCGAATCGCGAGCGCTTCCAACGTTATATCCTGGACCTGGCGGCGACGCACGAACAGGAGTGCGCGGTGATGGATCGCGAAGCGCAGCGCTGCCGCGGCATGCTGGCCAAACAGCCCAACGCCGCTTCCAAGACGGAGAAAAAGTAGGATGCCCTTTAACTGCACGATTTGTGGAGAGGAATCCACGCGCATTTGCGTGTGGTGCACCAAGGATACCTGTGCGAACCATTTGTGCGCGAAGTGCGGCCGGTGCAGCGATTGTTGCGAGTGCGAGGTGCCGCTGGATGAACCGGTGCACGCGGCCCCGCCGGTGCACGAACCTCCGCCCGTGCCGGAACCTGTCCCGCAGATCGAGGACCCAACGCCCATGCCCGGCGAACCCGTCCCGCCCGTGCAGGAGCCGGAGCCAGTCCATAGCGCACCGGCAGAACCCGATCTGCAGGTTTGAACAATGCGTACCCTTCCGATTGCCGTAGCGTCGGCTTTTCTCCTGTGTATAGCTTCCCCCAGCGCGGCTGCCGAAGCCGTCTTCAACATTAAGGACTATGGCGCCACGGGACGCAAGTCCGACGATGCCCGCCCCGCAATTCAAAAGGCCATTGACGCGGCTGGCGCAGGGGGCGGCGGCACCGTCTATGTGCCTCCAGGCGCATACACGTCGGGCACGCTGCATCTCCGCAGCCATGTGCGCATGCTGATCGATTCCGGCGCGACGCTCTATGCCTCGCTCGATGGCAAAGATTTCGACAAAGCCGCGCTGCTATACGGCGAAGGCGTAGACAACATCACCATCGAAGGGCGCGGCACGGTGGACGGCCAAGCGTCTTACATGTGGCAGGACAACGGCAACTTCGACGATGCTTTGATCCGCGAGAACATGCTGCTGGCAGCGGCTTTGGCCAAAGCTCAAGGCAAACCGTTGATGCGGTCGTTTCCAGCGGGTTTTCCCACGGAAACGATGTACCCCCACCTGGTCCTCCTGCTGCACTGCAAAGATGTGCGCATCGCCGGTCTGTCGTTCGTGCGTTCGCGAAGCTGGACCATCAACCCTTATGCCTGCGAGCGCCTGACGATTGACGGCGTCTACATCCAATCCAGCCTGAAAGAGGCGGTCTGGGCCGATGGCATCGATCCCGACGGATGCAAAGACGTGCGCATCTCGAACAGCACCATCGAAACCGGAGACGACGCCATCGTGCTCTGGTCGTCCAATATTTACGGCCCGCCGCTGCCCTGCGAGAACATTACGGTGACCAACTGCCGGCTCTCTTCAGCCTCCAGCGCACTGAAGTTCTGCGATGGAAATATGAATTGCATCCGGCATGTGACCGTGGATAACACCGTGATCGCGGGATCGAACCGCGGCATCGCCTTCATGCTCTTCGACGGTGGCTATGTGAGCGATGTGGTGCTCTCGAACCTGACCATCGAATGCCGCCGCCACGATTGGTTCTGGTGGGGCGATGGCGATCCCATCCATTTCGAAATTAAGCGGCGCAGTGAAGTGGATGGCCAAGCGCACCCCAATCAGCCACCGGCGGGGTCGATTCGCAATGTGATGATCCGGAATGTGGTGGCGCGCGGACAGGGAACTTCGACCATCCACGGGCATCCGGACAACTGGCTCGACGGCATCAGCCTCGACAATATCAAGCTGTTCGTTTCGAACGATCCGCACTCGCCGTTGCAGAAGACGGTGGACGCCATGCAGGTTCGCTGGGCGCGGAATTTGAAGCTCAAGGACGTGGAAGTGATTTGGGATCAGCCGGCGTCGGCGAAGTGGCAGAGCGCGCTGCGGCTTGAGGACGCGCAGGATGTGGAACTGGATGGCTTCAGGGGCAGGGAAGCGGCGCCCGGCATGCCCGCCGTGGCATTCGTGAATGTGGATGGCGCATCGGTGCGCAATACGAATGCAGCTCCGGGGACGGAATTATTTCTGGACATTGCGGGCGCCAAGAGCCGTGGCATTCGGTTGATGGGGAACGATCTGGACGCGGCTAAAACGCCGTATCGCGTGAGCGCGGGGGCGAAGAGGGACGCGGTGGTCCATCCTGCTTCGCAGTAGCGAGCCTGCCTCGCACTCTCTGCACGATATGAGCGCTTTCATTTGTGCAGGCAGCCCGCGCCAGCTCGTTTGTGACCCATTGCCGCTCAATAGCTTAGGGTCCGGCGGTGGGCAGGATTGCCTGGCACGATTGCCTGCCCCACAAGCAAACGGACCCACTGCCCGGGATTTTGCTTCAGAGCGTGAACGGGATTTTGAGAAGATCAGGCAGGAACATCGGCTGGCGGCTATGAGGTGGGCTACAGGCAGCAGTTAAGATTCGCCGTTCACGCTCTAAATTGTATAGTGATCGGCGCAGGCAAATCGTTTCATGGCTGGTACCAGTCTGGCCCATGGGCTATGATGAAAGTACTGTCAGGCAGGCGGAACCGACCGCCCCAGCTCCTCATTCATGCACACCAACCGGTTGATCGACGAAAAAAGTCCATATCTCCTCCAGCACGCGCACAACCCTGTGGATTGGTATCCCTGGGGGCCGGAGGCGTTTCAAAAGGCGCGCCAGGAAGGCAAGCCGATCTTCCTTTCCATTGGCTATTCCACTTGCCATTGGTGCCACGTGATGGAACGCGAATCCTTCGAAAACGAAACCATCGCCGCGCTGATGAACCGGCACTTCGTGGCTATCAAAGTCGATCGTGAAGAACGCCCCGATGTGGATCGCATTTATATGGCGTTCGTGCAGGCCACCACCGGCGGCGGAGGCTGGCCCATGTCCGTATGGCTCACCACCGACCTGAAGCCCTTCTACGGTGGCACCTATTTCCCGCCCGAACAGCGATACGGGCATCCCGGCTTCCCGATGGTGCTGGAGCGCGTCGCCGAGGCCTGGCAGCAGGATCGCGGCCGGATCGAAGAATCCAGCCGCCAGGCGGTCGAGCAGTTGACCAAACAATCGGCCGTGGGTCCCGCCGGGCCGGGTTCCGCATTGCGCCCGGATAAAGACACGCTGGACGCCGGTTTCTACGTCTTCCGGCGCACCTTCGACTCGCGCTACGCGGGCTTCGGGGAAGCGCCCAAGTTCCCCCGGCCAGTCGCGCTGAATTTTCTGTTGCGCTACTACGCCCGCACCAAGAACCAGGAAGCCCTCGACATGGTAACGGCTACTTTGCGCGAAATGGCCAAGGGCGGCATGTACGACCAGCTCGGCGGCGGCTTCCATCGCTATTCGGTGGATGCCCGCTGGTTCGTCCCGCACTTTGAAAAGATGCTTTACGACCAGGCGCAACTGGCCGTTTCGTATCTGGAGGCATTCCAGATCACCGGCGATACCTCCTACGCAGAAATAGCACGCGGCATCCTGGATTACGTGCTACGCGACATGCGCGATCCGGACGGCGGTTTCTACTCCGCCGAGGATGCCGATAGCGTGATCGATCCTGCCCATCCGGAGGAAAAGGGCGAAGGCGCGTTTTACGTTTGGACGCAATCGGAAATCGAAGCTGTGGCCGGCCAGCCAGCGGCCGAATGGTTCTGCCATCGGTTCGGCGTCGAGCCCGGTGGCAATGTTGAGAACGATCCGCACCAGGAATTCACCGGAAGAAATATCCTTTACCAGGCGCATCCGGACGAGGACCCCGCGCACGTTGCCGGCATTCAAGAAGCCGCGCATAGCCTGCTCGAAGCGCGCAACCGGCGGGTCCGCCCGCATCTCGACGACAAAGTCCTGACCGCCTGGAACGGTCTCATGATTTCCGCATTCGCCAAGGCCGGCGCAGTTTTGGCGGAGCCACGTTATGCGGATGCCGCCCGGCGCGCGGCGGATTTCATCGCGAATCGCATGTACGACGCGGAAACCGGCATCCTGCTTCGGCGCTACCGCCAGGGCGCCGCCGCCATCCCCGGTTTTCTCGACGACTATGCTTTCTTCACGCAAGCGTTGCTCGACCTGTACGAAACCGACTTCGAATGGCGCGAGCTGGAACTGGCCATCCGGCTCGCCGAAAAGACGATTGAGTTGTTCGAAGATACGGAGCATGGCGCGTTCTACAGCACAGCCGCGGGCGATCCTACGCTGGTGATGCGCATCAAGGAAGACTACGATGGCGCGGAGCCTTCCGGAAACTCCATCGCCGTGCTCAACCTGTTGCGTCTCGCGCAAATCACGGACCGGCGGGATTTCCAAACGTCCGCCGCGCGCGCGCTGGAGGCCTTCGGATCGCGCATGGTGGCCGCGCCCGTGGGAGTCCCGCAAATGCTCGTGGCATACGAATTCAGCATTTCGAAGCCCAAGCAGATTATCCTGGTGGGCGAGCGCGATGCGCCGGATACGCGCCACTTGCTCGACGCGCTCCATTCCCGCTTCCTTCCCCATCGCATCGCACTGCTGGTGAATGCGGAGTCGCGCCACGCGTTAGCCCGCTATCTTCCAACCGTCGCGAATATGACGGCCATCGGCGGAAAGGCCACCGCGCACGTCTGCGAAGACTACGCCTGCAAACTGCCCACCGCTGACGTGGCGGTCTTCGCCCAGTTGTTACAATAGACAATCAACCAAAACACCAGGAGGAGAAATGGAACGACCAGGAGCAACAACACTGCGCGGAGATCCCAAGACCTTAATAGGGCCGGAACTGAAGCCCGGAGATCCAGCGCCGGATTTCGAAGTCGTGGACGGAAGCCTCAAGCCAGTCACTCTGAGCGGTACTGGGGACCACGTGCGTATCTTCAGCGTGGTGCCCTCGCTCGATACCCCGGTGTGCGACGCCCAGACTAAGCGGTTCAACGAGGAAGCCGCCAGGATGCCCAGCGTGGATATCTTCACCGTGAGCATGGATCTTCCCTTCGCGCAGAAGCGCTGGTGCGGCGCCTTCGGAGTCGATAAGGTTAAGATGCTGTCGGACCACAAAGATGGCTCCTTCGGGAGCCACTATGGGACGTTGATCAAGGAATTGCGCATCGAAAGCCGTGCCATCTTCGTGGTGGGTAAGGATAACACCATCAAACACGCGGAGTATGTGAAGGAAGTCGCGGATGTCCCGAATTACGAAACGGCGCTGGCGGCGGCGCGCGCGGCATCGTAAGGTCTTACCGAGCCGCGACCCTGGGAGCGGTCTGGCGGACTTGAGGTAACTCTGAGTACGGATTCCCCAACCCCGGTCCTTGCCGAACGAGTCCTGGCTCGGGCGGTGGGTAGTCCGCTGGTGCGCGGCGGCCTGACCATCGGGGCCGGCATCGTCACCGGAAACATTACCGGCTTCGTACGTGTGGCTTTGACCGCTTACCTACTGGGCACACATTCGCAGGCCGATTCGCTGGCCGTGGCCGTGGGCCCGCTCGATGCGCTGAACTCGGTGCTCATCAACACCATGGTCTTCGCCTTCGTGCCCATGCTCACCGAGCGGCGCGGCGCCGATCGCACCGCGCTGTTCCTGAAGCTGAACCAGTGGTTCGCATGGCTGTTCTCCCTGTTGACGCTGGCCATCGTGGTTTCGGCGCCGTGGCTGATCGACGTTCTGGCGCCCGGCCTGGACCCACGCTACCACCACACCTCCGTCAATATCTTGCGCATCTCGGCCTTCTCCATCATGGCGGCCGGCTCGGCGGCCATCAACTGCGCGTTGCTATATACGGACCGCCGATTCGCGCCTTTCGCGTTCTATCAGGCTTGTCTCAATGTGTTTACCATCGCCGGCGCCGCGAGCTTGTGGCATGTGCTGGGGGTCTACGGCTTCGCCATCGGATACACGGCAGGCGCGTGGGCGCAGTTCGGCATCGTATCTTTCTATGCGCGCGCGAAGCTTGAAACCCGCAACCTGCCGCCGTCCACGGTGCATTGGCGCGAGATGCTGGGCAAGCCCCTGGCGGTCTGCCTATATGCCGTCAGCCTTGCGCTGAACATCGTTTTCACGCGCGCCTGGGCCACTCACCTCGGTCCGGGCATGGCTGCCGCGCTGGATTATTGCATGCGCGGCGTAGGCGTGCCGCTGGCTCTCCTGGTCAGTCCGATTTCCAACTCGCTGCTGCCGGAAATTGCGCGCCTGCGTAGTCAAATGAGGCTGCGCGAAGCCTTCCGCCTGATCGATAGGACCCTCGCTCTTGCGGCTCTAGCCGCCGTCGCGGGATGCGGCGTCGCGCTCGCTTTGCGCCAACCGGCGATCGCGATCCTGTTTCAACGCGGCAACTTCACGGCGGAATCCACCCGCTTGGTCTCGACCGTTTTCCTGAGCCTGGCGCCCAGCCTCATCGGTTGGAGCCTGTTGGAGTTGACCGGACGCGCGCTGTTTGCGCTCGACCGTCCCGCCTTGGCGTTGGGCGCCTCGTTTATTCCGGTGCTGGTCAACGTGGCGCTGACGCTTTCGTTGCACTCGTTGCAACCGCAGTTGATCGGCTTGGGGGCATCGGTGGGCCTGATGGCTGGATTCCTGGCGCTATTCACCGCGGCACACGCCAGCCGGAAGCGGTGGATGGCGTCGGCCCGCCTGGTCCACCTGGACTGAGACCGCCGGTTACCGTCAATACTGTTCACTTTGGCGGGGCAGACCATCGTCTTTTGTGGTCTGTCCTCCAGCGCGCGCAATTTCATGAAATAGTGGGGCGGGCAATCCTGCCCAATGCCACTTAGTTTTCCCATGACCAACACCTGCATTAATCGTGGGGCGGGCCTCCAGGCCTGCGGCGGGCGTCTACGCCCGCCTGTTCCGTTGCGCGAAGAGCGGGTCCTGGAGGACCGCGCAGACCTGGAGGTCCGCCCCACAACGTTCCGCAGCATTTCCCGACATTGAGAAAAGTAAGTGGCCGCCCTACAATTTTCGACCCTGCCGTCTTCGGGTCGGAGCCTTTAATGCCGGCTGGACCTCCGCCGAGATCGGCGTTTTTATCGGCGTTCAGCGGCGGCCAATATAGTTTTCTTGAGCCAGCGGAAAAAATGTGAAACCCAGGCCAGCAAGGTTTACTCCGCCGGCCCCTTGCCCAGCCGCTCATACTCCGCGTTGAACTCGCAACCCAGCAACGCGATCGCCGCTACCAGGTACATCCACACCAGCATCGCGATGCTGGCGCCAATACTGCCGTACATCACGTTGTAGTGCGCCATGTGCCGCACGTACCAGCCAAAGCCATTGGTGGCCGCCATCCAAAGCACGGTGGTCAGAGCCGTGCCGGGAAACAGGGCCGCGAAACGCTGCTGGCGGTTCGGCCCGAAGTAATAGAGCAGCATGGTTACCAGGATCATGGTGGCGAATGCGACGGCATATCGCGTCAGGCGGCTGAACAGTTCCCAGGCCCAGGCCCAAGGATTCCACAAAGGGTCTACCTTCATCCAACCCAGCACCGCATTCTCTACCTGAGTGCCGAACAGCAGCAACGCGGAAGCCGCCACTAAGGGCAGCGCGGACAATAGGACCAGCGCGATCGCCACGCCTGTGTTTTGCCAGAAATTACGGCTGCGTGGCACCCGGTAGGCCGCCTGAAAGCCTTCCATAAGGCTCTTGAAGACGCTTGAAGCCGCCCACAAGGAAACCGTCGCAGCCACCGCCAGCACCAGCCATGGACGCGCGCCGCGCACCTGAAACTGGCGCATGACCAAGTCTTCAGTTCCGGGTGGGACCGCCTCGGCCAGGAAGCCCGCCAGGGTGTTGGACACTAATTCGGCGCGTGTCTGAACCAGTATGGCCGCCGCGGATGTCAGCAGTGGAAAAAAAGACAACAAGGCGGAGTAAGCTGCGCCCTTGGCGATGCCGAAACAGTTGTCGTCAGCCGCTGCGACAATGCTTCGCTGCAGGAGATAGAAAAATGTCTTCCAAGTCCATCGCACAGAGCCAGTATAACGGCGCGCCCGTCTCAGCGCAGGCTGCATCGACACACCATGGGATTCGTGCTGAATTTTACAGACAGCGCGCCGCGGCGATATGCCGCCTGTCCCACTAGCGGAGCCCGGACCTTCCGCGCCTACTTGCCTTCTTGAGCCTTCCGGTAAGCCGCCCACCGCTTCTTCGTGGCCGCCACGATCCGGGCCCTCCCAGCGGCGCTGAGTGCGCGCTTTTTCGGTTTAGGTGCGGCGGTTGCGGCTGCCTTAGTTCCATGCTCGGCCTTGTAAGCGGCCCACCTCTTCTTTTGGGCCAAAGCGATGCGCTTGCGCGCGGCCGCGCTCATCGTGTGTTTCTTGGGCGCGGATGCGCCGGAAGCCGCGGCAGCGGGAGCCGGCCCGGTAGCCGGATGGCCTCCAATCTGGCTGCGTAGGTCCGCTATCTTCTGCTCAACCTGGTCCCGCTTGTGTTGGAAACCGATTAAAGCAGCTTCTAGTAGTTCAGTGTCTTGCTTGGGTAATCTTGGCATCAGATCGATTATACACTCACTTACCCGGCGTTGTCTCGGACTATTGGGTTACTCCGTCCAAATCCGAAATATTCGTTCGGAATAGCGCCGAGGCGGTACAATACCAATGTGGACCGTAGAGGTTTTCTGGGCATGGTGGCCCCAATGGCAATTCGAGATAAGCTGGCGGGAGCCGTGTCTATCCCGATCGTCGACACTCATATCCATCTTTTCGACACAGCGCGTCCGCAAGGGGTGCCGTGGCCGGACAAGACGGACGCCGTAATCTACAAGCCTGCCTTACCCATCAGATATCGCAAGGTCACCCAGGATCTCGGCGTCGTAGGCGCCATCGAGATCGAATGCAGCCCCTGGCTGGAGGACAATCAATGGGTCCTGGACGTGGCCGCCAAAGACTCGATTATCGTCGGTACTATCGGAGACCTGGAACCTGGTATTCCGAAGTTCCGCGCCCAGTTGGAACGTTTCGCGCGCAACCCGCTGTTTTTAGGTATCCGTTATGGCAACCTTTGGGGCCGGGATCTGGGCGCGGAATTGGGGAAGCCGGAATTTATAAACGGACTCAAGACGCTGGCCGAAGCCGGCCTGTCGCTCGATACCGCCAATCCCACGCCAGATCTCGTCGCGGACGTGGCGCGGCTGACCGATCGTGTTCCCAACCTGCGCGTCGTTATGGATCATCTGCCACAACTCGATCCTTCCACGGCCAATCTGCTGGAACTCGCCAAGCGTCCGCAAATCTACGCTAAAGTTTCCGGAGTGCTGCGGCGCGTGTCGGGCCGGGTGCCTCTCGATACCGGCTTTTACCGGGGCAGGCTCGACGAAATCTGGGATATCTTCGGCCCGGATCGGCTGATCTATGGCAGTGACTGGCCGAACAGCGATCCGCTGGGGACTTATCCGCAGGTGCTGAAAATCGTGGAGGAGTACTTTCATGCCAAGGGGACCGCGGCTTCCGAGAAATACTTCTGGAAGAATTCCATCGCGGCATACCGCTGGATCAAACGGGATGCGCGCCAACCTGGACCGGCGTAACGCATTGCACCCTGCCGTAGCGGTACTTTGTCTGTGCATGCCCACGTTATGGAACGGCTGCGGCCGGAGTCAGCCTCCGGACATCGCGGCGGATATCGCGGGTATTCGCGCCGTCGATAATCATGCGCACCCGGTACGAGCCGGTGAAGGCGACCGCGAGTTCGATGCGCTGCCGGTCGATAATATGGAGCCGGCTTCCGATCCGGTCTATTTGAGGCCGGGAGCGCCCGGCATCCTGGAAGCGTGGCGCGCTCTGTTCGGATACTCTTACAGCGATTTGCGGCCGGAACACGCGCGAGGGTTGCCACCCTTGAAGCGGCGGGCCATCGAGCGTGAAGGCGACGGCTACCCGGCGTGGGTGCTGGATCGAATGGGCGTGGAAACGATGCTCGCCAATCGAGTGAGCATGGGGCGCGGCATCCAACCTCCCCGCTTCCGTTGGGTGCCATACGCCGATGCGCTGCTGTTTCCGCTCGACAATTCGCACCTTGCCGCCAGGAACTCCGACCGCAAAGCGTTCTTCGCGGATGAAGACATCTTGCTGCGGCGCTACCTAAGAGAAGCGGGGATGACCAGCCTGCCAGCGAGCCTGGGCGAGTATCTTACACGCGTCGTAACTCCCACCCTTGAGGCGCAGAGGCACGGCGGCGCCGTGGCCGAGAAGTTCGAGGCCGCCTATTTGCGCGCGCTCGACTTCGACCCAGCCGACGGCGCTACGGCGGCTAAGGTGTATACCCGGTATCGCGCGAAGGGCACGCCGCCGGACGACCAATACAAGCTTCTGCAGGACTTTGTGTTCCGGCACATCGCGAAGGAGTGTGGACGCCTGGGGATGGCTGTACACATCCACACCATGGCTGGCGCCGGTAGCTACTTCGAAGTGCGCGGCGCCAATCCGCTGCTGCTCGAATCTGTCCTCAACGATCCGGCGCTTCGTAAGACGAACTTCGTGATGCTGCACGGGGGCTGGCCCTTTACACGCGAAATCACGGCGCTGTTGGAAAAGCCCAACGCTTATCTGGATTATTCCTCCCAATCTTTGCTATTGCCGCCAGCCACCCTGGCGGCGACCCTGCGGGAATGGCTGGAATGGGTGCCGGAGAAGGTCATGTTTGCCACGGATGCCTATCCCTACTCGGACGAAATGGGATGGGAGGAATCCGGCTGGATCGCGGCGCATCGGGCGCGCGAGGCGCTGGCGCTGGCACTGACCGCCATGCTGCGGGATGGTGAGATTTCGCGCGATCGGGCCCTCCAACTGGCCAGGTTGGTCTTGCGCGACAATGCCCGCAAGCTTTACGGTTTGTAAGTTCTGTGGCGCATGCGGTGGGCAGGCGGTTTCGCCTGCCGGGTACCGCCTGTCTAACCCCAACTGACAGTACGACTCATGCGCCTTGTGGTACCCCCAAAATTCTTGCCTTCCCTTCGGCTATGCCGCAAACTTCAATTTTGCGAATCATTTCATCGGAGGACATGAAGAGTATGACGCTTTCACGAAGTAAGACCGTCGCGCGGGTTGTATTGTTACTCTCCGCGGGCATCCTGGGGACCTGCATCTCACTGGCGTCGACCTTGCCAGGCCCGGTTTCCAAACCGGAAGGAGATACGGATGCCGCGCCAGCCTCGCTGCTGCCCCCCATGATGGATTCTTCGGCGTCTTTTACGGATACCGGGAGCACGGGCGCCGCCCCCGAGAGTCATGCGGCGCCGGCCCCCTTGGACGCCAGGGTGGATTCGAGCGACGGTCCAGGCGCACAGCCGGACAATAAGGGATGTGTCCCGGAGCCTGTGTCTATAATCCTGATGACCAGCGGACTGCTCGGCCTCATTGCCGCGCGGCGCTTCAGGAAGTAGGACAGGCCTCCCGGCCTGTCCGCGTGGCGCGTCTCGACAGAGACTCATGGCTCCGACGGTACGATCTTCGAGTCGACTTGGAATCTGCGGTAGTTATTCCAGGTAATCTCCTGGTCCATGGCGATTTTCTTGACTAACCCGAGCCTTCCCGCGCCCTTCATGTATAGACGTTTGGGCAACCATAGATCGTTGGCCACGCTGGTTTGTTCGTAGACCAGTTTCGCGCCCGGATTCAGGCGGGCCAGAAACAGCCCAAACGCGATCGTTTCGGTAGTCTCCGCTTCCAGCCGGACCCACTGGTAGCTCGACTGGTCGATCCATATCTTGCCGCGGATCTTAAGCAGCGCCTTGGCGTCCTTGTCCTGCGCATGATATCCCGCTTTAGGCGTTCCCGCGATGATCCAAACGCCATGGCCGTCCACCTGCGCCTCACCCTCGATGCGCAAGTCAAAGGCATCCGGTATCTCCCGCAGGAACTCGCGCTCCTTTCGTCGGCGCGTTTCGTAGTCCTCCAGCCGGCGCCGCTTTTCTTCCGGTGTTTCGCGCGCCAGCTTGGCGGTGCTCTTGTCCAGCTTCTCCTGTTGCTTCTCTTGTTCGGCGGGCGGGAGCAGTTGCCCGTTGCGCTCCAGCATGCGCCGGTAAGGCTCGCCATCCAGCATTACGGTTTCCCAGGCGCTCCCCTCAGTGGATTGCACGTTGCCTGCGGAATCGAAGTGCCGTTCCGTGGAACGCGCCACCCAGGTATAGTCCTTCATGCGCAGCCAGTTCGCCTGGTCCAGATCCACCGACTTGCGGACGATTTCGCGGGCATCTTCCGCGGCCAGCCCGGCAGCGATTCCGGTAGCCAGACTGACAGCCGCCACAATTAATGCAATCGGTCGCGGGTCAGTTTGCTTGTGGGGCGGGCAATTCTGCCCAATGCCACTTACTTTTGTTACGAAACTCGACTCTCGCATAAATCGTGTTGCGGACCCCCCGGTCCGCGCGGGTCCCCCTGACCCGCTCTTCGCTTGTGGAATCAGCCACTTGACGGTTGCGTCAGGCCGACGAGGGCGTCGGCACGCGGACTGGGGGGTCCGCCCCACCATTTAATGCAGATTCCCGATATTTGAAAAGTAAGTGGCATTGGGCAATTCTGCCCGCAGCCGGCTCTGGCCGCCTAAAAAGGCGGCTGCGGCCAAGATTGGCCGCCCTCCAACCGGGAGAGCGGCGCGGAGGCACGGGAGCCAAGCAGTTCTCCTCAAGCAGGCAAAAACTAACTTTAGCATCATGATTCAGATACCTTCGGTTAGCCTCCCGGATATTAACCTATTTCGGGGTGACTTCCGAAACGCGCCTACTGTATCGTTTTGCATAGAGCGCCGAGTTACAGGAGACTGCATGTTGGAATGGAAGCGTTTATGGCACGGGGAAGAAGGCCAGGACCTCACGGAATACGTGCTGCTGCTGGCTTTTGTCGCGCTGACGACCGCGGCTCTGGTAACCGGGCCGATGACCAGCGTCAACCAAATCTGGTCCACCGGGAACAGCGAATTGAGCACGGCGGCAATTACCGCCGATTCATAGCCGATCCACGCCAATAATGCCGGCGTGAAACCCAATTTGGAGGGGGGCGCATGTCCCGCATCCGCCCGTTTGGGTACCATGGAGCTATGGACAAACTGCCGGCATTTCAAAACGAACCCTACACCGATTTCTCCGCCCCCGCAAACCGGCTAGCCTTGGACCAAGCGCTCGCCATGGTGCGCGCGCAGCTCGGGCGCGAGTACGATCTGCAGATCGGCGGCGAGCGCATAAAGACCGGCGATTTGCTGCGCTCGGTCAACCCCTCCGACCCGCGGGAGGTGGTCGGGGTGCACCATCGGGCCACCGCCGAGCTGGCCCGCCGCGCGGTGGACTCGGCATACGCTTTTTTCTCCGAATGGTCCGCTACTCCGGCCGAAAAGCGCATACGGCTCTTGTTAAACGCGGCCGACATCCTCCGCCGCCGCAAGCTGGAGTTCGACGCCTGGCTGGTGCTGGAGGCCGGCAAGACCTGGCCGGAGGCGGACGCGGATGTCTCCGAGGCGGTCGATTTCTGCGAGTACTACGCGCGGGAGATGCAACGGCTCAGCGTTCCGCAGCCGCCGGCCGTGCAACTTCCCGGCGAGCGTGGCGAAATACGTTACCTGCCGCTGGGCGTAGGTGTGGTCATTCCGCCTTGGAACTTCCCGCTGGCAATCATGGTGGGAATGACCGTGGCTTCGCTGGTGGCGGGTAACACGGCCATCGTCAAGCCGTCCAGTGAAACCCCGACTATTGGGGCGAAATTCGCCGAAGTGCTGTTGGAGGCCGGTTTCCCGGACCAGTCGTTCTGTCTGCTCACCGGCAGCGGCGCGGCGGTCGGCGACACCATCGTGGAACATCCCAAGACCCGTTTCGTGGCCTTCACCGGCTCGCGCGATGTGGGTCTGCACATCAACGAGCTAGCCGCCAAGGCGCAGCCCGGCCAGATCTGGATTAAGCGCGTAATCGCGGAGATGGGCGGCAAGGATGCCATCGTGGTGGACGCGGATTGCGATCTGGACAAGGCCGTGGAAGGCGTCGCGGTCTCGGCGTTTGGATACTCGGGGCAGAAGTGCTCGGCTTGTTCACGCGCCATCGTGGATGCCAAAGTTTACGACGCATTCCTGGAAAAACTCCAAGCCCGCGTTTCCACGATTAAGGTGGGCGAAGCGGAGAAGCCCGAGAACTATATGGGTCCGGTGATCAGCGATAGTGCGCGGCGGACGATTCTGCAATACATCGAAACCGGCAAGGGCGAAGGCCGGCTTCTGCCGGTCAACGTCGCGGCGCCCGCGGCGGGGTATTTCGTTCCGCCGACGGTCATTGCGGACGTGGATTCCAAAGCGCGCATCTTTCAGGAGGAGATCTTCGGACCGGTGCTGGCGGTAACCAAAGCGCGCGATTTCGAGCAGGCCATGGAACTGGCCAACGATTCGCAATATGGCCTCACTGGAGCTATCTTCTCCAACGTGCCTGAACACATCGATCGCGCCCGAAGCCAGTTTTTCGTGGGCAATCTGTACGTGAACCGCAAGTGTACCGGCGCCATGGTCGGCGCGCACCCATTCGGCGGATTCAACATGTCCGGCACGGATTCGAAGGGCGGCGGTCCGGATTATATGCTGTTGTTTTTGCAGGCGAAGTCCATCGCGGAGCGTGTGGGATAGGCGTTTGGTTACAACGCCGCATCGTCCTTCCGCCAGAATTCGGGATCGCCTGAACCTCCACTACTGCGGGCAGTGCCATACTGGAACTGAAGGAGACGGCGCGGCCCGGAGATTTTCCGGCACGAACTCCAAATGGATCAGCTGGACCTAAAAACGCTTTCCGTCAGGGAGAGCGATCAAATTGAATGGAAAGAGGACGTTGCCGACACCGACGATGTTGCGGCGACCCTTGCCGCCTTTGCGAACGATTGGTCGAATCTTGGCGGTGGGTACGTTATCTGTGGCGCCAAGGAAGAGGAGGACGAACACGGGTTCCCACGTGTTGTGATTGTCGGATTATCCGCGGCTAGGTTGAAAGAGGTTGAGGGGAAGGTGCTGACCGCCTGCCGGGATCGGGTGTCGCCCTCTATAGCACCACTTGTAGACGAGCTACCCTCGAATAGCCCAGACCGTCGGGTGCTCGTATTTATCATGCCGGCTACACGTTCTGCACACCTCTTTCGCCGCCGCGAAAGCGCCCGTAGGTACTATGTCCGAATCAGTCGAGAAACCCGGGAGGCGCGAAACGTATCCTGCGAGAACTCCTGGTTCGGAAGGGGACGATAGAGGAATGGGACAGGCGCGTTTGCGTTACAGCAACAGTTAACGATTTGGATTTGCTGGCCCTTCGAGACGCACTGCAACGCATGGGCGTTTTCCATCCCGACAAGGGAATAGATGAATATCTCTCTGACAACCAATCCCTAAGCCCATTTGTTCCACCCCTTTGCTTTAGGGAAGCTCTTACCGGGACGTTGCGTCCACGCAATTTTGCGATGCTCCTGTTCGGGCGAAATCTGCAAGGTCACATTCACGGGGCTTTCTCACTGTTCTCGGTTCATCCAGGCGTCGATCGCTCCGAACCGCATGCA
>Ga0070761_10001276_pt1 | contig 15853 bp, 3 predicted proteins | sample HubBroMetageREF1_FD_66724 | JGI IMG/M metagenome (GOLD analysis project Ga0070761, IMG submission 66724) | Reference soil microbial communities from the Hubbard Brook experimental Forest, New Hampshire, USA - Hubbard Brook CCASE Soil... | ecosystem: Environmental > Terrestrial > Soil > Temperate... | reverse complement strand
CCTGCCTTATGACGGCGTTCACATTCTCCTGCTCGCTGTCATACCAGGCCAGGGGATCCTTCGCCGAGTTCTGCAGCGGGTCAGGCACGGGCGGCACCTCAAGAGGGAGGCGATACCGGTAAGGAGAAACGATGTCGGCGGCCACGATGGCGGTCTTCAGGTACCACCTGAGCAGGCGTGTCAGTGCCTCAAGCCGCCTTTCCTCCGGCTCTTCGGCCTGCGCCCGCTCGGCCGCGAAAAGGTGCAGCAGATCGTGGAACTGGTACCAGCCAGGTGCGGGCGATTCCAGCAGGCTCGCGTCGACGAGCGTCTCAAGGGCAACGGCCGCGTCCGCTTCCGATTCGCCGATCAGGGCCGCCGAAGCGGACAAGGCGATCTTGCGCCCATTCCAGAATCCGAGCAGCCGGAACGCGCGGGTCGGATCAACCCGGCGGCGATCCGTGTGCAGGCTGTCGTAGCTGACGCGGAACCCTGACCGCACCTCAAGGTCGCCGACCTGAAGCTCGTCCAGCCTGCGCCGTTCGTCCCGGAGGAGATCAGCCATCGTGGCGACCCGCCATTGCCGGCGTATAGCGAGGCGGGCGCCACAGATCCTGATCGCGAGCGGCAGCCCGGCGCACACCGTCAGGACAGCCGCGGTCGCGTCCGGCTCGGCGGCCGTCCGGTCGCGGCCTACGATTCGCGAGAACAACTCCAGCGCCTCGAGCTCCGACAGCGTGTTGAGGTCGACGAACCGCGTGCTCAGAAGGTGCGGAGTCCTGTTCCTGGTGGTGACCAGGACGGCGCAGGACGCGGTGCCTGGCAAAAGCGGCCTCACCTGGGCCACGTCTTTGGCGTTGTCGAGCAGGATCAGCACCCGCCGGTCAGCCAGCCTGGTCCGGTACAGCGCGGTCCGCTCCTCCTCCCCCGCCGGGACCTTGCCGCCGTCCACGCCGAGATCCCGCAGAAACCTGGCCAGGAGCTCGCTTGGTGCCGTCGGGTCAGCGGATGCGCCGCACAGGTCGGCGTACAGCTGCCCGTCAGGGAACAGGTCACGTACCTGATGCGCGGCATGTATAGCGAGCGTTGTCTTGCCGAGGCCGGCGGCCCCGGCCACGACGACTATCCGCACGGTCCCTGGGCCATCGGCCACGTCGCGGTGAATCAGGGCGTTGCTGAGGTAAGAGACCTCTGCTTCGCGACCGCTGAAGTCCACGATGTCGGCGGGAAGCTGGGCCGGCCGCGGCAGCACCGACCCGGCCGGAGCCCGCGATGGAACTCCCGCCTGGGCATCGTCACGGTCAGCTAGCCCGCCAGGCCCGGTCGTGGGTGCGGCCTGGCCCGGCAAGCTGTCGCCGGCTCTCTCCTGCGGTCCAGGCACCTCGCCGGCCAGGATCTGCCGGTGGATACCGCGCAGTTCAGTGCCTGGTTCCAGGCCAAGCTCGTCGACGAGCGCCCGGCGTGCCTCCTGATAGGCATGCAGCGCCTGAGCCCGCTGTCCAGTACCGGCCAGCGCCAGCATGAGCTGGGCGTGGAACCGTTCCTTCAGTGGATGCTGGGCCGTCATTTCCAGCAACTGGGGTATGAGTTCCTGGTGCTGCCCGAGCCGGAGCCCGGCGTCGAAGCCGTCCTCGATCACCTGGAGGCGCAACCGTTCAAGGTGCGGCACGAATCTGCCGCGCAGCACCTCGGCGGGCACGTCAAGCAACGGCTCTGCCCGCCACAGCCGGAGCGCCCGCACAGCGGCGGCCGACGCGTTCGCCCAATCGCAGGCCCGCACCGCGGCCCGGGCGTCCCCGCAGAAAGCCTCGAACTCAAGCACATCTAGTTCCGGCTGGTCCACTCGGATCAGGTAGCCAGGGTCACGCGCCACGATCCTTGCCGTGTCACGTCCCAGCGCCTGCCGCAACCGCCTGATATACGAACGCAGAGTATCCGCCGCCGCCGGCGGCGGCGACCCGTCCCACACCATCTCGGCCAGCTCCGCGGCCGGAACCGGCACGTTCGCATGCAGCAAGAGCGCAGCCAGCAGCACCCGGAGCCGCGGTCCGACGGGCACGATCGCAGTCCCAGTGCTGTCAGCCACCACCAGCGGCCCCAGCAGCGCGAATCGCATTCCGGATCCCCATTCGCGGTTGTCCTGGCCGCTCAGCGCATCGCTGAACGATCCTCGATCCCCAGAATCCCGGACCTCTGCGGCAAGTTTTTCACGTTTGCGGGGCGATGCCCTGCTGCGGCCTGTCTCAGCACCCGGGCAGGTGCCTTCAATTCGGATCAGATCGACTGACGACGCGAACACCGGCTCCGGCGTAGCCTGAACACATGGCTTGTGCCGCTGCGTCTGGTGAGCACGCGGCTGTCGGCAGCCAGCATGCGCTTGGTCGGCTGCTCGACTACTACCAGGACACCGCTGCCCTGGCCGAGAGCTTCCTAGCGCCCCAGACCCGTCCTGTGCCCGCGTCGGCCGTACCTGAAGCGCTCAAGGCCCCGAGCATGCGGGACGCCCCTGCGGCGCTGACGTGGGTACGCGCCGACCGTGCCAACTTGGTCGCCTGCCTTGATTTCGTCACTCGCACCGGCCAGCACAGCCGCATCGTTGCCCTTACTTCCGGTCTGGCCGCGTTGCTGAGACGTGACGGGTCCTGGGCCGAGGCCCTGACCCGCCACACGACCGCCGTCAACGCCGCACGGCAGCTGAACGACCGGCTCGGCGAGGCGAACGCGCTCATCGACCTAGCGGACGCACGGCTGGTCACCGGAGATCTCGTGGGTGCGGCCGAGACCGTGGAAGAGGCTCTCGGCATCTACCGTCAGCTCGGCGACCGGCTTGGGGAAGCGAACGCCCTCACCGACATTGGAACTCTGAGACGGCTGACCGGTGATTTCCCCGGTGCGGACGGGACCACGAATGCGGCCCTGGAGATATTCCGCGACCTCGGCGACAAGCTCGGCGAGGCGCGCGCCCTGCGCAGCCTCGGGGAAGTGGGTTACGTCACAGGCGATTATGACGGCGCGGCCGAGGTACTGGAGAAGGCGCTGCACATCGGCCGTGCCCGTGGCGACCGGCTCGCGGAGGCGAACGCGCTCAACGATCTCGGAGTCGTGCGACGGCTCACTGGCGATCTTGCGGGTGCGGCCGGGGCCGTGGAGGATGCTCTGGGCATCTTCCGCGAGCTCGGCGATCAACTGGGCGAAGCGCACTCCCTTAGCGACCTCGGGACCATGCGGTACCTGGGGGATGACTACCAAGGCGCCGCGCAGACTCTGGCCCATGCCCTGCGCATCTACCGCCGTCTCGGTAACCGGCTTGGTGAGGCAAATGCGCTCAGCGATCTCGCGGCCGTACGACAGTTAACTGGTGATTATTCCGACGCGGCGCAGACACTCGAGATAGCCCTGGTTATCTACCGCGACATAGGTGACCGGCTTGGTGAGGCCAATGCCCTCAGCGACTTCGGGGCGGTGCGAAGGTTGCTGGGTGACTACACCGGCGCGACTGGGGTGCTGGAAGAAGCCCTTGAGATGTACCGCGATATGGGAAACCCGCTAGGCGAGGCTAACGCTCTCCACAATCTCGGAATTGTGAAGCGGCTGACGGATGATTACCTGGGCGCGGCTGCGGCCTTGGGGGAAGCTCTTAACATGTACCGGGACCTGAGTGACCAGCCAGGTCAAATCGAGACGCTCAATGAGCAGGGAATCCTGCACCGAATTCGTGGTGACCTTGCTCAGGCTCAGGAATGTCACCAACACGCCATGGACCTGGCCCGCGTGACCGGCAGTTCCCAGAATGAGGCCCGCGCGCTGGCCGGCCTGGGCCGCTGCGCGCTTGCCGATGGTCACACCGCGCAAGCCCAGATCCTGCTTCGGCAAGCACACCACATCTTCCAGCGGATCGGCGCCGCCGAGGCCAGCCAGGTCTATGCCGAACTCGATGAACTACCGGAGGGTCGGCCCTAGGTCAGCGCAACGCGGATCGCGTTGCCCGCGCCTCCGCGGCCCATGATCCGCCGGGTGGCCCGGGGGGATTCACCCCCGGCCTCCTGGGAATCTCGCGGGTGCGGCGGTGTTCCCGGGGTGGCTGACAGGCAGTGGCGGACCTCGTAGTCGCGCGCGACACGCCAATGCGGCTCGCGTGCCCCTGAAGTGCCCCGGGGATGCCCCTCGAATGCCCCGGCTCGGCTCCAGAATCCTCGGTAAACCCTAAATGACGACAGATAATTTTATGGCAATCGAACCATTATTTCTGCATTTACCGACAACGGCTCAAGTGGCCGGTAGCACGGCCGTTTGTTCCCTGGATCGCTGAGCCCCGCCGTCGGGCCGGGCGGAAGTGGGGTTCGATGGCCGACTCGCCGATAGGGCGGAGATCGCGGTCGTCGCTGGCGATGGTAGCGGCCGGGGCGCTGGTCGCTGGACTGCTGCCGGGGCTGCCCGCGCAGGCGGCGGGCCTGCGGCCCGCTGCGATGGCGCCCGGCACCGGGAGGCCGGTGTATGACCCGCCGGTGTACCGGGGCCGGCTGTGGAAGCCGCGCAAGCTGGAATCGATGCCGTCGGTGGGCGGGCATTCGCTGCCCGCGGATGCCGGGAAGCGGGCGCAGGCCAGGCTGAAGCCGCCGCGCGAGCCTGACTCGGTCGCGGCGGTGCCTTACCGGGTGCCGTCGCGGCTGTGGTGGCCGTCTGGGTCAGGGACAGCCCAGCTCAGCCAGCCGGTGCCGGTGCGGCACGGGCCGATCACCGGTGAGCTGACGCGGGCACTGACCGGGCCGCAGCGAGCGGGTGACCTGCCCTTCACGGTCACCGCGCTCGGCGGCGGCAAGGCAGGCGGCGGGGCCGGGGCCGGCAACCTGGCGCCCGCCGCCGTCGAGATCGCGGTCGCGCCGCGCCGGGTGGCGCGGGCCGATGGCGTGAGCGGCGTGGTGTTCGCGGTGTCGGGCGGGCCTGGGCGGGTGCTGGTGCGGCTGGACTATTCGAGGTTCGCGAAGGATTACGGCGGGTCGTGGGCCTCGCGGCTGAGGCTGGTCGAGCTGCCGCCGTGCGCGCTGGTCACGCCGGGTGCGGCGGGCTGCCGGACGCCAATACAGGTGCCGGGCAGCAACGACGGCACGCACTCGGTCTGGGCGACGGTTCAGCTCGGCCCCATAGCGGCGAACACCGTAGCAGCGAACATAGCGCCGCCGGGCACCGCTAAGACCGGGCCGCAGTTCTCTTCCCAGGTCGGCGTCAGTGCCCCTGGATACGTGGTGCTGGCGGCGATATCGACCCCGGGCGGAGCGGCCGGCAATTACGCGGCGACGTCGCTGACTCCTGAGGGCACCTGGTCGACGCAGGACGGCGATTTCAGCTATGACTACCCGATCGACGTGCCGCCGTCGCTTGGCGGTGCGGCGCCGGACGTGACGCTGTCGTATGACTCGGAGTCCATCGACGGCGAGACGTCGGCGCAGAACCCGCAGGGCTCGCAGATCGGTGACGGCTGGACCTATTCACCCGGGTACATTGAGCAGTCCTACGAGCCGTGCTCGGAGGATACGTCGGCGACGGCGGCGCAGGCCGGCGATGAATGCTGGGACGGGTACAACGCCACGCTGTCACTGGCGGGTCATTCCGGCTTGCTGATCGGATCGGGGCCCGGGACGTGGCACCTGCAAGACGATGACGGGACGCAGGTCCAGCTGGAAACCGGCGGGCCGAACGGTATGTGGAACGGCGAGTACTGGGTCGTCACCACGACCGACGGCACGAAGTACTACTTCGGCGCCGATCACGTCCCCGGTGACTCGTCGTCCTCGCTGACCACGAACTCGGCGTGGAATGTCCCCGTGTACTGCCCGGCCACGGCCGACCCGTGCTACACCTCCTCGGCCGGGACCTCGTCGTGGACCCAGATGCCGTACAGGTGGAACCTGGACTACGTCGTCGACCCGGATAACAACCTGACCGTGTACGAGTACGCGACCGAGACGAACTACTACCTGCGGGGCGGCTCCACCGGGTCAGGGACGCTGACAAGTTACATCAGGGACGGCTACCTGGCCACGATCTTGTACGGCTGGCAGCTCGCGAACGCGACCGCGAGCCCGGCCGTCTACCCGGCCGACAAGGTCGTGTTCGGCCCCTCGGCCCGGTGCCTGTCCAGCTGCTCGACGGTGACCCAGGCCGCCTATCCCGACGTACCGACCGACCAGCTCTGCGCATCCGGTGACACTTCCTGCGAGAACGCGTCACCCACCTACTTCTCGCAGGAGCGAACCACCTCGATCGACACCTACGTGCTCGAATCGCAGTCCTCTGACACCTACAGCGAGGCCGACTCCTACGCCCTGGCCCAGCAGTTCGACACCGGGACCGGCGAGTCGACCGCGGTGATGGCCTTGTCCTCGATCACCAGGACCACCGGCGAGACCGGCACCGCCCCGCTGATCCCGGCCACCCAGTTCGACGTCACGATGATGAACAACCGCGTGCTCGGCACCACCCAGCCCGCCTTGTACCGGCCGCGGATCACCGAAATCAAGGCCGACACCGGCGCGGCGATCAGCGTGGACTACAACCCGCCGGAATGCACCCAGGGCAGCGGAGGCAACATCACCAACGCCGACGCCCCCACCAACACGATGACGTGTTACCCGGCGTACTGGGCGCCGCCGAACGAACCCAACTCCATGGACTGGTTCAACTACTACACCGTCTCCCAGGTCGAGGTCTCCGACGAGACCGGTGCGCGCTCAGTGCCCCACGTCACCGACTACACCTACCCGAGCAGCGGCGTGGCCTGGCACTACGACGAGAGCCTGACCGAATCGAGCACGTACAGAACCTGGGATGAGTACCGAGGCTACCTGCAGGTCGAGACGACCACGGGGCAGGCACCCGACCCGGTCACCGAGAACGTGACCTGGTACCTGCGCGGCATGTACGGCGATAACAACGGCTCAGACGGCACCACGACCACCACCGTGCGGGACTCGCTCGGCGATACCTACAACGACTACAACTACCTCGACGGCCAGGTACTGGAAACCCAGACCTACAACCAGGCCGGCGGAAGTCCTGACGTCCAGACGGTCAACGGGCCGTGGACCTACAACTCCACCGCCTCGATGACCCCGCCGTCCAATAGCGGGCTGCCGGCGATGAGCTCGTACATGCTCGCCCAGGCCGCCACGCAGAGCATGCGGCTGCTGGCCAGCGGGAGCTGGCAGACCAGCACGGCTGCCAGCTACTACAACGGCGACGGCCAGGTCACCGCCGTCGACACGGCCCCGGCCGGGCTGACCCAGACCTGCACCACGACCAGCTACGCCACCCCGCCGCCGGCGAACCCGATGATGGAGGACTACCAGGACCTGGTCACCGACGTCTCTGGTGCCTACAGCACGTCCGGCGCCGCCTGCCCGGCCGCGACCAGCACCAACCTGCTGTCCGGCGACGAGACCTTCTACGACGACGAGTCCGCGTCGATCAGCAGCACGACCGGCGCCGCTTCCTTCGGCACCTTCGGGTCCCTGGCCAGCCCGGGCGGCCTGGAGACCGGCACCCAGGACGCCTCGGGCTGGTCATCAGACACGCAGACCTGGCAGCCGGAAACCGCGACCCAGTACGACGCGTACGGCCGGGTGACCGCCACCTACGACGGCAACGGCAACAAGACCGCCACGCAGTACACCCCGGCGACGCAGGCGCTGCCGACATCGGTCAAGAAAACGAACCCGCTGGGCTGGAACACGGTCACGTCGATGAGCCAGGACCGGCAGCTGCCCGTGAGCGTCACCGACCCGAACGGTGAAGTGACCACCGAGGCCTACGACGCGCTCGGCCGGCTGACCTCGGTCACGCTGCCGATCGACCAGGGCGGCGACGCGAGCTACACCTACTCGTACTCGGTCACCGGCACTAGTCCGCCCGCGGTCACCACCCAGACCCTGCGCGAGGACGGCACCTACTCCACCGACGTGCAGATCTACGACGGGATGCTCCAGCTCATCGAGGATCAGGACTCGACCGCGAACAACGCGACCGGCCGCCTCATCACTTATACGACCTGGAACTCCGACGGCTGGCAGGCGACCACCACGGCCAAGCCGTTCTACGACTCCTCGGCCAGCCCCGGCACCACCTTGTTCATCCCCAACGCCGACCAGGTCCCCTCCCAGACCGTCACCAGCTACGACGGGCAGGGCCATACCACGGCGTCGGCGTTCTACTCCCTCGGCGTCGCCCAGTGGCAGACCACTCTGGCCTACCCGGGAATGGATACCACCGACGTCACGCCCGCCCAGGGTGGCACGCCGACCCAGGTCGTCACGAACTCGGCCGGCCAGACCGCCCAGTCCGTCAAGGACTACGGCAACTCAGCTGACGCCGACACGACCACCTACACCTACACCCCGCTCGACCAGGTCGCTACAGTCGCCGACAACAACGGCAACACCTGGACCTACACCTACAATCTGCTCGGCCAGGAGTACACAGCGACCGACCCGGGCATGACCGCCGGCGCCGGCTCGACCCAGCCGGGAACCACCACTTACCTGTACGACGGCGACGGGAACCTGAAGCAGTCGACCGACCCGGCCGGGACAGTACTGACCTACAAGTACGACGCCCTGGACCGGCGGATCGATGAGTACAACGACACCTCAGGTACCCCGGTCATGCTCGACTCGTGGACCTACGACAAGACCCCCATCAACGGCGGGTCTACCGACGCCGACGGCTACCTGACCTCGGACACCAGCTACGACTCGAGCGGCGACGCCTACACCGAGGCGGTCACCGGGTACAACGCCGCCTACGAGCCGACCGGCACGTCCCTGTCGATACCGTCGGACCAGGGCAAGCTGGAAACCGGCACGTCATCCAACGAATACACCACGAGTACCGCCTATACGCCAAGGACCGGGCTAGCGGAGTACACGCAGTACTCGGCCGACGGCGGACTGCCGGCCGAGACCGCGTATAACACCTACGACGAAGAGGGCTTGCTGACCCAGGTCGGTGACAGCAACGACTACCTCGACAACGTCAACTACGACCCGCTCGGCCAGGTGCTGTCCACCACCTTCGGTGCGTACGGCACCCAGCTGGTGCAGGACTACACCTACGACGCGGGGACGAGCAGGCTGCTGCAGTCCATCACGAACCTGCAGACCGCGTCGTCGGCCGCCGACACCATCAGCTACACCTACGACCCTTCCGGCAACATCACTTCAGAATCGGACGCGCAGAACACCGGCGGCACCGACACGCAGTGCTTCACCTACAACGGCCTTGACCAGCTCACCGCCGCCTGGACCGACACCGGCGGCACGGAGACAGCGGCCGCGCCGTCGGTCGAAGGCATCGGCGGCTGCGACAACACCAGCCCCTCAGCGGCCAACATCGGCGGGCCGGCCCCGTACTGGGAGACCTACACCTACGACCTGCTCGGCGACCGGACGTCGGAAACCACCTACAACACCTCGCTCCCGGCCAGCCAGGACACCGCCGCGAACGCCACCACCCAGCAGGTCGAGTACCCCGGCGGGAACCTGACCAGCTCGCCGTCCTCCAACGCCCCCGCCACCCCGCAATCCCAGCCCGACTCCGCCGCCAGCATCGTCACGACCGGCGCATCAGGCTCCACCACGACCAAGCCGGTCTACAACGCCGACGGCCAGCTCACCTCCCAGACCATCACCTCGACGTCTGGCTCGGCCCCCCCGGCCGGGCCGCCCGGGCTGTCCAAGGTCACGTACACCCCGCAGGGACAAGTCGCCTCAGTCACCACCAGCAGCGGCACCACGAACTACATCTACGACGCCAGCGGCAGCCTGCTCATCGAAGCCGACCCGTCAAGTACGACTCTGTACGCAGACTCGGGCGCGGAGGAAATCACACTTAAAGGCAGCACCCTGAGCGGAGTACGCTTCTTCGCCGCCCCCGACGGAGTGACTGTCACCGAGAGTTCTTCAAGCACCGACTACTACGAGATCGCCAACCAGCAGGGAACCGCGCTGGAGGATATCCAGGCCACCACCCTGGCCGTCACCCGCCGTTACTTCGACCCCTGGGGCCAGCCGGTCGGCACACCCCCCGCCTGGCCGGATAACGATACCTTCCTCGGCAAGCCCCAGGACCCCAACTCCGGCCTGGCCGTCCTCGGCGCCCGCGATTACGATCCAGCGACCGGGTCCTTCATCTCACTGGACCCGCTGCTGGAAGCCGGCAGCCCGCTGGACATGGGCGGTTACGCCTACGCCAGCGACAACCCCGTTACCGACAGCGATCCCACCGGCAAATGCGACATCAACGCGATCCTTCTCCAGCACTGCCGTCCCAGCGGAGGCGGCGGCGGGGGCGGAGGCGGCGGGGGCGGAGGCGGCGGCGGAGGCGGCGGCGGAGGCGGCGGCGGAGGCGGCGGTAGCGGCGGCGGGAACGGCGGCGGCGGCCCTGGATGGTGGACGTACTTTGGCAACTCCTACAATCTCACGGCAGAAATACTCAAACTGGACAAGAGCGTAGAATTCAACGTCTGGATCGGAACGATTAAGGTCGACCTCGAAGTGACAACGGACGCGGGATCAGGCAACTCAATCATGACAGTGACCCTTGACGGCGAATTGTCAGGCGACGCCGATATCGCGCTGCCGAACGGGCGGGTGGTCGACGTTCCTGTCAATCTGCTGCCGGCCGAAGAAGACGAGGCGAAGGACGCATTCTTGTGCGGCGCGTGTAATTACACGGCCGAGTCGAGAAACACGACAATCGACGGCGTCAATTACACGGTTTCCGAGAAGTTCTCACCACTGTCCATAGAATTCGATCTTGACAGCAGCGGCACCATCAAGTTGGGGTCAACGGAAGTAGCCGACACTGACGTGGATGCCTCGATCACCTTCACGCGGAACCCGAACCCCGGGGACCCGCTTCCCCCCGGATGGGTACCCGTGCTGAACCCGGTCCAGAGCCAGGCCGGTGATCCGCTACCAGTCATCGCCCACGGGATAAGTTACCTCTTCGGCAGAGAAGCCCGTGGATTCGAAAACATATGGGACAACTGGAATATCAATCCGCACCCATTCCCAGGGCCAGGACCTGGATCCGGGCCACTGCCAGTTCCAGCGGATTAACAGATCAATACCTAGATGAAATGACAGGGGAACCTCGTGGACAGCACTCGCAGGGGCAGCTCACGCTTCCCGCGATTCAGGTGCATTACAGCAGTCGTGGCAGCTTCAGCCGTGTTGCCGGCAATGCTGGTCGCCCCGGCTTACCAGGCGAGCGCGGCCGGGACAGGCAGGACTTCGACCCACCCGGGCCGGGCCGGGAATCCGGCCCGCAGGTACGGCGCGTTCACGCGCCTGGCCGGCCGAACGCCGGCCAGGACAACGGCAGTGCCGCACGCGGCGGCGGCCGCCGCCGCGCTGGCCCGGGCCAGGGCGACTGGCCGGCCCGCCGTCGTCGCGCCCGACACCACGACGACATCTCAGACGGTCGCCAACCCGAACGGCACCTTCACGAGCAGCATCAGCGCGCTGCCCGTGCGGGTGCGGCAGCACGGCACGTGGGTACCGGTGAGCGCGCGGCTGGCCTGGGCGCATGGCGCGGTGAGCCCAGTGGCCGCGACCGAGCCGGTGGCGCTGTCCCGTGGCGGCACCGGCCCGCTGGCCGTGCTGCGCGGACCAGGCGGCCAGAGCCTGTCGCTGTGGTTCTCCGGCCCGTTGCCCGCACCGGTTCTCAGCGGGGCGACCGCGACCTACCGGTCCGTGCGGCCGGGCATCGACCTGCGGGTGACCGTGACGACCACGGGCGGCATCACCCAGACGCTGGTCGCGGCGACCGCGGCCGCGGCGGCCAGCCCGTGGCTACGGCAGTTCACCGAGCGTTACGCCGCCTCAGGCGGCCTGCGCCTCCGGTCTGACGCGGCCGGCAACCTCGTGGCCGCCGGCCGGAACGGACCGGTGTTCGAGGCCGCCCCGCCCGCGGTGAGCCTGCCCGCGGTGAGCCTGCCCGCGGTGAGCCTGCCCGCCGGCCGCGCGCCGCGCCGCGGCGCGTCCGCGCCCGGCCTGCCTGCCGCGATCGGCCGCGCGGTCGTGTCCGGCGACCACATCACCGACCGGCTGACCGGCCGGCCGCTGGCCCGTCCGGCTGCCTTCCCGCTCAGCGTCGCGATCTCGATCGCGCCGGTCAGCGAGTCGGGAGTATCGGCCCGCTTGGCGGCGGTAACGCGTCGGGGCCCGATGAGCCCGGACGCGACTTTCCCCTCGCCAAGCACGATCACGCCCTATGGTTACGTCGAGGCGCAGGATGTGCAGGGTTCTGGCGGGTGCCAGGGGGACCTGAACTGGAAAAGCAGCTCGGTCACCGATCTCGGGATCGGGTACCAGGCCTGGGACAGCTGCCTCGGCGTTTACCAGACCTATTACGTGTTCAGCACCTCGGGCATCAGTACCGCGTGGGACATCCTGCACATGGAACTGAACCTGACCGAGGTCCAGGGCAGCTGGAACGCCTGCGGCGGGGCATCGGGCGTGACCCAGGAGCCGGTATACCTGCACTCGCTCGGCGCTAATGCGGGGATCGGGTCGGGCACCGACGGCTCGAACGTGTCCACGCTCGGCACGTCGTCGTATGTCGACGAGGTGTGGCCGGCCGCCAACCCGAACACGACCGACAATTGCGCGAACCAGCCAGCTGACTTCAACGTGACCAGCATCGGCCAGGGCATCCCCGGCAACTCTTACTGGACCTTCGGCGTCAACGGCAACGACACCGACAACCAGGACGCCGGCCAGTTCATGCGGCTTTCCGATAACCCCACGCTGGTCACCACCTATGACGAGACCCCGGCCGCACCCACGATGGGGCAGAGCTCCCCGTCCATGATGGACAACCCGGCCACCACCGACACCAACTACGGCTGCCTGTCGTCCTCGAACTCGAACCCGGAGATCCCGTGGATCGGCGCCACCGCCTCGGTGCAGCTGAACGCGAACTTCACCGCGCCGCTCACCGCCGAGGATGTGGAGCCGGGCTGGATGGTCTGGAACTCCAGCGCCACGCTGGTGGATCAGACGAACGCGAACACCAGCCCGGGTTCGTTCCCTTATACGTTCGTTGACCCGGCCGACGGCGACGAGTACTACGACGAAATCTGGACCACGGTCAACGGCAACGGCGGCCAGGACGGCTATGACCCCGGCGAGACGGCGAACGGCCCGGAGTGCTCGTTCGCAGCTGATGAGACGCCGCCAGCGATTCCGGCGGTGACCAGTACCACGTTCCCGCCTTCTGGCTCGGCCACCGGGACGACGCAGACCGCGCCCGGCGCGTCCGGCACGTTCGCGTTCTCCTCCTCCGACCCGCCGCCGCCCGGGTGCAGCTCGTCGAACCCGATCGCGAGCGCCGGATTCAACGGCAGCGAGTCGACGTGCCTGGCCAGCGGGGTCTATGAGTTCGAGTACTCGCTGAACCAGCCGCTGTCCTCTGGCAGTGTCACGCCGGTCACGACGACCTGCCCGTCCGGCGGGGTGTCCTCCGGGGCGGTCGCGGCGGTCAACCCGACGGGTAACCCGACCACCAACGCGTCATCGAACCCGAGCGCCACCAGCACCGGCACCTCGTGCCCGGTCGACGTGAGCCAGTGGGGCACGAACATCTTGTACGTCGCGGCGGTCGACGCGGCCGGCAACATCAGCCAGAGCTACCAGTACGAGTTCTACGTGCCCTGGAACCCGAGCACCACGCCCATCCCCGGCGACCTCAACAATGCCGGCAAGCCTGACCTGCTCGCCACCAACTCCTCAGGGGACCTGGTCTTCTTCCCCGGCGGGACCGACCCGGCCAACGGACCGTACATCGCCAGCTCGGCCGCGGACTCACCCGACGGCAACGGCAACGGCTGGAGCGACTACGTTGTCACCCACCGCGGCAGCTGGAGCGGCGCGAACAACGACGACCTGCTCGCCCTTGAGCCTTGCCCGGGAACACCGATGGGCGCCACCTGCCCAGGCGGCGACGGCAACGGCAACCTGTACCGGTACAACAACAGCTGGAACACCGGCGAATGGCCTTCCGGCGTAGGCGCGTCACCCACCGCGCCGATGTTCGAGGAGTCCTCGGATATCGTCGGCGAGTACTATCCGTCCTGCACCGCGCTCGCGTCCGGGGAAGGCGGGGCCGGAACCGCGAACTGCACCGGCTACCCGTCCGCGGGCTGGGGCGCCTTCAGGCAGATCATCGCACCAGGAGACGCCTGGACCGGCGCGCCCAAGGGAACAGGCGTCATCGACGACACGACTCAGCCGAGCCTGCTCGGCGTCGCCAGCAACGGCAGCCTGTGGCTGTTCCAGGGCATCGGCGGCCAGCTCACCAACCCGGTACAGCTCGGATCCTCAGACTGGAACGATGTGACCGTCATGGCCGCGGGCGACGTCGACGGCACGAACACCATCTGGGCCCGGGTCAACACCGGCACCGATGCCGGCGACATCGAGAGTTTCCCTCTCACCGTGCCGTCCGGCCAGGTTCCCACGCTCGACGCGTCAGCGCCGACCACGCTTCCCGCGCCGACCAGCGGCACCATCCTGGTGAACAGCGGCGGCTCGGCCATCCAGGTACCGGTCGGGACCTACCCGACCGTGACCGCCACCGGTCCGCTCAGCAACAACGGCTGCCCGAACAGCTCGAACAGCGCTGACCTGAGCGGCTGCGCCGGCTTCTTCGCCGAGGACACGTCCGGTGACATGTTCTACTTCCCCGGCCAGCCAACCACCACCGCCGCCGACGCGGTCAGCGGGACCAGCGAACTCGTCGGCGATGTCGGCGGCACCAGCCCGACCACCAACACCATCCCGTCCACCGGCACCGTGCAGGACCCCAGCATCCCCGGCGACTACTGCGAGCTGAGCGGCGTCCAGAACAGCGGCGGCGGCTGGCGACTCAGCTCTAGCGGCGGGATGAGCGGCTTCTACCTCGACGAGGGTGCCACTTTCGCCCTCGGCGGCCAGATCAGCTGCTGGTTCACCAACGGGATGAGCGAGACCCTGGTCCTGCAGGGCAGCGACGGGAACCTCGTCTACTACCAGCACTACACCCCCGACACCTGGGGCGCCGGCACCAACGGCAAGGGCTCCTACAACGCCAGCTTCCAGGGCGACGGCAACTTCGTCGTCTACAACGACTCCGGCGGCGCGCTCTGGTCAACTGGCACCCACACCTACCACGACGCCGTCCTCGTACTCCAAGCCGACGGCAACCTCGTCATCTACCAGTACCTCGCCCCCACCGCACCCGCCCTGTGGGACACCGGCACCTACGTTTCCTCCCTCGACTAACCCGGGCCGCGAGCCCGTGAAAAAACCGGTAGGAGGCCTGCGCCCCGGCCAGTCCTGCTGATTCACCGTGATCATGGTCCAGGCCATGGTCACGGTGAATCAGTCCCGGTGAATCAGTCCAGACCTAAACGGAGCCGGCCGCTTGAACCGGTCGCAGAAAACGTGAATCATCGGGGCTGGGCAGAGTGCCTGCTATCCCGGCTCTCATCGCCCGGCCAGGTCAGCTTCGCTGAACCTGCGCACGCTTACCGGGAAGGAACCCAGATGCGCACACGCTTAGCCGCAATCGTCTTAACCGGGGCCGCCGCATGACCGACGGCGCGACGGGCGGCGTCGTTGACTGCCCCGACTACGTGCCGCCCTACGTCTTTAACTTCCCCCACCACTGGCCCCCCTTGGGGTCGGTCACCGAGATCTCCTTCGGCAACTGCACCGACTCGCTGGGCCAGACCCTGACCCTGACCGCGGGCGGGCTGCCCTGGGGTCTGAACGCCGTGTCTTACAACTCGGGCACCGGCGTGACAACCGGGACCGTGACCGGCATCGACATCTCC
>Ga0070761_10001274_pt1 | contig 15861 bp, 10 predicted proteins | sample HubBroMetageREF1_FD_66724 | JGI IMG/M metagenome (GOLD analysis project Ga0070761, IMG submission 66724) | Reference soil microbial communities from the Hubbard Brook experimental Forest, New Hampshire, USA - Hubbard Brook CCASE Soil... | ecosystem: Environmental > Terrestrial > Soil >... | reverse complement strand
GACCGCTTCCGTCGCGCCTCCGAGGCCGTCCCCGTCGGGGTCGGCTGCGCTCGATCTGACGCGCGAGGTCTTGGTGAGCGTCAGTCCATCGGACGCGACGATTTCGCGGGATGGGCGTGATCTGGGTCAACCGCCTCTCGCGCTGCACCTTTCCGATGGCGAAACGGTCACGCTGGTGCTCTTCCGAAAAGGCTACAAGCCGAAGACCGTCACGGTCGGCAACGGCGAGCCCAAGCAAACGTTCGCGCTCGAAGCGCTCGGCCCGACGTGGAAGCCGACCGGCACGAAGCCGCTCTCGGGGTCGCCGTCCCTGGGCGGCATCGACGACGTCGGCGATCCGTTCACCAAGAAGCATTGAATCGCCGGGCGCCGAGAAGCGAGCCGCGATCGCGTCGATTCGTGATCAGTCGCTACCGCGCTCGAAATGTGAGCCATTCCAGGCGTAGCGTGCGCTGTTGACCCCGCCCCACGGGAGGAGAAGGGGTTCGATGTCGCCGGCCCGGGGTTGTTCCTGCGCCCACGGGTAGGTCTTCTCGCTCCAGCCCGTGGCGCGGCCGGGGGCGGCGAGCAGATCGAAGGACTTGCCTCCAGGCGTGGGAATGAACTGGACGAGCCCTTGCACGCGCTTGTCTCCCTGCGAGCGCGCCGTCTCGATCCCAAACACGCGCACGATCGCTTCGTCGCGAATGGTGTAGACGAACATGAGTTCCGAAACGACGTCGGGGTTCTCGGCGCTGGGGTGTCTCTCGCCACGAACGACGATGTCGGCAGCCCCGTCTCCGGTGAGGTCGCGCGCCGAGGCGTCCTTGATGTCGCTCTCGTTCGCGAATTGGCTCAGCGTCGCGTAGCTGTAGCCGGTGCCGCCCTTGAAGCCCGGCCCAAACACGACGAGGTCGCGTCCCATGAGGATCAGTCGCTCGGGGCGCGGGTCTCCGGTGAGCTGCACCTTCAGGTCCACCTTCGGATCCTCGTTCGGATCGACTCCCCGGTCGCGTCGATAGGCTTCGAGCACCCGCGCGGAGAGCTCGCCCCCTCGCGTGACTTTGGGGGTGGGCGGCTCCGGCGGATGACGGAGTGTCGGACCTTCGTCTGTGCCCCGCGAGCGCCTCGGGCCCACGACCGAGAGCGCTTCGGGTTGCGTGGCTTCTTTGGTCTCGGAGAACTGGGATCCATCCCAACGCCACGTCTGGGAGCGGATTGAACCCCACGGAAACAGGATGGGGGCCACGTCGCTCGCAATCGGCTCGTGGTACGAGAGCGCGTCCCAGTGCGTGGCCGGCTCGACGGTGACTTCGATCTCGCCGCGGCCGAGTCGGACGGAGTCGTCGATGCGTCGGTCGGAGCGGCGCACCGCGATCTCGTGCGCAAACGTGACCCGCGGCTCTTCATTCTCGCCCATGGCGCTCAGCACCTCGATGAACTCGCGCTCCGAGTCACCGACGGTCGCTCGTCGCCGAACGACGACGTCGGGTCTGCCACGTCCCGAGACGTCGCGAAGGTCGAGCGACACGAGCTCACCCGCCAAATCCCGGAAGAAGAAGCCGGTGCCGGAGAGGAACCGACTCCCACAAATCGTGAGGTAGGGTCCGAACACGGCGACGCGCTCGCGAATGCCGTCGCCCGTGAGGTCGGCCACGCGATCCACTGTGGGTGCGGTATTCGCCAACCCTTTGGGCTCGAGCAGCTGCTCGATCATGGACAGCTCCGATTCGCTCGGCACCCAGGGCATGGCCGTCGGATGTTGCGCGTCGCCCGGCCCCGTGGCCACGATGGTGTCCGAGTGGACATAGCGCGCCACGGCATGAATGCCGACGCGCGAGAGTCGTAACTCCGGGAGCGCTCCCAAGGGGATCGAAGCCTCCAGCGTGTACCCGTCGGAGGTCGGCGCCTCGACGATCTTCGCTCCCGCGATCGCGCCTCGACCCGCGAGGCGGACGCTGCCTTCACTCTCTCCGGAGCTGCCGGCGTAGAGCCCCACCTCGTAGGTCGCGTACCCGCCGGGCTCCGGGATCGCGGCGATGACGAGGATGTGATCGCGACCCGCCCGAAACGATGGATCGGTGACCTCGGCGCCGACGTAGAGCTTCGCATCGTCGTATTGGAGGGCCACGTTCATCGCGGTCTTGTCCGAGCCCTTCACCGCAAGGCTCGCTCGGGTCAGTGCCGGCCACTCGAGCAGCAGGCCGTCGAGCTTGACCGGCTTGTCCGCGTCGATGCGCTCCAGCCGGAGGGACGGAGCCATCAGCTCCCCCGAGCCGCCTTGGCCCCCGCCGTTGAGCGTCCGAATCCCGTGAGTGGCGGCGTAGGCTCGAAATGCCGGATCCGAAGGGCTGGGTGCCTTGGCATTTTCAGGCGTCGTGGTCGCGGTGGCGCCTCCGCATGCGGTGAGCGACAGGGCCAGGGCGACGACGCGGCGCATCCCGAGAAGCATAGCAGCGCGTGTCCGTTCTCAGGCTCCGCTCCGGGCACTCGGAGGCTCCGCCGGAGCGAAGATCCGCTGAGCGAGCTTCAGCGCCTCGACGGCCGGCACGATGGACGCCGACAGGGCCAAGAGCATGGCCCATTCGGCGGCGTTCAGCGGAAACGTCCGGAACACCGGACGGAGCCCGGGAATGAGCACTGCGACGAGGTGAATCGCCGCGCTGAGGAGTACCGCGCCCACGAGCGCACGAGGCCATCGTGGACGCATCTTCAAGAAGGACCGCGTCGGCGAGCGGCAGTTGAGGGCGTGAAGCAGCGGGCTCAGAGCGAGAAGCGAGAACGCGAGCGCCCGGCCATGCTCCCCGGAGCGTGCGCCGGCGCCGGCAAGCGGCACGAGGTAGCAAACCATTGCAGCGCCGCCCATCCAGAGCCCGACGAACGAGATTCCGAGCCATGCTCGTAGATCCAAGAGCCCGGCGGCGGCGGCACGTGGGGGCTCCAGCATCTGTGTCGCGTCCGGAGGGTCGACGCCGAGGGCCAGCGCAGGAAGGCCGTTGGTGACGAGATTGATCCAAAGAATCATGAGCGGCGTCAGAGGCTCGAGGCGGGTGACGAAGCTGGCCGTGAAGACGGCCACGAGCAGGCCCGCGTTCGACGAAAGCAGAAAAAAGATGAACTTCTGAATGTTGCGCCAGATCGAACGTCCCTCTCGAACGGCTTCGACGATGGTGGCAAAGTTGTCGTCGGCGATGACCATGTCGGCGGCCTCGCGGGCGACGTCGGTGCCCCCCTTGCCCATGGCGACGCCGATGTGGGCTTCGCGCAGTGCGGGCGCGTCGTTTACGCCATCGCCGGTCATGGCGACGACGTGACCTGAGCGCTTGAACGCGGCGACCAGCCGCAGCTTCTGATCGGCCGTGACGCGTGCGCACACGCGCAGTCCCTCGATGCATTGGCCGAGGTCGGCATCCGACAGCTTGTCGAGCTCGACGCCGGTGAGGGCGACGTCTTTTGGCGAGGTCCACAGACCGAGCTCCTCGGCGATGGCGACGGCCGTCAGCTTGTGATCTCCGGTGATCATCACCGGCCGCACGCCGGCCTCGATGCACAGGCGAACCGATTCCTTCACGCCGTCGCGCGGCGGATCGATCATGCCCACCAGCCCCACGAACGTGAGCTGGCGTTCGAGCTCGCCCCCTTCGGGGTCTTTGACGGCCACGTCGGCGGTCGCCTTCGCCCCCAGATCGCGTCGCGCGACCGCCAGGACCCGAAGGGCCCTGCGGCTCATGGCCTCTGCGTGCTGGATGAGAAGCTCCCGGGTCGCGGCGTCGAGCGGAAGGCGCCCGCTGTCGCTTTCATACGTGGCGCAGAGCGGCAGAAGCACGTCTGCGCTGCCCTTCGAATGGAGGACTTCGCGCCCCTGTTCGTCGAGAGCGATCACGGTCATTCGCTTGCGCTCGCTGTCGAACGGCAGCTCCTGGATGATTCGATGCGAGCTCCTCACCTCCTCGCGGAAGACGCCGGCCTTGGCGGCGGCCGTGAGGAGCGCGGCCTCGGTCGGGTCTCCGATCGCGCGCCACTCGCCGCCCACCTGCTGGAGCGTCGCGTTATTGCAAAGCGCGATGGTGGCAAAGAGATCGTGAATGGGCCCGCGGGTTGGCTCTACGCGCCGGTTCGCCGGGTCGAGCACGTCTCCGCGCGGATCATACCCGGCGCCCGTGACCGTGTAGCGCGTGCCACCCGCGTGCACTTCGACGACGGTCATTTCATTGCGCGTCAGCGTGCCGGTCTTGTCCGTACCGATCACGGTGGCAGCGCCCAGGGTCTCAACGGCGGCGAGCTTTCGGATGATGGCGCCGCGTCGGGCCATGCGCTGCATCCCGAGAGCGAGGGTGATGGTCGTGATCGCCGGAAGCCCCTCGGGGATGGCGGCCACTGCGAGGCTGACCGCTTCCAGCAAAAGGTCCTGCCAGGTTCTGCCGCCCTTGAACATTCCGCGGGCAAAGAGAAGCGCCGAAAGAGCAAGGCAGGCCCAGAGAATTCGCTTTCCGAACGAATCGAGTCTCTCTTCGAGCGGCGTCGTTCGATCTCGTGGACGCTGGATGAGCGCCGAGAGATGGCCCAGCTCCGTACGGGGACCGGTCGCCACGACCAAGGCGCGGGCCTTTCCGCGCACGATGCTCGTCCCGACAAAGAGCATGGTGGATCGATCGGCGAGGGGAGCGTCGTCGGCCACGACGGCCCGCGCGTCCTTTTCCACCGGCACGCTCTCGCCGGTGAGCGCGCTTTCCTCGACGAGCAGATGGATCGTTTGCAGCAGTCTCGCGTCGGCAGCGACGGCATCGCCCGCTTCGAGCTCGAGCACATCGCCGACGACGACGCTACCCGCCGGGACGACTTTGACGTCATTGTCACGGCGGATGCGCGCGGACGGCGTCTGCATCTTTTCGAGCGCGGCCAGCGCCGCCTCCGCCCGCTGCTCCTGAAAGAAACCCAAGATGGCGTTCAAGGCCACGATGAGCAAGATCGCGGTCGCGTCCCCGTAACGAACGAGAAACGACTCGCCGGCGCGATTGGCGCCGCTGACGATCGCGACGATGGCCGCCCCCACGAGCGTCAGTACGATCGGATTCGCAAATTGAGCGAGGAGTCGCCAGAAGAGACTCGTGCGCTCGGGGCGAGGAAGCTCGTTGAGCCCGTCGCGCGCGAGCCTCTGGCGCGCCTCTTCCTCGCGTAGGCCCAGCGCGGGATCGCTCGCGAAGCGCTCGAGAAGCGACTCAGGCCGCTCGGTGTGGAGCGGGCGGCGTGGAGCCCCGTGCTCGGCGAGCGGGGCGGTCACCTTTGGGCTTTGCGCTTCTGTTCGGCGGTTCCTTCGGATTCGAGCTCCGCGAGAGCCGCGGCCAATTCTTCCTGGTCGCCCGCTGCGGCAGAGGGGGGCGCCTCGACCCGCGCTTGCAGCGGCGGCGCGGCCGGCGCCGCTTCGGCAGGGAGCATCCCCATCTTGCGCTTGAGGGCTACGAGATCGTCCTCGCCTCCCTGGTTCTGCTCGAGCTTGTCGAACTGCGCCGTGAGCGTGTCCCCCGACATTTCCTTGGCGAGCTCGGTTTGCGCGTCGGCCTCGGCCTCGATCTGATTGATTTTCTGCGCCATCCGATCGAAGGTTTCGAACGCGCTCGGATCGCGCAGCCCCGTCATCGTCTCTTGAATCGCCTTCTGTGCTTCAGCCCTCTTTTTTCGCGCGATGAGGACGTTCTTCTTGCGAGAAGCTTCTTCGATCTTGTCGCTCAGCAAGCGCAGCGCTGTCTTGAGCTGCTCCACAGCGGTCTTCTGTTTGGTCCACTGGTCCTGGAGCGTGGCCGCGAGCTCGTCGCGCTCACGCTTTCGCGCGAGAGCCTCTTTCGCCAGCGGCTCGTTGCCGGCGCGCAGGGCCATCATGGCCCGCCGCTCCCACTCCTGCGCGTTCGAGGTCTCCTGCTCGAGCTGCTTGGCCAGGCGTTTCTCGTCGGCGATCGAAGCGGCAACCTGCTTTTTCGCTTCGACGAGCTGGTTGCTCATCTCCAAGACGATCTGATTCAGCATCTTCTCGGGATCTTCCGAGCGGCTGATCAGGTCGTTCAGGTTGCTTTTGATGAGCTGAGCGAGGCGACTGAAAATACCCATGCGTGGTCTCTCACGACACTTTCGTCTTGAGGCTGTCCTTGGCCAATCGTGCGAGCTCCGGAAGCTGCTGCGCGAGCACGACGTCGATCTCGTCGAGCGTGGCCTGCAGCTCGTTGAAATCGAGGTTCTCGAGCTCGAGAGCGCTCGAGAGAACGACGCGACCGTCGTCGATCCCATAGCTCGAATGCACGAGCTGCCGCGCGTTCAGCTCGAGGAGGGCGCGGAAGAGCTCTACGGGGGCGGCTCCCTTTTCGACGTCTCCGATGTGCACTCGCACCACGACGAGCGGCGGGTCGACTCGGATCGCGATCGCTGGCATTCCCCCGCCTGTTTGGACCAAGAACGTCGCCGCGCCAGCATCCACCGATTGAAATCGGCGCTTCAGGCGTAGGAGGTACGCCTCGACATCCTTGTCCGTGCGCATCGGGCCCGAGCGTAGCCGGCTTTTGTCGATCGGTCGTCAGGGTTTCGCGTCCCCAGTCGTCGGCGCGCGTACGTGGGTTGCGCGGAGCGCGTCGAAGCCCAATCCTGTAGATCCCTATGTCCGATCCAAGGCCGAGGCGTCCGTCCCTCCTACAAGCACTCCTTCCGCTGGCCGTGGCAGGGCTCGCCGCCGCGCTGGCGGCTCAGATGGTGGCTCGCGACGCACGCTACTGGGTTCCGCTCGCGGCGCTTCTCACTTCGTTCTTCGTTCCGGCCGTCTTGGGGCGATTGCGCATGCGCAAGCTTCTGATGTCGGGCGACGTTGAGCAACTCATCAGCAGTTGGCAGGGCTCGGTCGGGGTCGGTCCCCAAGCGGGCACGATGGCGCCTCTCGTTCGGGCGACGGCGTACGCGGCTTACGGGTGGACCGAAGCCGCGCGCCGGGCCTTGCACCGTGCGAACCCGGGCCCGGCCTGGGACGCCGCGCTCGAGCAGCGCATGTTCGTCGAGGCCCTCCTCGACGCGTTCGAGGGTGATCGTGAAAAAGCGATGAGCAAAGCCGCGGCTCTCGAGGCGATGCCCATGTCCGTCGGGGGCCCCCTTGCGCGCCGCCGCGTGCATCTCCTGCGCCGTGGACTGGCGGCTCTTACCCGCGCGTTCGCCCATATGAGCCAGGGGGGCGACGCCGGCGCGCTCGCCAAGGCTGCGAAGGCTTCACCTCTCGTGCACTGGGCGATGCGCTATGCCGCGGCGATTGTTGCAGTGGATCGAGGTCGCGCCCGCGACGTCGCACTCCTGCTTTCGGGCGCCCCCGCTTGGCCCGAGGAAAGCGCCTTTCGCGAGTACCACGACGAGCTGCTCGTGCGCGCGGGGTTGGCCCCCAAAGAAGCTTACTGAGCGAGGGCGTTCGTTCGAGTTTCCCCTTCGCCGCGAGGGGCATACAATTCGCCATCAGAATGGTGGAGGCCGCCGTACGCCTTGCAAGGCTGCCACAACTCGCCAAATACGAGATCGTGGAGGAGATCGGTCACGGCGGGATGGCAAGTGTCTACCGAGCTCGCGATCGCAGGCTCGGGCGCGAGGTCGCTGTGAAGGTCATCCATCCGCACCTTCGCGATTCGCGTGAGGTCGCCGAGCGGTTCCACGTCGAGGCTCGGGCGGTCGCCAAGCTGCGTCACCCGAACATCGTCGAGATCTACGACGTCGCCGATGCCGACGAGGCCGAGCAATACCTCGTCGCGGAGCTGGTACGCGGTACGACGCTGGGGCGCCTGCGGCGCGAGCGAGGGGCAATCCCTCCGGAGATCGCCGCCGCGCTGGCCCTCGAAATCCTCGAAGCGCTTGCGCACGCGCACACAAGTGGTGTCGTTCATCGCGATGTCAAGCCGGAGAACGTTCTCATCGAGCATCGGCCTCCGCCGCTCGAGGTCGATTCGGCCGGCGCGCCCGCTGCAAGGACCGATCGCGTCGCCGTCAAGCTCACCGACTTCGGCATCGCAAAGCTTCTCGACGCGCCGGGGGTGACGTCCACCGGTCAGGTTCTTGGTAGCCCCGCCCACATGGCGCCGGAGCAGATCGAGGGGGGTGAGGTCGACGCCCGCTCCGACGTGTTCGGCCTGGGCGTCGTGCTCTACGACTGCGTGGTCGGCCACCTTCCGTTCGAGGGGGGCAATCCGGCCCAGGTGCTGCGCCGAGTGCTCGAGGGCGACTATTCGCCCGCACAAAGGGAGCGTCCCGTCGTCGGCGCGCGCTGGAGCGCCCTCATCGACCGGGCGCTGGCGCACGAGCCGGCGAATCGCTTTCAGAGCGCACGCGAGATGCGCGATGCCATCGTGGCGGAGATGGATTGGGTGGGGTTTTCCTCCCCGCGCGGGGAGCTCGAAGCATGGTTCGACGATCCCGACGCATACGAGAAGGGTCATGCGAAGATCATCGTGGATCGCCTTCGCGCGCGTGGCGACGAAGCGCGACGGCGGGGCGACGTCCTCTCCGCGGCGTCGGACTACAACCGGGCTCTCGCTCAGGCGCCGGACGACGCGCGCTTGCTGCAGGTGGTCACCGGGATGCATCGTGCCGAGACGCGGGGGCGAGCTTTGCGGCGTGGCTCCATCATCGTAGCGGTGGTGCTCGCGGCGGGTGCCGCTCTCCGGGTGTCCCTGCGGCCCTCGCTCCTCCACCCGAGGGCGTTGCCGGCAGCGCACGTTCAGCCAGCGGCCACCGGCGCAGCCCCCTTCGGTTCGGGCGGCACGAATGCACCCATTCCCGAAAGTTCTGCTCATACGGTTCGCGCTCCGGTCGCGAACCCCGCTCCGGCGCGGGCGCGCGAGGCCGCGGGGGGCAAGCCGACGGAGCGCTCGCTGACGCTCGACTTGAGGCCGCCCATGGGCGTGTCGGTATCAGTGGACGACAAGCCAGGGCGCCCCGTCACCACCGGCGACGGCGTGACGCTCGATGCCGAAGCTCATTTGCTGACGTTTTCCTGCCCCGTCTGCACGCCCCTCGAGCGCTCGATCGCCGCCGGCGACAAGAGCGAGACGCTGCACGTCGACGTCCCCATCAAGCCGGCAACCCTGCTCGTCGAAGGAAGCGCAGCCGATCATTACCAGATTGTCCAACACCCGGAGCTTCATGTGGACGTCGGCAAGAACCCCATTCGGCTGAAGAGCGCTTACGAGCTCGTCACAGTCGAGCAGATAGAGACGGGCGCGCAAAGGGAGCTTCGCCTGGAGGCGGGTCAGGCGGTGGCCGCCTCGTTCGAGTGACCCTCTCCTCGTAACGATCGTTTCGTCCGCGGTGGAAAAGGGTTGCAGGCTTCGCCTCGCTCGTTGGATCGTGACGACGTGCGTCGAGCGCTATGTGCGGGGTTGGGGCTCTTGCTCGCCCTGCTGGGAGCGTTGTCCCAGGCGCGCGCTGACGAGCTCAGCGACCTGGAAAAGTCCTATGCCGCGTATGCGGCGCGCAAATACGTCGACGCAGAAGAGCGGCTGCGTGCGCTACTCAATCCGACCACGGGCACGCTGAAAGACCCGGATCGGGTGGCCGACGCCCGCATGTACCTGGGTGCCGTGCTGCTCGCGGAAGGGAGACGCGCCGACGCTCTCGCCGTTTTCCAACGCCTGCTCCTCGACAAGGAGGACTACCAGCCTGATCCGCTTCGCATCCCGCTCGAGGCGCTCGACGCCCTCATCGACGTGAGATCGCAAATTCGCGAGAAAGTGAGAGCGCTTCAGGTCGAGAAAGCCCGCCAACAGCAAGACGAGCAGGCCAAGCTCGAGGCTGAGAAGCAAAGAGCTGCAGCGCGGATCGCCGTGCTCGAGAAATTGGCCGGCGAAGAAATCGTGATCGAGCGAAATTCGCGATGGATAGCCGTCCTGCCTTTGGGTATCGGGCAGTTTCAGAATCGCCAAGACGCGCTGGGATGGACGTTTCTCGTCGCCGAATCCCTGCTCGGCGCGGGCAGTGTCGTCTCCGCGGGACTGACCCTCTATAACGAGACCAATGCCCAAGGCGCGCTCGCGCGAAACGATAGCGCTCAGGCAGGTGGGTACGACAAGCGTGCGCAAAGCGACTGGTTGGCCGACGCTGCTTTTTTCGGCGGCTTCGTTGGCGTGGCGATTGCCGGCGTCGCGCATGCGGAGGCGACTTTCGTGTCCGAGCATGCCTTCGTGCAAAAGCGACCTCTCCCGCCTCTCTCTCTCTCTCCCGTCGTAGGGCCGGGGGGGATTGGTTTGGTCGGGCGTTTCTAGGAGGCCTACAAGGCTTCGCGCACGAATAGTTCTTCCAGCGTCTCTCGCTTGGATGTCAGGCTTTCGAGGCGTGCCCCGGCGGCATACGTGCGCTCGACGACAGCGCGCACCGCGGCGTCTCCCTCGACTTCCATCACGAGCGAGATTCCCACTTCGCGCGTGCGGCTGGCGATGGGCGCGAGCTCCTGGCGCAGGGCCTCGCTGGCGCCGCCAATCGTGAGTTCGCAGTGTCGCTTGTTCTCCGTCAGGAGTTCGCGAAGGCTTCCCGAGACCATGATGCGGCCTTTCCGGAGGATGCAAACGCGATCGCACAGCATTTCGATGTCGCTCAGGATGTGGCTCGAGAAAAATACGGTGCGACCCTGGCTCTTCTCTTCGACGATGAGATCGCGGACTTCTTTGCGCCCGACCGGGTCGAGACCGCTCATGGGCTCGTCGAGAATGAGAAGCTCGGGATCGTGCACGAGGGCAGCGGCGAGGGCCACGCGCTGCAGCATGCCCTTGGAAAGCGTTCGGGCCGCACGGTCGATCGCGTGGCCCACTCCAACCCGATCGATGACGCGCACCACTTTTTCGTGCAGGTTGGCTCCGGACAATCCCGAAAGCCTCGCGCACAGAGTCACGAACTCGCGTGGCGTCAAATACGGGTAGATGTAAGGATTCTCGGAGAGAAAGCCGACGCGCGCCATCACGTCCGGATCCGGCCCGGCGACGCCCAGAATCTCCATTCTTCCGCGGGTTGGCGAAATGAGCCCCGTCAGCATCTTGATGGTGGTCGTTTTGCCCGCGCCGTTCGGGCCAAGAAATCCAACGATTTCGCCACGTTGTACGTCTAGCGAGATGCCTTGGACGGCTTCGACTCGCGTTCCCGTAAAGGGCTTGCGGAACGTCTTCGTAAGGTCGCGGAGGGTCAGCACGGCGTGGCTCACGCTTTCTTCTCCTCGGTCGCTCGCGTCTCGATGCCGAGGCTGCGCTCGGGGCCCTCGTATTCGTGCAGCTTGTATTGGATCTTGCGCGGGCTGACCCCCAACATGGTCGCGGCCCTCGATGTCGAGCCGCCGCAGGCCTCGAGCGTCCTCAAGATCGCGTAGCGCTCGAGCTCGGCGATTGTCGAGCCTGGCACACTTGGCGGACCGCCTTGCTGCTCGGAGGGCGCGACCGAAGCCGGCAAGTGCTTCTTCTCGATGCGGAGCCCATCGCACAACACGACTGCGCGCTCGACCACGTTCTCCAGCTCGCGCACGTTGCCTGGCCAGCGGTAGTCGAGAAGCGCGCGAAGGGCGTCCTCCGTGAAAGTCTCGATGTGCTTTCCATTCTCCGACGCACAGCGCTTTAGAAAGAAGCGCGCCAAGGCGGGGACGTCCCCGCGGCGTTCGCGCAATGCCGGCAAGGCGATGGTCACGACATTGAGGCGATAGAAGAGATCCTCACGAAACGCGCCTCGCCGAATCTCGCCGGCGATGTCTCGGTTCGTGGCAGCGATGACCCGTACATCGACCTTGAGCGTCTCGTTGCCGCCCACCCGCTCGAACGTTTTTTCCTGGAGAAAGCGCAGAAGCTTGACCTGGATCGCCGGCGGAATCTCGGCGATCTCGTCGAGGAGGAGGGTTCCACCGTCGGCTTGCTTGAGGCGCCCTTCCCGGCGGCCCGCCGCCCCCGCAAATGCTCCGCGTTCATAGCCGAAGAGCTCCGAGTCCAGCAGCGATTCGCCGAGGGCGGCGCAGTGCAGGCGAACGAACGAGGACTTGCTACGGGGGCTGGCGGCGTGAATGGTCTCGGCGAAGAGTTCTTTGCCGGTCCCGCTCTCGCCCATAATGAGGACTCCGGCCTTGCTCGGAGCGACCTGGGCGACCAGATCGAGCACGGCCTCCATTTTCGCGTCGCTCGTGACGATATGACTGAACGCATTGCGCTCGCGCAACCGCTCGCGGAGCCGTTGCGCTTCTTGTACGAGGCGCGCTTTCTCCATCGCGCGCTCGACGACAGCGCCCAGCGCCTCGGGGTCGAGCGGCTTGAGCAGGTAGTTCTCGGCTCCCTTCTTCATCGCTTCGACGGCGCTCGAGATCGTTCCGAATGCCGTCATCACCACGAAGGACGCCCCCGGAGCCGCGGCGTGAGCCTTCTCCATGAACGCGATGCCATCGAGGCCGGGCATCTTCAAGTCGGTCAAGATGACGTCGGGCCCGAACTCGTCGAGCTTGCCGAGCGCTTTGAAGCCATCCGCCGCGGTTTCGGTGGCGTACCCTTCCTCGCGAAGGATCTCGCTCAGGGCAGCACGAGCGTTCGACTCGTCGTCGACGATTAGGATGCGACCGCGGTTCGGCATGGGTACCAGGGTGAGGGGATGGGAAGGCTCTCGGTTGGATTCAGCGTACGCGGCAGAGAAAGCCTTGTGGAGGCGACAGCCGACTTGATGGTAAAAGGGTAAAGTACAAAGTTACCGAGCGGGCGCCCACGTGCGACGAGGCGAACAGTGCTCGGCCCAGACGGCTGGCCCCTTCGGGAGATGACCTAAAAAATGAGCCGCATTCGCGCTTACTCTCGCTTCTTCCGCTTCTTCCTGACGTTTGGAGCCCTGGCCGGTTGGGTCGCTCCCTTTGCGGCGATGGCCCAGACGGGCAGCCCCCCTCCACTTCCGCCGCCTGACGGCTCGAGCAGCGCGAAGGCGCCTTTGCCAGCGCTTCCCAACGGCACGTCGGCCGCGCCCTCGGCGACCGCGCCCTCGTCGGCCGCGCCCTCGTCGGCCTCAGCACCGCCTTCGCCCGCCAACACGACCCCGCCGCCCTCGGACGCCCCCACTGAGGCCGCCGAATGGGTGCGGCGCGATTCGGACGTCGGTGAGCAGAGCTCGTTGACGGGGGGGGCCGGCCTTCTTCGCACTGAGCACGCGCAGAGCAATTCGCCGGGCCAGTTTCGCCTGTCGTTCGTGGGAGAATGGTTTTCGGCCGGCTTCTTGTGCACGCCGAAGTTTCCGTGCCCCAACCCCAACGGCGGGATGCCAATCACGAGCGACAATCTGAGCCATGTTGGTGGGACGCTCTCTTTGGGCGTGTCGATCGCACAGCTGGGTCCGGGCATTCTCGATGGGTCTGCCGGCGTCGTGACCTACGCCAACAGCGATGCCGCGAATCGCCCCGGGCTGCTGCAAGTACTGGGCGATTCGGTGCTCGGCGTCCGATACGTTGCCCCGCTCGGTGACGTCTTTCACTTGGGAGCGGCAACCGACTTGTGGCTCGTCAACGGCTCGGGGTCGGTGGGACTCGACGCGGCCGCTACCAGCGCTCGGTTCGTGGCACTTGGGACGGCGGACCTTCGCGGGTTGAGCTCGCCGGTTCCGCTTCGATTCAGCGCGAACATCGCTTACTCCCTCGACAACACGGGCGCGGTCGTCCACGACACGGAAGTTGCCCGGGACCAGCCCGTAACGCGCATCGAGCGTTATGGCCTCGGCGTCAGCCGGGTCGATCACGTCGATTTTCTGCTCGGTGCCGAGGCGCTGCTCGCTGACGGGCAAGTCCGTCCCTTCGTCGAGTCACGCGTCATCGCGGCCTACAATCGGCAGGGGTATATCTGCTCGCCGGTCAACGTGGGCTTCGACAACTGCTTGAAGAACGACACGGTGATCCCCGCCGTTCTCACGCTTGGCGGTCGCTTCTACCCCTGGAAAAGAGAGTTCTCGATCCTGACGGCTCTCGATATCGGCCTTAGCGGAACGAACGATTTCATCGAAGAGCTTCAGCCGGTTCCACCGTGGACGCTCTACCTGGGTCTCGGCTGGACTGCGGACACGTGGGAGCGGCCGGTTCAGAAAGTCGTCGAAAGGGCTGCGGAGCCCATCGCCCCGCGCACGGTGCATGTCGCCGGGCTCGTTCACGAGCGCGAGAAAAACGATCCGATCGTCGGCGCGATCCTCGCCTACCGGGATCGAAGCGATCTCCCTAGGCTGGCGACGGGCCCAGACGGCAGATTCGGAGACGATGTCCCCCCGGGAACCTATACGTACGAGATCCGGGCCGACGGATTCAAGCCGTCGACCTGCGACTTCACGACGAAGGCCCCTGCTTTGCCGCCCTCGAAGCCCGTGGGCCCGCAGTCCGGGGGCGACGCGGCCACGCCCCCGCCAACCCCCCGCCCCCCGTCTCGGGTCGAGATCGACTGCCCCATGGAGTCCCTCCCGCGCCTGGGGACGGTCGTCGGGCACCTGCGCGACGCGGATACCAGCCAGCCAATCGGGGGAACCCAGGTGGTTCTGATCGATCCTCAGCGCAAGGAAGTTCGGTTGATGAGCGACGCCTCGGGAGCCGTGCGCTTCGAGGGCGTGGCGCCCGGCACGTCGAGCCTGAGTGTCCTGGCCGACGGATATCTCGCCTTGGTCACGCCGGAAGAGGTCAAGGCGCGTCAGGAGAGCACCGTCGAGCTGCTCCTTCAAAAGAAGCCGAGCCGCCCCGAGGTGCAGGTCACGAACAAGGAAATTACGATTCGCGATCAGATCCAGTTCGCGCTCGACAGCGCGATCATTCTCCCGCAGTCCTTCGGAATCCTCACAGAGGTGGCCGACACGCTCATCCGTCATACCGAGATCAAGCGGATCGAGGTCCAGGGCCACACCGACAACAGCGGAACGGCTGAGCACAACAAGACGCTGAGCGAAGACCGGGCCGAGGCCGTCAAGGGCTGGCTGACGGCTCACGGAGTTCCGCTCGAGCGCTTGGTGTCCCGCGGGTACGGGCAAAGCCGGCCCCTTGCGCCCAATGTCACCGCGACCAATCGCTCCCAGAATCGCAGGGTGCAATTCATCATCCTCGAGAAAGACAGCGCCGGGGCGCCTACGAAGAGCACTCTGCCTGGGTTTTAGCCCCCCGCGGATTTCGATTGGTTGAGCTTGGGCTCAGCCGTTCGGGAAAACCCCCTTGATCATCGGGCCTGGGGAGCGTAGCTTGACGCGCCCGATTGGTGGTTTGGACAGGAGCGCGGGACCCCCACCTGGGGCCCGCGTTTTTTTTGTTCTTTTTTTCGGAGGATTGTCGTGCCGACTTTGGACCCCACGTTGAACGGAATCGATCGCGGCGCGCTGATGCGCGTTACCGAGCCGATCGTCCGTGCGCATGGGGGAGAGGTCGTGGACGTCGAGTTTCGCCGCGAGCCCCCCGGTTGGATTCTGCGTCTGTACGTCGAGAAACACGGGGCGACCGAGAAGCAACTATCCGTCCGCGACGCGGCGGTTGACCTCGCGCTCTGCGCCGGCATCTCGCGCGATCTCAGCACGGCCCTCGACGTCGCAGACTTGATCCCGCACGCGTATCACCTCGAAGTGAGCTCGCCAGGCGTCGAGCGCCGTCTGCGCTCCGAGGGTGACTTCGTGCGATTCGCCGGCCAAAAGGCCAAGTTCAGACTCCGCGACCCCGCCCCGTCGCCGCAGTCCGGCGCCCGCGAGCGCGTGGTCGTCGGAACGATTGGGGCGATCGCAAACTCCACCGTAACGGTCGTCGACGGGCAGCGCGCGCGAGAGATACCCCTCTCCAGCATCGAAAGCGCTCGCTTGGTCTTCGAGTTTGGCTCGAGCGGTCGTCACGCCCCCGCTGCGGGGCGTGCCCCGCAGCAGCAGAGGAAG
>Ga0070761_10001273_pt1 | contig 15863 bp, 14 predicted proteins | sample HubBroMetageREF1_FD_66724 | JGI IMG/M metagenome (GOLD analysis project Ga0070761, IMG submission 66724) | Reference soil microbial communities from the Hubbard Brook experimental Forest, New Hampshire, USA - Hubbard Brook CCASE Soil... | ecosystem: Environmental > Terrestrial > Soil >... | reverse complement strand
GAGCCGCCGGGATTCATGAACTCGGCCTTGCCGAGGATCTCGCAGCCGGTCTCCTCGCTCAATCGCCGCAGGCGAATCAGCGGAGTGTTGCCCACCGCCCCGATAAATCCTTCCCGAATCATCATTTGCTCACTCCCTCCCCGTGCGGCAACGGTAGCGCAAAAAACAATCCCCGGACTGGCCGGGGACTGGGAGTGGAACAGGTGCGGGTAATCACCCAGCACGTCCGTCTTTGGAGGATACGCGGCACGGCTGTGCCCCTAACGTTCGACCTTCTGTTGTTTATCGCTGTTGCGGGTATGTAACGTCCAGAAGAAATCAGGCTCAACTCGCATGCTCCAAAGATAGCAGATAAGGTAGTCAAATCCAATAGTTAAGAGATAGCGTCCGGGCCGTTACCGGACTATGTTAATTGTGTCGCAATTATGTGACAGATAAGCCACAAGGTGACGGAGAGGTGACATCCGAGAGGCGTCATTTCCACTGCGTGGCCTGCCGGTCGAAATTCCTTGAGCTCGCCCGCACGACGCAAAATCTCTGGCCGGTGGGCGCTTCCATGACCCACCAGGTTTTGATTTGCCGTATGCGCTTCGCCCCGAGCTTCTCCAGGCGCTTGACCTCGGCCTCGATGTCGTCGGATTCGATGTCCAGATGCACCCTGCTGGGATGGTCGACAATCTGCACTTCGATATCCAAGCCGTGCTGAGCATCGGTCAATCCCTTGTAGGTTTGTCCTTCGGTGCCCGGCAGCTCGCGCACCGGCATACCGAGCGCGGCGCTCCAAAAATCAGCGGCGCCGTTCAGATCGCGCGTTTGGCAGTCGATGATGAATCCGCCAAGTTTGCTTTTGTGCATTGCTTGCTCCAAATTTAAGGTCGTTCACCAGGGATCGCGCGCATGAAATACCTGCACACTATGGTACGAGTCACCGACATCGATCAATCGCTGCGTTTCTATCGCGACGCGCTCGGCCTATCGGAGCTGTCGCGCCGGGATTACCCGCAGGGCCGCTACACATTGGTGTTCCTCGCGGCTCCGGGGGATCAGGACGCCCAGGTCGAACTCACCCACAACTGGGATCCCGAGGCCTATTCAGGCGGCCGGAATTTCGGCCATCTGGCCTACCGCGTGGACAACATCTACGCCACCTGCAAGCGCCTGATGGATCACGGCGTCACCATCAACCGGCCGCCGCGGGACGGCCACATGGCCTTCGTTCGGTCGCCCGACGGCATATCGATCGAGCTGCTGCAGCAGGGTGCCGCGCTCGCCCCGGCGGAACCGTGGCAGAGCATGCCGAACACCGGCAAGTGGTAGCGGCGCTCAGAAGCATCTCCGCTCAGAACATTTCGGACGCGTCGGGTTCCTTGACGATGACCTTGGTGCGCGACGGAATGTGCTCACCGGTGATCATGTCGGCATAGGCCTGGCCTGGGCCCACCATTGGATACACTCCGGCGTCCGGATCGATCATGACCTCGAGGAATGCCGGCCCGGGGAAACGGATGAACTCGCCGATCACCCGGGGCACGTCGGCCTTGAGATCGAGGCGCACGGCATACTTGAAGCCGTCGGCCTGCGCCGCCTTGACGAAATCCTTGGTGTGCAGGCTCTTGTCGCTGGCACTCAAGCGGCCGTTGTGGAACAGCTTCTGCCATTGCTTGACCATGCCGTCGCCGCAATTGTTGAGAACCAGCACCTTGATCGGCAGCTCATAGGTCGTGACGGTCTCGAGCTCGCCCAGGTTCATGCGGATGCTGGCATCTCCGTCGCAGTCGATGACCAGGCGCTTGCGGTGCGCATACTGCGCGCCGACCGCGGCAGGCAGGCCGAAGCCCATCGTCCCCATGCTGCCCGAGGTAAGCCATAGCCGCGGACTTCGGAAATCAAAATATTGCGCGGCCCACATCTGATGCTGCCCGACGCCGGTGGTGATGATGGCCTCGCCTTGCGTCAGGCGATTGATTTCCTCGATGACGTAATAGGGCTGGATCAGCGCGCTGTTGCGGTCGTAGTTCATGGCGTACTTCGAGCGCATCGCATCGCACATGCCAAGCCACTTTGACCAATCGCGCTTGAAGCCGGTGCGTTTGCCGTAATCCAGCAGGGTCAGCAGCGCGTCCGGCATCAGGCCGACATGGCTCCAATGGACATTCTTGACCTTGTTGATTTCCGATGCGTCGATGTCCAGATGCGCGATGAACTTGGCGCCGCCGGCGAATTTCGTTGGATTGCCCGCCACTCGATCGTCGAAGCGCGCGCCCAGCGCGATCAGAAAATCACAGTCATCGACCGTATAGTTCGCGAATGCCGTGCCGTGCATGCCCAGCATGCGCATGGACAGTGGGTCCCGGGTATCGACCGCCCCAATGCCCATGAGGGTCGTGACCACCGGCACTTGAAACTCGCGGGAGAAGTCCCGCAGGGCGAAGGCCGCATTGCCGTTGATCACGCCGCCCCCGGCATAGATCAGCGGCCGGGACGCCTTGCCCAAAGCCGCAAAGAAATCCGCGCACGCCGCTTCCGGCAACTTGTTCGCCTCCAGCCGATTCATCCGCTGCCGGTAGCCGGGAATCGGCAGCCGGCCCGAGCCATGGAACACGCCCTTCCAGTTCTGCACATCCTTGGGCACATCGAGCACCACAGGGCCGGGCCGGCCGGTGCGGGCGATTTCAAATGCCGTGCGCACCGTGGCTTCCAGTTTGGCCGGATCCGTGATCAAGAACACGTGCTTGGCGACCGCGCCCATGATGCTGGGCACCGGCGCTTCCTGGAATGCATCCGTGCCGATCGCGGTGGTGGGCACCTGGCCGCAAATCACCACGATGGGCACCGAGTCCGCCAGGCTGTCGCGCACGGGCGTGACCGTGTTCGTGGCCCCCGGTCCCGAGGTGACCAAGGCCACGCCCACGCGGCCGCTGGCGCGCGCATAGCCCGCGGCCATGAAACCCGCCCCCTGCTCGTTGGCCGGAACGATGAGCGGCATGGCGGAATCGTGTTCCTGGTTGTAGCGGAACACGGCGTCGTAGATCGGCAGTATCGCACCGCCGCTATAGCCAAAAATCGTGTCCACACCCTCGTCGGCCAGCACCTGCACCAGCATTTCCGCGCCCGTCATGCTGGCGCCCGCCAATGGGTGAGCGGCTTGATTGATCATGTCGAATCGGTCTTTCACCGGGAAAGCCTAGCAGTTCTGACTCTGGCGCCCAAGTACCAGCCTCCCGTATCCTCACCTCCCATGCGGCACCTCATTGCCATACTTCTGCAAAACGAAGCGGGCGCGCTCACGCGCGTCACGGGCCTGATCTCGGCCCGCGGCTACAACATCGAGTCGCTGTCGGTGGCGCCGACCAACGATCCCACGGTATCGCGGGTCACGCTGGTCACCATCGGATCGGATCACGTCATTGCGCAGATCAATGCGCAGCTGCTGAAGCTGGTGGATGTGGTGGCGGTCGATGACATGACCGGCGGCGACACCCTTGCGCGCGAGCTGCTGCTGATCAAGCTGCAGGTCGCCGCCGGGCATGTGGAGGATGTGAACACGCTGCTGCGCCGGGTGGGCGGCCGTGTCCTGTCGACGAACCCCTCCAGCTATATCGTGGAGCTCACCAGCACGGAGATGGAGATCGGCGAATTCATTGCCAATGTCGCCGCATTCGGTGAAATCGTGGAGGTCGTCAGAAGCGGCGTGCTCGGCATGTCCCGCGCCAATCCCCGGCTGCACGCCGTCAAGTGAGCAATAAGAGGAACTCATGACTGAAATCGAAGTGACTCCCGAACACGCAGCCGATCCCAATACCCGGCGCGTCGGCATTCTGGTCGGTGTGGTCGGCGTGCTCTTGTCGGTGATCACGATCGCCTCGCACCGCTCGCATACGCAAGCCGTCATTCACCGCACCGAGTCCAACGACCAATGGGCCTATTACCAGGCCAAAAAGATTCGCGAAAGCGGCAACGATGTGGCGTTGACCCTGATTCAGAGCTTAACTGCAGATCCCGCCAAGACCGAATCCGCCACGCGCAAATTGCAGGCGGCCCGCGACAAGTACGCCGCGGATGCGGAGCAGATCCAGAAGGACGCCAACGCGAAGGACGAAGAAACCAGGGTTGAAGAGCACCGCGCCCTGTTCTACGACCTGGGCGAGGGATTTCTGGAACTCGGCCTGGTGCTGTGCTCCTTGTATTTCCTGGCGCGCAAGAGCTTCTTCCCGATCTTCGGCGTCATCGCGGCGGTTGCCGGCACCTGCATGGGCCTCTGGGGGATGATGCTTTGAAGCGATTGTTCTGGATGGCATGCGCCGCGGCGGTCGCGACCGCCTCTTCCGGCGCGCCGGCGCAAACAGCGCAAACGGCACAAACAGCGCGGGTCGAAGCGCGCTCGGCCAGCTACCTTGTGGTCGGCCTGGTGCACGATGACCGCATGAGCATTCACTTGAGCCGGACCGGCGACAATGCGCCCGTGCGCGACGCCGCCGTGACGGTGGCGATGCGCGGCGAATCGCATGCGGCCACCGCCGAAACCGACGGCAGCTACTCCTTTCAATCCAAAGACCTGCTCCTGCCGGGATCGGCCTCGGTCGAATTCCGGGTGGACCAGGGAGAGCTGCACGAACGCCTCGAGGGCGCGCTGCAGCCGGCCGGCAAGGCCGACAAGCTGGAAGACAAGAACAATGCGCGTCAGCTTTGGTGGTGGGTTCTGAACTTCGCCGTATGCATCGGTGTGTTGCTGCTGATCTCCCGCAGACGCAAGGCGGCGCAGGATGTAGACGGGAAATAGATGGAGATGCGCCGATCTACAGCGCCGCGTTGTCGGTCTCTCCGGTCCGGATGCGCAGCACGCGCAGGATGTCGGTGACGAAAATCTTGCCGTCGCCCACCTTGCCGGTCTTGGAAGCGCTCACGATCGCCTCCATGACTTGATCGACGAGTTCATTCTTCACGGCGACTTCGATGCGCGTCTTGGGCACGAAGTCGACGACGTACTCCGCCCCGCGATACAGTTCCGTATGGCCGCGCTGGCGGCCGAAGCCCTTGACCTCGGTGACCGTCATGCCGGAAACGCCGATTTCAGAGAGCGCGGCGCGTACATCGTCCAGCTTGAAGGGCTTGATAATGGCAGTGATCAATTTCATTCCGGACTCCTGTCGAGGGCGGCACGGGCAATTGTATGCTCGGAAGCGACCCGCTATAAAGGCCCGATGACTTCCACCATCGTCATCGTCGGCGCCGGCCAGGCGGGCGCTCAGGCGGTCGACACCCTGCGCCGCGAGGGATACGCCGGCCGGCTCGTGTTGATCGGCGATGAGCCGGAATTGCCCTATCAACGGCCGCCGCTGTCCAAGAAGTACCTCGCCGGGGAATTGACCGCCGACCGCCTGCCGTTTCGCCATCGCTCCTTCTACGATGAGCATCGCGTCGAGCTGAAGCTGGGAGTGCGCGCGCAGCGGCTCGACCCCGGGACACGCCGCGTTGTACTCGTCGGCGGCGAGGAATTGGCGTACGACCGGTTGCTGCTCTGCCTCGGCGCCGAATCTCGCCAGCTCGCCTGTCCCGGCGTCGAGCTCGCAGGTCTGCACTACCTGCGCGGAATTGCCGACGTGACGGCGATCCAGGCCGGCATCAAACCCGGCGCGCGCGTGGTCATCATCGGCGGCGGTTATATCGGGCTGGAGACCGCGGCCACATGCCGAAAGCTGGGGTGCCAGGTGACCGTGCTGGAGATGGCCGACCGCGTGATGAATCGGGTGGTGGCGCCGGTTGTCTCGCAATTCTTCTCCCAGGAGCATCGCGCCCACGGCGTCAATCTCATCTGCGACGCGCGGGTGGTCGGTCTCGAGGGTCGTGGGCGCGTGGAGCGGGTTCTGTGCGCCGACGGCACCCACCACGAGGCGGACCTGCTCATCGTCGGCGTCGGCTGCGTGGCCACCACCCGTCTCGCGAGCGATGCAGGCCTTGCCTGCGATAACGGGATTCTGGTCGACGAGTACTGCCGCACCAGCGATGCGGCGGTCTATGCCGCGGGCGACTGCACCAATCATCCCTCGCCGCATTTCGGCCGGCGCATCCGTCTGGAATCCGTGGACAATGCCTTCGAGCAGGCGAAAAGCGCCGCCCTGAACATGTTGGACCGGAATATCGCGCACGACCGGGTGCCTTGGTTTTGGTCGGATCAGTTCGAGAACAAATTGCTGATCATCGGGCTGTCGCAGGGTCACGACCGGACAGTCGTGCGCGGCGATCCGGCGACGCGCAGCTTCAGCGTGTGCTATCTGAAGGACGGCGAGCTGCTTGCGCTCGAGGCGGTCAACCATTCCAAGGATTACATGGCCGCGCGCAAGGTGATTTCCGAGCGCGTGCGCCTGGATCCCGGGAAGGTATCGGATCCCTCGATCGCACTGAAAGATGCGGTTTGATGCCGCGGATCGTGTTCATCGAGCCGGACGGCAACCGGCGCGAGATCGAGGCACCCCTCGGGGTCACGCTGATGGAGGTGGCGCGCCAGAACAACGTCCGCGGCGTGGTGGCGCAGTGCGGGGGCGCTTGCGCCTGCGCGACCTGTCACGTGTACATCGGCGCATCGGGACTGGCCAAGCTCGAACCCCGTGAGGACATGGAGGAAGGCATGCTGGAACTGGCCTGGGAGCCGCGCGACAACAGCCGCCTCAGCTGCCAGATTCACATCACCGCGAATCTCGACGGCCTGGAAGTCACCGTTCCCGCGCGTCAGCGGGTGCCCTAGTCGAGAATGATCAGCAAGTCCTTGGCGTCGACCTGCAAGCCTGGTTTCGCCAGGATTTCCTTTACCGACCCATCGCGCTCGGCGCGCACGGTGGTCTCCATTTTCATCGCCTCCAGCGTCACGAGCCCATCGCCCCGGGTCAGTTTCTGCCCGACGCGCACCGGAACCGTGGTGATGGTGCCGGGCATGGGCGCCCCGACGTGGCTTGGGTTTCCGGCCTCGATCTTGCGCAGCGGCGGCCGTTTGGCCACTTGACTGCGGTCGGCCACGCGAATCGAGCGCGGCTGTCCGTTGAGCTCGAAAAACACCGTGCGGGTGCCGTCCTCGTGCGCCTCGCTCATGGTCACGTAGCGCACGATCAAGGTCTTGCCGCGCTCCAACTCGATGTTGATCTCTTGACCCGCCTGCATGCCGAAGAAGAATACGGCCGTCGGCAGCGTGCTGACATCGCCGTACGATGCGCGGTCTGCCGCGTAGTCGACGAACACCTTCGGATACATTAGATAAGAGGCGAGTTCGGTCTCCGTGATGGCCCGGCCCACCGCGGCCTCGGCGGCGGCGCGCGCCCTGCCCAAGTCCGCCGGCGGCATCGACTCACCGGGCCGCTGCGTAAGCGCAGGCGTTCCCTTCAGAATCTTGCTCTGCAAGCCCGGTGGGAAGCCGCCCGCCGGTTGTCCCAGATCGCCGCGAAATAGCTGGACCACGGACTCCGGAAATGCGACCTCGACCGCCGGGTCGAGCACGGCCTGCCGGGTGAGCCCGCTGGTGACCATGGTGATGGCCATGTCGCCGACCACTTTCGAGGTCGGCGTCACCTTCACGATGTCGCCGAACATCTCGTTGACTTCCGAATAGGCGCGCGCGAGCTCCGGCCAGCGAACTTCGTCGATGCCGAGAGCTCGCGCCTGCTCGCGCAAATTGGTGTACTGGCCGCCGGGCATGCCGTGCACGTAAACCTCGGATGCCCCCGATCGAATGTCGCTTTCGAAGGCCACGTAGCCGCGCCGCACCTGCTCCCAGTAGGTGGAGATGACGCGCAGCTTGTCCCCATCGAGCAAGGAGGCTCGCGGACCGAAGCGCAGCGCCTCGACGATGGATCCCAAATTAGGCTGAGAGGTGAGGCCGGACAATGCATCGATGGCCCCGTCCACCGCGTCCGCGCCGGCCTCGACCGCGGCCAGCACGCTCGCCGCGGCGATCCCGCTGGTATCGTGGGTGTGGAAATGGATCGGCAGGCCGATCTCTTCCTTGAGCGCCTTCACCAGCGCGCCCGCAGCCCGCGGTTGGCACAGCCCCGCCATATCCTTGATGGCCAGTACATGCGCGCCCATGGCGCGCAGTTCCTTGGCCACGGTCAGGTAGTACTTGAGGTCGTACTTCGTTTCGCGGGGATTCGAGAGGTTGCCGGTGTAGCAAATGGCGGCTTCGCACAGCGATCGTCCGGTGGCGCGCACCGCCTCGATGGCGACTCTCATGTTGTCGGCCCAGTTCAGGCAATCGAACACGCGAAACACATCCACCCCGGCTTGAGATGCCTGCGCGACGAAGTGCCTGACGACATTGTCCGGGTAGTTGGTGTATCCGACCGCGTTCGCCGAGCGAAACAGCATCTGCAGCAGCAGATTGGGCATGGCCTGTCGAAAGTCGGCAAGCCGCGCCCAGGGATCCTCCTTCAGGAATCGCAGCGCCACGTCGAAGGTGGCGCCGCCCCAGCATTCCACCGAGAACAGCTCCGGCAGAAGGCTCGAGTAATAAGGCGCGATGAGGCGCATGTCGTGGGTTCGAAAGCGCGTCGCCAGCAGGGACTGATGCGCGTCGCGCATGCTGGTGTCGGTGAGCAGCACGCGCTTTTCCTTGAGCATCCAGGCCGCGAAGCCTTCCGGGCCGAGCGCGTCGAGCTTCTGCTTGGTGCCCGGCGGCGGCGGTTGCAGCGCCACGCGCGGCAGTCTCGGGAACACCGGCTGCGCTGGCGCCGGCCGGCCCTTCACCTCGGGATTGCCGTTGACGATCACGTCGCCGATGAAGCTCAACAGCCGCGTCGCGCGGTCCCGCTTGCGCGGAATCTGGATTAGTTCCGGCGTCTGATCGATGAATGTGGTGGTGTAGTCGGCCGCTGCGAAGCGCGGATGCATGATCAGCTGATCGAGGAAGCGCAAATTGGTGACCACGCCGCGAATGCGGAACTCCCACAGCGCCCGGTGCATGCGCGCGATGGTCTCCTCGGGAGTCGGCGACCAGGCCGTCACCTTGACCAGCAGGGAGTCGTAGAAGCGGGTGATGATGGCGCCGGCATAGGCGGTGCCCGCGTCGAGCCGAATGCCGAAGCCCGCGGGACTGCGATAGGCGGTGACGTGGCCGTAGTCCGGCACGAAATTGTTTTCCGGATCCTCGGTGGTCACCCGGCACTGCAGGGCATGCGCAGTCACATGGATGTCCTGCTGTCGAGGAACGCCGCTGCCCGGCGTGCCGATACGCGCGCCGGCGGCGATGCGGATCTGCGCCTTCACCAGATCGATGCCGGTCACGCATTCGGTCACCGTGTGCTCGACCTGGATGCGCGGATTGACTTCGATGAAGTAGAACTTGCCGGTATCGGCGTCCTGCAGGAATTCGACGGTGCCGGCTGCGCGGTAATTCACCGCGCGGCCGATCTTGAGCGCCGCTTCGCATAGCTCGCTGCGCTCAGCATCGGTGAGAAACGCGGCGGGAGCGCGCTCGACGACCTTTTGATTGCGCCGCTGAACGGTGCAGTCGCGCTCATACAGATGCACCAGATTGCCGTGCGAATCGCCGAGAATCTGCACCTCCACGTGCCGCGCCCGGCGGATCAGCTTCTCGAGATAGACCTCATCCTTGCCGAAGGCGGCTTTGGCCTCGCGCCGGGCCGCCGCCAAAGCGTCGGTGAGCGCCGTTTCGTCCTCGATGACCCGCATGCCGCGGCCGCCGCCGCCCCAGCTCGCCTTGAGCATCACCGGAAATCCGACTGCGCGCGCCATCGCAAGCACCTGCGCGCCGTCGGCCGGCAGCGGCGGGCTGGCGGGCATGACCGGCACGCCGGCGCCGGCGGCGAGATTCCGGGCTTCGACCTTATTCCCGAGCCTGCGCATGGTGTCGGGCAACGGGCCGACGAAAATAATCCCGGCGGCCGCGCAGGCCTCCGCGAACTCCGGACTCTCCGACAAGAATCCGTAGCCCGGATGGATGGCGTCGACGCGCGCCTCGACGGCGACGCGGATGATGTCGGCGATGTCCAAATAGGCTTCGATCGGTCCCTTGCCCTCGCCCACCAAGTAACTTTCGTCGGCCTTGGTCCTGTGCAGCGAGAACCGATCTTCCTGGGAATGGATGGCGACCGTGCGGATGCCGAGTTCAGTGGCGGCGCGCATCACCCGAATGGCGATTTCGCCGCGATTTGCAATGAGCAGGCTCTTGATCGCAGTGGTCTCGGGCAATGGATTCATTTTGAAATGATGATAGCCTTGTTTGATGTTCGGCTTAAGCATACATGGCGGCGCCGGCACGCTGCCGCGTGCCGAGATGGCGGGTGAACTCGAGAAGCGATATCGAGCCGGGCTCGCCCAAAGCCTGGCGGCCGGGTTTGCGATCTTGGAGGCCGGGGGCACCAGCCTCGATGCGGTGACGCGCGCGGTGGTGTTGCTCGAGGACAATCCCCTGTTCAATGCCGGCAAGGGTTCGGTGTTCACCCTCGAGGGCAACAACGAACTGGATGCCGCCATCATGGACGGCGCCACGCTCGCAGCCGGCGCCGTTTGCGGCGTCGCTCACATCAAGAACCCCATCGAGCTTGCCCGCAGCGTCATGGAGCATTCGGAGAGCGTCATGCTCGGCGGTTCCGGAGCGGAAGAGTTTGCGTTGAGCCGGGGCTTCGAACTGGTTCCGCGCAGCTACTTCTACACCCCCGAGCGCTGGAAGCAGCTCGAGCGCGTTCGCCATGGTGATGCGAACGTTTCCGCATTCACCATTTCCCATGTCGGCACCGTCGGCGCGGTTGCCCTGGACTCTCAAGGCCGGCTGGCGGCGGCGACCTCCACCGGCGGCATGACCGGCAAGCGCTTTGGACGCATCGGCGATTCACCCATCATCGGCGCGGGAACCTATGCGGATAATCGCTCCTGCGCGGTGTCGGCTACCGGGCACGGGGAAATATTCATTCGCACCGCTGTGGCGCATGACATCTGCTCGAGGATTCGCTTCGGGGGCCGCAGCCTCGCGCAGGCGGTTCGTGAAGTCGTGCTCGAGGAATTGCCGGCAATGCGCGGCGAGGGTGGCGTCATCGCCATCGATCGGCATGGAGAGATCGCCATGGAATTCAATTCCGAGGGCATGTTCCGCGCCAGCAGGCGAGCCGGCGAGGATCCCACGATCGCGATTTACAAGCCCTGACCGCTGGCGCGGCGCTTGTCGAAGCGTCCGGTTGTCAGGCTCTGGTATTCGGCTTCCATCACCACGACCCGATTTCTGCCTTGTTCTTTCGCGCTATACAGGGCTTCGTCGGCCAGTTGCACCAGCCCTTCGTAGGTGCGCTCCGGACCCGGCAGCACGAACGCCGCGCCGATGCTGACGGTGAGCCGGGTCGCCACCTTCGAAGCCTCGTGCGAAATGTTGAGCTCGGCGACGGAGCGCTGGATCCGGGTCAAAACCGCGGCGGTGTACTCGCGCGTGGCTTCGTACAGGACCACCGCGAACTCCTCGCCGCCGTAGCGCGCGACGAAATCCAAGGGACGCCGGGCGCACTGGTTCAAGCACAGCGCCACGGCGCGCAGGCATTCATCGCCTGCCTGGTGCCCATAGCGGTCGTTGTAGTCCTTGAACCAGTCAATGTCGATCAACAGCACCGCGACCCGCTGCCGGGTCCTCAGTGCCTGCTGCCACACACGCTGGATATGCTGGTCGAACATGCGCCGGTTTTGGATGCCGGTCAGACCGTCGCGAGCCACCATCTCCTGCAGCAACGCCTCCTCGAGAAAGCTCCTGCGGCTGGTTTTTTCGTGCATGTAGACGATCCAGGCGCAAACCAGATTGACCGCCACGAATGCCAGCGCGTTGTAGCCGAATTCGCGGCTGGGCAATTGCAGCGAGATGCCGACGGCGAGGTAGGCGAACAGCACGATGCCGTTGGCCGCCAGGGCGCGGTAGAACGGCAAGCCGCCCATGAAGTAGATGAATATGGCCGTGATCAACAGATAAGGAAACAGGGAAGTCACCCCGCCAAGCGTGGCCAGGATCTCGATGGCCACCACGCTCAAGCCCAGGATGGTCGACGCCATCAGCGCGAGCGGCGGGAATATGCGATGGCGGATTCGGGAGTAGCTTGCGCCCAGGGTGATGAGCAGCGCCGGGGTCACCAGCAACAACTGCAGCATGCTGGGAATGCGATTCAGCTCCCTTCCCAACACCGTTGCGTCCATGACCGCGAATGCGACGGTCATGACAATGGCCAAACTCAAGTTGATGCGGATTTGAGCCAGGGACGCCTGGAAATGCGTGCGCGTGAATTCCTCTTCCAGCTCGTCGGTGAAGGTCAGCCAGGGGAATCCCGACTTGAGCTGGCGGGCCTGCGGCGAGTCGGGTAGATCCTCGATCGGGAATCTGGTGGCAATGCTCATTTGCCTGAACATTGCCAGGATTTCCCAGGGATTCCAGGCCGTGCGCCACAGCTTTTCCCTAAATGCGGCTATATTATGTCAAATAGCAGCCTGCCCCGATTCAATCCGCCAAGTACTTCGCAAGATAGGTATCGAAGTCCTGCGTGTCCGCAGCCTCGATGCGCCGCTGCGCCTCATGCGACTCCTTCGCCGCCGCGCCAAATTCGGCCAGGCGCTGCTCGTTCGGCGGATACAGCCCCAAAAAATAATCCTTGTGCAACTTCGACATGCGCCGGGCAAGCTGAAAAAAAGACTCTCCGGTCTGGCGCATTTCCGTCAGCAATCGCGCCGACGGGGTGCGCTCGACATCGTCTATTTTCGTGCGCTGCGTTTCGAGCGCGGCGGTGTATGGGCGCGCGGACTCGCCATGATCCAGAAGCTCGCACAGGCCCTGCATCGAGTCGAGCAACTCGCGCGCCCAGTCGGCCATCGGAAAGTCGCGGCCCTCCCGGTTCAGCAGCAGGCCCGGTTCGCGGCCGCGCCGCGCCACCTTGAGGTGGTTGGCATCCAGCGCGTCTTGCTCGCTGCGCGAGATCGGCTCGCTGTTGCGCAGCAGGCAGAGCGCGACGAAGGCTTCGAGGAATCTGAGCTTGTTCTGATTCACGCCCACCGGATCGAATGCGCTGACGTCCAGCGCGCGGACTTCCACGTATTCCACGCCGGCCCGCTGCAATGCCTTCGTCGGCCGCTCCCCCGACCGCGCGATGCGCTTCGGCCTGATGAAGCTGTAGTACTCGTTCTCGATCTGCAGGATGTTGGCGTTGAGCTGCAGATATTCACCGTTCACCTTGACGCCGATCTTCTCGTACGGTGGGTAGGGCGTGCTGATCGCGCGCGAAAGGTCGCGCACATAATCGTCCAGGCCGTTCACGGAAATGCTCACCGTCGCCTGATTCTTGTTCCGGTAGCCGATGTCGCTCATGCGCAGCGAGGTGCCGTACGGCTCGTACACCGTGTCATCGTCGAGCGACGGCAGGGTGATTTCGCGGCCCGCGAAGAAGCTCTTCGACACCGCGGGCGAGGTGCCGAACAAATACAGTATCAGCCAGCCGTAACGGCGATAGTTTCGCAGCACCGCGTAATACTGCTCGGACACGAAATCCTGGCGCGCTCGATTGTTTTTTTCCACGGCCGCGAACACGTCCCACAGGCGCGGCGAAAACGAGTAATTGAAATGCACGCCGGAAATGGCCTGCATGACGCGGCCGTAGCGCACGCCCAAGCCATGCCGGTAGATGGTCTTCATCCGCCCGACATTCGAGCTGCCGAATTGCGCCAGTGGAATGCTGGCATCCCCCTCGAGGGCGCAGGGCATGCTGGTCGACCATAGCAGTTCGTCGCCCAGATGCCGGTAGACGAATTGATGGATGTCGCACAGGTACTGCAACAGCTCCCATGTTTCCCCGAACGGCGGGGTCACCAGCTCGATCAGCGCTTCGGAATAATCGGTGGTGATGTGATCGTTGGTGAGCGGCGCCCCCAATGGCGCCGGGTGGCGCGTCTGCGCGATATCGCCGTCCGGCGACACGCGCAGCGATTCCTTCTCGACGCCCTTGCGGCCGCCGCGCAGCACGCCGCGTTCGCCGGAATTGATGAGTCCCGCGACACGGCTCTCGAATTTCTTGTCGACCACATTACGCACGCCACCTAGGATACTTGAACTGCGGTCTACCCTGGATGGTTCTGCACGAATTCGGCGCGGGCGCGCAAGGCGCGCAGCATTTTCGGCAAATCACGTTTCAAGGCCGCGCGGACCAGCCAGTGCGGAACCCAAAATCCGGGCGCCAGTACGACTGCGTAATGCGCGATCGTGTAATCGCCGTCGCTTTGCAGCGCCCATGAGCTGCGCATGACGCTCAAGTCCCCGGAGATGCGCTCGATGGACACCTTCGCCGGACGGTCGTAAGTCGCGCGAATCTCGTAGGTAAGCTTGGGCACGTACCACGAATAGTCGAGCACATGGCGGATGCGCTGCCATGATTGATCCGGCGCGGTTTCAAGCACGTGACAGTCGATGAGCCCCGGCACGAGGTGCAGCGCCTCCGCGCAATTCGTGATCAGTGACCAGACGACCTCGCGTCGCGCGTGAATTCTGATGGTGGCGATCGCACTGCCGGTCTGCTCGGCCGTATCCAGCACAACCCTGACGTCGAAGTCGTCGGCATCGGCGGCAACCTGGTTGGCGAACAGCGCCAATAGGATCAGCAACGATGCGCGCGCGGCGATGCGCATCATCGCTGGGCGGCGATCCAGCGGTTGATCTTGACCTCGAGAAGATCCAGGGGCATGGCGCCGTCCTTGAGGATCTCGGCGTGGAAGGCGCGGATGTCGAAGCGGCCGGCAAGCTCCTGCTGGCTTCGAGCGCGCAATGCCTGGATCCTCGTTTCGCCGAGCCCGCATGCCAGAGCCTGGCCGGGCAGCGCCATGATGCGCTCCACGGCAACTTGGGCCGAGGCGTCATCCATCGGCAGCTGCGCATGGAGATACTCGAGGGCCTGCTGCAGCGTCCAGCCCTGCGAGTGCAGTCCCGTGTCGATCACCACGCCCGCGGCACAGCGCAATTGCTGCAGCAAAGCCTCGAATTTCCCTTCAGCGTCGCGGTACACACCCAACTCCTCACCCAATGAAGCCGCATACAGGCCCCAGCCCTCGACAAAGGCGGAGTCGCCGCCGAATCTGCGGAACTTCGGCATGTCCGTGAGTGCCCGCTGCAGGGAGGTTTGATAGTGCCGCCCCGGCACCCCGTCCTGTAGGAACAGGCCCGGTACGGCGCCGGGGGAGTATTTCGCATAGGCGCCCGTGTCCACGTAGAGAATGGCGGGGCGCGCTCCATCCATCGCGGCGGGCAGATAGGACAGCAGCGGACGGGGCTCGCCAACCCCTGAATCCGCGCGAATCTCGAGGTCCGCGGGCGGCGCGGCGGCGAACAGTATCGGTACGGCGGCCGTGGCCTTCGGTTCGAAGTCATTCAATGCATCCATCAGCGCGTCGGGCTTCGGGAATCGCGGCGCACTGGCGGCGTTCGGAGCCTCCGCGAGCAAGGACTGGATGCGCGCGTGAATGCGCTCCGCTTCGGCGAGGCCTTGGCGGTGAATCTCCCTAGGGCTGGCGGCGGCGCCGGCCTGCGCCTTGACCAAATAGGCGTACCAGGACTCGCCGAGCGGCAACGATGACAAGGCAACGGTCTCCCGAGCCCTCGGCAGGTACTCGGCTTGCAGGAAATCGTGCAGGGCGCGATAGGACGGCAGCACCTTGTCCTTGATCGCGGCAGCGAGGCGGGAATCGAGGCCGGGAATGGCGTGCAGCGGCCGATAGAAGGGGTTGGCGGAGTTGTCCTCGGAAAGGTTCGCCAGTATCGGCAGGGTCCTCTGAACGAGGACGCGCGGCAAAGTGTATCCGCGACGCATCCCTTCGCGCATATTGAAGATTGCCTGCTGGGTCCACGCCTGGTATTT
>Ga0070761_10001271_pt1 | contig 15875 bp, 16 predicted proteins | sample HubBroMetageREF1_FD_66724 | JGI IMG/M metagenome (GOLD analysis project Ga0070761, IMG submission 66724) | Reference soil microbial communities from the Hubbard Brook experimental Forest, New Hampshire, USA - Hubbard Brook CCASE Soil... | ecosystem: Environmental > Terrestrial > Soil >... | reverse complement strand
AGCTGTGGGGAAGCTCTCCGGCGGGATCGCGCACGATTTCAACAACCTTCTCGGTGGGCTTCGTGGTTACAGAAAGGCGCTGCAGCAGAGCATCGACGCGGAAAACCCTCTGCGCGAAGCAATCGATGAAATACAAAAGGCGGGGCAACGGGCCGCCACGCTGACGCAACAACTCCTCGCGTTCAGCCGCAAGCAAGTGCTGGAGCCGAAGATTCTCGATCTGAACTCGATCGTCGAGGACATGCGGAAAATGCTTCGCCGTTTGATCGGCGAGGATATCGAGCTGAACTTTAGTATGCCCGCGGATCTCGGCCGAGTAAAAGCGGACCGCGGCCAACTCGAGCAGGTGATCCTGAACCTGGCCGTGAATGCACGCGACGCGATGCCGCACGGCGGGGAACTAAAGATTGAAACGGCAAACGCTCAGCTAGACGAAAAGGATGTGTTGCGCTACCGCTACGTCATTCCCGGCAGTTACATCGTGCTCAAAGTCAGCGACACGGGCACCGGGATGGACGCTAAAACGAAGTCGCATATCTTCGAGCCATTTTTCACGACGAAGGAAAAGGGCAAGGGAACCGGCCTCGGGCTGGCGACTGTGTACGGAATCGTAAAACAGAGCGGCGGCTATATCTGGCTTGAGAGTGAACCCGGAATGGGAACGACATTCCGCATATTTCTGGCGCGCGCCGAAGGAGTGGAGGAGGAGGCCGCTCCGGCGGAACCGGTGAAGAAAGGCGACGGTCCGCGGACGATTTTACTCGTGGAGGACGAACCATCCCTTCGCAAGCTGACCCACCGAACGCTGAAGGACATGGGGTACACGGTCCTGGAAGCAACCGACGCCACGCACGCCATCGACGTTGCGAGAAACACGGACGCTCCAATCGATCTGCTGCTCACCGACGTGATTATGCCTGGCATGAGCGGCGGCGACCTGGCAAAGAAGCTGTCACCGGAGAATCCGAACATGCACGTGCTATTCATGTCGGGTTACACGGACGGAGCGATCGAGATCCGCGGTTCTTTGCCGCCCGGCATGACAGTGCTGCGGAAACCGTTCACTCGAGACGTTCTCCTGCGAACCGTAGAGGGAGCCCTTGCGCAGCTGCCACGCGAGAGCCAGATCGAGGATCGTGTAGTCCACGCCGGAAAAGAGACGGGCCGATAAGGGTGAGGAGTGATATGCCGAAATTATTGATCATTGATGACGACGAATCCGTAAGGAAGGTCCTGCGGTTTCGCCTGAAAGACTCGTACGAGATTATCGACACGGGCTCGCCGGAAGAAGCTCTGGCTCTGGCGCTGAAAGAGAAGCCCGATGCCATTCTTCTCGACCTGATGATGCCGAAGTATTCCGGGTTCGAGGTTTGCCAGACCGTTTCTTCGTTGAGTTTCACGCAGCACATTCCGATCGTGATCGTTTCGGGAGAATCGAGCGCCCAGTACAAGGATTTTTGCGAAGCGCTCGGAGCAAAGGACTTTGTGCAAAAACCAGTGGATTTTGACCTGCTTCAGAAGAAGCTGACCAAACTGATCGAGAGCAACGGAAAAGCCAATCGTGGCGAGCCGCGCGTCCGTTTGCGGGTGATGCTGAAACTGCGCTCGGTGAGCGCTGAGGGGATCGCTACGGACGTTCTCACGGTAACCGAGACCGTCAGCGCCAACAGCTTTCTCTGTGCGTACCAGCCTCCGCTGGCAGAGGGCGCCCTCGTCGATGTCTACCTGGCGAGGAACGGGCAGCAATTTGCCGGGAAAGCGCGAGTGGTTCGCGTCGATTGGCCTGGAACCCCAGGGCAACGGGGAGATTTCCAGTTCATCGAAAAGCCGACCGAGTGGATTTTGCGCTAACTCGAGGCGTGCCCAACGGCGTTCAGCGCGGTTTCGCCGGTCCTTCGGCTCCTGACAACCTCGATCTGATCGCCGATCCGCGTGTGGCTCTTCGCAATCGTGCTTGCGGGAAGTTCGAGCACACTCCTCGCATTCGCGATCACGCGCGAAACTCTCCACGGCCGAAGATTCTCCTCCACATGAACCACGGTCTTGTTCCGATCGAGAAAGATGACGTCAATGGCGAACCGCATCCCTAGGGTGTGGACGCCGTGCGATGGAATGATCCAGAGGCCGCGCGATGCCTGAGCCCAAGTCGGCCGCTGGCCAAGCAGCCCCACAAGCCGAGTCAAGAACGTATCGGCGACACCTACGTTCGCTGCCAGCAATGTCTCTCTCGTGCGGTTGTGCAGCGACACGTTGCCTGAGGCCGCAGTCACGGTGTTCCCGACAGAAGCTTTACCGGCACAACTGCTGTCGCAAGACGAAGCTTCGTTAATCGGACTCACGCCGGCTGCGACGCCAGATGATGATGGCGGCGATCAGCACCGCTACGATGCCGGCAGCCGCACGAATCAAAGTGGTTGTATCCATTTTGTTTCCTCCTTCATGCTTTCTCACTGCTCTTGCGATGGTCTTGCCAAAACTGTCTTACTGCGTTCCCCCAGGAGTGCTGAACGTCCGAATGATGCTGATCACAGCGGGACCCAACAGCACCGCGAACATGGCCGGAAAAATCAGAAACACCAGCGCCGGAATCATTTTTACGGTGGTCTTGGCGGCGGCCTCTTCGGCGCGCTGACGCCGCTTCGTTCGCAAATTGTCGGAATGGATGCGCAGGGATTGGGCCAGATCGGTTCCGAAGCGATCGGTTTGAATCAGCATGGTGACGAACGCCTTGACGTCGTCGACGCCCGTTCGCACGGCGAGCTCCCGCAGGGAATCGATGCGGCTTTTTCCCACGCGCATTTCCAGGTTCACCAGCTGCAGCTCGTCGCTCAATTCCGGGTACGAGATACGCAGTTCCTGCGCGACTCGAAAGATCGCCTGGTCCAGACCCATCCCGGCTTCCACGCACACCACCAGCAAATCCAGCGCGTCCGGGAGCGCGATGACGAGGCGGCGCTGTCTGCGTTTCACTCGCCAGGAAAGCCAGAAATCGGGCAAAAGGAATCCCGCGAGTCCAGCGAAGGCAAACATGAACAGGGGATTCAGCTTATAAGCTCCGGTGGAGTACATAAGAATGATGAAGACTGCGGGCAGCAGCACTTCCATTCCCTGTAGAATCTTGACGGCTTCGGGGCTGCGGAACCCCGCGCGCAGCATCGTGCGGACCTTTTTTGAGAGTTTTTTTTCCGACGAAGGCAGGAGCCTGCCCAAGTCGGTCAGGGCTTTTTCGAGTTTTTGTCTTTGCTGGTCTGAGAACGGAACGGAGGGGCCGGCGGGAATGGTGGGCCGCCAGAGCTGCGTGAGCCGCGCCTGAAGAAAATCCGTCGAAGGCGCGAGCGTGAGATAGACCGTGATCGCTGTGGCGAGCACGGCAAGAAATGCGATTAAGGCGGTAAAGAAAATCATTCCATCGTCTCCGTCAGTTCATACCTCGATGTGAACCACCTTCCACAGCACAACGGCGCCAATCACCTGCAGCGTGCAGGCGACGCCGAGCATCTTGTGGCCCAGCGGATCATTGAAGAGAAGCATCACGTAGTCCGGGTTCAAAAATCTCAAGAGCAACAAGAGCAGAGGTGGAAGGCCAATCAGGATCCCGGCAGTGAGGCGGCCCTGCGCCGTTCGTATTCGCACTTCGCCCAGGATTTTGAAGCGCTCGCGGATCACGCGCGCCAGATTTTCCAGAAGCTCGGCGAGATTGCCGCCAGTTTCCTGATGTACGAGCATCGCGGTCACGAAGAACCGGACATCCGGAAGAGGCACGCGCTCGGTGAGATGGAAGAGCGCGTCGCGCAGCGGAAGCCCCAAATTGTGCTCGTCGAAGGTGGTGCGGAACTCGGTCGCGATGGGCTCGGAGAGTTCGTTCGAGATCAGCTCGAGGCCCGAGGTGAATGCATGGCCCGCGCGGACGGCCCGGTTCAGGAGATCAATCGCTTCGGGAAAGTCTCGTTGGAACTTTGAAAACCGCTGGGCGCGCTTGAACGAAGCGAAAAGAATGGGAGAAAGGCCGGAACTCACGCCGATCAGGATTGCCAGGGCCAAAGACGGCAACAGGCTCCACGAGACGAGAAAGCAGATCAGACTCAGCACAGCGCTCAAGAGGACAAGTTTGGCGGGCTTGATTTTCCAAGCCGCTTGCGTCAAGAGGGTTTGCAGCGTCTTCGACCACGACCAGCGGCGCAGCAAGCGGTTCAACAGCGGAACACTGCTGAGCCCGCGATCTTGCATCAGGTCCTCGTCGTAAGACGCAACCTCGGTCTGCTGCCTTCGCGAGATTTGCTCGAGACGCCCGGTGAGGTCGGCCGGTTTCCGCGAGCCGATCAACATACTCCCCGCCCATACCATGAGCAGGACGGCGGCAAACGTAATTGCGATTATGAAGAGCACGCGATCAGTCCTTGGAGCCGCGCAGGCGACTGAACATGTCCGGCGGCAGCTTCAGGCCGGCCACTTCTAGCCGGTCGGCAAACTTGGGACGAATTCCCACCGGGGTAAACTCGCCCATGACTTCGCCTTTGGGTCCGACGCCCCTCTTGTGAAACAGGAAGATGTCTTGTACCGAGACGGTGTCGCCCTCCATGCCGGTGATTTCAGAAAGGTAAATCACTTTTCGAGTTCCATCGCTCATGCGGCTCACTTGAAGAATGACGTCGATCGCGGAGGCGATCTGCCGGCGGATAGCTTTGTCCGGCAGATTCAGCCCGGCCATCGCAACCATGGTTTCGAGGCGGCTGAGCGCGTCACGGGGAGTATTGGCGTGAATGGTCGTAAGCGACCCATCGTGGCCCGTGTTCATCGCCTGCAGCATGTCGAGCGCCTCTTCGCCGCGAACTTCGCCGACCACGATTCGGTCGGGACGCATGCGCAGAGAATTGATGAGGAGCTGGCGCTGCAGGATCGCGCCCTTCCCCTCAATGTTCGCGGGTCGAGTCTCCAGCCGGACGACGTGCTCCTGCTGCATCTGCAACTCTGCGGCGTCTTCGATGGTGATGATGCGTTCCCGATCCGAGATGTAGGAGGACAGAAGATTCAGTAGAGTGGTCTTGCCAGCGCCGGTGCCGCCCGAGATAAGGATGTTCAACCGGGCCTTCACGCAAGCCTTCAGCAGGTCGAGCATTTGCAGGGTCAGCGAGTTATTGGTCACAAGCTCGGCGCCGGATAATTTCACGTTGGCGAAGCGGCGAATCGAGAGGCATGGGCCGTCGAGCGCAAGCGGCGGAATGATCGCGTTCACGCGCGACCCGTCGGCCAGCCTGGCATCGACCATGGGTGAGGACTCGTCGACGCGCCGGCCAACGGCGGAAACGATGCGATCGATGATCTGCCGCAAGTGGTCGTTGTCGCGAAAATGAATGTCTGTCTTTTCAAGGAGTCCGCGGCGTTCGACGTAAACGTGCTTGGCCGTGTTGACAAGAATGTCCGAAACGGTCGGGTCCCGCATCAGGGGTTCCAGAGGCCCGAGCCCGAAAACTTCATCGAGCACCTCGCGCGCCAGCCGTTCGCGCTCCAGCAGCGTGATCGGCATCCCATCGGTGTCCATCAGTTTCTCGATGATGCGGGTCAGTTCAAGCAGGGCCGCTTCGCGGTTCATCTGCGCGAGCCGCTCGAGATTCAGGTTCTGAATCAGCTTGCGATGAATCGTCGACTTGAAGGATGTGTAATCGGTTCGCGGCGGAGAGGTGGTGAGTGCCATGGGAGTGTCCTATCGGCTGGACGCGAACATATTGCTGAGCGGATTGCGCCGCGCCGCGGGCTTCGCAGCCGAATCCTGGATGAGATCCGTGGCAAGCTGCCGATACGTAGCTGTGAGTGGACTACTGCTCGCAGTCAACGGGGTGCCCTGCGTCACCGCGTCAGTGACCTGCCGATAGTCGTTCGGCAAGCGCGCAAATATCTTCCGTCGAAGCCGCTGCTCGACGTTGCGCAGCGCGGGCTCGTCGCTGCGACGCCAGCGGTTGATGACGATTTGGAGCTTGTCGCCGAGAGATTCCACGCCGTCTACTGCGGCGACGTATTTCTCGAGCGTCCACAGCGATAGCAAAGACACTTCCGCGACGACGAGTATGGCTCGTGCCGAGCGGAGGACCGGCGACCACTCCGACGGATCCTGCACGCCGACATCAATCACGAGATGATCGAAACAGCTCTGCGCCACGGTCAAGACCCCGGCCAGGGCCGCCACGCTGAACCGCTGCCACTCCTCGAGGCGCGCTGAGCCTGCTAGGACGTCAAGGCCGGTCTGGTGCCGCGTGACGAGGCCGCCTAGAAAGTGAGCGTCAAGTCGTTCCAGGTTCTCCGCAGCGTCGCGCAGAGTGAATTTCGGCTGCAAATCGAGCAGCAGGGAGACGTGCCCCAACGGGCGCCCGAAATCGAGCAACAGGACGCGCTGTTTCGTTATCTGGGCGAGTTGCACTCCCAGATTCACGGCCGCGGTGCTGGTGCCCACGCCGCCTTTTGAACCGCCCACGGCGATTACCTTCCCGGCCGGCCCGCCATCGGAAGGCTTCTCGGCAGCGAAGCGGAGAAGAGCATCACGCAAGGGCTCCGCGACGAGGGGCTTCGCGAGGAAGTTTTGCACGCCGCTTCGCATCGCTTCCATCAGCAGGCTCGGCTCGGGCGTCGCGCTGGAGCACGCAATGATATAAATGGCGGGGCGCAATTGCCGCAGGTTGGCTGCAAGCCCAAAATACACTTCCGGGCTGCTCGGCAAATCCAGGAGGACGACGTCCGGAATCGCTTCGCCCGGCGTTGGATGGCTTTCAATCGTCGGGTCCCACTCGCGAACTGAGTGGACGAGACCGGTTTGCTGCAAAGCAGCCCGCATGGCCGTTGAGCCAGGCTTATCGGAGCTGATTACCACTGCCGTCAACATCGGCGCGCTCCATAAATTTCGATTCGTGCGGCGCCATCGACGCGTTTCGACAAGTTTGCTCTCCTCACTGCGGCGAAGGCTTCTCGCCAGGTTTCGGCGGAATCGAATCGAGGAATCCGCTCGGGAACTTCAAACTCGGCAGTGGCGTACCGGCCGGAATCGGCGCCACTATTCGCGGTGTAACCAACACCAGGAGCTCTGTTTTTGTCCTGTCCTTCGATTGGCTCTTGAAGAGGTCCCCCAGCAGCGGAATGCTGCTCAGTACGGGCACCTTGTTGTAGATGTCGGTGACGCGATTATCTACGAGCCCCGCGATCGCGAAGCTTTGCCCGTCGCGCAACTCCACGTCGGCATCCACGCGGCGCGTGGAAATCGCGGGAATGAAGAAACCGGAAATCGTGACGGCGTTGGTGTAGTCGAGTGCGCTGACTTCCGGCCTGACTTTGAGATGAATGGTGCCGTCGTTGGTGAGATCAGGCGTAAATTTGAGGCTGACGCCGAACTGCTTGAATTGAATCGTTATGGTTGGCGCCGTGCCCGCTGCTCCTCCTTGCACAACGGGGAACGGAAATTCACCGCCCGCGAGAAAATCGGCTTCTTTCCCTGATTCCGTCAGCAGATTCGGTTCGGCCAGAATTTGCAGAAGACTCTTCTGCTGCAGTGCCTTGATCACCGCGCCCAAGTCGATATCCGGCCGGAAGATGAAGATATTGAGAAGGTCGCTGAGAGAAAGGCTCGACGAATTGAGTCCGGCGCTCGAATCGGTGGTTGAGCCGGAGCTCGAAGTACCGGAGCTTTGCTGGATCTGGATCGGGCCGTACTGTTGCGTGCCGGTCACCGCCAGCGTGCGAGTGGTGGATCCCGGAACGCTGATGAAATTGAAGCCGAGGTTGGTCATGGCGCCGCGATCCACCTCGGCGAATCTGACTTCAAGCAGAATTTGACCCTTGGGCGGCCGCGTGGGAGCTTCGAGTAAGTTGAGCGTCTTCGGCTCGACTACCGACACCAATTGATAGATTCTGTCTGACTCTTCTTTCGAGGAGACGTGCCCGGAAAGGATGAGCGTGTCCTTCGAAGACTCAAGTTGGACCTGCTCTTGCGGGAACGCGTCGTGAACTTGCTTGCTCAGGCCGCCAAGGTCGAGATCGACGTTGAGCTCGTAAGCATGGCTTTGCTCGTTTTCGTCCCACAACACAAGGGAGACGCCACCCGGCGACTTCGCGTTCACGAGCACTTGATTTGCGCTGAGCACCATAACGTCGGCAACGAGGGGATCCGCGATCGAAACGCGGCGGATCCGCGCAGGACTCGAGAGCACCAGCGAACGGCCGACCAACAGGTGAAGCTGCGTCGCGTTTCCCGGCTGAGGTGCGGCGGTTTCAGAGTCCGCCGCAGTTTGGGCTGCCGCTGGCGCGGCGGCCGGTAAAGCATTTGTCTGCGCGCGAAGGCAAACCCAACAAACCGGAATCGCCGCAGCGACCATGGTGGCTCGTGCGACGCCCGTTACGATGGCTCGCATCAGTTTCCGGCCTCGAATTGACTTAACCACTGGCGTGCCCTCATTTCTGCGGAATGGAGCTGACTTCCGGCTTGTTGCCGCGGATCACTTCCACCTGATAAGGCGCGGGAGCCGTCGGATTGGCGGACACCCGCGGTGCTGGCCGATTGCCGCGCGGCAAAGGAAGTCGCATTGAGACACCGAAGATGTCGCCGAGCAGCGCGGGAGGCGTGTTCACCTGCTTCGTGTCGCCGAAGTTTCTCAGCGCGAGTTGAATGTGCCCTTGCGTGCTCGCGAGAGTCAGCGTGTTGGCCTGATCGGGCGTGACGAGAAGCGTGACGACGGCAACCGTTTGCGGGGTGCCATCCTTGTCAGGCTGGATTTTCTGTCCTGCGGCGAGCACGCGAATATCTTCGAGAATCGTTCGCGTCAAGATGCTGCCCTGACCTTCGATTCCGCCCGTCGCCAGGACGTCGACGCTTGTGCCCGGTTGCACGAATCCAGCGACACCGACCACGTCGTTCACCGCAACGGAGAGGCCGCGCATGCCGGCAGGAATCATCCCCGGAAGACCCGCGCTCGAATCCTTCGGCGCGAGATTACCTTCCAGGACGGGCTCGTTCTCAAGGAGTGGGCTCATCAGGACCCGGCCGACGCAATCCTCGGGGCGAGCGAACATTCCTTGCATCGGACCTGCTGCCGGCCAACCGATTTGGCGAAGATCCTTTGCGTCGAGGCGCGTGCCCGGCGCCAGCACCGCGGCCGCGACAACGATCTTGGTCGGGGCGATGTGACCCGGTGAAGAAGCCGCGCGGGAGAGCTGGCGGTACACCAGGACTGACGCTAGCAGCGCCAGAGGCACCGCGACCGCTAACGCCATCAAGATTCGCCTTCGATCCATCGCAAGTCCTTCTCAGTCCGTTTCGAGTCCAATCCACAAGCACAGAAAGGCTGTCAGCGCCAAGGCTGCGCCCGCTGGCCACAGCAGAATCCTCATGAACGGCGGGGCGTTTTGTAACTCCGTCGCCAGCAGCGGCAGGAGCAAGGGCAACAGTGCTCCGAACTGCACAAAAATCCGTCGCGCATCCATTCGTTCCTTCCTTCACGCCGCTCCCGAATCACCATCCGGGCAGACCGGCGCAGAAACATCCAAAGGTGGCTAGCGCCGCGGCCACACCGAAGGGAAGGGAAAGCGCGGCCGGATTATCCAGGTTGATTTCAGGGTGCGGCTGGAACCCAAAGATGAAAAAGCCCCGCAGCAATTCCCACATGTTGCGAACGGTTTGGACGAATCGTTTCTTTCGGATGATTTGAATGACGGCGAGAAGTCCGCTAACAAGAATCGTAACCAGGAGGACGATGATGATCCGCGTGGGACCCAACCACGCGCCAAGTGCTCCCATCAGCTTCCAATCACCGCCCCCTAGCCCGCGCAGCAGAACCACCGGCAAGAGCACAATCATGACCGCGCCGGCGCCCTCCAGCGAACGAAGTCCGCCCCAAAGTCCGGAGGCGAAGAAATTCGTTGCGATCCCCGCGATGAGCGCGGGAACCGTCAGCCAGTTAGGAATTCGTCGAGCGCGCCAGTCCAGAAATCCTGCGATGCTCGCGATCAAGACAGCGCACACGGAGATTGCTTGCGTTCTCAACTCTCTGCACACTTTCCCGGTTGGAGCTCTCCACCCCCGCTCCATTCGCACATGCCCGTGCGACAGCGGGTCTGCTGTTTCGTCTGCGATCGGGCAGACCGTCTGCTTGTTCCGGTCTCACCGATCCATTTCCGCGACGACCTTGCCGTTCGATTGCTTGTGGCGATCCATGGCCGAGGCCCGGGTGGATTTCTATTTCCCTCCAGCGGGCCGAGGCCGAAGTCGTGCCACGCTTACGTGTCCGTCGTAATATTCGTCGCAACGTTCGAGTACACGGTACTGATCGCATGCGCCAACGCCTTCATCGAAGCCACCGCAGCGAGCGCCACCAGCACGATGAGCAAAGCGTATTCGGTCAAATCCTGACCGGATTCGTTCTGCCACAGGGTCCTGAGTTGATCTCGCATTTCACGGTGGTTAGGTGTTGGTCGTCAGGTTTGTCGCGGCGTTCGAATATACGGTGCTGATCGCCGTCGCGAGCGCCTTCATCGAAGCCACTGCTGCGAGCGCCACCAAGACAATGAGCAAAGCGTACTCGGTCAAGTCTTGACCAGACTCGTCTTGCCAAAGCATTCTCAGTCGTTCTCTCATTTCTCCTCCTCGAGATATCGGAAAGCAAACTGCGCCTCCCATCGAGTAGTACGGCACTCTGGGTGCCAAACGAGTCCAGAAGAGGAGCTTGATTTGCAGGCGGTTAGCGAAGCGAAAGCAAAGGAGCCAACCGTTCGGATGGTTCACTATGAAACGTTCGACCCGAGGTGGAATGGACGGTACTAGCGACCTGCGTCGGCGCGCTTGCGCCGGCTGGCACGATTCTTCGGCGGACGTAAAGCGAACCGACCTGATCGGCATAGACAAGTTGCCATTCCGGCAGAGCTGAGAGGACGGTCGCGAGCGGTGCATCGCTCCGGATCAGACATGTTGCGATGTCATATTTGCCCAGAAGCCGTAGCGACCCCGGTCCGAGACGCGCGATGCTGAGGTAGTCGTCTAGGACGCCGGCGCGCTCATAGATGTCCGCACGGCCATCGATAAAGACGCCTTCGCGCGGCAGGTGCGACCACGCGAGATATCCTCCCCACCCGTATTCGTTGAAAATGTGCCCCGAGGCCTGCCCCGCGTCGAGATGCTCAAGAGCTGCCACCGGGTAATGTGCCGCGCAAGCTTTCTCGAGGTTCTCTCTCGACGGGAAATAATAGATCAGCCCAAGACCGACGATGGCCATCAGTGCCGCATTGAGCTGCGCGCGATCTCGCGCTTGATCGTACGGAGAAAACTGCCACGCCAGCGGCAGAGCCAGCAACGGTACAGTCACAAGCAGGAACAGCGGGACGAATCGAAGATGCAGGAACGCGGCAATCGCCGCAATCGAGACAAAAGCCAAGTCGTCGAGCCGGCAATGGAAACGCATCAGGATTTTCGACACCAGAAATCCGAGGAGAAGCACCAGGACGGTCAGCGTCAGGAAACGCTCGCTCGTGATCGGCATCCACTCCTGAATGTTGGCGACGTTCGCCGGCTGCAGGAAAATGATGTCGAGGGGATAAGCCGCCAGTTGCGAGCGATAAGGTGTCACGAGCAGAGCCAAAACGCTTGCCAGAGTTGCAACTTCGAGTTCGATGCGCTGAGTCCGGCGCCACACGAAGGACTCAATCCCATTCAGGCGGAAGCGCCACAGTCCGCTGACCCATGCGATCCCCAGTGCGAGAAAGCCGAACACAAATGTGCCGTGCGTGTTGACCCACAGCAGAAATACGAACGGCAAGATCCAAAGAGCGCGGCTCTTGCCTTGCCGGAATCGCTCCAGAATCATCAGGACGATGACGAAGAAAATATATCCGAAAAGCTGCGGGCGCAACGACCAGAATCCGGCAGCCACTGGTACGATCACGGCGCAGACGGCGAAGGCGGCCTTGGAATTTTCGCAACGCATTGTCGCATACATGTACAGCAGGGCGAGCATCGTCCCCGCGAGCGTCAATTGCAGGAACCTGAGTCCCTGGAACCGCCCGGCACGGTAAGCTCCCGCCATTGCGGCTTCACCGAGCCATTCGTAAGCAATCCAAGGAGTGCCGGCGGCGGTCCAGGAATATGAATCCGTGTGGGGCATTTTATGGGTGGCGAGTATCTCTTCACCGGCGCGAACGTGCCACCAGGTGTCACCCTCGCTGAAGAGCGTGTCCGTTTTCGCTCCCTGGGATAGCGTCCCGAAGAAAACGGCGGCCACGAGCAGGGCTCCGAGCAGCACGGGGAAAGAGAATAACTGCTGAAATACCTTGCCTGCGGCATTGCGCGGAGATGTTCGTCCGGCGGGCAACACGTATTGTTCCGTGGTATTCAAGCTTGCGATCCGGACCCTGGAGTTAAATCAATCGATAGCTGGGTTGCGAGTCAGCTGCTTTTTGCCTTCAAGTGCTCGAACTCAGGAACCGCAGCAAACGGCTGCATGACGCGCGCAACGCTTTCTCCAATGTGCTCGATTTTGTCCTCCGCGATGTTTCCCAGGAGCAATGCGGCACGCCGCAGATAATCGATGCGGTCGGGAACCAGGCCCATGACTCGAGCGCAGGTTGCGTCCACTGCCACGGGATCATCGCCCATCACCAGAACGCCGCTCGCTTTCGGTTGGCCCTGCGTCGGACCGTTTCCTTCCATGCCGACGATCCCATCGACGATGGCGAAATCGGGGCGCACCGTGCTGTTCAAGTCCAGAATCGATTTCGAGATTCCCGCCCAGTGCAGGATGTTCTTGGGCCAGCCGTAACAATGGCCGGGCACAATGCCGAACATGTTTTTCAGCGAAAGCGTGACTCCAGCCCAGTGATGCGTCTTCAGCTTGGGCATCGAAACGACGAAATCGGCGCGCAGAACGGTGGCAGGCAGATAGAGACGCTTGAGCGACGAGGCGCGCGTCCGAAGCGCGACGGGCCAGACGTCATCGACATTCAAATCCACGAATGCGCCATCCAGCGGGCCAAGATACTCCCGCAGCTGAATCGCCTCGAGAATCGCTTCGGTATCGCGTTCGAGCGCCGGTCCTTCGGCCACCATCACGGTAGATGCGCCCAAGCACAGGAAACTGTCGCGCGCCGCCGCGACAACACCGGGGTGCGTATTCATTACGTGGTTCGGATCGGCGCCGACGAAATTAGCCTTCAGCAGAACACTCTTGCCCTTCACATCGAGACGGAAATCGGCCAGTGTCTCCGAGAGAATCTTACCCAGATCGACGTCGTAGGAACTCGCAGAGCGGATCGCTACGTGGGAACGCGGCCTCTGGAACGAAGGCATGATCGATGGTGCCGCGTACGACATCTCAATTGCTCTCGAAGCTCGCGGGCTGAAGCCAGCGTGGCACAGGTTGGCTGGCGAGCGATGCCCAGGCGAGCGCGGGCACTTGGCCCAGGAATCGGTTGTGGTCATATATTTCCGAAAGCCGCGAATCGATGGGGCTTGCGCTTCGGCCGAACGCTTTCAGGCAGAGATGCGCTAGTGCGAGCGAACCCGGTCCCTGGGCTTCTGAGCAAGCTCGCTCGAGCCAGGCCAGGCCATCGGAGAGGCAGCGGCTCACATCGGCACGTTGCCTAAACTCGCCCAGCGCGAGCAGTGCCCAACATGTCGGTCCAATCAACGGAGTGCCGGCCGTGCCATAAACAGCAGGATTGCCGCAATTCCATCCGCCACCTGCGCACATCCGATTGCACAGCATTTCCTGGGCGAGATTGCAGCGGTCGTCCACGCTGAGCAAAAATGACGGCGAGCCTCGGGCCGGGCGTAGCGCAAGCAGTGCATAAGCGGTTGGTTCCACCCAACTGCTCGTGCCCGGCGTCCAGCTCCAGCCGCGCAGCCGGTGGTCCTGCGCAATGAGCTGCGGCTGCCCGAATAGGCGGTGGCGGATGCGCCACCAGATCCCTCCCTCGCCCGGCCAGCTCCCGCAAAGCCAATTCCGAGCCGCGTCGAGCTCGGGGGTTGCACCTTCGATGGCCTGTAATGCCAGGCACGCGAGTGCAGTGACCCAAGTGCCCGTTTCCTCTCCGGCAACCAAGGGCCACGAACCGTCCGAGAGCTGTTGTTGCCGCAGAAAATGCGCTCCGTTGAGCTTCTTTCGGCTGAGCGGATGTTCCGTGCCCAGTCCGCACACTGCCAGGACGGCCCAGCATGTAGGTTCGATCGCGCTATCTTGGCCGCGCAGGAATCCCCAGCCACCGTCTGGATTTTGCGCTGCCATCAAGTCAGGAAGGCAGACCCTTTCGGCAAAGGACGCATCTGTGGCTAGCGCAGTCCTCATCGATTCACCCTTCCGCGATGCCGCTTTTTCGAAGTGGCCACCGTCGGGGTTCCGATCTCTCAGATTGCTGTTTTGCAAAGACGGAGGATCCCCCGGTCTAAGGTGGGTGCAAGCAGGTTGCCACCGCGAAGCTTGCTCGACGATCCGCACGATGTATCAAGAACGTTTCTTGAATCAGCGGCTTGCAGGACGAGCTCCGTTGACCAGAGGACACGGAAGGCGGCGTTTTGAAGGGCCGGGAAACCCAAATCGGGGCACCGACTCCATTTTGAAACATCTATCCCGAGGCCGCTCCGCCGAATTAGCACGGAAGTGATTGAAAGGTCGGTTGATAGGTAGGCCAGTGTACGCGCTGGTGTTGGAGTGAGGATTGCTCCAATAGGGTTGGAGCCCCAGCGTGCGGGAATGCTTGGTGTGTGTCCTTGAACGAATGTCTCCGTTGAACAAGATGCGTCCGCGCTTCAAAACTCGACGAGGTTGCAGCGCAAGAAACGTTCCGATGTTGCGTCGAGCCGAGGCAGGCCAGGCGATCGTGGTCGTCGCCCTGGCCTTGGTAGCGATTCTCGGAATTCTAGGCTTGGCCACGGACATCGGTTACTTGCGTTATACGAAGCGCCAGCTCCAAACGGCTGCGGATGCGGCGGCGATGGCGGGCGCGGCGGAGCTTGCGTACGGCGACGTGACGTCTGCCGCGCAAGCAGATTCCGCGGCGAACGGATTCACCAATGGTACGAATGGCGCCACTGTGACGGTGAACAATCCGCCTTTATCCGGGCAGCACGTCGGCAATTCGACCTATGTCGAGGCCATAGTCTCGAAGAGCACGCCCACTTTTTTTGCGAAGGCGTTCGGCGTGAAAACGGTAACGCTGCAAGCAAGGGCCGTGGCCGATCTGGGGAGCGGCAATAATTGCATTTTTGCTTTGGACCCGGCTGCCAGCGGGGCGCTATCGGTGGATGCCCTCGCGTCCATTTCGTCCCAGTGCGGAATCGTGGTCGAATCCACAAGCAGCAGCGCGCTTTCCTGCAGCCTATTGTCCGCCATCTCTGCTACTTCAATCGGTGTAGTCGGCGGCGTAAAAAGTTCCTTTTGCTCCCTGTCTCCCAATCCCGTGACGGGCATCACAACACCGATTCCGAATGATCCGCTGGCCTATTTGGCGAAGCCGGCCGTCGGTTCCTGCACCTTCGCCAGCCAGCAGAACTACACTTCGGCGAACAGTCCGCCGGCGCACCCGAGCACTCTGAATCCAGGTGTCTATTGCGGCGGAATACAGGTCCAGCCGGGCGCCAGCGTGGTTTTCAATCCGGGCGTCTACATTCTCGCCTCGGGGGGCGGGAAAGGCGGCTTGACGGTCGATATCGGCACGAATGTGACGACGAATACATCGATCTCGCCGTACGGTGTGATGTTTTACAACTACGGTCCTATCGGCGCGATTACCTTTAATTTCACGTCGTTTTCATCAGGGAACTCAGTCTCATTGACCGCTCCGACGGCAGGCACTTACGATGGAATGTTGTTTCTCCAGGATCCGGGAAACACGAACTCGGCCCAAATCATCGGCAG
>Ga0070761_10001266_pt1 | contig 15925 bp, 14 predicted proteins | sample HubBroMetageREF1_FD_66724 | JGI IMG/M metagenome (GOLD analysis project Ga0070761, IMG submission 66724) | Reference soil microbial communities from the Hubbard Brook experimental Forest, New Hampshire, USA - Hubbard Brook CCASE Soil... | ecosystem: Environmental > Terrestrial > Soil >... | reverse complement strand
AGCGCGGCCCGGCGCTGCGCGGTGAAGTCCGCGAGCACCTCCGCGACGTGCTCGTCGGCCTGTGCGGCGGAGATCAGCTGACGCAGCGCACGGCGGAGGCCGGGGTCCTCCAGCCCCACGAAGCTGTCGATCAGGAACTGGACGAGATCGTCGGGGAAGGATCCGGTATCGCGGGCCGACGCGATCGCCCGTGCCCCGCGTGCCATCGCCTCGGCCGCGACGGCCCCCTTGCTCGGCCACCACCGGTAGATGGTCTGCCGGCCCACCCCGGCCGCCTCCGCGATCGCGTCGATGGTCAGGCCGACGGCTCCCCGGGTCCGGAGCAGATCGAAGGTCGCGTCGAGGATCGCGTCCCGGGCGGCGGCGTTGCGGCGCCGACCCGTGTGCCGCCGGACGGCCCGGTGCCCGGCTGGCACGGCCGATCCCGCCTGGTCCTCTTCCGGATAGTCCTCGCCGATGCCCGCGCTCACTCGCCCAAGCGTAGCATTTGACGAGACTTGAAGTCTCGGTAAGATTTGTCGAGACGGTCATTACCGATAAATCGAGGGAGACAGCATGTCCTTTGACGGGCAGCGGGTGGTCATCGTGGGCGGCAGCGCCGGTATCGGGGAGGCCACGGCCGGTGCGTTCGCCGCGGATGGCGCGCACGTGATCATTACCGGCCGCGCCAAGCAGCGGCTCGACCTCGCGGCGCAGCACATCGGTCACCCGGTCGAGGTGCGTGAGCTCGACGCCACCGACGGCCCGGCCGTGAGCGAGTTCTTCGAGTCGGCCGGAACGGTTGACCACCTGGTGCTGGCCGCCAGCTCCGGTGCGGTCGGCAGCGGGCCGTTCCGGGCCCTGGATCAGGCCGCGCTGCGCCAGGCGTTCGACGGCAAGTTCTTCGCTTACGTCAGCGTCCTGCAGGCCGCGCTGCCGAACCTGCGGGCCGACGGATCGGTCACCATCATCAGCGCGGTGTCCGCTCGCGCGGCCTTTCCGGGCGCCGCGGGCCTGGCCGCCGTCAACGGCGCGCTGGAGGCCATCGTGCCGCCGCTGGCCGTCGAGCTGGCTCCGCTGCGCATCAACGCGGTATCGCCGGGCGTCATCGACACGCAGTGGTGGCACGCGCTGCCGGACGCGCAGCGCGCGGCCTTCTTCCAGGCCGTGGCCGCGGCCAGCCCGGTGCGCCGGATCGGCACCCCGCAGGACGTGGCCGGCGCCATCTGCTATCTGGCCGGAGCCGGCTTCGTCACCGGCACGGTGCTGGAGTGCGCGGGCGGCGCCAACCTGACCGTCGGCGCGGTCGCAGGGTGAGCCCGGGAGAAACGATCATTCAGATGGCTTCTCGTCTCCGGGCTCCTGGCCACTATTGTGGCCCCGGACCAGCGCGGTGACCTCCCGGGTGATACCGATCGACGGGCCGCCGATCAGCTCCCAGGACCGTGCGATCCCGATGAAGGCACAGCAGACCACGAGGATCGCGATCGTGTTCACGTCCCCGGAGTTACCCGGCTGGGCGACGATGCCGAGGCCCTCGGTGAACTGAATCACGAACACGACGGCCAGGCCCAGCAGGAACGCGGCGTCCCGGATGGTCGCCGACCGCAACTGGCGCAGGCGGGCCAGTGACATCAGCGCCGCTATGACGAACGAGAACCCGGTGACGGCGACGACCACCGACGTCCACCCGATCTTTTCCCCCGGTATCAGCGAGAACAGCGACACCGCGAGCGCGTTGGTGAACGCGGTGAGGGCCGCCACCGCCCGGATGCGGTAGACCTGAGCCCCGGCTTCCTCCCGGGCCAGCCGTTCCGCGGAGACGGAGATGGCCACGAACAGCAGCCCGATCAGTGCCCCGGAGACACTGGCGCTGGCCTCGAAGAAGTCACGGATGCCCGCAGGGACCATCTGGTGATTCTCGCAGCCGTCGCCGCGCGCCCGCCCGAGGGGTCGGCCACGTCACGACCAGGGCGGGGGGAAACCCCAGGACGCGACGGGGGCAAACCGCATTCCGCTGGCCGGCCTGAGGTCCGTAGCGTTTCTGCAGGGGTAGACCGAACGTCCGGAGGACATGATGGCCGCAGATAGCCAGGCTGAGATCGCCGCCTCGGTGGCGGCCCTGCAGGACCTTGGCCCCGGATATGACCAGGCGCTCGCCGAGGGTCTGGTGGAACGCATCGGCGCGGAGATCGACAAGCGGATCGCGGCCGAGATCGACAACCGGGTCACAGCGGAGGTGGACAGCCGCATCCTGACCCAGCTGGACCGGTACGCGGGGTGCAGGCATCAGCGCCGCCGGGTCAGACGCATGCTCCGGGACAAACGGCGCATGATCCGGGCCGAGCGGGCCGACCACCCCGGCCGGCAGTCCCTCGCGCTGGCCCTCGGGTCCGTGCTGGTCGCCCTGTCGGTGACCGCGATCGTGCTCAAGGGTTCCCCGGGCATCGCCTCCATCATGCTCATGGCCGTGATCTGGGTCATCGTCGGCATCATCAATGTGGCCTACGCCCTGCGCAAGTTCCCGCAGCGGCCCCTCGATTAGCCCGCCGGCGATAACCGCGTTACGCTGCTGGACGTGCACCACTGTTTCCCGATCACCCCGCCGACCCGCTCCTAGCGGGGCCGGCAGCCCGGACGCGCCGTCACGCGCGCTCCGAAGTGGTTGACTCCTGACGCGCTCTCGCGCGTGCCGTGCCATCAGTGGTATGCCGCACCCCGCTTCCGCGACCTTTCCCTTCTCGTCGCAGGAGCGATTCCCCATGCGTCCATTCATCGCGGTGCCCGTTGCGCGCCGCCGGCCCGGCACGGGCCTGCTCTACCTCGTCACGTCCGGGCTGCTGTGGGGCACGGGCGGCCTGACCGGCAGCCTGCTTAGCCGGGTCGCCGGGCTGTCCGCGCTGTCGGTGGCCGCCTGCCGGCTCACGGTCGGCGGCGTGCTGATCGTGATCTTTCTGACCCTGACCGGCCGGCGCCGGCCGTCCGGGCGGGCCGCCTGGACCCGCATCGCCGTCATCGGCGTGCTGGCCGCGCTGTACCAGAGCTGCTACTTCACCGCGGTGGCGCTGACCTCGGTGGCCCTGGCCACTCTGGTCACGATCGGCACCGCCCCCGTCATCGTGCTCGGCGTGTACCGGGTCACCGGACGCCAGGCCGGCCGGCTCGCGCCCGTCGCCTCCTGCCTCGCGCTGGCCGGCCTCGGCCTGCTGGTCGGCCTGCCGTCGGGGTTCTCCGAGACCGCGGTCCTGGCCAGCGCGGGCATGGCGGTGCTGGCGGCGGCTGGCTTCGCCGCGGTCACCCTGACCGGAGCCCGGCCAGTGCCCGGCCTTGATGACCTGACCGTGACCGGATTCGGCTTTACCCTCGGCGGGCTGATCCTGATGCCGCTGGCCGCGGCGGTCGGCGGGCTGAGCTTCCGGCCCGGGCCGGAAGCCGTCGGGCTCCTTATCGCGCTGGGCACCGGACCGACCGCGGTGGCGTACACGCTCTACTTCGGCGGCCTGCGCAAGGCGGCGGCCAGCACCGCGACCCTGCTCACCCTCCTGGAGCCGCTGACCGGCGCCATCCTGGCCGCGTTCATCCTCGGCCAGCGGCTGAGCGCGGCCGGGATCGCCGGCGCGGCCACTCTCGCGGCCGCGGTGATTGTCACGGTCCTCGGCGCGGGCACAGCCTGACCGCGGCGCTATCCCGGCGCCTGAGCGAGGGCGGCGAGCAGTTCGCGCTCCCGCCCGGCGCTCAGCCCCGCGCGCCGCGGCCGGTCCAGGCCCTGCTCGCGTTCCCAGGCCAGCACGTCGGCGAGAACCTCGTGCCGCGGGCGGTGCCGCAGGCCAGTGGCCAGCGCGGCGGCACCGCTGCGGGCCGAGAAGCCCTCCCAGCCCGGCTCGGACACCCACATGGGCAGGGACTCCGGGCCCATCCACTCAGCGACACCCTGCGCGCCTAGCCATGCCGGGTCCGCCTCGATCACCGGCCCGGTATGCCCGCCCACCGCCCTGGCCTGCTCGATCCAGTCGCCGAACGGAACCACCGGGCCGACCGCGTCGTAGGTCCCGGTGGTCCCGGCCTCCGCGCCATCCAGGACCCATGCGGCCAGATCGCGCGCGTCGACCACCTGCGTCGGCGCGTCCATCGGGGCGGGAACGAGCATCGGGCCGAGCGGGTCACGGGCAGCCCGTGCCACCCAGTAACCGGACCGCCCGCTGTGGTCACCCGGCCCGCCGATCAGGCCCGCCCGCGCGATCAGCAGCCGGTCACCCACCACCGACGCCGTGTCCTGCTCGCAGGCCACCTTGGCTTCGCCGTACTGCTCGATACCGGCCTCGTCCAGGTCGGTAGCGGGCAGCAGCGGCGTGGTCTCGTCGGCGCCGGGGACGGCGTTCGAGGCGTAGACGCTGCCGGAGGAGACGTAGCTCCAGTGCGCGGCCCGCCCGCCCAGCGCCGCCAGCGCCCCGCGGACCAGTCCGGGCTGCCACGACACCTCGACCACCGCGTCCCAGTCCCGGTCGCGGACCCGGTCGTAGGCCCCGTCCCCGCGCCGGTCCGCGGCCACCAGCACCGCGCCCGCGGCGACCGCGCCGCTTTCGCCGCGCGCCAGGCAGGTCACCGCGTGATCGCGCTCGATCGCCTGCCGGGCCACCTCACGGCCCAGCCACGCCGTCCCTCCCAGCACGAGAACGTCCATGGACTCCAGTCCAGCACGCCCGTCTGGTGGCCGGGGCCAGGTTCACCCGGGGCGTAGCCGAACCGGCCGAGCCGTCGACCCCCGTGCTTGATCGGACGAGCATCGACCGTACCCTTTGCTGGACTAAGAGTCAGGAACGCTTGAGAGGTCGTTCAGCGGACTTCCAGGCCCGCTGCCTAGATTTCGAGGCAGGGACATAACGGGGTGCGCTGATGCAGGAGCAGGAAAGGCTTGAACCGTGTTGGACAAGGTGACTATCGCCTACCGCGGCGCGACGTACGAGCTGGGACGCGGTGCCGACTATTTCGGGATCTGGACCGTGGCCGGGCCCCGGTCGCAGCCGCGGGAGTGGTGGCCGGAAACCCAGGAGGGCTGGTCCGCCGCGTGGACTCGCTTCACGGCCCTTGAGACGCCTGACGCCATTACCCCGGTGGGACGGCAGCAGGTCCGGTCCGGTGAGCGCGCGGAAACCGGCGGTTCTCCGGAGATCGCTGCAGGCAGCGGCCGCGCCATCGCCGCGGTGCTGCTCCTCGGCGCAGGCGTGGTCCTGGGGATCGCCGGGCTGTTCCCGGATTACCTGACCGGGACCAGCCTGGCCGCGGCGCCGGACAGCCTGGTCTCCCATGTGATTTACCTGGCCATCTGGACCGCGGGTGCCGTGCTCATCGCGCTCGGCGGTAGCCGCCTGCGGATCGGCGCGCTGCTGGCGGCCGGACTCAGCATAGTGACGTTCGGCCTGTTCTTTTCGGACGCGGGCACGCCGATCGCCGGCGGCGCTCACCTGGCCGGCGCCGGCCTGGTGCTCAGCCTCATCGGCTGGCTCGCCTGCGCCACGGGATCCGCAGTGGCCTTCTCGATCCGGCCCGGCCGCGCTGCTGGCGCCCGCGGGCGCCTGGTCACCCTGGGCCGACCGCGGAGCGCGGCGCTGGGTCCGGTCGTGCTGGTGATCCTGGCTGGGCTCGGCGCGGCCGCCGCCTTCGCACCTGCCTGGGTAAGCTTCACGCTGCGCACGGCGGCGGGGCAGTCGCAGACCATCACCGAGGGCAACGCGTTCGCCGGTCCTGCGCCGGTGATCGCCGGGAACGTGATCGTCATGATCGCCTTCGCCGCGCTCGTCATCGCGGCTGCCCTCTGGCGCCCCGTAAGGCACGGCTCGGTCCTGCTGGCGGCCGCCATCATCCCGATGGCGGCCCAGGCCATCGCGGCGCTCATCCAGGTCGGGGAGCCGGCCTCGCCCGCCCAGTTCGGGTTCACGCCCGCGCAGGCCTCCCAACTCGGGCTGACGATCAGTAACGGCCTCACCCCGGCGTTCTGGATCTACTGCGTGTTCGTAGTGGTGCTGGCGGTCTCCTGCGCGTGGATGCTGTTTACCCCGCCGCTCGGCGCGGCCGTCCCGGCCGACGCCGAGGCCAGGACCGGCGCAGGATTCGCCGGCGAAGCCGGCACCGAGATCGCGGCGTGGCACGTAGCCCGGGCCGACGCCTACGACAGGCCCGGCGTCCAGAACCCGCCGCCCGACCAGGACAGCTGGGATATCAGCGAGAACACCGACAGCGACGAGTCCGACAGCGACAAAGACGACGAGGAATTCGAGAGCGACGACGCAGCCGACAGCATCGTAACGCCCAACACCGAGCCCGGGACGCCGCGATGATGATCGCGGCGTCCCGGCCCGAGGCGTAGCTAAGCGCCCCGATCGCTCGGCCTCGGTGCGGCCAGACATCACGGGGGCTTGCAGATGAACATGGGCTTGAAGGTGTCGTAGTGGTCCGGGGTGTAATACGGATATCCGTTTACGGTGAGTTTGCCATTGCGTGCCGTAACGATACGCTGAGCCGTGCCCGCGCCCGGGTAAACGTTATATTCGAACCATCGATACCCTGACGGTGGGTCCGGTATCTTGTGAGTGCTATTGTTATATACGCTGTTACCTTTGTGTCCCTTCGGCGGCGAGTAGTTGTGACTCAGCAGATAGAAGAAGACGGTGAACGCCTCTTTTGGAACCGCCGGGTTTGCTTCGAGCTCACACCCCGCATTAGGGACGCTCGCCGCGAGATGCGCGCTCGGTGCGTCCTTAACGCTGACTGATGTCCCGCTGGCAAAGGCCACCGCGTATGTCGGTAGCATGAATAGAGCGGTGAGTATTGATAGTATGCTAACGCTGCGGAGTAGCCGTTTCACGCCAAATATACCTCTGTTTCGGATCCAGGGTCCGGAGATACACGCCCGAACTTGTGAAGACGTAAGTAATAACGACCCTCGGTCAATGGTCAGCCTGCGATGGCCTCACCTCACTCACGTGTTACTAAGGCGACGCCTCCAGCGGCGGCAGGGAAAGCAGGACCGGCGTGGCCCCCACCGCCGGGAAGTCGTACATGGCGCTGATCAAGCAGAGCATCGGGTGGCCGACGAGAAGCCCGTGTCGGGCGTTGCCGGCAAAAATCTCCAGGACGGCCTGCGCCAGCTCAGGACTGCGCCTGGTGAACGGCTCGTACCCGGCTAGGGCGAAAACGGTGCCAGTAGTGCTCGGATCGCTGCCGTAGCGATATTCAGCAACATCCCTGAGGGCATCGTTCAGAGCATCGAGGTTGCGCCCGTAGTAGCTGGGGAACTGCAGGTAGGCCGCCAATGCGGTGTGCATTTCATCTTCGTTTTGCCAGTTGCCCGCATCGAAATGATGTATGAGATAATCAAGCCTGGCCAAACCGGTGGTCGTGCGCCCCAGTTCCTCGTCGTTATTATAACGGTGGACGCTCGAGTTCTGCAGCAACTGCCAGTCGAGCCGTTGCCACTGCTGCGCAAAGTCCGGCGCTGTCGCGTCGAACACCAGGGAACGAGCCAAGCCACATCCCGCGTTTCTTGCATGACAGCTGGAGCAGCTAGAGTACTGAAATACTCAAGCCACCTTCCTGCTGATACTGGCTGAGAGAGCCTGCCGCTGTCAAGCCTAATTCTGTGGTGGCGATGCGATCACAGGCCGCCGGGATCCAGGCCGTTCCAGGCTGGCACCTGGATCGTCCGATGGCCCGGCGTACCGCCGAGAATGATCTCGCGCAGCGAGACGTCGTGGGCGGTGGTGGTCTCGTACAGAACCCCCTCGGGGTTAGCGATCACTTCTATGTAGTAGGTCCCATTCGGCAGGTTCGTGACGTCGAATGATTGCCCCGGAAGGGCCTGGATGTAGGTATCACCCCAGCCAGGCGGTAGCGTCTCGCGGACCCACAGGGCAGTCTGCGACCCACACGCGCCCGCCAGTCCGGTGGAGACCTGCCAGACGGCGTCCGGCAGCGTCAGGTCGATGCCGTCGGTGGGCGCGATGCAGAACCCGATTTTGCGGCTCCGCACAGCCACCGCCTGGTCCGCGTTCAGCAGCTGGTACTGCGCGAACTGCTGGAAGTGCCAGGGACTTTGGGGGGTCTGGGCATAAAAGCCCATCGTTCCCACCGGGGCCCGGCCGATCACCACCCCGCCCCGCCAGAAGTACTGATAGGCCTGCATGGTCGGCGAGCCGTTGGCGCGGAAGCCCTGCACGTCCAGTGGTCCGTTGCCGCCGATCCAGACCGTCGCCGCGAAAATGATCGCGGCCGTGGCGGAGTGGCCGCGGTTGGCCGCGGTCTGGCTGAGGCCGATCTGCCACGCGGGCAGCGCAACCATTTCGGGTAGCACCGACTGTGGCGGGTCTGTCATCAGCGGCGCGTCCGGCGCTGATGACAGCGGTCGGGCGGTGCTGCCCGCCGGACGCAAAGACTGCGGGACGGCTGGGCCGTTGCCGTTGACCACCTGAACCGTCACAGTCGCGGTGGCCGCCCGCGCGCTGATTCCGAACAACTTCCGGTACTGGGCGGCGATCGACTCGGTCACGGTGTAGGTGCCCGCCGACAGCGCCAGCTCAGGGGTTGTCACGCCCTCGGTGGGATCGACGGCCCAGTCTTTGGCTATGCCCCAGACTTCCCCTACCGGGAACGGGGCCATCGGGCTGCACTGCTGCGGGTAAGGCGAGGTCTGCGGGCCGTCCTGGTTCGCGCGCTCGGGGTCGAGGCTATCCGGGCAAAACGTCATGAGCTGAGCGAACAGGGTCTTTCCGCGGGAGTTCGTCACCCGCATCGAGAAGAACCGCCGCAAGCCGTTGAAGCCGTCCAGTACCGACCCCGGCAACTGCCTGCTTTTGGTACCGCTGGACATGCGCAGTACCTGGGTGATCGTGATCGGCTGGGTGTAGCTGGCGCGCCGCACGTCCAGTTGCAGGGGCGCCCCCAGGGATGCCACGTAAATGCCCGGATCGAGCGATACGAAGCCGCCAGGCCTCGGCAGTGTAATGCGGTTTTGCGCCGCGATCAGATGGAGGCCCAGGCCGGCGGTCGAGGCCTGCGCCGCGACCGCTCCGACCAGTGGCTGAGCGCCGGCTGGTACCGTGCCCAGCACCGCGCTCGCAGTGAGGATTATGGCCGAAACCGTTGCAGTTGGCCGCCAACGCCTGTGAAGTCTCACGTTTCCCCGCTCTTCTGGCCGCCGCTGTCGTCACGGTATCTGATGACCAGCCTCGCGTTCGCGGCACCGCCGCCTGAGGTTGATACGCTGCGCGTGTCATGCCCGCCAGGAGATCATCGGCGGTCGCGGCGGCCGACCCGGCGCCGACGCTCTCTCGTCGGCACGCGGCCGGCGCGCCCAGTGCGCGCGGCCTGCTGTTCACGTTGCTCGGCGAATTCGTGCTGCCGGAGGGCGGAACGGCGTGGACCTCGGCGGTGCTCGCGGTGTTCGTCCGTCTCGGCGTCGAGGAGAAGACCACCCGCCAGGCCCTGATGCGCACCGCCGCCTCTGGCTGGCTCGACGCGGAGAAGGTCGGCCGCCGCACGAGGTGGCGGCTGACCGCCAGCGCGCAGAAGATGCTGACCGAGGGCGCGGATCGCATCTATTCCTTCACCGGCCCGGCCGAGAGCTGGGACGGCCGCTGGCTGCTGGTATACGTCCGGATTCCCGAGAGCGACCGCCGCGCCCGGCACGTGGTACGGAGCCGGCTCAGCTGGGCGGGGTTCGGCTCGATGGGCGCGGGACTGTGGATCAGCCCGCATCCGCACCGGGAAGACGAGGCCGTCGGCGTGCTGCGCGAAGCTGGCGTGGCCGCCGACGCCCACGTGTTCGTGGCCCGGCGATCGGGTCTGGCCGACGTGCGGGTCATGGTCGCGGCCGCCTGGGACCTGCGCGCGATCGAGGAGCAGTACGAGGAGTTCCTCGAGGAATTCCGCGCTACCACGCCGGCCGACGCCCTGGCCCGGCAGGTCGAGCTCGTGCATGCCTGGCGGCGTTTTCCGTCGATAGACCCGGCGCTCCCGCGAGAGCTGCTGCCGGCTCGCTGGAGCGGCCTGGAGGCGGCCCGGCTGTTCGCCGACCGGCATCAACGCTGGTCAGTTCCTGCCACGCAAGAGTGGAAGCGCCTCAACGAACCGCCCTGAGTGAGTCCACCGGACCGTTCGGGGCTTGCCCCGGGCCGGGCATAAATGCTACAAAGAGATGTCCGGCTCAGAATTAATTGTTGAATGATAAGGCGGCCGCTCATGCCTGACCAGCCGAGGGTCGAGTTCCGCACCTCCCCGGACCGCTACCGGCACTGGCGGCTGGTCACCGAAGGCCCGGTCGCCACGCTGACCATGGACGTCGACGAGCAGGGCGGGATCGTCCCGGGTTACGACCTGAAGCTGAACTCCTACGACCTCGGCGTCGACATCGAGCTCTACGACGCGGTGCAGCGGCTGCGCTTCGAGCACCCCGAAGTCCGCACGGTCGTGCTCACCAGCGGCAAGCCGAAGATCTTCTGCGCCGGTGCGAACATCCGCATGCTGGCCGCCTCACCGCACGGCTGGAAGGTGAACTTCTGCAAGTTCACGAACGAGACCAGGAACGGCATCGAGGACGCCACCGCGCACTCCGGGCAGACCTACCTGGCGGCGGTCAACGGCACCGCCTCGGGCGGCGGGTACGAGCTGGCCCTGGCCTGCGAGCACATCATGCTGGTCGATGACCGGTCCTCCGCGGTGTCGCTGCCCGAGTTGCCGCTGCTCGGCGTGCTGCCGGGTACCGGCGGGCTGACCCGGGTGTCCGACAAGCGGCACGTCCGGCGAGACCTGGCCGACTACTTCTCGACCAAGGCGGAAGGGATCGGAGGCAAGAAGGCCGTCCAGTGGCGCCTGGTCGACGAGGCCGTACCGCGGCCCCGGTGGGACGAGACCGTCGCCGAACGGGCCGCCGAGCTGGCCGCGCGCTCCAGCCGCCCGCACGATGCGGAGGGTGTCGCGCTGACCGCGCTGAACAAGACCCGCGACGACGACGCGATCACCTACGATCACGTCGAGGCCAGGCTGGACCGCGACGCGGGCAAAGTCGATATATCGGTAAAAAGTCCGCAAAACGACCCGCCCGCCAGCCTCGCCGAAGACCCGAAGACCCGGAGCGCGCAGTTCTGGCCGCTGGCGGTGACCCGCGAGCTCGACGACCTGATCCTGGACCTGCGTACCAACGAGACCGAGCTGGGTACCTGGGTCTTCCGGACCGAGGGGGACCCGGCCCTGGTGCTCGCGTACGACGAGTTGGTGCTGGCGGGCGCCAACGCGGGCGACTGGTTCGCCAACGAGGTCCTGCACTACCTCAAGCGCACACTGCGGCGGCTGGACGTGACCAGCCGCAGCCTGATCGCGGCGATCGAGCCGGGCAGCTGCTTCGCCGGGTCGCTGCTCGAGCTGGCCCTGGCCGCCGACCGGTCGTTCCAGCTGGCCGGGGTGTTCGAAGACGCTGACCCGGATGCTGAGCCCGCGACCATCACCCTCGGCGACATCAACCTCGGGCCGCTGACCATGAGCAACGGGCTGACCCGGCTGCAGACCCGGTTCTGGGGAGATGAGGCCGGGTATGAGGCAGCCGTCAAGCGGAAGCGAGACCCGCTGGAGGCCGAGGACGCGGCCGATCTGGGCCTCATCACCTTCGCCCCGGACGACATCGACTGGGACGAGGAGATCCGGATCGCGACCGAGGAGCGGGCCAGCTTCAGCCCCGACGCGCTGACCGGGCTGGAGGCCAACTACCGGTTCGCCGGCCCCGAGACCATGGAAACCAAGATCTTCGGCCGGCTGTCGGCCTGGCAGAACTGGATATTCAACCGGCCCAACGCAGCCGGGCCGGACGGTGCGCTGCGCCGCTTCGGCACCGGGCAGCGTGCCGTTTTCGACCGGAAGCGAGTCTGAGCGCATGACCACAACCGCCGACTACACCGAGAAGATCCCGAACAACGTCAACCTGCACGAGGACCGGCGGCTGCAGCGAGCGCTCGAATCCTGGCAGCCGAACTTCCTGCACTGGTGGCAGACGATGGGCCCGACGCTGCCGACGCAGGACGTGTACCTGCGCACCGCGGTCAACGTCGGCCGGGACGGGTGGGCGCAGTTCGGCCACGTGGCCATGCCCGAGTACCGCTGGGGCATCTTCCTGGCCGAGCGCGATCCAGGCCGGCGCGTCGGATTCGGCGAGCACAAGGGCGAGCCGGTCTGGGACAAGGTCCCGGGGGAGTACCGCGCGGAACTGCAGCGGCTGATCGTCATCCAGGGCGATACCGAGCCGGCCTCGGTGGAGCAGCAGCGCAACCTGGGCGCCACCGCCCCCAGCCTGTACGACCTGCGCAACCTGTTCCAGGTCAACGTGGAGGAGGGCCGGCACCTGTGGGCCATGGTGTACCTGCTGCACGCCTACTTCGGCCGGGAGGGCCGCGAGGAGGCCGAGGAACTCCTGCACCGCAACTCGGGCAGCCTCGACTCGCCGCGCATCCTGGGCGCGTTCAACGAGGAGACCCCGGACTGGCTGTCGTTCTTCATGTTTACCTACTTCACCGACCGGGACGGCAAGTACCAGCTCGGCACCCTCAAAGAGAGCGCCTTTGACCCGCTGAGCCGCACGTGCGAGTTCATGCTCAAGGAAGAGGCACACCACATGATGGTCGGCACCACCGGCGTCGACCGGGTGGTCCAGCGCACCGTCGAGGTGATGCGCGAGCACGACACCGACGACGTGGCCGGCCTCGGCGCGATCCCGCTGCCGATGATCCAGAAATACCTCAACTTCCACTACTCGGTGTCGCTCGACCTGTTCGGCGGCGAGACCTCCACCAACGTGGCGAACTACTACACCGCCGGGCTCAAGGGCCGCTGGCTGGAGGACCGGCGCAAGGACGACCACATGCTCACCAGCGACGCGATCATGGTGGACGCGCTTTCCGATGAGGGAGAGATCGGGCAGACCGAGGTCTCCGCGCTGCTCGGGCTCAACACCGACCTGCGCCGCGAGTACATCGCGGACTGCCAGGGCGGCGTCAAGCGATGGAACCGCATCCTGGAGGAGGGGGGCGTCAGGCAGCGGCTGAAGCTGCCGCACATCGCCTTCAACCGCAAGGTCGGCGCGTTCGCCGGCCTCGAGGCCACGCCGGACGGCGAGAAGCTCCCGGCCGACGAATGGCAGCGCCGCCAGGGCGAGTGGCTGCCCACCGACGTGGACAAGACCTATGTGCGGTCGCTGATGCGGCCGGTGCACGAGCGCGGCAAGATCGCGGCCTGGATCGCCCCGCCCCGCAACGGCATCAACGGCCAGCCCTTCGACTACGACTACGTCCACCTGTCCTGACGGCAAGAAGCCACGGTCCGTTCGGCGTAAAACTCTTGATACCGAACGGATCGGGGTTCGTGCGGCGGGTCATGACCCCGGCTCCCAACCAAAGCCGCTTGCGCGGCAGGTTGCAGCGAAAGATGCATATGAGTAGCCTCCGGTGCGTCATATGCGCCAGTGCGGAGATCAGCAACGTCGTACGTTGGGCGCCGTGGGCGCCCTCGCTATCGTCGTTGGTGCCGTCGGCGTGGCTATCGGCTGGCACTGGAAGCTCATGCACCGCTCTTGGCAGGACTTGCGCCAGGTCAAGGAACAAGCCAAGGGCAAGCTCCCCGCCCTCAAAACGGCCCGATCGCATCACACGTCGATAGCCCTGTTGTTCGCGGTATTTGCGGTCGTGCTTATAGCCGTGGCACTCCACTGAGCCTGTCGGCGGCCGTAAGCACCACCTCCGCCATGAGTTCGGGGCGCGTGTGCCCCCGGCCCCGTAGTGGGGCCAGTGTGACACAGGCCCCAAACCCGGCGCGCGCAACACTCACATCCGCCGCTCTCGTCACATTTTCGCGGTGGATCCGGGCTTCGTGGTGGCGCGGGGGCATTCCGGTGCCCCCGATCAACCGCAGGACCCGGATCAACCGCAATAACCGGACAGGTCGTCCGCCTGGCGTGACGCCAGCGATCTATTGTGACGACTGTGACAAGGACGGGCAGCTCCGACGAGCTCAGTGGGCTGGCGCTAGGCGCACCGGCAGGGACTCCAGGCCATGGATGAGGCTGCTGGGGCGCCAGCGGAGAGCGTCCGGCGGGACGGCCAGGGTCATCGAGCCGAACCGCTCCAGCAGCATGCCGAACGCGATCTCGGCCTCGAGCCGGGCCAGCGGAGCGCCCACGCAGTAATGGATGCCGTGGCCGAAGGCCAGGTGCCCGCCGCTGTCCCGGCCGATGTCCAGGCCCTCGGGGTGCGCGTAACGGGACGGATCCCGGTTCGCGCCGCTCAGCGAGACCAGCACCACCTCGCCCGGGCCGATGGGCACGCCGTCGATCTCTACCGGCTCCCCGGTGAACCGGAACGTCGCGTCGTTGACCGGGCTCACGTATCGGAGCAGTTCCTCCACCGCGCCGCCCAGCAGGGCGGGATCGGCCCGCAGCCGCGCCAGCTCACCGGGATTGAGCAGCAGCGCGAGCACCCCGCCGGCGATCAGGTTGACCGTGGTCTCGTGCCCCGCTACCAGGAGCAGCCAGGCCATCGACAGCAGCTCGTCCTCACTCAGCCGGTCGGTATCGTCGCGCACCGAGATCAGCGCGGACAGCAGGTCGTCGGCGGGCTCGCGCCGCCGGGCCGCGAACAGGTTCCGGAAGTAACCGATCATCGCGGTGACATGATCCTGGGCCACCTCCGGGGAGACCGACTCCGAGACGATGGTCGCCGACCAGGCCCGGAACTGGTCTCGGTCGGCCACCGGCACGCCGAGCAGCTCGCAGATCACGGTGACCGGCAGCGGGAAGGCGAACGCGGGCAGCAGGTCGACCTCTTGCCGGGTCGACATGTCGTCAAGCAGGCCGGCGGTGATGGCGGTGATCCGCGGCCGGAGCTGCTCGATCCGGCGGGCGGTGAAGACCTTGTTGACCAGCTTGCGCAGGCGCTCATGATCCGGCGGATCGCTGTTGAGCATATGCAGCTCGAGCGCGGCCTCCATGGATCCCGGTTCGGGCCGCCAGCCCTTCGGCATCTTCAGCAGCCGGGGATCGTTCAGCGCGGCGCGCGCCTGCGCGTACCCGGTGACCAGCCACGCGGGCGTGCCGCCCGGCATGATCACCGATGCCACCGGGTGCTGCGCGCGCAGCCGCGCGTGTACGGAGTAGGGATCGGAGAAGTAGTCGGCCCCGAGATGTTCGGTAAAGGTGTTCGCCTGCGTCACTGCTTGCCCCTAGTCAGATCCGGCGAGTCCCCCCAGAAATCCCATCTTAAGTAATAACTTATACGTTGTAAAGGTGGGCGGCCTCAGGGTCCGGCCGCAGTCGGCAGAGCCGGGACGGCCACCAGTTCCACCGCCCGATCAGTACCGCGGCCGACGGCACGAGCAGCGTCCGGACCAGGAAGGTATCCATCAAGATGCCCAGCGCGAGGCCGACGCCGACGTCGACGATCGTCCGGACGTTCTGCTGTCCGGCGCTGCCCGAACCCACGATGGCCAGCACGCCGAACGTCCCGGCCAGCACCAGCCCGGCCGAGGTAACCGTGGTGCCGGTGACGTTGAGCGCCCGGCTGACCGCCTCCGCCAGCGGCAGCCGGTGCGCCTCCTCCCTGATCCGGGTCATGACCAGGATGTTGTAGTCCTCGCCGAGCGCCAGCAGGAACATAAACAGCAGGAACGGCAGGATGAAGGTCAGGCCGGGCTGGCCGGCGGCCTTGACGAACACCAGCACGGTCAGCCCCAGGGCCGAGAAGTACGACAGCACCACCGAGGCGATCAGGTACAGCGGCGCGATCAGGCTGCGCATGACGACCGCGAGCAGCACCGCGATGACCGCGACGGCGATCGGGATCACGGTGCGCAGGTCGCTGTCGGACAGCTGGGCCACGTCGTAGGTGAACGCGGCCTGCCCGGTGACACCGGACGCCGA
>Ga0070761_10001265_pt1 | contig 15927 bp, 14 predicted proteins | sample HubBroMetageREF1_FD_66724 | JGI IMG/M metagenome (GOLD analysis project Ga0070761, IMG submission 66724) | Reference soil microbial communities from the Hubbard Brook experimental Forest, New Hampshire, USA - Hubbard Brook CCASE Soil... | ecosystem: Environmental > Terrestrial > Soil >... | reverse complement strand
TGACGCCGCTGACGGCGATGAAGATCGTGGAGATTTTCGAGCAGGCGGGATTGCCGGCGGGCGTGCTGAACCTGGTGATGGGTTCGGGGCGCGAGACGGGTGACGAGCTGGTGCAGAACCCGCATGTGCACGGGCTGTCATTTACCGGATCGAATGAGGTGGGTTGCGCGCTGTACGCTTCGGGCGCGGCGCATTTGAAGAAGATTCAGTGCGAGATGGGCGGGAAAAATCCGGTGGTGGTGCTGGCCGACGCGGATTTGCGGTTGGCGATGGAATCGGTGCTGTCTGGCGCGTTTGATTCGACGGGACAGCGGTGCACGGCGACGAGCCGCGTGGTGATTGAGGAAAGCGTCGCGGACAAGTTCGTTGGGATGCTGACGGCGCGCGCGCGGAAATATGTGGTGGGCGACGGGTTGGAGGCGGGGACGGACATGGGGCCGTCGGTGGACGAGAGCCAGTTCAACACGGTGCTGAAATATATTGAGATTGGGAAAGGCGAAGGGAAACTTTTGTGCGGAGGCGAGCGGTTGACGGGATCGCGCTACGACAAGGGTTGGTTCGTTGCGCCGACGGTGTTCGATCATGTGGCTGGGGACAGCAAGCTGGCGCAGGAGGAAATTTTCGGGCCGGTGCTGAGCGTGATTCGCGTGCAAGGGTTTGACGAGGCGCTGCAGGTGGCGAATTCGGTGCGTTACGGGCTTTCCAGTTCGATCTATTCGTCCGATTCGAACAAGATTTTTGAGTTTGTGGATAAGATTGAGACGGGGATGACGCATGTGAATTCGCCGACGGTGGGGGGAGAGGCGCATGTGCCGTTTGGCGGGGCGAAGGATAGCAGCGTGGGGCCGCGGGAGGTGGGACACGCCGCGATTGATTTTTATACGGACCTTAAGATCGTTTACATTGATTACACGGGGCGGAAACGGGAGTCGAGTCTGTACTAGGGCGCTCGTGCGTTGCGCGCGATCGACAGACGCAGCTCCGGCGCTGGATTCGTGCGTGCGAGAACAGCAAAATCTGTACGTCAGTGGCTAAAGCCGCGCGCGATTTCTTGAGTTGATGTCGTGGCAGCGCCACGACCTACAAGGATTGTTGAGCTTCATAGCGGCTCTTAAACGCCGCCACTACCGCAAACGGGAGGACACTTACCTGGCTGGATTATTCGATCGCGAGATTTATTTGGATATTGAGACGCTGCGGCTTTCGAGCGAGGTGGATGGGGGTTGGGGAAACATTCGCGCGTTTGGGCTGGCTGTGGCGATCACTTGGGACAAGGAGAATTGGTTTCGGCGGTGGTATGAAGAGGATGCGCAGAAGTTGATTACGGAGCTTGAACAGTTTACGCAGGTGATTACGTTCAACGGCAATCGCTTTGATATTGAGGTGCTGCGGGCTTACGCCCCTGTCGAAGAGTTGCGCAAACGGTCGCTGGATATTCATGAATTGCTGCACAAGCAGCTGGGACATCGCGTGAAGCTGGATCAATTGGCGAAGGATACGCTGGGGACTGCGAAGAGTGGCGACGGACTAGACGCTGTGAAATGGTGGCGCGCCGGTCAAAAGGATCGCGTGGCGGAGTATTGCGAGCAGGATGTGGCGATTTTGCGCGATGTGGTGGAGCACGGACGCGCAAAGGGCTTTGTAGTGATTTCGGCGAAACAAGTGCGCGTGAAATGGGAATGAATCTGCCGGGGGCGATGCCTCGCCTAGGATATTTCCGGGTGAAGTCTTACTTTCGATTGAATCGCTCGTCGGTGCGCATCCTTGCAGCGGTTTGCGCGATGGCGTTCTGCGCTGGTGCGGGCGCTCACGCCGACGCCGGATATTTTTTCGCTGGCGCGGGTGACACCGGGCGTTTTTTGTGGAAATCGGTGGGGCGCGCGCAGTTGAAGCTTGAGGACAAGACGCCGCTGCAGTGGAACGTTTATCAAACGGAGAAAAAGAAGGAAGCGAACCTGATGCTGGTGCAGCTGGGGCGACGGTTTCTGGCGCTGGACATCCGGGGGAAAGTCGCTTACTACGTGTATCCTTCGGATTTGCAAGCGAAGGGTCCCGATTTTGAGAGCGGGAATTTATTTGTGCAGTCGCGCTTGATGCCGACGACGGCGTGGACGGTGCGCGACGTGGGGCCGGCGGAGATGATCAAGTTGACGCTGGGAGATTACGGACGGGCGCTCGACGTGGAATTGCCGCACATGCCGGATTTGCGCGCGTTTTACTGATTTGCGCGGGCGGTTTTTTGTTTCCAGGACATCGGCGGTTGGCCGGTGTGGATTTCCTGCATTGTGATGCAGCCATGCACGGGGCAGACCAGCGCGCACAGGTTGCAGCCTACACATTCCTCTTCGATGATTCGCGGGACGTGAACTTCCATGCCGTTGGCATTGTGCTTGCCGTTTGAGTTGTGCTGAGGAGCGCGTTCGATGCATTGGTGCGCGCCGTCTTCGCAAGCGACGTAACAGAGCTGGCAGCCGATGCACAGGCCGGCGTCAATTTTGGCGATGATTTTATAATTCAGATCGAGGTCGCCCCAGTCCATCACGTTGGGAACGGCGCGGCCGCGGAAATTTTCAGTGGAGCGAAAGCCGTGGTCGTCCATGTAGGCGGCGAGGCCGTCGGCCATATCTTCGACGATGCGAAAACCGTAGTGCATGGCGGCGGTACAGACTTGCACGCAGGTGGCGCCGAGGGCGATGTGTTCGGCGGCGTCCTTCCAATCGCCGATGCCACCGATGCCAACGATAGGAATTTTTACTCTTTTCGCGACGCTGGAAAGCAGATGGAGCGCGATGGGTTTTACTGCGGGGCCGCAGTAGCCGCCGTGCGAGGACTTCCCTGCCACGTTGGGACGGGGCGCGAAAGTTTCGAGATCGACGCCCATGAGCGAATTTATTGTGTTGATGAGGCTGACGGCATCGGCGCCGCCGCGTTCGGCCGCTAGCGCGATGTGTGTGATGTCTGTGACATTCGGCGTGAGTTTCGAGATCACCGGAGTTTTCGCGACTTCTTTAGCCCATGAGGTAATCATTTCGGTGTATTCGGGCACCTGGCCGACGGCGGCGCCCATGCCGCGCTCGCTCATGCCGTGCGGGCAGCCGAAATTCAGTTCGAGCGCGTCGGAGCCGGCATCTTCGGCGCGACGGACGATGTCGTGCCAGGTTTCGCGTTTGGATTCGACCATCAGGGAGGCGATGACGAGATTTTTGGGGTAGCGATTTTTTACTTCGGCGATTTCGCGCAGATTTACGGCGATGGGGCGGTCGCTGATTAGTTCGATATTGTTGAGGCCCATCATTTTTACTCCGTTGAGATCGATGGCGCCGTAACGCGAGGAAGTGTTTTGGATTGGGTCGCCGATGGTTTTCCAGACGGCGCCACCCCAGCCGGCGTCGAAGGCGCGCATTACTTGACCGCCGGTGTTGGTGGGCGGGCCGGAGGCGAGCCAGAAGGGATTGGGCGAACGCAAGCCGCAGAAGTTGACGGATAGGTCGGACATTGGTTACCTCCTTACTGTGTTCTCAGGTGACGCGACGTCGTTTACACCGCGCCAGATTAGCCAGATTACTACGGCCAACATGCCGAGCCAGCCGATTGCGCGAACCATGCTCGCGATTTGAGTGTCGTGTTCGAGGACGCCTAGTTTGCCGAAGAGATAATTCCAATCGTGGATTATGTATTCGGAATCGCCGACTGTTAACAGCGGCAAATCTTGCGCGCGGGCATCGGCCATGTAGGTGGCGATGAGGAGAAACTGTTCGAAGAAAAAGAAGAGGCAGAAGGCGACGGCTTGGGATTGGCGGCGAAAGAAAAAATATGTTGCGAGCGCGAAAGGCGCGAACAATTGCAGGAAGGTGCCGCCCGCGACCATGATGAATTCGCCGCCGAGGCGGAAGAGGAGATGGCCACCTTCGTGGATGGGCACGAAAACGCCGTCCATCAGGAGGAGAAGGCCGGTGCCGCGCGCGCGTTGGTAAAGGAAGAGCACATAAAAAAGAATCCAGGCGACGAGGGCGCCGCGTGGGACAGGCTCCCAGGGTTGTTCGAGTTCTTCCAGGGCCGGCAGGCGCTCAATCCATGATTCGGGGAAGCGCACGGGCGGCTAATTCTTTCCGCGCGGCGATTCGAGCCACGCGTCAATGCCGCGGGCGGCGGCCATGCCTTCAGCGACGGCGTCCACGACTTCTTTGCCGCCGTTGACGCAATCGCCGGCGGCGAAATATTTGGCGTTGCTGGTTTGAAAGCGCTCGCTGACGGCGATGGTGCCGTTTTCGCGGACGGTAATTCCCTGCACTGCGCGAGCGAAGGTGCTTACCGGCTCCTGGCCGATGGCGCGGACGACCATGTCCACTTCGAGCTGGAATTCGCTGCCGGGGATGATGGCGATTTGGCTGCGCTTTTTGCCGGAGTCGGATCCGGATTCGGATTCGGTGCGCGTGCGAATACATTCGATTGCGGCGACGTTGCCGGTGGCGTCGCCTAAAATTTTGACGGGTTGCGCGTGCCAATGGAAATTGACGCCGTCGAGTTTCGCGAGATCGTACTCGTAGCGGAACGCGGGCATGTCTTGTTCGCCGCGGCGATAAATCAGGTGCACGATATCGGCTCCGAGGCGCTTGGCGGCAGTGACTACATCAATTGCGGTGTTGCCGGCGCCGATGCAGGCGATGCGGCGGCCGATGGTGAGTTGCGCGAAGGGGCGAACTTTGGTGGGCTCGATGAATTGCATCGCGCCGACTACGCCTTGCAGATCTTCGCCGGGGACGCCGAGATTGCCTGTTTCACCTAGGCCGACGCCGATGAAGATGGCGTCGAAATCTTTTTCGAGTTGCGCGAAGGTTACGTCGGTGCCGACGGTGGTCTTCTGGCGAAAGTCGACGCCGATTGAGCGGACGAGTTCGACTTCGCGGAGAGTATCTTTGGCGCGAAGTTTGTAGGCGGCGATGCCGTAGGTGTCCAGGCCGCCGGGATGTTCATTTCGATCGAAAATCGCGGCGCTGTAACCGAGTTTGGCGAGTTCGGCGGCGCAGGCGAGAGATGCGGGGCCGGAGCCGATGAGGGCGATGCGCTTGCCGTTGGGAGCGCCGGCGCGGAAAAGTTGGATGTTGCGATCGAGGACGTGATCCACGGCGTAGCGCTGCAGGCGGCCGATTTCGATGGGCTTTTCTTCCTTCTCGTGCATGACGCATGCGCCTTCGCAGAGAACTTCGGTGGGGCAGACGCGGCCGCAACTGTGTCCGAGGATATTGGCTTCGAGAATTACGCGGGCTGAGCCGCGGAGATTGTCCGTGGAAATTTTTTTGATGAAGGATGGGACGTCAATGTGGGTGGGGCACGCGGTGGTGCACGGGGCGTCAAAGCAGAAGAGGCAGCGCGCGGCTTCGACGGCGGCTTGGCGCGGGGTCATGCGCGGGGATATTTCCGCGAAATTCTTTTCGTATTGCTCGGGCGAAAGCTTGGGAGCCGTCTCGCGCAGCGTCATGAGCTTGCCGTCGTTTCCTTGGACTGGAAAAGAGACGCCATTCTAGCATTGGCGATTACCGGAAAGGATAATGGAATCGCGGAAGTGTTCGGAACTGAAGTTCTTGCCACAGAGTCACAGAGGCACAGAGATTTCGGGACTGGTAAGCCGGCGCGGATCGGAACCCGACCGGCGTTCATGGCCAGCGAATAGATGTGGAAGCGGTGTAAGCTACAACGCTGCGCGGCAATAGTGAGGAGGATTTCGGGTTATGCGCTTTGACACGTTGATACGCGGCGGGACGATTGTTACGGCGACTGATACTTACGTCAGCGACGTGGGGATTGTGGGTGGGAAGATTTCTGTGATTGGGTTAAATTTGCCGGCGGAGGGCGCGGGCACGGTGATTGATGCGCGCGGGATGCTGGTGATGCCGGGCGGGATTGACGTGCACACGCATCTTGATATGCCATTCGGCGGGACTACCAGCGCGGACGATTTTGAATCGGGCACGGTGGCGGCGGCTTACGGCGGAACTACCACGCTGATTGATTTTGCGATTCAGTACAAGGGGCAAACGCTGCGGCATGCTTTCGATACATGGATGAAGAAGGCGGACGGCAAGGCGGTGATTGATTATTCGTTTCACTGCATCATCACGGATATTGCTGGGGCGCAACTGGATGAGATGAAGGCGTTTGTGCGCGAGGGCGTGCCGACATTTAAATTGTTCATGGCATATCCGGGCGTGTTCATGCTGGATGATGCATCGATTTTCAAGGCGATGGGAGTGGCGGCGGACTGCGGCGGGATGATTTGCATGCACGCGGAAAATGGCGGCGCGATTGATGTGATCGTGCAGCGAGCACTGGCGGAGGGGAAACGCGCGCCGAAATATCACGCGCTGACGCGTCCGGTGACGGCGGAGGCGGAAGCAACTTCGCGGGCGATTGCGCTGGCGGAGATGGCCGGGACGCCGGTGTACATCGTGCATTTATCGTGCAACGAGGCGCTGGAGAAGGTGCGCGAAGCGCGCGATCGCGGATTGCGCGTGTATGCGGAAACTTGCCCACAATATTTATATTTGTCGCTGGAAAATATGGATGGGCCGGGATTCGATGGCGCGAAATATGTTTTTACGCCGCCGCTGCGCGAGAAGTGGCATCAGGAAAAATTGTGGCAGGGGTTGGCGAAAGATGATTTGCAGGTGGTTTCGACGGACCATTGTCCATTTTGCATGAAAGAACAGAAGGAATTGGGGAAAGACGATTTCACAAAAATTCCCAACGGCGGGCCAGGGATCGAGCACCGCGTGAGTTTGGTTTATAGCGGCGGCGTGCATGGCGGAAAGTTTTCGGCGAACCGGTTTGTGCAGCTGGTGTCCGCGGCGCCGGCGAAATTATTTGGGTTGTATCCGCGCAAGGGGACGGTGGCGGTGGGTTCGGACGCGGATTTGATTGTGTTTGATGCGCATGAGCAACAGACGATCAGCGTGAAGACGCATCACATGCGCGTGGATTATTCGATGTTTGAGGGGACGCGAGTGAAGGGCGTGACGAAGACGGTTTTGTCGCGGGGGCGGGTGATTGTGGAGAATGGCAAGTTTGTGGGCAAGGTTGGGGCGGGGGAATTCTTGAAGCGGGAGAATCCGGCGAGGGTTTAGATCCAAGAAAGTGGAGCAGGACGATTAATCGCGGGAGACGCCGGCTACCCAGGCGATGCTTACCAGACCGTCTTTTACCTGGACGTCCACGACATCGCCGGTGGTGAAGCGGTCGAAATCGCTGCGGTCAACGGGGATGCGTTCGAAGCGATGGCCGGCGCGCCAGGAGGTGACGATGAGGCGGCGGCTGGGGACTGGTCCGGTCATCGAAAATCTGCTAATTACGCGGGCTTTTTCGATGTGAGCGGGAGAACGATCTAGCGCGCCATTGGCGTAGAGAAGCACGGCTAGCAGCCAGGGAAGCGGGAGCAGGCCGTAGTAGATGCGTTTTAGGGATTCAACTTCCTGGTGACGCAGCGCGCGGCGCTCGACAATGATGGCGAGGCCGAGCGTTAGAAAAAACACCACGCCGATAAAAATTACGATGCCATCGAGTTCCAGGGCCGGGTAGCGGCCGCTGGCAACGATGAAGGCTATCGCGCCGACAAGAAACAACGCAGTGCGATTGAGCAGCGAGCGGCGCAGGGAAAATTCCGCAGCGGAAGAACTGAGGCCGCAGGCGTCGCAGGTGTCGCTGAGCCGTTCCGCCCCACAGTTCAAACAACGCGTCATCGTCAGGCCTGTCCCCCGTTTTGTAACAGATTGATGTTATGAGCCGGCTGATTGGGTGTCAATTCGCCTTCTTTGGCGGCGGCCGCTTCGTTTGCCTGCCGGAATCGCCAGGCGCACGTCCGCTTCGTTTATTAGACACCGGAACGCGATGAAATGGGTCTACTTCACCTGGCGCTCGCTGCTTGGAGGGGTGTCGAGGCAGACGATGTTCTCGTCGCGGCCGTTGGCTAGCATTTCGCAGTCAATTCCCTGGGCGCTGCGGATGGCTTCCTGGGAGGTGGCGCCGGAGGCGGTGGCGCAGTGCAACGCGCCTTTGAAAGTGACGCAGACTTCGTATTCGTTTTTGGTTTGTTGGAACGAGGAGTAGAGGAGGACCCCGATGAAGAGGGCTGCGCCCAGGCTTACGATTGCGCGGATTTGGGTTTTGCGATTTGGCATGGGGCCTCTTTCTTTGCGTGCGACAAAATACGTTTGTCGAACGCTACAGCTTCAACGGCAACGTCAAAGGCGCCCGCCTAAAAAACAGGCGGCCGCTACAACGTCAAAAGCTCTGCCTGGACGTTCATAGATTCATGCGTTTTACTTTGCGCCGGGCCTCCGCAATAATTCTTTTTGAATATAACGCCGAACGTGCGGCGAGAGGCCTTCTAATGCTGCGAGATCTTTCAGGTCGCGCAGCGTGAGATTCGGGAGAAACGCCAGGACCACTGGAATGGGCGTGTGCTGGTTCCGGACCAGCGCGACACGAATATTGTACTGCACGGCCCAGCGAGGATGCTGCGCGATGGCGGCTACGACGCGTTCGGGCACGCCGGGTCTTGCGAGTACTTTCAGGACCTGGCTCTCGGTGAGGAAAGCGTTGGCTAGCGCGAGTTTGATGGCTTGCGGATGGCCCTCGGCTAGCAGCGCGCCGACTACGCGAGCGGGGCCGCGGCGCGCCAGAGTTAATTTCTGGCCGATAGGGAGTTGCGGAACGCGGGTGATCATTAATTCTTCGGCGACGCGGTGGATTTCGGCGGGCGTGGAGGGCAGCAGGCTGAGGCGCACCAGGTCGAATAAGTACAGCTGGCGGAGCAGGGCCATCGCGAAGCGGCGCGGAGTGCGCGGGTGGCGTGCGAGGCGCAGGCGGATGCCTTCGCTGGCGGTCCACTTCCCTTTTTCGGCGATGGCGGTGAGAACGTTCGCGGAAAGATCGAGGCGTTCGAGCATTTGGGAAATGTGTGGCGCTTCGATGTGGGGATTTTCGAGCAGGGCTATGAGAGTTTCCTCGTCGGATTCGTGGATCAGCGATTGCAGGTCGTCGCTGGAAGCGGACCGCGCATGATCCGCGCGCGCGGAGAGTTCATCAGGCATGAGCCTTGCGCTTTCCAAGACTGATCGCCATTTTGGCCGCGGCTTCGGCGGGTTTCATTTGCAGCGCGACGACTTGGGCGTCGGGCGCGAGTTCGTGCAGGCGCGTGTCAATCGCGGCGTCGAAGAATTTGCTGCGTCCGATGGTGCCGCCAGCCTTGGCGATGGAAATTTCGCGGTCTTGCATGGCGAGTTTTCCGATGACGCTGTGTGCAAGGTCGCCGAGCGATGCGGCGGCCGTGGTTAGAATTTCGCAGGCGACGGCGTCACCTTTGTCGCCTAGCTCGCCGACTAAAGGAAAAACACGCGGGAAGACGTCGTCCGGATTTTTTACTACCCAGTCGAGAACGCGAGTCCATTCGTTGCAGCCGAGCCATTTCAACATTCTTGCGGAGAGAGCGGTTTGCGGGCCGCGATTTTCTTCGGCGCGCACGACTGCGGCGAGGGCGCGACGGCCGATGTCGAAGGCGCTGCCTTCGTCGCTGAACCACGGGCCGCGTCCTCCGGCGCGCGCGGTGTGGCCTTGCGCGCCCCGCCCATACGCGGCGGAGCCTGTGCCTACCACCAAAATTATGCCTTCACCTTCACCGACGGCTGCGTTCAGAGTGATCGCGAGATCGGTGGTGACAGTGACTACAGCTTCAGGAAAAGCGCGTTCGAGGAAAGTGGCGATGCGTTTGGCGACGGATTCGCGGCCGGCGCCGCCGATACCCGCGCAGATGCCGCGAATATCGCTGGCCTTCAGATGATGGCGCTCAAGGACGACGTCGGCGGCGTCACTGAGAGTGAACCAGGCTTTGGCGTATCCGGCGCGAAGAGGATTCGATGGGCCGGCGGTGGCGCGCGCGAGGACATTTGCTTCCGCGTCCATCAAAATGCAATCGGTTTTTGTGCCGCCGCCATCGAAACCGAGATAGAAGTAACTTTCGGGCACCGAATTTTGCTCACTCATTCGTTTCACCATGCTTGACAGCGTTCAAAGCGGGCAGTTAGCATCGCGCGACTCACAGCCGCGAACGGAATTCAGATCAGCGCGATGCAAATCAGCCTAATTGACCTCGGCATTCTGGTGCTCTATCTCCTGGGCATCACGTTTTTTGGCGCGCGTTTCCGGCGCGGCCAACAAAATCTGCGCGACTACTTTCTAGGCGGCCGCACGGCGCCGTGGTGGGCGCTGGCTTGCTCGATCGTCGCGACAGAAACTTCCACGCTTACGATTATCGGCACGCCGGCGATTGCCTACGGCGGAAACCTGGAATTTCTGCAACTGGTGCTGGGCTACCTTGTGGCCCGAGTGATTCTCTGCGTGGTTCTTATACCACAATACTTCCAGGGAGAATTCTATACCGCTTACCAGCTTCTGGAAAAGCGATTCGGCGCGAAGATGAGGTCGGTGGCGGCGGCGGTTTTCATGGGGACCCGGGCTCTGGCCGAGGGCGTGCGGATTTCGGCGATTGGGAAAGTGGTGAGCGTGGCGTTTGGCACGGGAGATCGCGCTTCGATTTTGATTATTACGGTGTTGACGATGTTTTACACGTTTGAGGGCGGGATGCGGGCGGTGATCTGGACGGACGTGGTGCAGTTCTTCTTGTATTTGACTGGATCGGTGGCGGCGTTTTTTTTACTGCTACACAAAATTCCCGGCGGGTGGCCGGAAGTGACGCAGGTGGCCGCGGCTTCGGGCGGAAAACTGCGCGTTCTCGATTTTGCGTTTAGTTTGACGCAGAGTTATACGTTTTGGTCGGGGCTGCTTGGCGGAACTTTTCTGACGATGGCGAGTCACGGGACGGATCAGACCATGGTGCAGCGTTTGTTGGCGGCGCGGAATGAACGGGATAGCAAGAAGGCTTTGCTCGGGAGTGGCGCGATTATCTTGGTGCAGTTCACTTTGTTTCTGGTGATTGGCGTGATGCTTTTTGTGTACATGCGGAATGGGGGGCTGGTTGTGCCGGGGGGCGATGCGGATCGGATTTATCCGGCGTTCATTGTGCATCGGATGCCTGTGGGGCTTGCGGGGATTGTGCTGGCTTCGATTTTTGCTATTGCGATGTCGAATGCCAGCGGCTCGTTGAACTCGCTGGCTTCATCGAGCATGATGGACATGGGCGCGCAGCGTTCGGGAAATGATGTGGCATCGCTGGGGCGTTCACGGCAGATGACTTTGGTTTGGGGCGTGGTGCTGGGATTGCTGGCGCTGATTCCTTGGGGACCGGTGCTAGTGGCGGGGTTGACGATCGCTTCGATTACCTACGGTGCGCTGCTCGGCGTGTTCTTATTGGGGACCTGGAATGCCCGCGCGAACGAAACTGGAGCGCTGGTGGGATTTGCAGCGGGGCTTGTTGCTATGATCGTGGTGAATCGGTTTACGCCGCTGGCTTGGACCTGGTATGTGCTGGCAGGGACGATTGTGACGTTTTTTGTGGGCACAGTTGCGAGCGAAGTGGCGCGCGGCTCGAGAAATGTTGCTGGCGTCGTGGCGCGGTAGCTTTTTTGCGTTCTGAGGGAGAAACTTTATCGGGAGCTTGGCACAGAGGGGCGAGCGGTTGGATCTGATACGCGCGCTGGGGCCTTGGGCTGCGGCGGCCATCGTGATTGGCACGATGGTGGGCACAGGAATTTTTCTGAAGCCGGGCGAGATGGCGGCTGTGGGTGGATCGGTGAGCGTCGTTTATGGCGCGTGGATTGTGGGCGGGCTGCTATCGCTGTTTGGGGCGCTTTCGTTTGCGGAATTGGGCGCGGCCTTGCCGGAAGCGGGCGGGCAGTATGCTTATTTGCGCAAAGGGCTCGGGCCGGTGTGGGGGTTTCTTTTTGGCTGGATGCATTCGACGGTGGGGGAATCGAGTTCAGCGGCGTCCATCGCGGCGGGATTCGCGCGATTTTCCAGTTTTTTGATTCCGGTGATTGCAGCGCCGATCTTCACCTGGCATCTCACCAATCCAATTTCTGGAAAACCTTACGATTTCGAATTCACTTGGGCGCAGCCTCTGGCCGTGGCGGCGATCGCGCTATTCACTTTTATCAATTATTTGGGAGTGCGGCTCGGCGGGCGCGTGCAGATTGCGCTGACGATTTTGAAGATCGCTTCGGTGCTGGCGATTGTGGCGGCAGGATTTTGGTTGGGGCATGGGAGCCTGGAACATTTTCATCCGTTTTGGGCCGCGGGTCCGGGGCTTGGAACGATGGGGAAGTTTTTTGCGGCGCTGGCGGCTGCGTTGTGGGCTTATGACGGTTGGGAGGATTTGAATCGGGTGGGTTCGGAGGTGGAGCAGCCGCAGCGCAACATCCCTTTGGCGCTGATCGGCGGGACGATTTTGGTGGGTGGGATTTATTTGTTGTTTAGCGCGGTTTGTTTTTATGCGCTGCCGTTTGCGAGTGTGGCGAGTTCGTCGCATGTGGCGTCGGACGTGGTGGCTACGTTTGCGGGCAGGGGCGCGGCGGATTGGATTACTTTGGCGATGGTCGTGGCGGCGCTGGGTACGCTGAATTCTTCGCTGCTGAGTGGGGCGCGCGTGCCTTTTGCGATGGCGCGCGACGGGTTGTTTTTTCGAGTTACGGGGATTGTGCATCCTAAATTTCGCACGCCGGGCGGGGCGCTGATTTTTCAGGGGACTTTGGCGGGGTTGATGGCTTTGACAGGAACTTTCGAGGAGTTGACTTCCCTTTTTGTGTTTGCGGCTTGGATTTTTTATGCGCTATCGGTGGTGGCGATGTTCCGGTTGCGACGGATTGCGCCGGAGCTTCCGCGGCCTTATCGGACTTGGGGATACCCTATGGTGCCGGCGTTGTTTGTGGCTGGGGCCTTAACACTTACGGTGAATATTTGGATTGAGAGGCCGGTGCGGTCGTCTATTGGATTGGGGCTGATACTTTCGGGGCTTTTGTTTTATCCGGCTTGGCGGGATCGAAGCGTCGGGCGCCCCAGTTAATTGCGAAATTCACAGTTTCACATATGCAGCTGCGGGCGGATGCGGCTGCGAGTTGTGTGGATTGAAGAGGTGCGCGAGAAGTTCGACGCCGTCGGCTAGGCGCGGGCCGGGGCGCGAGAAGTGGCTGTTGGCGTCCACAGCGAAGATGCGGCGATTGCGGATGGCTGGGAGATTTTGCCAGCTTTGGGGAATTTTCGCGACATTGAATTCTTGCCCGTTGCGCTTTGCGTTGTAGCCGCAGAGCATTACTAGAATTATATCGGCGTTGCTTTGCGCGACGTCTTCTGCTGACACTTTGCATGACGGGTGCCCTGCCCGGCCGAGTACGTCTTCTCCTCCTGCGATTGCGACCATCTCCGGAACCCAGTGACCGCCTACGTAAAAAGGATCGAGCCATTCCAGGCAGGCTGCGCGCGTGCGGACGGCGGATTGCGCGGCGGCTTGCGGAGCGTATCGCGGTGTAGCAGAGGCGGTGCTGGCCGCGGCGGCGGACGCTTGCACGTTCGTGGGCACCGTTCTGCACGCGGAGGCTTGCGCTGCCGTGAACGCGTCGTTTGTCGAGGCAGTGATCGCCGCGACGGCTTGCACTCTCGCTTTCAGTTCGGCGGCGAGCTGTTCGGCGCGCTGGCTTGTGTTGGTAGCTTCGCCTGCGCGAATGATGTCTTGCCAGACGTCATCGAGCGAATGAGGAGTGAGCGTTAGGACGCGCGGCGGGCGCGAGAAACGGGATAGGGCGGTGGCGAGATCGTCGGGGGACGCGGCGCAGACGTGGCAGAGATCCTGCGTGACGATGAGGTCGGGCGCTAGGGACGCGAGCAAGTCAGCGTCAACCGCGTAGATGCTTTCGCCGCGCGCGACGAGTTCGCTGACCTGATGATCGATTTCCGTGGGCGCGGCGGTCGGGTCCACGCGAGGCCTGATCAGCGCGGGTTTGCCGGCGACTTCGGGCGGAAAATCACATTCGTGCGTGATGCCGACGACTTGGTCGCCAACGCCGAGGGCGTAGAGAATTTCCGTTGCCGACGGAAGGAGAGAGACGATTCGCATGGAGATATTTTAGCGCACACGGATGCCGGTTATGGCACCGCGGCGCGCGGCAATTTAACGCCGGTCAATTGTAGAGCAGATACTTTGCGCGCAGCGTGCGGAATTGCGCGAGGTCGTCGGCCCAGCTGGCGATGATGTCGGCGGGCGGTTGATAGGCGATCAGCGCGTTCACGGTGGTTTGCGAAGCGAGCAAGTCCATCAGCTTCGTAACTTCAAATCGTTCGGGATAGCCGCGGTGCAGCGAATCGGCGATTTCGAGGCCCGTCCGAATGGAGTCGAACGCAGCGCCGTCGGTAATTTCGAGGTTGACGCCGGCACAGGCTTCGCCTTTGTAGAGACCATCGCTGGGCGTGAAACTGGCGGCGGTGAAGCGCACGCCGGGAATTTGCTTTGCGTTCAAGGAGTTCAGCAAGACATCGGAGTGAACCCAGGGCGCGCCGAGGCGTTCGAAGGGAGCGCTGGTGCCGCGGCCGACAGAAATTCCGGCGGGCTGCAGGATTTCGATGCCAGGATACAGGAGCGCTCCTTTGAGCGTGCGCAGATTGGGCGAGGGCGGGATCCAGGTGAGGCCGGTTTGGTCGAACGTCTCGCTGCGACGCCAATTTTTCATAGCGACCACGTGCAGATCGAGAGCCATTTTATTTTCGGTGTTGAACATCTGGGCCAGCTCGCCGAACGTCATGCCGTAGATGACGGGCAAGCGAAAATATCCGACGAAGGAAATGCGCGACGGATCGAGCATCGGGCCTTGGATTTTTTCGCCGCCTAGCGGGTCGGGACGATCGAGGACGAAGAATGTGATTTTATGTTTCGCGGCAGCTTCCATGCAGTAGCCCATGGTGGTAATGAAAGTGTAGAAGCGTACGCCGGCGCCTTGAATATCGAAGACCAGGGCGTCCAGGCCCTGAAGCATCTGGTCGGTAGGGCGGCGCGTGTCGCCGTAGAGGCTGAAAATTTTCAGGCCGGTGGCGGCGTCGGTGGCGTTCGCGACGTTGGTGGTGTCAAGCTGGCCGGCGATGCCGTGCTCGGGGCTGAAGAGCGCGACGAGCTTTACGCCCTCGGCGTGGGCGAGGACGTCAATGATGCGGCGGCCTCGGGAGTCAACTCCCGTTTGATTGGTGATGAGGCCGACGCGTTTGCCGCGTAGTGGCGCGAAGTTTTGTTCTTCGAGGACGTCAATACCAGTTTGCGTGTGCTCGGCCGCTTGCGCGGGCGATGAGGGCGCTGGGGATGCCTGAGGCACTGAATCGCGAGACAGGAGACGCAGCGCAACGACGCTTACACCGATGACGCCGGCAAAGACGAGCAACATCAGAGCAAAACTGATACGAAACATGGTGGAGGAGGATTCGTTGTGCGGCATGCGACCGTGTGTTATATACAGCCGCGGGATGCGAGCGTCAACATGGAAGGTTCCGAATGGGTGCGATGCGTAAACTCGGACTTTCCGCGCTGCTCCTGCTCCTTTTAATGACACCCTACGCCCGGCCGCAAAAAACTTCCGCCACGAAAGCACGAAGCTCAGCCGCAAAAACCGCTGCTGCTCCTGGTGCTGCAAATTCTGCATGGGTTGAATCCACGCTAAAGAAAATGACTTTGCGCGAAAAATTGGGGCAGATGCTGATGCCTTACTATTTTGGCGTGTTCACTTCGGCGGAGAGCGCGGACTACAAGAATCTGGTGCACGAAGTGGAAGAAAATCACGTGGGCGGATTCATTGTAGGCACGACGCGCGGGCCGCTGGGCATTGAGCGCAGCCAGGTGTATCCCACGGCAGAGTTGACGAACGAGCTGCAACGGCGCGCGAAAGTTCCACTGCTGATTGGTGCGGATTTTGAGAGCGGCACGGGGATGCGGCTGGATGAAGGGAC
>Ga0070761_10001261_pt1 | contig 15970 bp, 13 predicted proteins | sample HubBroMetageREF1_FD_66724 | JGI IMG/M metagenome (GOLD analysis project Ga0070761, IMG submission 66724) | Reference soil microbial communities from the Hubbard Brook experimental Forest, New Hampshire, USA - Hubbard Brook CCASE Soil... | ecosystem: Environmental > Terrestrial > Soil >... | reverse complement strand
GGCATTACAGACGTAGGGATCGTGGTGGGTGAGACCGCGGCGGCCATCCAGGGGGCCGTCGGCGATGGCCAGGCGTTCGGCCTCAATGTCACCTATATCAGGCAAGAAGCCGCGCTCGGGCTGGCCCACGCGGTCCTTATCGCGCGTGACTTCCTGGGCAACGATGATTTTGTTATGTACCTGGGCGACAATTTCATCGTCGGCGGCATCACCGCCCTGGTCGATGAGTTCAGGTCGCGCCGGCCCGACGCGCAGATCATGCTGACCACGGTGCCGGATCCGCGCCAGTTCGGCGTCGCCGAGCTCGACGAGGCCGGCGAGGTGGTCAGCTTGGTGGAGAAGCCCCAGAGCCCGAGGAGCGATCTCGCGCTGGTCGGGGTCTACATCTTCACCCCCGCCGTGCACCAGGCCGTGCGCCAGCTCAGCCCGTCGGGTCGCGGGGAACTCGAGATCACCGAGGCCCTGCAGTGGATGCTCGACGCCGGCCACAAGGTACGGTCCACGATCATCTCGGGGTACTGGAAGGACACCGGCAACGTCGCCGACATGCTCGAGGTCAACCGCATGGTGCTGGAGAGCGCCGAGGCGGTCCAGCACGGCACGGTAGACGACGCGACCGAGCTCATCGGCCGCGTGGTGATCGAGCCAGGCGCCCGGGTCAGCCGCTCGCGCATCGTGGGCCCCGCCATCATTGGTGCGGGAACGCGGATGGACGGTTCCTACGTCGGCCCGTTCACCTCCATCGCCGAGGACTGCACCATCGTCGACAGCGAGATCGAGTACTCCATCGTGCTGCGCGGGGCCTCCATCAGAGGGGTCAGGCGGATCGAGGCATCGCTCATCGGCCACCACGTCGAGGTAACCCCGGCGCCGAACGTGCCCCGGGCGCACCGCCTGATACTCGGCGATCACAGCAAGGTGCAGATCAGCCGATGAGAATCCTGGTCGCTGGAGGAGCCGGGTTCATCGGCTCGCATTACGTCCGCACCCTGATCTCCGGGGGGTATCCCGGGTTCACCGAGGCCCGGGTGACCGTACTCGACAAGCTCACCTACGCCGGCAACCTGGCTAACCTGCAGCCCGTCGCGAGCGACCCTCGGTTCACGTTCATCCGCGGCGACATCTGCGACGCCGCACTGGTCGGGGCGGTGGCGCGGGAACACGACATCGTGATCAACTTCGCCGCCGAGACCCACGTCGACCGGTCCATCGCCGGCGCGTCGGATTTCGTCGCGGCCAACGTCGCTGGCGTCCAGGTCCTGCTGCAGGCGTGCCTGGACGCGGGGGTCCGGCGGGTCGTCCAGGTCTCCACCGACGAGGTATACGGCACCGTGGCCCACGGCTCGTGGTCGGAGGACGCGCCGCTGGCGCCCAACTCACCGTACGCGGCGGCCAAGGCCGGCGGGGACCTCATGGCCCGCGCCTACCACAGGACCCACGGGCTCGATGTGCTCATCACGCGGTGCGTCAACAACTACGGGCCCTACCAGTTCCCCGAGAAGGTCATCCCGCTGTTTGCCACCAACCTCCTCGACGGGCTGACCGTCCCGCTCTACGGCGATGGCGGGAACGTGCGCGGCTGGATCCACGTGGACGACCACTGCCGCGCCATCCAGCTGGTCCTCTCGCGCGGCCAGGGCGGGCAGGTCTACCACATCGGCGGTGACGTGGAGCTAACCAACATCCAGCTCACGCAGGCCCTGCTGGACAGCTGCGGCGCGAGCTGGGACATGGTCACCCGGGTCGAGGACCGCCGGGGCCACGACCGCCGCTACAGCCTCGACGACTCGGCGCTGCGCGCCCTTGGCTATGCCCCCCGCACGCCGTTCCCTGAGGGCTTGAGCGCGACCGTGCAGTGGTACCGGGATAACCGTTCGTGGTGGGAGCCGCTCAAGCCGCCGCCCGGCGAGTCGCCGCCCTGCGAGCCGCGGTCCGTGGAGCCCGGCCTGCGGCCGGAAGCCCGCGCGGCCAGTGCCCAGGGGGCGCCGTGACGGGGTGGCTGGTCACCGGGGCGGGCGGGATGCTCGGCCGGGACCTGGTCGATGTCCTGGGCCGCCGGGGTGAGGACGTGACCGGCTTGCGGCGCGGGGACCTCGACGTGACGGACGAGTCCGCCGTTCGCGCGCTCATCCTGCGCGCCCGGCCCGCCGTCGTCGTCAACTGCGCGGCCTGGACCGCCGTCGACGACGCCGAGGCCCATGAGGACGAGGCCCTCCTGGTCAACGGGCGGGGCGCGGAGAACGTCGCCGCCGCCTGCGCGGCCAGCCGCTCCCAGCTGGTGCACGTGTCCACCGACTACGTGTTCGGCGGGGATGGGCTTGCTCCCTACGCGGAGTATGACCGCACCGCGCCGCGTACCGCTTACGGGCGCACCAAGCTGGCCGGGGAGCAGGCCGTGCTCGGGCTCCTGCCCGAGACCGGCTACGTGGTACGGACCGCCTGGCTGTACGGGGCACACGGGCCCAATTTCGTCCGGGCCATGACCGGCCTGGAACGCCGGCAGCAGTTCGTCGATGTCGTCGCCGACCAGCGGGGCCAGCCCACCTGGGCGGTCGACGTCGCCGGCCAGATCGTCGCGCTGGCCCGCGTAGCGCCCCGGGCCGGCGTCTACCACGCGACCAGCTCGGGCGAGGCGACCTGGCACGAGCTGGCCGTCGAGGTCTTCCGGCTGCTCGGCGCCGACCCGGCGCGGGTAAGGGCGACCACGAGCGCCGCCTTCCCGCGGCCGGCGCCGCGGCCGGCCTACAGCGTGCTCGGCCACGACCGCATTGCCGCCGCCGGGGTCGAGCCGATCGGCGACTGGCGGACGGCCCTGAGCCGGGCCTGGCCGGTATTCGCGGCCGAGGGCTCACTCACCGGGTCCGAGGGCTCACGAGCCGCGGCCGAGGGCTCACGAGCTGCGCAGTCGCGCGGCGTGGGCCAGGCAGTCGGCGTAGTCCGGGAGTAGCCCGGCGGCGCGTGCCTGCGCCAGCGACGGGGCGGCCGCGTCCTTGTCCGACAGGATCGGCTCGACGTCACCGGGCCAGGCGATGGCGAGCTCGGGGTCGAGCGGGTCAATGCCGCGTTCGCGGGCGGGGTCGTATGAGGTGGAGCACAGGTACATCACGGTGGCTTCCTCGCTGCGCGCGGTGAAAGCGTGTCCGAGTCCCTCGCCGATGAAGACGGCGCGCCTGGCCCGGTCATCGAGCTCGACGGCGGCCCAGCGGCCGAAGCTGGGTGACCCGGCCCGCAGGTCGATGACGACATCGATGACCGTGCCGCTGACGCAGGTGACGTATTTTGCCTGGCCGGGCGGCACGTCGGCGAAATGAATGCCCCGGATGACCCCGCGCCTGGACACCGAGCAGTTGGCCTGCGCGACCTCCAGGCGATACCCGGCGCGAGCCTGGAAATCGCCGCCCTGGAACCACTCGAGGAAGCTACCCCGATCGTCGGCGTGAATTCGTGGGGTGTAGACCCACGCCCCGTCGATATCAAGCGCCTCGTCCGGCGGGCCCGAGGGCGCGTGAGACCTGAGCACTGTCACCTCACCTGTCATGATCACGCAGCTGCTGGCTGCGACCTGGCTGCGGCATGGCTCCCGCCCCGCCGCCCGGCGCCGTTCCAGGCCAGGCCGGCCCCCATCGCCGCCAGGAGGGCCAGGCCCCCGAACACGCGCGGGCGCGAGCCGGTCTGGAGGATGGGCCCGCTATCCCCGAGGATCTGGGCCGAGATGCGCTCGCCAGGCGGGACTCCCGCTTGCTTCTGCCGTGCCGCGAGGAGGAGGCCGAGCACGCGCGCCGCGACCACGAACGAGTGGTGGGCTTCCGCCGCGACCGGCGAGGCCGCCGTCAGCGTGGCCAGCGGGACGCCGTAGTAGGGATATTCCTCGTTATACAAGTTGACGAGCGCGAGGCTGACACTGGCGCCGCGGCCCGCGGCGCCGATCTGGCGCTGCGCCGACGGGCTCATCAGGATCTGGACCATTACCTCGCCGCTGGTGATAAGAGACGGCGCGAACATGTAGTAGGCATTCGGGGCATTCTGGATTTCGGGCAACGAAAACTCTACTGTGGCGCTCTCGAGGTATACAGGCGGGCTGCTCTCGATGTCGTAGCCCGCCCCGGCCGCTAGGAGGAGCGTCGTCACTACCAGGGCCAGGCGAAGCCTTTGTCTCGCCTTCCCAAGAGGATTCATCGCCACCGCCATCGCATGCTCCCTGCTTTTCTGCCTGCCCGCGCGAAGACCCATACCAGCCCGGCGCGATACAACTATAGTGAACCAAGGCGGAACACGAGCAGCTGATCATTCGTAAACTTAGGATAGAGGAAGGCGGCGCCCTCTTATCCAGGCAATCCCTAATCGTCCGTTTTTGCCGGGAAACGTGCCTGCCGCCGACGTGAAAGTCGTACATTCGAGCATTTAGGGCGGGATCGATGGACCTCAGGCAAGCAGTCCGTATTTGGCGTACGCGGTGGACCTTGACCTCTGTGCTGCTCATTTTGGCACTGGCAGGCATCGGCGGGGCCACGGCAGAGATGCCGCGTTATTACCAGTCGGATTCCTCCATGGTCCTGCTGGCCTCACGCGCGGCCTCGATGCAGAACGGCGGCAACCCGTTCCTGAGCTTCAGCCCGTCGCTGACGCTGACCGCCGACGCCGTCAGCAGGGCACTGATGGCACCGCAAACCGTCAGGCAGTTGGCCGGACAGGGATTCACCGCCTCCTACACCGTCGCGCTCCCGACCTATACCACCTCGACGACCGGATCGGTCCTGCTGGTCACGGTCACGGGCGCGGACGCGGCCGGGGTACAGCGCACGCTCCAGGCGGTGAACACGCAGATCGGCACTCAGCTGGCCCAGCTACAGAACGGCGTCCCGCCCCGCGGCCAGGTGCATGCCGACACGCTCTCCTCCACGCCGCAGGCGACGCTCAGCATCAGCCAGACGGCCCGGCCGCTGGTCGTCGTCGGCGTGCTGCTGCTCGTGATCGCCCTCGGGACCCCGATCGTCGTGGACGGGCTGATCACCCGGCGGCGGCTCAGGAAGCGGTCGGTGTTCCCGGACCACCCGGCGCTCTCTTCGGACTGGGCGCTCCTTGATATCCCGACCTTCCCTCGGGAGTCGCCGTTCCCGGAGGAGCAGACCCTCCCAGGAGGAGCCACGGGACGTGCCATTGAGCAGGTTGACGACGACCCCGCCCCTGGTGATTCGTGGCTGCCCTCGTCCTCCTGGCCGCCCGCCCGCAACAACGGCCCGTCACGCCGTCACGCCAGGCAAGACGGAGCCGAGGGTTAGGCGAGCAGGCTCCCGGGGACGGTTAGCCATTCATAGTGCTTCTATCAGTGGTAATCCGGGCACCGTATCCCGACGCGGGTTATTTCGGAGCGATCGCCTCAACGCGGTAGCGATCCACAACGTCACGATTGCGCCGCCCGGATCGAACGGGCGAACCTAGCCTGGCCGGGGACTAACGCGTCGGTCAATCCGTGCCGATCATATTGATACCGGGCTCGCCTCAGCATTCTCAGCCGTCCCAGATGTGTGACGCGCGAATGAGGCGCCCTCCACCATGATCACGAAGGGTTTTGCGTTCGCCCAGACTCAAAAGCCTTCGCGATCATGGAAAAAGGCCCCGAGGGCAACTGACAGCTGGTGCCGCGTCAGGGAGCGTTCGCCGGCCTGTTCTGCGCCGGCTTACGTTCGTCATGACCGGCAATGTTCCAATGGGCCGGTGCCACCGGCCCGATGCTCCATGGGTGCGGTCGGGAAGGGCGCAAGCGGGCGGGAAAGGCGGGCGAACACTATAGGACGCAGCACGAGCTGTCGCTTGTCCACGGCCAGCTGCGGGATTAGGTATCGCTAGTCGAGGGCCAGTTGCTGGGTGCGGGATAGTCTCCAGGCTGCGCCTACGCAGCCGAACAGCAGGAAGAATACGCCGGCCGCGATGGAGAAAGACAGAGCGTCGAATGATGCGAAGCATACGGCGGCGACCGCGATCGACGCGGCCAGGCATTGCCCTAGGTCGCGGGTCCGGGCATCGGTGGCCCTGGCCCGCACCTTCTGAGCGGTGAACCAGCCCGTGACGAAGCACGCCACCAAGGCGAGGAGCCCGAGGACCCCGGTCTCGAGCAGCGAAGTGAGGTACTGGTTGTCGACGAAGAAATAGGTCTGCGGAAGGAAGGTCTGGAACCCCTGGCCGAGCCACGGGTGGGCGGAGATATAGGGCACCGCCTCGGTGTACGCGTCGGTACGGGACAGGCTGCTCTGGTCGGACCCGAGGTGGCTGAAGAGCGCGGCGAAACTGCTTACCAGGCTCGGCTTGGCCAGCCACACGAGGGCCGGGGCGGCGATTCCCGCCGCGTAGGCGAGGCGCCGGTCGCGCTTGCGCCAGGTCGGGAACAGCACGATGCAGATCACTGCGAGCCCGAAGAAGGCGGAGCGTGATCCGGTCATCGGCACCACCGCCGTGATGAGCGCGACCTGCAGCCAGCGGCGGACCCGCAGCGCCGCGGGCGCGAAGCGGGCCTGATGGAGGGCGATCGGCAGGCTCATGGCCAGCACCGCGCTGAATTCAAGCGGCTGGGCGGTTGTCGCCGTCACCCGGACCAGGCCATAGCGGCTCGTGAGATCCGTCACCTGCTGATGCACGGACAGGCCGGGGATCGCGATGTACTTGGTGAGATCCACGCCGGTGGCGAACTCGATCGCGCCAAGCGCGGCCATGATCGTGGCGAACAGCACGATCCGGCGCAGGATGGTCCTCAGCCGGTCAGCCCGGTCGATCCCGTCCGCCGCGAGCGCCAGCACGCCAATCCATCCCGCGAGGATGATGAGGCCGCGGTCGGCGCTGTTCTGCTGAGCGACGGGCAGGACATGGCGGTTGGCCGATATGTACGCGGCCACGACCGCGGCGGCGAAGATCGTCGCGGCGACCCGGACCGGCTGTCTGCCCCGGTCCAGTTCGAGGCCGGGGTGCTGGCGGGTCACCAGGTACCAGCACAGTATGGCGACCGCCAGCAGCACGGCGGGCGCGCCTGCCGCCCCGAACGACCCGACGACCAGGGACGAGGGTATGAGCATCAGCAGGAACGCGTAGCAGCTCAGCAGCGTGACCGCGTCGATCCGCCAGGGCGGGCGGCCGATATTGGCGTCATGGCCGGGCAGCAGGGCGCCCGGGCTCGGGCTATATCCGGTCATGCCAGCGATAACGGCTTGCCGTACAAATCCGGTATTCCCGCTTATCTGGCCATTCCTGCCTAGCCACTGCCAAGTCATTTATTTTCTCCCAGAATTACCGTGGCATGCGCGTGGCCGAGCAGCCCAGTTCGGCCGGGCGCCGGGCCGGCCTGAGCAGCGCCACAACCGCGTGCCAGGACTCACTGCGCCCGCGCGGCACTCTCGACATCTGATTGGCCACGATGAGCCAGTAGTAGGCCCAGGACGCGAGCGCGCCGTGGCGGCGCCGGTACAGCCGCACCCGGTTGACCATCTGCATGGCGTGCGTCCGGTGGCTGCGGCCCGACCCCCCGCCGATGTGGACCGCGACCGACCGCGGTTCGTACCTGGTCAGCAGGCCGACGTCCCGGGCCCGCAGCGCCAGGTCGGTCTCCTCGGAGTACAGGAAGTAGGTCTCGTCCCAGCCGCCCAGGGCCTCGTAGCATTCCCGCGACATGATCAAGGCGGCGCCGAGCGCCCAGTCCACCGTGCAGGGCCGGGTGTACGCGGACGGGCCGTGGACGTATTCGGAGAACACCGCCAGCCGCGTTTTGGTCAGGCCCAGGGCCCGCGGCAGGGTGGGCTCGCGCCGCAGCGACAAGTACAGGCCCCCCTGCTGGGTGAGCACCCGCGGGGCCGCGATGCCCACCCGGGGTTTGCGTAGCGCGGCGAGCAGCGGGGGAACCGACCCAGGGTGGAGCCGCAGGTCCGGGTTCAGGATCAGGATGGCTTGGGCCGGCGCGGCCTCGCGGACGCCGCGGTTGATGCCGCCGGCGTAGCCGACATTGGCCGAGCGCACGACGCGGCATCCCCCCCGCGCCGTCACCAGGTCGGCGGTTCCGTCGCTCGACCCGTTGTCGACCACCACGACGTCGGCCGTGAGGCCATCCAGGGCCCTCGGCAGGGAATCAAGGAGATCGCCGATGACGTCAGCGCTGTTGTAGGTTACGATCACGATCGCGATGTCGGGCAGGATGGCGGGCGGTCCGGGGAGCGCTGATGACACGGCGAGGGCGCGGCGCTAGCTGGCCGTGGCCGGGGTAGCCGGCGGCCTGGTCCCCGACAAGACGTTCCCCGACCAGACGTTCCCAGACTGCTGCTGGTTCACATAGGCGGCCGCACCGTACCGGCCGCCTTTCTGGTAGTAGAGGCGGCCGAAGTCGTTATCCTCGATGACGATGTTCGATGTGCGGCCGTTACGGGCGCCGCCGCCGTAGATGGAGTAGCCGCCGCCGGCGAGCAGGTTATCGACCACATACTTGTTGGCCACAGCCTGCCCTGAAGTCGATGCGTCGAGGTTGATGTCGTCGGTCTGGCCGAGATCGTTGAAGATGGTATTGCCATAGATCGTCAGCGGCTCTGTCGTCCCGCCGACATATATCCCATTGGTGTGATCTCCGGGAATGTACCCAGGGTCGTGAATGTAGTTGCCGGTTATCATCCCGGTCGATATCTGCACGCCTGTTCTGAATCGCGAGATATTGTTGTTTTTGATCACGATCCCGGTTGAGTCGCCGTAGACATCGTCGATCGCCGAGTCGACCCGGCCGCTGGTCAGGTTCTGGCCGCTGATCGTGGAGTCCTCGATCGTGACACCCGTGGTGTGCGTGAGGCTGATGCCGAAATTCCCGCCGGTCACGACCTCGACATCCTGGACCGTCACGTTGGAGGCGTCGATCACGAGGTTGCAGGGAATGGAAAGGCCGCTGAGCACCGTCCCGTCCACGGTCACGACCACGTCCTTGTCCGCGGCGTTGTAGGACCAGCCCGGCCCGCTGGATACCTGGCTCGGGACCGACCGCAGGACCATCCCGCTTGGCACGCCCGTGTTGGTCGCGTCGGGGAAGCCGCATGTATGCGGGACCATGATGCAATCGCCCGGGGCCTGCGTGGCGGATGACCCGTTACTGGCCGGCCCGGCCTGGTACGGCAGCGCCCCGGACGACGGTGCCCCGGCCGGCGCCCCGGACGGTGTCCCGGCCGCTAGTGCCCCGGACGACGGCGCCCCGGACGGCACTCCCCCGGACGGCACTCCCCCGGACGGCACTCCCGCGGACGACGGTGCCCCGGAGGGCAGGGCTTGGGGCGCCGAGGCCAGGTGGTAGACCACGGCCGACGCGGTGCCACCGACAACGATCAGGGCCAGGGAGACCTCGATAGCGAGCATGCGTGCCTTCAACGGGACCTCTTTCTCCCGGCGGCTAGTCTCGCCCGCCGGAGGATATTTCGCGTCCGCCGACCAGCAACCGGGACGCGCCGGGAATGCCGGCTGCATTATGTGATCGAGATGCTACCAAGAGTGTTCGCCGGATCTGGCGGAATCGCCGAGACAGGGCCAGCCAGTTCAGCGGGCCGGCGGGGCCGGCGAGCTCGCCGGCGGGCCGGCGAGCTCAATCGGGCTGACGGAGGAGCTCGTCGAGACTCGCATCAGCTGTGGTGCGGGGCATGGTCCGGCGGTCTGCCTGACGGGGCAAGGCGGCCGAGGGGACCGCGGGCCGGGCTCCGGACGGCGACGCGGCGGCCGGCCGGGCCGCCTCCGTGGCGGAGGCCGCCTCCGTGGCGGAGGGGACGCGGCTGCTCTCATCGCGCAGCCAGGTCACGTAGTCGCCACGGGCGCGGGCGCGGCTGGCCCTGAGCTGAGCGAAGACGGCCACCGAAAGGAAGTACCCGACGCGCGGCAGCATGCCGGGCCGACGCCGGATGATGGCGGCCAGGTCTGATAGCCGCGTCCGGTCGGCCGAGCCATCCAGACCCTCCGCGCGCTCGATCTGCGCGACCCCGGTCACGCTGCGCGCTCTGCGGCACAGCAGGTCGGCAAACGTCCTCGGCGGGTGAATGACGACCCGGGCGCCGGGCACCTGCACGGTCTCGTTCGGTTCGAACACCAGCGATGCGGCAAGATCGTCGGCCTGAAGCGGCGGCAGGCTGCCTAGGCGCCGGTGTCCGGCCTCGTTCACCGCGATGACCCCCCGGGCCCACAGTCCGCGCTCGACCGCGGGCAACAGCGTCCAGACGTCGTAGTACCAGCGCACCTGCCACGGCCGTCCGGCCATGACGTGTTCGCGCCGCGGCGCGGCGGCCAGCACCCCGGGCTGGCCCAGCGCCGCCACCAGGGCCCGGACGTCGTCTATCCGCAACTCGACATCCGCGTCGACATAAATGCGCGGGAAGCTTGTGGCAGCGCGGTCTCCCGCGGTCAGCGCCTCATGCTTGGAGGCGGCGGGAAGGGTCAGGACCTGGATGGCCGGCCCGAATGAGGCCGCCACCTCCACGGTGTCATCTGTGCAGCCGTTGGCCACGACTATTATGTCCATCTCGCCCGGATCGGCGCCATTTATGAGCTGCTCGAGAAGGCGCCCGATTACTCGGTCCTCATTGTGCGCGGGAATCACGATTGTCGTCACAGCACAGCATTATGAACGACGGCGGCGGCCGGGGGCAGCAATTGGTGATGAGCCAGGAGATTTATTTTCGCATCCACAGGGAACATAGTCCGGAATATCTAACCGTTTACCCGGATATCCGGGCAGGCTAATTGTGGTTCATTGTACGGAATCGGCGGGATGCCTTATTGCTGCCGGTACGGGTCGTCATCCGGCTGGTCGCCGGGGAGCGGGGACCACCGGGTGGCGACCGAGTCGAAGATGGGCAGCGGTCCGGTCGCCTCCAGGTAGGAAGGCCAGGGCGGCATCAGGACCGGCGAGCCGGCCTCATCGGGCCGGCGTTCGGCCGAGCCTGCCGTCTCGGTTCTGGCCGCCCACGGATCCTGGGCGTAAGCACCCCGGAGCGCGCGCTGGGGAATGGTCGCGGGTGCCCGGGAGTCCGGAACGGCTGGACGTGGCCGGACGCCGCCGAGGCCGGGGCCGCAGGAGACTGGAGTGCTGGTTAGGACGGCCGGGACTTTCAAGACGCCCGGGGCGGCCACCTCGCCGCGGCCCTGCCGCAGCCGGACGAGCGCGCCCCGCATCCGGAAGACAAGCAGGCCGACGACGGCCAGCCCGGTCACGCCGCTGACCGCGAGCGCGGCCAGGTTGCTCGCCGCCAGCACCCGCGCCGCGCCCGCCGCGGCGAGGCCCGCTACCACGGCACCGGCCAGCGGAAGCCACAGGCGAGAGCCCAGCACACGCCGCCGGATGCCCGCCCCCCTCAGCTCGTGCAGGTACCACGGCAGGATCACCCCGCCGGCGACCACGGCCTGGGCCACGCCGACGCCGACGATTCCGTCGAGTCGGGCGCCCACGATGAGCGCGGGAACCAGGGCCACCAGCCAGCCAAGCTGAACGGTGAACACGACGCGGGTCCGAGCCAGCACCACGAAGTAGTCGTAGGCCAGCTGGAAGAAGATCGTCAGCGCAGCGAGCAGGGACAGCCACAGCAGGACCCGGGAGGCAGGCAGCCAGCGCGCGCCGTAGGCGAACATGATCAGCGGTGTGGCCGCCCCCCCGATCACCAGGCATATGGGCAGGGCCACGGCGCAGAGCAGGCCCGCCGCCGACAGGAAGGCCGTGCGCATGGCCTCGTGATCATGCTGAAGGCGGGCGAACGCGGCAGGCGCGACGTTGCGGACCGGCATCGAGAACATGGTGACGGGCCAGGTGGCGAGGTTCAGCGCGAGCACGTAGAAGCCAAGGGCGGTGGCGCCGAGCACGCGGCCCACCACGAGCTGGTCCACGTTGGTGACGGCGAACACCACGACCGTCGAGCCGGCCAGCGGCGTCCCGTACCGCAGCAGCGCGCGGGCCTTGGACCGGTTGAAGCCGAACCGTAGCGGCTCGGGCGAGAATGTTATGTACAGGACCGCGGCCGCCACCGCGCCGGTGATCCGGCCTATGGCCAGGCTCATCGGGCCCAGCCCGACCCAGGCCAGGGCGATGGATACCAGGGCGCCGAGCCAGCCGTTGACCTGGTCCGCGATCATCCTGCGGTCCTGGCGGAAGCTCCGGTCCAGCAGCCCGACCGGCGTGCAGACCAGCCCGTCGAGCACGACGCTGAGGGCCAGGACGCGGACCACGTCGGCGGCCGCTGGCGCTCCCATCGCCGAGGCGTACGCGGGCGCGCCGATGAAGCAGACGACGTACATGGCGACGCTGCCCGCCGTGGCGATGGTCGTGACGGTCGGCGCGATCTCGGCCGGATCACCCGGCCAGCGGACGATGGCCATGCTCACGGACAGGTCGTTGAGGCTCAGCATGGCCAGCAGGGCGACCCACGCCACGGCGTAGGTGCCGAACGCGTGCGGGCCGAGCATCCTGGCCAGCACGATCCCGATCCCGACCGTGCCCAGCTTGTTCAGCGCCGTGCTGATGAAGGTCCAGCCCAGGGCCCGGGTGGCCGTGGCCCCCAGGGTGCGCTTCTCGGCGCTCACCAGGCCGCGGCCAGGAAAGCGGCACAAGTGACGTGGGCCTTAAATGCGGCAAACTGAATGAAGGCCTTAACTGCGGCATTCTTACCCGGAGCCGATCTGGACCGCCGGTAACCGGCATCTATGGCCGCATATCTGACAGAGGACATGCCTCAGCCTCCTTCTGTATTTTACGGACACACTACGCCAGTGGCCGCAATATATACCCAGCCGTGAGACCATCCGCTTTACCCGGAGGACACCAAGCCGAAATCACGTTACCGGGTAGTGAGAAGCCGCGGGCTTGCTAATGTTTACCCGTGCTAGCGACCTAGGCTGCTAAACGCCAGGAATCGTATGTGCAGATTACAGATCAGATCCCGCGCAGTTTCACGTTATTCCCGACGATAACGGACACATCGGCTTAGATTCGGAGAGGAATCATTTCCGTTGAATGAGCGAGCCTTGCGCGTTCTGCGGCATATAACTGGCAGGCGGGACCTGGACTCCGGGGGGCGGTTCGCGGAATGAGCGTAACCGACAGCGCGGTACAGACCGACAGCCTCGTCCCGGCCGACAGCTTCCTGCCGGCCGGCAGGAATGCCGCCGTCCCGGGCACGAAGGCGTGGACGAATTCGTATCTTCGCCAAGCGCTCCTGGTCGACTTGACCTGCGCCCTGGCGGCCGGCGCGGTGGCGGCCAGAATCCGTTTCGGGGGCCAGCCCTACCTGCCGCTCACCTACCTGGGCCTCACGTGCGGGCTGCCCGTCGCGTGGTGGATCTCGGTGCTGCTGGCCGGGGGGTACGACACCCGGATCATCGGGCTCGGCTCCGATGAGTTCCGCCGGATCCTGAGCGCGGCGGTCAACCTGACCGCGGGCCTGGCCGTCGCCTCGTACGCGGCCAAGCTCGACCTAGCCCGCGAGTACATGGCGATCGCCCTGCCGTCCGCGACCGTGATGGACCTGACGGCCAGGTACCTGCTTCGCAAGCGCCTGCACCGACAGAGAGTCCGGGGCCGGAGTGTGCGGCGAGTCGTCGCGGTGGGCCATGCGGCAGCAGTGGCTCGCCTGGTCACCGTGCTGCGCCGGGACACATACCACGGCCTTGCGGTGGTCGCCGCCTGCCTGGTCGACAAGCCGGAGGGCACCGGGCCCGATGGCGCGGCCGGGGTACCCTCGGCCGGCGTGCCCGTGGCCGGCGGCCTGTCCGGCGTCGCGGAGGCGGTGAACACCTTCGGCGCGGATACGGTCGCGGTGCTGGCCTGCCCCGAGTTGGACGGCGGCCGCCTGCGCGAGCTGGCCTGGCAACTGGAGAAGACCGACACCGCCCTGTTCGTCGCGCCGACCCTGCTCGATGTGGCCGGCCCGCGGACGACGATCCGGCCCGTGGCCGGGCTGCCGCTGTTGCACGTGGACCACCCGGAGCTGGCCGGGGCCAAGCAAGCCGTCAAGAGCGGGTTCGACAAGGCCTGCGCCGCCGCGGCACTGCTACTGCTCGCGCCGCTGTTCGCCGTCATCGCGATTTCGATCAGGCTCGCCGATCACGGCCCGGTGTTCTTCCGCCAGACCAGGATCGGCAAGGACGGCCGGGCCTTCACCCTCTACAAGTTCCGGAGCATGGTGCCAGATGCCGAACAGCGCAAATCTCAGCTGGCCATCTACAACGAGGCGGACGGGATCCTGTTCAAGATCCGCGAGGACCCGCGGGTTACCCGCCCGGGCGCCTGGCTGCGCCGCTGGTCGCTTGACGAGCTGCCGCAGCTCATCAACGTGCTGATCGGCGACATGTCCCTGGTCGGACCCAGGCCGGCCCTGCCGGACGAGGTGGCCCGCTACCACCACCACATGCGGCGCAGGCTCGTGGTCAAGCCGGGCATCACCGGCCTGTGGCAGGTGAGCGGCCGGTCGGACCTGTCGCAGGAGGAAGCAGAACGGCTCGACCTGTACTACGTGGAGAACTGGTCCCTGGCCCTGGACCTGCAGGTCCTGGGGAAGACGGGATCGGCGGTCATGCGAGGTTCCGGTGCTTACTAACCGATGGGCGCGCAGCGAGCGCCCGCACGTCCTGATCCTGGTCCAGAACCTTCCCGTGCCGTTCGACCGGCGGGTCTGGCAGGAGGCCCTGGCCCTGGTCGCCGCCGGATATCAGGTGCATGTCGTCTGCCCCCGGACCAGGGAGCATCCCCTCCGCCGCGAGACGCTCAGCGGCGTGCGCATCTACCGCTACCCGCCCGGCCCCGAGGCGCGGCGGATGGCGGGCTACCTGGTCGAGTACCCGGTCGCGATCGCGGCCCAGCTCCGCCTCGCGCTTACGATCCGCGCCAGGCACCGCATCAGCATCGTGCAGATCTGCAACCCGCCCGACCTGCTCTTCCTGGCTGCCCGGCCGCTGGTCGCGCTGGGGGCGCGGCTGATCTATGACCACCATGACGCGTGCCCGGAGCTGATGATGGCGAAGGGCCACCGGGAGGACGGCCGGGCCGTCCGCCTGGCCAGGTTGCTTGAGCGCCTGACCTACCGTGGCGCGGACGTGTCGATCGAGACCAACGAGAGCTACCGCGATATCGCTCTCGGGCGCGGCGGGATGTCGCGCGAGGACGTATTCGTGGTGCGATCCGCGCCGGAGATGACCAGGTTCGCCGGCGCGCGGCCGGACCCCAAGTGGCGCCGCGGCCGGAGGTACGTGGTCGGCTACGTGGGCGTGATGGGCCACCAAGACGGCCTGGATTACCTGGTCGAGGCGGCCCGGATGATCATCGAGGACATGCAGCGCCCGGATATCCAGTTCGTGCTGGTGGGCTCGGGTCCCGAACTGCCGCGGCTGCGCGAGCGGGTCAGATCCCTGGGCCTGGCCGATCAGGTAGTCCTCACCGGGCGGCTGTCGGATGAGGACCTCGGCACCGTACTCGCGACCGCGGATGTCTGCGTCAACCCGGACGAGGCCAACCGGATGAACGATATCTCCACGATGAACAAGATCATGGAATACATGGCCCTCGGCAAGCCGATCGTCCAGTTCGACCTGCACGAGGGGCGCGTCTCGGCCGGCGACGCCAGCCTGTACGCGACGCGCAACGACGCGGCCTCGCTCGGCAAATGCATTGTCGAACTCATCGACGATCCCGAAGCGCGGGCCCGGATGGGACAGCTCGGTGCCCAGCGGCTGCGGAGCTCACTGAGCTGGGAGTCGCAGGTCCCGAGGCTGCTCGCCGCCTACAAGCGGGCCGTAACCAAGCGCAAGCGCCGCTGAGTGAAGGACGCGGAAAAGGCCGGCCAGGGTGTCCCCTGGCCGGCCTGGGTGGTTCAGGTTTCCTACCAGACGGTGATGTCTGACGCCTTCAGGGCGGTGTTCCAGGCGGTGTAGTCCTGCGGGGTGGTGCCGTAGTCCGGGCCGGGCTGGAGCAGGTTGGCCACGGTGATGAAGTCCT
>Ga0070761_10001260_pt1 | contig 15970 bp, 14 predicted proteins | sample HubBroMetageREF1_FD_66724 | JGI IMG/M metagenome (GOLD analysis project Ga0070761, IMG submission 66724) | Reference soil microbial communities from the Hubbard Brook experimental Forest, New Hampshire, USA - Hubbard Brook CCASE Soil... | ecosystem: Environmental > Terrestrial > Soil >... | reverse complement strand
ACTATTCGCGGCCACGCGAGATCATTGCCCGAGCTGGTTGGCGTCCAGCGCATTTTCGAGGTAGCCGTACTCGGCGTACATCCAGTTCTGGAAACTGTCGTCGGACGGCTGGATGGTCTCGCTCACGGACGTGACCGAGATGTTGAACTGCGCCGCGAGATGCTCCATGTTGGTCGTGATCGTGGTCACCGTCTGGATGTTGTAGACGAGGACCCGCACGTGACCGGCCTCGATCTGGCACTGGAACTCGGCGACGCTCTGGGTCGGCGGGTCGTTCCCTTCCGCGATCGCCTCCATGAACGACTGTGGCGCGATGAGGTCGAGTCCGGTGTAGTTCGCGAGATAGACGAAGATGCTCTCGGTCGAGAGCACGACCGTGCCCGCGAACTCCGCTTTGATCTGGTTCGCTCGAGCGTAGAGCTGGTCGAGCGAGACCCCCTGAGCACCGCCGCCGGTGGACGAGTTCAGGTTGGCGAAGTTCTGCTGGAAGATCGCCGTCGAGGACGGTTGCAATGCGACGAGGTCCGCGTACATCGCGATCAGCGTGTGGTTCACGTAGATCGGATTGTACCACTGGTGGGGATTCCCCGTCACGATCCCGCCGGTGACGCTGACTCCGTTGAGGTCACCGACGTTGAGGGTCTCCTGACCCGGCGAGTCGGACGCCGCGACCAGCTGCGTCGCCCAGTCATCATACCCGACTCCGTTGACGATCACGAGGTTCGCGTTCGAGATCAGGGTCGCGTCCGTGGCGTTCGCCTCGTACTCGTGGGGGTCGGTGTTCGGGTCGGTGACGATGCTCGTCACCGACGTCAGATTTCCTCCGAGCTGACTGACCAGGCTCCCCCAGAAGTTCTCGGCCGCGACGACCTGGATCTTGGTTCCGTTCGGCACCTGCGCGACCGCACCGTTGGTCGTCGTGCCCGCCGCGTAGTTCGGAGTCGTATCGCCGGTGACTTGGCCCGGCGTAGCGTTCGCGCCCAGCTGCTCGGGCGTGAACGACGCGCAGGGATTTCCCGGAGCCCCGCTCGAGTAGGCCTCGTAGGCCACCGCGCTCACGATCACAATCACCGCCACAATCACCGCGATGTACGTCGATCTCGAAGAGGCTCGCTTCGCCGACTTCCGGGGCGGCGCGTCACCATCGGACAAGGTTACCGTCGAAGGTCCCGGGGACGTTCCGTTCGATGACGGTGAGCTGTTCGTGAGGGAAGGGTCGCTGCCGCCCATGATCACTCCTGGTCGGTAGAGCAGCCGGTGATCGGTTCGCCGTGCGGACAGACGGAAGGGTGCCCCTCCGCGGCGCACACCTCTTCGACGGTCTTGTGGGACAGCGAGAGGTCAACCTCCCGAGCTGCCTCGCACGTCGCCTCAGGCGAGAGCCCGAGTTTTCCGAAAAGGGTCTCCGCGACGCGGTGGTGGCGCTCGTACTCGAGGAGGGTTGCACGGCCGCGGGACGTGAGGCGGGACTTCCCGCGGTAGCGTTCGACGAGCCCGAGCGCTTCGAGCGGAGTGACGTGTCCGAGAGCCGACGGGGGCCGCACTTTCAGCGCGGCCGCGATCACTTTGAGCGACACGCCCCGCTGGGGCGTCTCGCGCGGACCGATCGCCCTAAGGGCATCGACCTGGCGGCGGGTCAGCCGCTCCAACGTCTCCATCGACCCAGGTACGACGGGTCGATATATATTGCATACCCTAATTATTAGTGTAGTAGAAAGGTCGTCGGAAGACGGTCGACCCGTGCAGCGCAGTCCGACGCGGGCTACGCGACGATGGGATCGAGATCGATCAGCGAGACCGCGAGCACCACTTTCTGGTCCTCCTGATACCCTTGGAAGTCCACGTTGAACCACATCCGAGGCAATGAGATGTTGAACGTGAATGACGTCCAGACCCCCGGAACGAAGTCCGAGACCGGGAGGCTCTCGTTCAAGGCGATTCCGCCGAAGCCGATGACCTCGAGGCGCAGAGCGTTCGTCTTCGGAGTGGAGCCATTGACGGACGCGAGGAGTAGGTGGAACGTCACCGAGTAGTTCCCGCCGGCGAGGAACTGCGCCGGGCCCGTCCACAGGAGACCGTCATGATCTTCCTTGTCAGCCGTGATGATCTGTTTTCCCGAGGGGGCCGATGCGTTCGACAGCTCGGTGCCTTTGGTGCCAGCCAGTAGACCGTTCCCCGGGCCGAACGTCATCGCCAGCCGTACTGCGGGCGGTCCGAACACCTCGGGAGTTCCGAAGTATCCCCTCGCGTAGAGCACGACCGGTCCCTGCGGGGTCGAATCGACGTAGCCCCGGATGCCGTACACGGAGGAATTGGTGATGTTCGCGATCATCGCCGGCGGAAGCATGTTCGTCGACGACGAATCCATGAAGACGTAGTCCGGCCCGCCGGTCACGTTGAACGGAAGATCGCTGATGTTCTCCTGCTTCGAACTGATCATCACCATCGCGTGGGGGAACCCGGCGACTAACGGGAAGATCGCGGACGGGGCCCCTACCGTCGCGCTATGGGGCACGAGGGCGACGAGGTCCTCCATCCAGGCGTACGAGGGGCTCGGGACGAGGGAGTGGTCAAAGTAGTCCTCTTCGAAAGGCAGCCCGAGGCCGACGCCGACCTCGTTCAGCAGGGGCGTGACCGGCAGGAGGATCACATTGGCGACCACTACGACGCCCAGTACCGCGGCCCACACGGAACGCGATGCGGGTCGACGCCAGCGCGCGGGGGGCGGGATGGGAGTCGCCCCGACCGCCGGCGGTTCCACGGAACTTGGTGCGGGAACCCTCGGACCGAGATTCACGCGGACCAGCCCATAGGCGAGTCCGAGAAAGATCGGTCCCGCGGCGATGAAGGAGTATTGATGGCCGATGGACGTGAATCGGGGGCTGTCGGTGAGGAACGTGTAACCGATCCACGGCAGGGAGAGGATCAGCGCCCGGGGCGAGAACAGCGGAATGAATCCGACCAAGGCGTAGAGGATGAGCCAGTACTCGCCCGTGAACACGGTCTGCTGCGACGTCAGGATCGTACCGATTGACTGCGTTGCCGGACTGCTCGGGTTGGTGAATACTCCCGTGACGCCCGGCGCGACGCCGGGATTGGGGACCCCAAGGAGGTGGTACCCCCAAACGTTGATGAACGAAGCCAGAACAACGTATGCCGCGACCGAGGCGATCATCAGCACCAGGCTGTACTGGACCTCCCGGAACCGAAGTGTCCGCATCGTTCCTCGGTACCAATCTCCGAATCGCGCTCGAAGAGCCGGAGAAGGACTCGAGTTCGAACGCCACCGACGCCATCTCGCCGTCAGCGGTCGCTCGACAAACGGGAACAGGAAGAACGCCCCGACGAGGAACGTGAACAGGGGAAAGATCTCGAACGAGAGGAACGTGAGGAGGGCGACCAACAGCCCCCAACGGTACCGCCCCGTTTGCCACAGCAGCGCGAGCGTGAACAGCTCGAGCGGGAGTAACGACTCCAGGTGGAGCGAAAACGCATCCCCGAGCAGTCCCGGCGCCCAGACCAGGAAAAGACCGGCCGCGATGAGTCCCTTTTCGCTCGAGCCCGTGACGTTCCGCGTCAGGAAGTAGAGCGGCACGGCCGCCGCCGCGACCCACGCGGCCCGGACGGCGAACAGCGTCACCGTGTTCGATGCGAGGAGATAGAACGGCACCGCGAGGAGCAGCGTGAACGACGGGTGAACGAGCAGGAACGAGCAGCGGGCTTTCACCATGCAGTCGTACGACTCGAACAACGGGGCGACGTGCCCTCGCGCGCTCGACGCGACCGCCTGGGTGATGATGCCGGCGTCCGTCGCATTCTGCGTCTGCAGGTCCATGTAGGAGACGGCGCCGAAGTAGACCGAGGCCGCGAAGAACGCGGCGATCATCACGACGAGCCAGAGCGTCGGGCGGTTCCATCTCGAAGCCGCAGGGCGGTCGAGCGGTCCCGCGGGAGGCGGGACTTCGGAGTCGCCCATCGCAGCGGGGGCCGGTCCCGAAGACAGATTAGTCCATGCGCGGCTCCGTCTCTGAAAGGGAAGCCGGGCCGGTCGAGGTCGAACCCCTCCTTCGCCTATCGGTGAGCTCTGCAGGTTCCGAAAATCCTTTTATCAGGGACGACCCTCGCACGTACGGATGTTTCGCCGCACGACGGGAGAGTAGGCCGCTTTCGGCCTACCGTATCTGACGTATACTCCTCGGTCAGCCCCATGGATGTTCTCGACGCCATCCGTAGTTACCGCCCCTGCACGCAGTACCAGTCCCGTCCGATCCCTCCGGAAAAACTGAAGGCGGTACTGGCGGCCGCGCGGTTGGCGCCCAGTCAACGGAACATCCAGCCGTGGCGGTTCGTGGTCGTGCAGGACGACGAGCGGAAGCGCCTCCTGGCGCAGGCGTCGATCCGGGGCAAGCTGATCGCGGAAGCGCCCGCCGTGATCGTCGCGTTCGCGGTCGAAGAGGACATACCCGTAACGATCGGGGGCTACATTTCCGCCTACCCGCTGGATGTTGCGGTGGCGGTTGACCATTTGCAACTCGCAGCGACCGCGGAAGGGCTCGGCAGCTCCTGGATCATCGAGTTTCACGAGGATAAGGTGCGAAATGTCCTCCACGTCCCCGAAGGGATCCATCCGATCGGGATCATTCCGATCGGGTACCCGGCCGAAACGAACGGCGCGGCGAAGACAGCCGACGACGGCCGGAAGAGCCCGGACGAGATCATCGCCTACAACGAATACCCGTGGTGACGCCCGGCGCGTGACCGACGTCACCTTCGTGAGCACCAACCCCGGAAAATTCCGCGAGGTTCGCGAGGTCCTCGCCCCGTTCGGGGTCCACGTTCGATGGGAGCGCCGGGAGCTGCCCGAGCCGCAGGCCGATCGTCTCGAGGACGTTCTCGCGGCCAAGCTCGCCGCGGTCGCGGACCTCCCGGGGTACGTGCTCGTCGAAGACTCGGGCCTGTTCATTCCGTCCCTCCGAGGCTTCCCCGGCGTGTACTCGGCCCATATCCTCCGGATCTGGAAGTTCGACCCGATCCTCGAGCTCTTGCGTCATCGTCCGCGCGGCGCCTACTACCGAGCGATCGCCGGACTGCGACGCGGGCGTCAGCGTTGGACCTTCGCGGGCGAGGTTCGAGGCACGATCGCGCGGCGTCCGGCCGGCACCGGGGGGTTCGGATACGACCCGATCTTCGTCCCGCGAGGATGGGAACGGACCTTCGCCCAGGCGACGGCCGTCGAGAAGAATGCCATCTCGCATCGCGCCCGCGCGATCCGCCAGGTCGGGGAGCATCTCGCGGCTCGGACCCCGTCCCGGCGTCGAGCTTAACCGGGCCGAGCGGCTGACCGCCGGCGTGGCGATCGACGAGGTCACTGAGTCCCCGATCCTCGCGCTCATCGACCAGATCTTTCGGCTGCGGCAGGCCGGCGAACCGGTGCTCGGGCTCCACATCGGCGAGCCCGACTTCGACACGCCCCAGGGGATCCGCGACGCGGCCTACCGCGCGATGAACGAGGGTTTCACGCACTACGTGTCGGCGCAGGGAATGCCCGACCTCCGGGACGCGATCGCGCGACGGTTGCACGAACGCAACGGGATCTCTGCTTCCGCCGACGATATCGTCGTCATGAGCGCCAAGTTCGCCATCTACGCCACGCTCTTGGCGACGATCCGCGCCGGCGACGAGGTGATCCTTCCGGACCCGACGTACTTGTTCGAGCAACCCCTGCAGCTCGTGGGCGGACGACCGGTGTTCGTGCCGTTGAAGCCGGACTTCTCCCTGGACGTTGACGCCTTGCGCGCGGCCGTGACCTCCCGCTCCCGACTGCTGATCCTCGTGTCCCCCGCGAACCCCACCGGCCGAGTCCTGCGCGCCGACGAGGTCCGCGCGGCCGTGGAGATCGCCCGGGACGCGCACCTGACGATCGTGAGCGACGAGACGTACGAAGCACTGATCTACGAAGGGGAGCACGTAAGTCCCGCTCGCGTTGCGGGACCCGACGTCCCGGTGGTGACGGTCGGGAGCTTCTCGAAACTGTACGCCATGACCGGCTGGCGCGCCGGCTTCGTGGTCGCCCCACCCGAGGTCCGTATGCGGCTCGTGAAGGTGATGGAGCACACGCTGACGTGCCTCCCCCCGTTCGTTCAGAAGGCGTGCCTGTGGGCCCTGGGGAACGCGGCCGCCGACGAGGAGCGATTTCGTCGCCTGTTCCGAGAGCGCCGGGACCACTTGCTCGACCGGCTCCGGACGGTCGATGGGCTCACCGCCGTGAAACCGGAGGGGGCGTTCTACGTCTTTCCCCGGTACGAAGCGCCGTTGGATAGCGTGGAGTTCTGCTCGAAGTTGCTCGCGAAGGAGAAGCTCGCGCTCGTGCCCGGGGTCGCGTTCGGGCCTCACGGGGAGCGCCACGTGCGAATCTCGTACACGTCGTCGACCGCGAGCCTGGACGATGGAATGGACCGCCTCGAGCGGTTCCTCGGCTCCGCGCGGTAGCCCGTGGACGACCCCGCACTTTAGTATCTCGTTCGGCTCCCGCGAACATGCCCAGCCCCCGACGCGTCCACGACCTGACCGCCCGACTGGAATCGTTCATGCCCGTGTGGCCCGGGTCGCCGCTCCCGACGTTCGAACCGGCCGGCATCGTGGCCAAGGACGGCTACTCCATCGAGAAGATCAGCTGCATGAGCCACACCGGGACGCACATGGACGCCCCGTACCACTTCGTGGAAGACGGCCTGACCGTGGACCGCATTCCTCCCGAGCAGCTCGTGGGGCGCGCGGCCGTTCTAGACCTGCGGAAAGACCACTCGAAATCGATCTACGCGGCCGCCGCGCTCGAGAAGCACTGGCCGAAGGGCGGCCACCCCGAGATCGTGCTGCTGCGGAGCGACTGGAGCAACAAACGGGCGCCGACCCAGGAGTACCTCTTCGATTTCCCGGGGCTCGACCCGAAAGCCGCCGAGTTTCTCGTTTCAAAATCCGTGAAAGGGGTCGGAACCGACACGCTCGGGATCGACCCGTACTCGAACACGAAGTTCGAGGCGCACAAGGTGCTCCTCCGGAAGGGGATCTGGATCCTGGAGGCGCTCGACAACCTCGCCGCTCTCTCCGAGGGAGTCGAATACACCCTGGTCGCGGCGCCGATCAAGATCGCCGGTGGCAGCGGCGGAATGGCTCGCGTCTTCGCCCTGGAAGAGTAGAGGCGCATCGTGCCGCTCTCCTCAGGTCTCTCGGGATCGCGCGTGCTCGTCACCGCGGCGAGCCAAGGGATCGGGTACGGGGCGGCCGAGTCGCTCCTCGGCGAAGGTGCCCACGTGGTCGTCAACAGTTCGAACGCGGACCGGCTGGGCTCCGCGGTGGAACGGCTCCGCGCCTACGGGACCGTTCACGGCGTGGTCGCGGACCTGAGCCGGGGCCCGGACTTGGATCGGCTCCTCGCCGATTCGGTCCGCCACCTCGGAGGTCTGGACGCGCTCGTCTACGTGACCGGCTCGCCCCATCCCGGTACGTTTCTGGAGCAGTCCTACGAGGACTGGGAGCGGGCCGCGGCGCTCCTGGTCGTCAGCCCTGCGTACCTGGCCCGCAAAGCCGCCGAGGCGATGCTCGCCGCGGGCTCGAAGGGTCGTATGGTGTTCCTTACGTCGGTCGCGATCCGAGAGCCGATCCCGAATCTCGCCACGTCGAGCGTTTGTCGCATCGCGGTCGCGGGTCTGGTCCGCACGCTCGCGCGAGAACTCGGCCCGAAGGGGATCCGCGTGAACGGGATCCTTCCGGGGTACATTCACACCGACCGGGTCGGGGAGGTCGCCGAGGATGCGGCCCGTCGACGCGGCGTGTCTCCCGCCGAGGTGATTCGGGGGATCGAACGAGACATTCCCCTCGGGCGGATCGGGACCCCCGAGGAACTCGCTCGCGCGGTCGTGTTCCTGGCGAGCGACCTGTCGAGTTACGTGTCGGGTGCGATGCTGCCCGTGGACGGCGGGCTGCTGCGATCCACGGGATAAGCCCGACTACGCGCGGTCGGGCCGAACGGTCTCGTGCAGGAACTCCTCGCGGCGCGGTGTGAACACGTCGAGGACGATCGTTGGCGACTTCGCATCGGCCTTGAGCTCATGGGCCACGCCGCCCGGGATCGTGTACGCCGACCCGACCTTGAGGGGCCACGTCTCCTCTCCGACCTGGAAAAGGCCGCCGCCTTGGAGGACCGTACCGGACTGGACGTGCGGGTGCGTGTGCTTCGCGAACGTGCTCCCCGGCGCGATCCGGTAGAGGACCATCATCACCGTGCTGTCGTGCGCCAGGATCCGGCGCTGGACTCCGGGTTGTATCTCGTGCCACGCCTCGGGCTTGTCGTCCCACAAAGGCATGCGGCTCCCACACCGGGGGCGCTATTTCTGCGTGCCGGCCCACCGGCTCACGCGAGCGCCTGACGCAGGTCCTCGACGAGGTCGTCCGCGTCCTCGACCCCGACGCTGAACCGGAGCAGACCGTCCGAGATGCCCTGCTTCGCGCGCAACTCCTTCGGCACGGAGCGGTGGGTCATCAGCGCCGGCACGTTCACGAGCGACTCGACGCCGCCGAGGCTCTCGGCGAGGGTGAACACCTTGAGACGACGCACGACACGCCGGGCGGCCGGAAGTCCGCCGCGGAGCTCGGCCGAGACCATCCCACCAAAATCGTCCATCTGCCGGCGAGCGACCGAATGTCCGGGGTGCCCGGGGAGTCCGGGGTACAGCGTTCGCACGACGCGCGGGTGCTTCGCGAGGAACGCTGCGACGCGTCGAGCGTTCGCGCAATGGGCTCGGACGCGAAGGCCCATGGTGTGGATCCCGCGCAGAACGAGAAAGCAATCGAGCGGACTCGGCACTCCTCCCTGCGTGTTCTGGTACCAGCGATACTTCTCGAGCAGGGCACGGGAGCGGAACACGAGCGCCCCGCCGATGAGGTCGCTGTGCCCGCCGAGGTACTTCGTGGTGGAATGTACGACGACATCGGCACCGAATCCGAGGGGGCGCTGGAGCACCGGCGAGGCGAACGTGTTGTCGACCGCAACGCGCGTGCGCCGCGCTCGTGCGATCCCGATCGCCGCACGAAGGTCGGTGATCTTGAGCAGAGGATTGGTGGGGGTTTCCAAGTACAGGAGATCGGCGCGTCGCCCGGTTGTCAGCGCGCGACGGACCTTCGCGAGATCGGTGGTGTCGATGAATTCGACCTCGACCCCGTGGGTCCTCGCTACCTGCAGCAGCCGCCAGGTACCCGCGTACAGATCGTCGCCGGCGACGATGCGGCTTCCGCTCGGATACGCCATCAGGAGGGCGGAGGTCGCCGCGAGTCCCGAACCGAACGCGAGCGCTCCCGAACCTCCTTCGAGTCGGCCGAGGACCCGTTCGAGAACCGCCCGGGTGGGGTTGCCGGTTCGCGAGTACACGAATCCCTTCGCAACGCCCGGCGCGGACTCCGCGTAGGTCGAGGTGAGGTACACCGGAACGTTCACTGCGCCCGTTTGCGGGTCCGGCTCCTGCCCGTCGTGGATCAGCCGAGTGTCCCAGTTCATCGCTCGCGGTTCGACTACACAAGCGCGGGCTTCAAGGATTCGATGGCTCCCGCACACGTGGGCGACGGCGCGCTCGCCGATGATATCATATTAATAACCGGAAGAAACTCCCGTGCCAAGCCCTAGCTCGGGGGACGAGTTACGGGCGCTTGGCGGGAGAACCAACGTGTCGCCTGCAACGAAAACTGAGTCGGCCGGAACCGTGGTGAACGTGCCCGGGACCCAAGTGGCCCACGAGGCGTCGAACCAGGACGTCTACGTTCGACAATCGTCCGGGCTCGTGCGCACCGTCAGCGCACGCACGGCGCTCCTCGCGAATCTCGTCGGAATGGGCATCATCGTCAATTTCTTCTGGATCACCGAGGCGTCCGCTTTCTATCCGAATGCGAACCTCATCACGACCGTCGCGATCGGTGTGACGATCAACGTCGCCGTCGGCTACGTCTACTGGATGCTGGCGAGCGCGATGCCCCGTTCGGGTGGCGACTACATCTTCGTCGGACGGATCTTCCATCCCTCGATCGGACTCGGCGTCAACCTCCTCTTCTCGGTCGTCTTCGTTACCTGGGCCGGTCTGTTCTCGTACTTCACCGCCTTCTACGCGATCCCCACGATGCTCTCTGCGTACTCGTACGCCGGGGGCGGGAGCGCGGCGCTCTCCAGCGCGACCACCCTCTGGTCGAGCACGAATGACGCGTTCATCGTCGGGTTCATCGTCCTCCTGCTCGTCATTCTCGTGAGCCTGCTTCCCACGAAGTGGATCTTCCGAGTGTCGGTCGGGCTGTTCGTCGGCTCGGCAATCGTGTTCGCGATCATGATCGGCATCCTGCTGGCGACCCCTCAATCCGCCTTCGCCACCGACTTCAACGCCCACCCCGTCTACGGGTCCAGCTACTCCAGCCTCGTCACCGCGGTGCCGATCACCGCCACCGGAACGTTCCTTGGCGTCGTGTACACGATGCTGAGCTTCATCGGCTACGCGAACAGCTCGTACTACGGCGGCGAGATCCGGGGGAATCCTACCCGGACGCAGGGGCTCGCCATCTTCGGCGCGCCGATCATTTTCGCTATCCTCATCGCCATTCTCTACGCTGCCTCGTACTACACCTTCGGTCGCGGATTCCTGATCGGGGTCAGCTCGAGCTACTTCGGTGCTTCCGGACCCTACTGGCCCGGCCCGTTGTTCCTCGCAGCGGCGATCGTTCGAGTTCCGATTCTCGCGGCCTTCCTCTCGTTCGGACTCGTGCTGACCTTCTTTGGGTTCGCCCTGATCTACTTCATCCTGCCCACGCGCAATCTGTTCGCGTGGTCGTTCGACCGGATCTTTCCGACCTTCCTCACTCGCGTGACGAAGAACGGCGTGCCGTATGTGGCGGTCTTGGTCCTGGGATTCTTCGCGATGGTGGCGCTCTGGATCCAGACGTACTATCCGACGTACTTTGACTACGCAACGTTGGGCTACTCGAACTTTGGCTTCTGGTTCGCGGTCGGGATCGTCTGCCTCGCCGGCGCGCTGTTCCCGTTCCTGCGGAAGCGGCAGTACTCGCAGGCGCCGGCCATCGTTCAGGCGAAGATCGGTCCCGTGCCGATCCTCTCGATCGTCGGGTTCGCCGCGACGGGAGCGTCGTGGTTCGTCAGTTACGCCGCCTCGACCGGCAACTACCTGGGCATCACGAGCGGGTACAGCGAATTTGACCTGCTCTTCCTCCCCGTGGTCTTCGTGGCCGGGATCGTGATCTACTTTGTCTCGTACGGCGTCCAAAAGTGGCGCGGCGTCCCGATGGACCTGATCAACAAGGAGCTCCCTCCGGACTGAGCGCACCGCGGACCGACCCCCTTAAGGGCCGCGCTCCCCATCGTGCTCTCTCGTGGGCCGTCGAGTCGACCTGACCATCGACCCGCTTCGGGGCGAGAAGATCTCCGTCGAGCTCCCCCTCGAATTCGGAACCCCGCCCTCCCGATCGCGAAGCGAGCTCGGACTTGCGGAATGGGTCGACCTGAGCGATCCCTTCGCCGCGATCGAGGTAACGCTGCTCGCGGCGCTCCGGAAGCACGCGCCGGAATTGCACCTGGCCGTGCTGGGGGGAGGTGCCATCCGATTGCGTTCGATGTCCAGCAACCGCTCGGACCTCGGCCTCCACCGGGAGCTGCACGACCTCGACCTCGCGTGTCTGCACAAGGAGCTGCCGAAGCTCCGCGCGTTTCTCGAGTCGGCTCGGGCCCAGGAAGGGAGCGCGCTCCAATTCTTCGAGACGAACGGCGACCGGATCTTCAACGCGTCGGGCGAGGGTCGTCGCCTTCGGTACCATTTCGTCGCGGAGCAGTCCGACGCCGGCGTCCGTCTCGCGACCGTCGACCTCCTCGCGGACGAGTTCCGCTTCTGCCATCGGTTCGACCTGCGCGGGGACGTCACCTCGGCCGCCGCGCAGCACGGCACGCTCTCCCCGACGCTGCTCCTGCTGACGAAGCTGCAGTACATTCAGCGGATCCCCGGCTCCGACCGGGAACGGGTCGCCCCCGAACGGATCCTCGAGCCGTTCGGCCGGCACGACCTCATCATCGGACCGGAGTCCAAGGACGTCATGGATGTGATCGCGCTGCTCAACGACCTCCCCATCGCGGAGACGCCGGACGGGATCTCCCCGAGCCGGATCGCCCAACTCGCCGGTGGGGACTGGGGCCTATGGCGCACCCTTTCCTTGAACGTCGGGATGGTCGCACGGTCGCCGGTGCTCGCCCGGCTGCCCACCGGTCCGCGGGTCCAGGTCAACAGCCGACTCGCGGGACTCTCGGCCCTGCTCGCCTCCTTGCATCCCAAGCGCCGCCTCGCGTTTCTCGGAGGGGTCTGGTTCGAAGAGGTCGACGCCGTGCCGGCGGTGGGCACGACGGTGCGGTCGGGTTGACCGGGGCCTCAGCCCTCGGTCAGCACGGCGGAGGTCACGGAGCTGCCGTTCACGTCGACGACGGCCCCGAGGAGTTTCCCCTCGGAGTATGCGCTGCCGCAGTTGATCGAGAGCGTACGGCCGAAATTGATTCGGCCCCGCGACTCGTGAATGTGGCCATGGAGCCCAAGCATCGGATGGTGTTGCTCGAGCGCGGCCCGCACGGCGGTGCTCCCGACGTGCGACAGCTCGGGCTCCCCGCCCGCGGTCATCACCTTCGTCAGGTTCTTGTCGAGCCGGGGCGCGATGTCGAGCGGCGTGTTGAACGGCGGGACGTGGAAATTGTAGATCGCGGACTCCGGATGCTCGAGCTTGGACGCCATTTCCTCGACCCGCCAGGTGATGTCCGCCTCGGACAGCTCGCGGTGCGTCTTCCACGGGGTCGGGTTACTGTAGGCGAGGGTGGCGACCTCCCGGCCGTCGTCCAGGCGAAGGATCCTTCGATCGGTTAGCTCCGCCACCGAGTCCGCCGCGATCGCGTCCTCCATCGGGGTAAAATCGTCATTCCCGAGGCCGAGCAGGAGGCGCGACGCCTTCGTGTCGAGTCGCTCTCGCGCCCAATCGAGCCATAGCTTGAGTTCGACGATCGAGCACTCCTCGAAGGTCCGGTCCAGCGCGCCCGGAGTTTGCACGAGTTCTTGCCACGCCCCCGAGGTGGTTCGGAACGGCACCGTCGCCTCGTTGCGAAGCGTCGCCTCGAGCGCCCGGAGGTCCTCCGGGGAGTTCGCGGTTCGCCGCTTTCCGTCGGAGGTCGCCGTCCAGCCGCTGTTCGTCTCGAGGACCGGGGTCAGGGTCTTGGCCGCGATGTCGCCGCCGACCAGCAGGACATCGGCCTTGTACACCTTGGCCGCGTTGATGAACTTCCGCCAGCACACCGCCGACCCATGAAGGTCGGCGACGAAAAAGATGCGTGTCGACTTAGACAAAGAAAGTCCACTCGAAGGAAGCAGTTGGAAATCTCTCAAAAGCCTACCGGTCGAAGCCGTTCCGAAACGTAAGCCCCGGGGGGTCCGCCCCCCGGGGAGAGGGAAAGGGTTCGCGCGCGGGAGTGACGGAGCGTCTAGTCCTCGCCGAAGTCGCCGCCGCCCATGCCACCCATGCCGCCCATACCGCCCATGCCGCCGGGCCCACCGGGGCCGCCGCTGGGCGCGGGGCTGGACTTGGAGGCGATGACGTCGTCGATCCGGAGGATCATGACGGCCGCGTCCGTCGCGCTCTCGATCGCCTGACGTCCGACTCGGATCGGTTCGATGACATGCTGGCCCGCCATGTCGTCGACCTTTCCCGCGAGCACGTTGACGCCGAACGACTTGTGGCCGCCCTTGTGCGCCTTCCGCAGCTCGATCAGGATGTCGATCGGGTCGAGACCGGCGTTCTCCGCGAGCGTGCGCGGGATCGTCTCGAGCGCCTCCGCGAAGCTCTCGAACGCGATCTGCTCGCGCCCGCCGATCTTCGCCGCCTCGTCGCGCAGCTGGAGGGCGAGCTCGGCCGCCGTCGCGCCGCCGCCGTAGACGAACCGTCCGTCCTCGACCGCTACCGCGACCACGTTCAGCGCGTCATCGAGCGACCGCTCGATCTCGTCGAGCACGTGCTCGGTGCCGCCGCGGATCAGGATCGAGACCGCACGGGCCTTCTTCGCGCCCGTGACGAACGTGAGTTGGTCGTCGCCGATCTTGCGTTCCTCCACGAGCCCGGCCGTTCCGACGTCCTGGGGGGTGAGTTCGCTGACCTTCGAGACGATGTTCGCCCCGGTCGCCTTCGCGAGCTTCTCCATATCGGACTTCTTGACGCGGCGGACCGCGTAGATGCCTTCCTTCGCGAGGTAGTGCTGGGCGAGGTCGTCGATCCCCTTCTGGCAAAGAACGACGTTCGCGCCGGACTTCTTGACCTGCTCGACCATCCGCTTCAGCATGTTCTCCTCCTCCTGGAGGAAGGCGTTCAGCTGGTTCGGGTCGTTGATCTCGATCTTCGCGTCGATCTCGGTCTTCTTGATCTCGAGCGCGGCGTCGAGGAGGGCGATCTTCGGGTTCTCGATGCGCGAGGGCATTCCCGAGTGGACCTTCTCCTTGTCCACGATGACGCCCTCGATGAGCGAGGTGTCGGAGATCTGGCCGCCCTGCTTCTTGACGATCTGGATGTTGTCGAGGTCCACGTAGTGGCCCTCGCCCTTCTTCTCCGCCACGGCACTGACCGCCTTGACGGCGATCTCGCCGAGCGCGTCCCGGTTGAACGAGACCGACTTCGACGCCATCGAAGTGACGGCGATCTGGAGGAGCGTCTCGTGGTCGTTCGGGGTGATCGGGTGGCTGATCTGCTGGAGGATCTGGAGCGCCTTCGAGGACGCCAGTCGGTATCCCTGCGAGATGATCGTGGGGTGGATGTTCTGGTCGATGAGCGTCTCGGCGCGCTTCAACAGCTCGCCGGTGAGTACGACCGCGGTGGTCGTCCCGTCGCCCGCTTCCTGGTCCTGGGTCTTGGCGACCTCGACCAGCATCTTCGCGGCCGGGTGCTCGACGTCCATCTCCTTCAGGATGGTGACGCCGTCGTTCGTCACCACCACGTCGCCCATCGAGTCGACCAGCATCTTGTCGAGCCCGCGGGGTCCGAGCGTGGACCGGACCGCGTCGGCGATCGCCTTCGCGGCCTGGATGTTGTTGTTGAGCGCTCCGCGTCCCTTCTCGCGCTTCGTCCCTTCTCGCAGCACCAAAATCGGCGTGTTTCCAGCCATCATGTTCTTATCAGTCGAGTTCACACTCGTCTGTCGATAGAGGTGAGTCAGCCCTTCTATTTAATGCTGACCGAGGCGCCTATCGGAGAAACCCATGGTTCCGAGGGCGCGAGTTAAGATGACCCGTTCCTGAATCGCGGGGGGTCTCGTGGCGGTCGCGTCGTATCGGGGACTGTTCCGGAACCGGAACTTTGTCCGTGTCTTCTCCGCCGGGCTGGGTTCCGTCGCCGGGTCCTCGATCGCCGGCGTCTGCCTGGTCTGGATCGTCGCGATCGATACCGGCTCGGCGCTCGACGTCGCGCTCCTCGCCGCCGCGAATCTGATCGCCACTCTCCTCTTCAGCACCGTCGGCGGCACCCTCGTCGATCGGTACGACCGCCGTCGCCTGATGATCCTCTCCGACGTGGTCCGGGCGGTCACGCTCGGACTGGTCGTGGTCGACCTGCAGCACTTCGGCCTCAACCTGCCGCTCTTGTTTGCCGCGAACGGGATCATTGGGGCGTTCACGGTCGTGTTCAACCCCGCGGAGCAGGCGATCGTGCCCGCCCTCGTGCCGGCAGGGCAAGTCGCCGACGCGAACGGCCTCGTTCGCTCGAGCCGTTCCAGCCTTCAGTTCGTCGGGGTCGCCGTGGGCGGGATTCTCATCGTCACCCTGGGGGCAGTGTGGGGGGTGGGCGTCAACGCGCTTACGTTCGCGCTCTCCGCCGCCCTTCTCACGGGAATGCAGGTTCGCTCCCACCTCCCTCCGAC
>Ga0070761_10001256_pt1 | contig 15978 bp, 11 predicted proteins | sample HubBroMetageREF1_FD_66724 | JGI IMG/M metagenome (GOLD analysis project Ga0070761, IMG submission 66724) | Reference soil microbial communities from the Hubbard Brook experimental Forest, New Hampshire, USA - Hubbard Brook CCASE Soil... | ecosystem: Environmental > Terrestrial > Soil >... | reverse complement strand
GTTGAGCGTAAATACGCGATGCAAGTTCCAGGAACATATGGGACCTTTGGCCGTTACCCTCCCACCCACCGGTCGTTAGCGTCAGGTGCATCGACAGTCTCGAAGTACTGGCCCGCCGTTACGGGCGAGAAAGAAGAGGCTCCCTGCTACTGCGTCTGGACGTGAATCCGTGTACACATTCGCCCAGCCGCTCAGTCGAGCCTTCAGCACCGCCGCCGGATCCACTGCCGTTGTCTGTCAGGACAGGCGCCGTACCTATGCGGAGCTTGGCTCACGATGCCGTCGGCTGGCCGGCGCGATGCGCAAGCTCGGCCTGGCACCGCATGACCGGGTCGGGGTCATCGCGCTCAACTCCGACCGTTACCTCGAGCTTTACCTCGCACTCCCGGCCGCGGGTTTTGTGCTGGTCCCGGTCAACTCGCGGCTGGCTCCTGCGGAGATGCGCGCCATCTTGGAGGACGCCGGGGTAAGCGTGCTGTTCGCCGACGCCGACTACCTGGGCGCCGCGGGGGTCAGCCACGTGCTGACGATGCCCGACGACTACGAGGACCTGATCGCCACGGCCGACGAGCTTCCCCTCGGCGACCGGGTGACCGAGAACGACCTGGCCGCCCTGTTCTACACCTCGGGCACCACGGGGGCGGCGAAGGGCGCGATGCATACCCACCGAAGCCTCGTCTCCAGCGCGCTGCATTTCATGGCCACCTGGCCCTTTGACCGGCAGACGCGGTGGCTTGTGGCCTCGCCGATGTTTCATACCGGCGGGATAATCGCCACGCTGGCCACCGTCTGGGCCGGCGGGGCTCACATCATCATGCCGAGGTTTGACCCCGACCTGGCGGTCGACCTCATCGAGCGCGAGGCGGTCACGCACACGCTACTCGTTCCCACCATGCTCGCCGCGACCGCAGGCGCACAGCTCGCCCGGCCGCGGAACGTCAGTTCGCTGCGGTATCTGAGCCACGGCGCCTCGCCCATTTCCGCCGAGACGCTCAGGCGGACCCGCCAGGCCTTCCCCGGTGCCGAGCTGCTGCACGTATACGGCACGACGGAAACCACTCCGATCGCCACGCTGCTGCCGCATGAGGAGCGCATTCTCGACACCCCGCTCGTCCGCTCGTGCGGTCAGCCCGCCGTGGGCGTCGAGATACAGATCGTCGACTCGTCCCAGGCTGACGTGCCGCCGGGAGCGGTCGGCGAGATTGCCGTGCGCAGCCCCAGCGTCATGGCCGGGTACTGGCGCAAACCGCAGGCGACGGCCGAGGCCATGCGCGGTGACTGGTACCTGACCGGCGACCTCGGCTACCGGGACGAAGGCTGGTACATCTACCTGGTCGACCGGGTCAAGGACATGATCGTCAGCGGCGGCGAGAACATCTACTCCGCCGAGGTGGAGGACGCGCTGGCTACCCATACCGCGGTCGTGGAGGTCGCCGTCTTCGGCGTTCCCGACCCGCGCTGGGGGGAGTCGGTTTACGCGGTCGTGTTCTGCCGGATGCAGGTGACGCCAGAAGAGCTGGCCGCGCACTGCCGCGAGCGGATCGCCGGATACAAGGTACCCAGGTGCATCGAGTTGCGCACCGAACCGCTGCCCAAGTCGGCGGCGGGCAAGATCCTCAAGCGCGACCTGCGCGAACCGCACTGGGCAGGTCAGCAAACGCAAGTCTCGGGAGGCTAGCCATGCGCAGCACGATGATGGACTTTCCGCTCACGGTCCGGCACATCTTCGACCACGGCCGCACCACATACGCCGACAGCGAAGTCGTCACTAACGAGGCCGAGGGCGTGCGCCGGATCGAGTTCGGGGCCTTGGCGGACCGCGTGGATCAGCTGGCGGCCGGCCTGCGCCGGCTGGGCGTCGAGCCCGGCGACCGGGTCGCCACCTTCAGCTGGAACACCCAGGAGCACCAGGAGGCGTACTTCGCCATTCCGACCATGGGCGCGGTGATGCACACCATCAACATCAGGCTGTCGGCGGAGCAGATCCGCTACATCATCGGCCATGCCGAGGACTCCGTGATAATCACCGACGCCAGCCTCGCGCCGGTCCTCGCGCCGGTACTGGCGGCCGGCGGGGATGAGCTCAAGACGGTCCGGCACCTCATCGTCTATGGCGAGGGCGACCGCTCCGCGCTGCCCGAGCACATCGACTATGAGGAGCTGCTCGCCGCGGAGCGGCCGGGGTTCGCGTGGCCCAAGATCGAGGAGACGGCCGCCGCCGCGATGTGCTACACCAGCGGAACCACCGGCCTGCCGAAGGGAGTCGTCTACAGCCACCGTTCCACGTTCCTGCACTCGCTGGGCGTTTGCTCCGGCGCGGCCCTCGGGCTCAGCCAGTACGACCGCCTGCTGCCGGTCGTGCCCATGTTCCACGGCAATGCCTGGGGAATGCCGTACGCCGGCTGGCTAGTCGGAGCTGACCTGCTGCTGCCGAACCGCTTCACGCAGGCAGAGCGGCTGGCCCGATTCATCGCGGAAGAGCGGGCCACCCTGGCCACAGCGGTTCCGACCGTGTGGTACGACGTTCTCGGCTTGGACCCGTCGACCGTCGATCTCTCATCGCTGCGCATCATCCTGGCCGGCGGGGCGGCCGTCCCGCGCAGCCTGATCGAGGCCTACGAGCAGCGGTTCGGCGTGCGTGTCGTCCAGGGCTGGGGCCTGACCGAGACGAGCCCGATCGCGTCCTTGTCCTTCCCGCCCAAGAACGTCTCGGCAGAACGCGCGATGGATTACCGGGCTACCGCGGGACGCCCCCTCGGCGGCGTGGAAGCCCAGGTCGTGGACGACGAGGGCAAGGTACTGCCCCGCGACGAGCACTCCACCGGCGAGATCGAGGTGCGCGGGCCATGGGTAGCGGCCGCCTACTACCGGGATCCGGCGCCGGAGAAGTTCCGCGACGGATGGATGCGCACCGGCGACGTCGGCCGGATAGACACCAAGGGTTACATCACGATCAGCGACCGGGCCAAGGACGTCGTCAAGTCGGGTGGTGAATGGATCTCCACGCTGGAGCTGGAAGCTGCCATCCTCACCCACCCGGCCGTCCGCGAGGCCGCAGTGATCGCCGCGCCCGATGAACGATGGGGTGAGCGGCCGCTGGCCTGCATTGTCTGCGTACCGGGTGCGTCGGTGAGCCCGGAGGAGCTCAGGACGCACCTGTCCGGCCGGGTCGTGAAGTGGTGGCTGCCGGATCAGTGGGCCTTCATGGACGCGGTGCCGCGTACCAGCGTGGGCAAGCACGACAAGAAGCTCCTGCGGGCCCGCCACGCCGAAGGCAGCCTGAACGTCGTGGTCAGCGATGAGTCACCCAAGGCGCACCCGGCCACGTAGTCGTATCACCTGAGGAGAAGTGTTATGTCAGAAGTCTTTATCGTCGCCATCGGCCGGACACCGATCGGCCGCGCCAACAAGGGCTCGCTCATTGATGAACGGCCTGACGACCTAGGTGCCTATGTCGTGGATGAGGTACTCAAGCAGGTCCCGCAGCTGGACCGCGGCCAGATCGACGACGTGATCTGCGGCTGTGCGCTGCCCGGCGGCGAGCAGGGGCACAACCTGGGCCGGATCATCAGCATCCTGGCCGGGGTCGGCGCTCCAGGCACGACGGTCAACCGCTACTGCTCGTCGTCGCTGCAAGCCGTCCGGATGGCCTTCCACGCCATCAAGGCCGACGAGGGTTCCGCGTTCGTGTGCGCCGGGGTGGAGTCGAGTACCCGCTCGCCGCTCGGCGTGTTCGCGGACCAGCCGGAAACACTGAACCCCCGGCTGTTTGCAGAGAACCGGGAGGGCTTCCCCGAGGCCTACATGAGCATGGGCGAGACGGCCGAGAACGTGGCCGACAAGTATGACATCACGCGGGAAGAGATGGACCGGTACGCCATGCAGAGCCATATGCGCGCGGTCCTGGCCGAAAAGAACGGGGTATTCGCCCGGGAGATCATTCCGGTGCCGCTCCGGTCCGGGTTGACCATGACCGCCGACGACGGGCCCAGGCCGGACACCACCCTGGAGACGCTAGCCACGCTGAGGCCGGTGTTCCGTAAGGGCGGCCGGGTGACCGCCGGCAACTCCTGCCCGCTGAATGACGGCGCGGCGGCCACCGTGGTGATGTCGCGGGCGCGCGCCGAGCAGCTCGGGATCACGCCGCTCGCCCGCATCATCTCGACCGGCGTCAGCTCCCTGGAGCCTGAGCTGATGGGCCTGGGTCCGATCGAGTCCAGCCGCCAGGCGCTGGGCCGGGCCGGGATGACCATCGATGACGTGGACGTGGTGGAAATCAACGAGGCCTTCGCGGCACAGGTCATCCCGTCGGCCAGGGGGATCGGCGTTGACCCGTTCAGCGACCAGCTGAACCCGCACGGCGGCGCCATCGCCCTCGGCCACCCGTTCGGCATGACCGGGGTCCGCATCCTGGCCACGCTGCTGAACGACCTCCGCACCAACGACCAGACGATCGGGCTGGAAACGATGTGCATCGGCGGCGGCCAGGGCATGGCCATGCTCGTGGAGCGGCTGTCATGACTGCCCCGCCCGGCCCGGTTCCGCTGGCCGAAACCAGCCCCAACGGACGTCGCCCGGCCAGCTCCCCGGGGAGGGGGCCCGGTCCCCCGCCGGAGACGCCGGGCTTCGGCCTCCGCCAGGCGGCCGCGGTCCTGCGGTTTGCCGGCCAGCAGGTGATGCGCGAGCCGCAGGCGCTGTTGCGGGGTGCGTCCGGCGCCAGCCGCGAGCTGCTGCGGATCGTACTCGGCAAGTCGGAGGTCGCGCCGGACAAGGGTGATAAGCGCTTTGCCGATCCAGCGTGGCGAGAGAACCCTGTTTTCCGGACAGTAATGCAGACGTATCTCTACCTCGGGTCGGGGGTCGACGTCGCCGTCGACGATCTCGGCATCGAGGGCGTGAACGCCGAGCGGGCGCGCTTCGCGCTGACCTTGGTCCGGGAGGCGCTGGCGCCCACCAACTTCTTCCTCGGCAATCCCGCGGCCGTCAAGCGCCTTGTCGACACCGGCGGCGGCAGCATCCGCAGCGGGTTCGCCAACTGGTCCGGCGACGTACTCCACAACCGTGGCATGCCGTCGATGGTTGACCGCAGGCCGTTCCGGCTCGGAGAAAACATCGCGGCGACGCCCGGCGCGGTCATTCACCGGACCGAGGTTTTCGAGCTGATCCAGTACACGCCGCAGAGCGGCACGGTCTACCAGCGGCCCATGCTGGTGGTGCCGCCGCAGGTGAACAAGTACTATGCGCTGGATCTCGCACCCGGCCGCAGCATGGTCGAATACCTGCTCAAGCAGGGCATCCAGGTGTTCTGTATAAGCTGGCGCAACCCGACCGGGGCGCAGCGCGACTGGAATTTCGACACCTATGCGCAGGCGACGATCGAGGCGATCGACGCTGCCCGCGAGGTGACCAGTTCGCCGGACGTGAACGTCATGGGCGGTTGCCTGGGCGGGATGATGATCGCGATGGTGCAGGCGCACCTCGCCGCTTCGGGGGACCATCGGATCCACTCCGCGACGATGACCGTCACCCTGCTCGACTGCGAGTCCGACGGACGGATGTTCCTGTTCGCGACGCCGCAGTCCCTCGCCTTGGCCAAGGAAGTGTCGCTCCGCAGCGGGGTGATTGAGGGCTGGCAGACGGCGCAGATGTTCTCCTGGCTGCGCCCCAACGATCTGGTGTGGAACTACTGGGTGAACAACTACCTGCTCGGCAAGGACCCTCCGGCCTTCGATATCCTGGCCTGGAACGCGGATACGACCAGGCTGACTTCTGCTTTCCATCATCAGCTGCTCGACCTGATGGCAGGCAACCAGCTCGTACGCCCGGGCACCATGGAGGTCCTGGGCACGCCCATCGACGTATCACGTATCGCTTGTGATACCTACGTGGTGGCGGGGCGCACCGACCACATCACGCCGTGGCACACCTGTTACCGGACCACCCAGCTGGTCTCCGGCCGTTCTCAATTCGTCTTGTGCTCGAGCGGCCACATTCAGACCGTAGTGGCAGATCCAGGGCACCCCCGGCTCGGCTACTTCCTCAATCCGGAGACGCCGCCCGAGGCCGAGCAATGGATGGCGGGCGCGCAGCGGCACGAGGGCTCCTGGTGGGAGCACTGGGCCGGCTGGCTGGCCGACCGCTCCGGTGAGCAGATCACGGCACCCCCGTCCGTCGGGAGCCCCCGCTTCCCGGCGAAAGAGCCAGCCCCGGGCACCTACGTACATCAATGACAGGCCGCCAAGCGCAGTAGGAGGAATCATGAACGACATACAAGACAACGACATACAAGACCGGGTCGCGCTGGTCACCGGGGGGACACGAGGCATCGGAGCAGCCATCTCGACCAGGCTGGCACAAAACGGAGCCAGGGTCGCCGCGGTATACAACCGCGATTTCCAGGCCGCAGAGTCTTTCGCCAAGGTGGCGAGTGACAATGGCCTGGTGGTGTCAATCCATCAGGCCAACGTGGGTAACCCGGGCGACTGCCAGCGAGTTGTTAACGAGGTCCTGCGCCACTACGGGCGGATCGACTACCTCGTGAACAACGCTGGCGCCGTGCACGACCGCACGGCATTGAAGATGAGCCTGCTGGACTGGGAGCAGGTAATCCGGGTAGACCTTTCCGGACCGTTCTACATGTCCAAGGCAGTTCTCCCCAATTTCCTTGAGCGAGGATTCGGTCGCATAGTCAACATCAGCTCGATCGTCGGCCAGACCGGCCGGATCGGCCAGGCCAATTACTCCGCCGCCAAAGCCGGCCTCTTCGGCCTGACCAAGACGCTCGCTCTGGAAACCGCCACCAAGGGCATCACCGTCAACTGCGTGGTACCCGGCGCGATCAAGACCGACATGGTGGCCTTGCTTCCCGAGAACATCGTCCAGGCCGTGGTCGATACCATCCCCATGCACGCTCTGGGCACGCCTGAAGACGTGGCCGAAGCCGTCCGGTACCTGGTATCCGACGAGGCGCATTACCTCACCGGCACGCTTATCCCGGTAGCCGGGGGTTGGCTCATGATGTGAGGAGCCTGACCCGGAATTGACCAATGGATCGAGGCTTAGGGCCCCTGCTCGCGGGCAAGGACGACATTCGCAAGTTCCATCGCATGCGCAGTATGTGAATGGGCGCGCGCTGTCCGCGAATGTATTTCGTCGTACCGGCGGCGGAGCAGCGTGGCGGCGCAGCAACAGAAGCGGAAGTGAGACGGCATGAAACTGATCACCGCGATCATGAGGCCCGAGAAGCAGGATATCGACAAGGCTTCGGCGGTGAACCGGTCAGCTCAGTCTGAAGTGCTGACGGTCTGGGTTGCGCCGAACGCGTCCCCCAGGCTGGTGAGGTCCACGGGGAGCCGTGCCCGCTCGGGCACATGATCCAGGAGCGGACGCATCGCTTCCAGTGCGGTCAGGATTTCACGCCCGACCTGATTCGCGGAACGCATCGCATCCACCGAAACCAGGATTCCGCGGTCGCGGTACCACGCAAGAATGGGAGATGTCACTTCATGGTAGAGTGCAAGGCGCTGGGCAATGATTTCCCTGGTGTCGTCGGAGCGGTGCTCGAGCGCGGCTCGCGCGAGCAAGCGACGCATTAGTTCCGCATCGTCGGCCTGCAGGTGCAGCGCCACATTCGCGGTCATCCCGAGTTCGCGGCTTATCAGATAGGTCGCGTGAGCTTGTCGCATGTTTCGCGGCATTCCGTCTAGGACAAATCCGCCGCCGGCCGCTTTTGCCGCGATCATCGCCTCCCGCAGCATGTCAAGTACGATCTGGTCGGGTACGAGCTCGCCGCGGTCGAGATTCTCCTGAACGGCTTGGCCGAGGGTGGTCTGCCGTGTTACGTGATCACGCAGCAGCTCACCGGTCGCGATATGGGGCAAGCCGAAGTGCTCGGCGATAAGTGCGCCCTGAGTTCCCTTGCCCGCCCCAGGGGGCGCGATCATGAGTACTCGCATCCTGGCCGCCTCGTCGGCGATGCGAGCGCGCTGCCTGCATGCCTCGATCTCGACATAGGCGGCTGCCTGGTTTACCCAGGTAGCCGTCTCCACTTCCTTGCCGGGCTCCAGCGCCTTGTACACCTCGAAGAAGTGATGGATCTCCAGGCGGTCGAACTCCGGGACATCCTCGATGTCGCGCAGACGGGCCACCCGCGGATCCGTTGCTGCCACGCAGAGGATCTTGTCGTCGTTTCCCATCTCGTCCCGCATCCGGAACATCCCGATCGCCCGGCAGGAGACCAGGCAACCGGGGAAGGCCGGCTCGTCGAGCAGGACAAGCGCGTCGAGCGGATCGCCGTCCTCGGCCAGCGTGTGCTCGATGAAGCCGTAGTCGGCCGGATACCGAGTAGAAGTGAACAGCATCCGGTCCAGGTGGATCCGTCCTGTCCTATGGTCCATCTCGTACTTATTGCGCTGGCCCTTCGGGATCTCGATGATCACCTCGAACTCCACGTTTTCACTCCTTCGCCACTTCTCGGTTACCTACGCCGCCGCGGCTATCTCGCCGCGAGCGATCCAGCTTGATCAGCAGGCTCGCCCCCCCGGGCCCCCGCCCCTTGGTTCCTGATGGCCTCGATGGCGTCACGGGCGGCGTGCGGGTCGAGGTACTGACCGCCCTGGGCGTCCGGGCGCAGGTCCGGCCCGAGTTCGTAGACCAGCGGGATGCCGGTGGGAATATCCACCTCGGCGATCTGGTCGTCCGGTATGGCCTCGAGGTGCTTGACCAGCGCCCGCAACGTATTGCCGTGCGAGACAACGAGCACGCATCCGCCGGCCCGCAGATCGGGAATGATCGCGTCGTACCAGTACGGCAGCAGCCTCGCGGAGACGTCCGCGAGCGATTCGGCGTGCGGCCGCGCCTCGGGCGGTAGCGCCGCGTAACGCGGATCGCGGAACTGGGAGTACCAGGCCGCCGTGCTAATCGGCGGGGGCGAGACGTCGTAGGAGCGGCGCCAGGCCGCGAACCGCTCTCCGCCGTACTCGTCAAGCACCTCAGCCTTGCGCCTGCCCTGCAGCGCTCCGTAGTGCCGCCCGTTGAGCCGCCACGACCGGCACACCGGGATCCAGTCCCGGTCCACAGCCGCCAGCGCCAGATCGGCCGTGCGGATCGTGCGCCGCTGCAGGGACGTGTGCACGAAGGCGGGCAACATGCCGTGCCCGGCCAGCAGGGCTCCCGCGCGGACGGCTTCATCCTCTCCATGAGCGGTCAGGTGAGCGTTCGCCCAGCCGGTGAACACGCCTGCGGCGTTCCCTTCGCTTTGCCCGTGCCGCAGCACGATCAATCGGCCGAGCCACGGCTTCGTCACGATTCTTCCAGCGCGGCCAAGCCGGGCAGCGTCTTGCCCTGGATGAGTTCCAGGCTCGCGCCGCCGCCGGTAGAGACATAGCCGAACCTGGCGTCGGGGAAGCCGAGCGCGCGTATGGCCGCGCCGGTGTCGCCGCCGCCGATGATGGTGAACGCGTCGCTGTCGGTCAGCGCTTGAGCGACGGCCTTGGTACCTCCGGCGAACGGGGACAGCTCGAACACGCCCATCGGGCCGTTCCAGAAGACCGTCCCGGCCTGCCGGATGGTGGCGGCGAACAATGCCGCGGACTCGGGGCCGATGTCCAGGCCTGCCTGGTGCTCGGGGATCGCGTCGGCGGCCACCACCTCATGCGGGGTGTCCAGGGCAGGTTCGGCGGCCACAATGACGTCGGACGGCAGCACGATCTCGGTGCCCGTCCGCGCCGCCTGTTCGAGGTAGCCCGCCGCGATGTCGACCTGGTCGGCCTCGAGCAGGGAGGTACCGACCTTGTAGCCCTTGGCGGCGAGGAAGGGGAAGGCCATGGCCCCGCCGATGAGGATCTGGTCCGCCGCGGCGATCAGGCTGGCGATCGCGCTGAACTTGTCCGCGACCTTCGCCCCGCCCAGCACCACCACGTAGGGCCGCCGGATGTCGCTGGTCAGCCGGCGCAGGGCGGCGACCTCGGACTGGACCAGGTAGCCGGCCGCGCAGGGCAGGCGCAGGGCGACGTCGTACACGCTGGCGTGCTTGCGGTGCATCGCGCCGAAGCCATCCGATACATACTCATCGGCCAGCCCGGCCAGCCGGTCGGCGAAAAAGCCCCGGTCCAGGTCGACGCTGCTGGTTTCACCCTCATTGAACCGCAGGTTCTCCAGCATGACCAGGCCGCCGGGGCGCAGGGCCGCAACCGCGGCGTACGCTGACGGCCCGACGGTGTCGGCGGCCAGCTCCACCGGTCGGCCGAGCAGCTCGCCGAGGCGGGCCGCGACCGGCGCCAGCGAATACCGAGGGTCCGGCTTGCCCTTGGGCCGACCCAGGTGGGCGCAGACGATCACCTTGGCGCCGCGGTCCATTAGCGCGGTCAGCGTCGGCAGGCTAGCCAGGATGCGGCCGTCGTCTGCCACCTGGCCGTCCTTGAGCGGCACGTTGAGGTCGGCGCGCACCAGGACGCGCCTGCCCGCGACCGCCATGTCATCTATCGTCTTCATTGCATGTCTCCTCGAGCCTGGCGGGCAGCCCGGTACGGGTACCCCTTGAGCTTCCAAGACCAAGCTGACCTCAGCGGCTGCCCGCCGGCCAGGGTCGTTTGCCGCCCAGGCGGGGGACGTTCGTCCATCGGACTCAGGCTCACCTTTCAGCGCACGTCCGGCAGCTGGGCGGACACGGAGATGAGCCTGATCCTGGTGGCCTGCAGCCGGCTGGCGATCACACGTGCCAGCCGCCGGGTGAGCTCGTACCCGAGCTCCGGGTCGGCCGCGCAGTAGGCCCGCACGGCTCGCCCGTCGAATTCGAAGGCCTCGACGGGACCGATGGCCACCGCGCCGAACGCCCACGTGAACGGCGGGAACAGCCACGACCAGCCGAGCAGCTCGCCGATGCCGATGGACTCGATCCTGGTCGGGCCCTGCCCGGGAACGTTCAGGTCCAGGGCCACGCAGCCGGACTGGATCAGCCAGAAGCGGCTGGCGTGACCGCCATCTTCGAAGAGCCGGTGCCGGGCCGGGAACTTGACGTCGCAGGCGGCCTGAGCGAGCACGGTGAGCTGGTCACCGGGCATGCCGCGCAGGAACGGATGAGTGGCAAGCGCCGCCGCCGTCGCCTCGGTCATGGCTATCACCCCAGCTTCTCGCCCAAGTCAGCCTCAGTCCTAAGTCAGCCTCAGTCCTAAGTCAGCCCTCAGCCTGGCGCCGCTGCCCCCGTGCGCCTAGTGGCGAAGGTCACCCTTGGCCGGGACCATGGCCCGTGGCCAGAGCGGGCCGCCCCAGGGAGGGGCGGCCCGCTCGCGACATGCGCAAGACCGGCTAACAGCACTTACAGCTGGCCGCCGACGAGCGCGGCCAGGTCGGCGAGCCGGCAGGTGTAACCCCATTCGTTGTCGTACCAGCCGAACACCTTAGCCAGCGTCCCGGACGCCTGGGTCAGCAGCGAGTCGAACACGCAGGACGCGGGATCGCCGATGATGTCCCGGGAGACGAGAGGATCGGTGCTGTAGCGCAGGATCCCCGCCAGCGGACCGGCCGCGGCCGCGGCGAACGCCTCGTTCACCTCCTCGGCGGTGACCTTCCGGCTGAGCACCACCGCGAGGTCGGTAAGCGAGCCATCCTCGACCGGAACGCGGAGGGAGACTCCGTCCAGTTTGCCGACCAGTGCGGGGATGACCTCGCCGGTCGCGCTGGCCGCGCCGGTCGTGGTTGGCACGATGCTGACCGCCGCAGACCGGGCCCGGCGCAGGTCCTTGTGCGGTCCGTCGAGCAGCATCTGATCGCCGGTGTAGGCGTGAATCGTGGTCATGTAACCCTGCACTACGCCGAACGCGTCGTTCAGCACCTTGGCCATCGGGGCCACGCAGTTAGTGGTGCAGGACGCGTTGGAGATCACGTCGTGCTGGTGCGGGTCGTAGGCGTCGCTGTTGACTCCGAGCACGACGGTAAGGTCGGCGCCCTTGCCCGGGGCCGAGATCAGCACCTTGCGCGCGCCGCCCTTCAGGTGCAGGGCCGCGCCGTCCCGGCTGCGGAACTTCCCGGTCGACTCGATCACCACGTCGACGCCGAGCTTGCCCCAGTCGATCTTCGCGGGATCCCGCTCGGCCAGCACCGCGATCGGGGTGCCGTCGATGATCAGCGAGTCCTCGGTGTGCTCCACCGTGCGGCCGAGCCGGCCGAAGGTGGAGTCGAAGGCCAGCAGGTGCGCCAGAGTCCGCGCGTCGGTGATGTCGTTGACCGCCACCACCTCTAGATCGGTGCGCTCCAGCGCCATCCGGGTGAACGCGCGCCCGATCCGGCCGAAGCCGTTGATTCCCACCCTGGTCGTCATGTGCTTCCTCCTCGTTGCGGGTGCTTTGCCTACGCAGCCTCGCCCGCGCGCGCCGGTTGCGGTAGCGCCGATAGCCACCGCCCCGCGGGACCAAGGTCCCTTAAGCCGTCAGCCCTCAAGGGCACGGTCTTTGGTCCCGGCCGGGACAGGACCAAAGACCGTCGCCTCGCGCGCACCGCGTCGTGTGTGCTGGTGGCACGGCGGCGGCCGACGTAGCCGCTAGAGGGAAAGGCCCTACAACATGACCAGTAACGTGATCCAGCCAGCCGATATCCGCGAGGTGGCAGTGATCGGGCTCGGCCTCATGGGCTCGGGCATCGCCGAGCTAGTCGCCCGCAGCGGCCGCCGGGTCGTCGCGATCGAGATCAACCAGACTTTCCTGGATCAGGGCATGGCCCGGCTGCACGCCTCCCTGGACAGGGCGGTCACCCGGGGCAAGCTCACCGATACCGCGCGGGAGGAGATGCTCGCCCGGATCCGGCCCACGGACGATATCGCGGCCGGGGTGGCCGGCGCCGACCTGGTGATCGAGGCCATACCAGAACGCATGGAACTCAAGCGGACCCTATTCGCCCAGCTGGACGAGGCATGCCGGGCCGATGCGATCTTGGGCACCAATACCTCCTCGCTGTCGATCACGGAAATCGCGGGCGGCACGCAATATCCCGCCCGGGTAGCGGGGCTGCATTTCTTCAATCCCGCTCCGGTCATGAAGCTGGTCGAGGTCATTTCCACGGTGCTCACCTCGCCGCAGACCGCCGAGACGCTAGCCCTGCTGTCCCATGACCTGGGCAAGACTCCCGTCCAGGTCAGCGACCGGGCCGGGTTCATCGTCAATGCGCTGCTGCTGCCCTACCTCAACCACGCGGTGCGGCTGCTGGAAACCGCGCAGGCCACGCGCGAGGATATCGACAAGGCGGCCACCGTGGGGCTCGGCCTGCCGATGGGGCCGCTGACCCTGCTCGACCTGATCGGCCTGGACACGTCTCTGGCGGTCCTGGAGGTGCTCCAGGCCGAGTTCGGCGGCACCCGTTACACGCCCGCGTCCCTGCTGCGCAAGCTATGCGATGCCAGGCTGTTCGGCCGTAAGAGCGGACGCGGATTCTATGACTACCGGCACAGCACCCCCGCGGCTGCCGCCGAGGATCACGACCTGGCGTCTGCGCTTGTTCCCGGCGAGGTCGCGCTGATCAGAGACTCCGGCGGCCTACTGGACGAGCTGGCCAGCCAGATCGCTGCGGCCGGCATCAGCGTCGCGCCGAAGCCATCAGCCGAGACCGGCCTGGTCATCGTGGCGGCGGACCCGGAACACCGGGTCCTGGACGCGGCCATGGCCGTCGGCCACCCGGCCGATGTGGTCGGTATCCACTTCACCGGCACAGGTGACGCCAAGCCGGGGGTCACCGAACTGGTGCTGCCGGACGTGACCGCGCCGGGCACCGCTGCTAAGGCGCGCGCGTTCGCGGCCAGGCTCGGCCTGAACGCGGTCATTTCGCGGGACCGGCCAGGATTCCTCGCTGAGGCACTCGCCTACGCGCAGTACAACGACGCGGTCCGGATGTTCCAGGACGGTTATGCCAGTCCAGCCGACATCGACACCGCGATGATGCTCGGCTGCGGTTACCCACGCGGGCCCCTTCAGATGCTCGACGACGCCGGCCCGGCGCACGTCGTCACCGTCTTGGAGGCGATGCACGCCGCGACCGGCGACCCGGCGTTCACCCCGGTACCACTGCTGGCCGAGTACGCCACCGCCGGGACGCGGTTCCGCAGCTGAACACGGCGCCGCGACGTCCCGGTCACGGCGGCGGGAGCTTGATCGCGAGGGGGTTATCCGGGCTGAGCAGGTGTGACTCGCCCCGGACGAGCACGCTCAGCGGCTCACCTTCCTCGACGAGGTAACGCTCCTCGTCGTGGGTGAGCTTGACCCGGATCTGCCGTCCGCAGAATCGCAGCGAGAAGGCGAGCTCGTTCCACGCGCGCGGCAGCCTTGGCTCGAAGGTCAGCTGGCCGCCGAAATCGCGGACGCCACCGAACCCGAAGACGAGCGAGGACCATACGCCGGCGGCGGAGGCGATGTGGACTCCGTCCGAGGCGTTGCCGGCCACGTTGCCCAGGTCCATCAGCAGCGCGTACTGGAAGTACTCCAGGGCCCGGCGCTCGTTGCCGATCTCGGCGGCGATGATGCTCTGCACGCACGCCGACAACGATGAGTCGCCGGTGGTCAGCGGGTCGTAGTAGTCGAAGTTGCGGCGCTTCTGCTCCATGGAGAACTCGTTGCCAAGCAGGAACATGGCCAGTACGATGTCGGCCTGCTTGAGCACCTGCTGCCGGTAGATCACCAGCGGGTGATAGTGCAGCAGCAGGGGGAATTTATCACGCGGTGTGCTGTCCAGATCCCACACCTCGCGGCTCAGGAACGTCTCGTCTTGCGGGTGAATGCGGAGTTCCTCGTCGAATGGGATGTGCATCGCGGCCGCCGCGCGCTCCCAGGACTCGACCTCCTTGGGCTGGAGTCTGACCGTGTGGACGAGCGCGGTGTAGTCCCCGGGCCGCTCCTCGCGCAGCCGGCGGACGGTAGCGGCGGCGAAGTTGAGGTTCAGCCGGGCCATCAGGTTGGTGTAGGTGTTGTCGTTGACCACAGTGGTGTATTCGTCGGGCCCGGTCACGCCGTGGATGTGGAATCTGTTGTCGGCGCCGTAGAAGCCGAGGTCCTGCCACAACCGGGCGGTCTCGACGAGGATTTCCGCGCCGATCTCGCCGAGCAGGTGCGTGTCACCCTGGACGTTGGCGTAGCGCCCGATCGCGTAAGCGATACCGGCGTTGATGTGATACTGGGCGGTGCCCTGCTGGAAATTGGACGAGGCCTCCTCGCCGTTGATGGTCCGCCACGGGAACAGCGCCCCGCGCTGGCTCATCTCGGCCGCCCGCTCGCGCGCGCGGCCGAGCATGCTGTGCCGGAACCGCAGCAGGTTCCGGGCGATCTTGGGCTGGGTGTAAGACAGGAACGGCAGGACATAGACCTCGGTATCCCAGAAGTAGTGGCCCTCATAGGCCTGCCCGGTCAGCCCCTTCGCCGGGACTCCGGCCCCTTCGGCGCGCCAGGACGCCTGCGCTATCTGGTAGAGATTCCACCGGACCGCCTGCTGCTGCCGCACCGGATTGAGCCGGGCCCGCAGCCGCACGTCGGCGCGGTCCCAGAACCGGTCGAGATTCGCGCGCTGAGCCGCGGCGAGCACGTCGAACCCGTCCCGGACCGCGCGGTCCAAGGTCCGGCGGCACCGGTCGACGAGCTCGGGGACCGGGATGCTGTGCGAGGTCTGGTAGGTCGCGTACTTGGTGATCCGGATCGGGACGCCCGGTACCGCATCGGCCGTCAGGAGTACCTCGCCCGTCTCGTCGTCGAGGGACCCCACCGCCTGGGACGGGCACGCCGTTTCGATCACGTGGTCAACACCGACGCCGAGTGTCATCCCGCTACTGGTTGTCTGATAGCCAAGCAGGATGCGCTGCCCGTCCAGCTCGGCAGCCCGCACGTTGAGCACCCGGTGCGGCAGCACGGTCGCCAGGCGGGGATCTCCCGGCCGGTACTCGGGCAGGTCGCCGGCCTGGCGGGTGTCCTGGCGGTTGAGCACCAGCGAGGAAACCGCGATAGGCGCCGA
>Ga0070761_10001255_pt1 | contig 15980 bp, 20 predicted proteins | sample HubBroMetageREF1_FD_66724 | JGI IMG/M metagenome (GOLD analysis project Ga0070761, IMG submission 66724) | Reference soil microbial communities from the Hubbard Brook experimental Forest, New Hampshire, USA - Hubbard Brook CCASE Soil... | ecosystem: Environmental > Terrestrial > Soil >... | reverse complement strand
CACGCTGGAACTGACCAGCCCGATGTGAGTCCTGAGCTCGCGCCAATCGAAGCGTCCGTAGGTCTCCCCCAACACGCGAATCGTTCCGGCGGTAGGCGGCAGATATCCAGTGAGCGCGCGAAGCAGGGAAGTCTTCCCACTCCCGTTGGCGCCAAGAATCGCCCAATGCTCCCCGCGCTCAACCCGCCAATCAATCGATTCGAGGATGACAGCCTCCCGCTCAACCCGCAGCGCGGTGACGTCGATCACAGTCGAGGATTTCATCTCCCCATAATCCGGTTCCCCTTCCCGCTCGGGAAGGGGTTAGGGGTTAGGTTGTTCGGCTGGTTCGCGACCCCATCAGCGAGGGAAGGGGATCGCCAACAAAAAACTGAAATCTACTTACTATTAGTAGCGATAATCTACGCGATCGCCACAAAAGTTCAGGGATGAACTGTTCAGCCTTATGCAATTCCGAAACGCGAGGCACAATGCGCCTCGATGCAACCCCTCACTACACGCACCGGCGGTGAAAGCGAGACGCAGGCGGGCAAACTGATTCCTTCGTTCGTGATCGATACCGCCGGTGCGCCCGCCTCCGCACCTGCGGCCGCAGACACAAGCGCGGCTGCGCCCGCCCCCGAATGGATCGAGCTGCTGCCGGGCGGTGTGTTCTACGGCCGCGACGGACGCGGACCCTTCCGCATCGACGATCCGGCCGCAGTGATCGCGTCCACCACCGCGATGCAGATGAACGCGGGCATCCCAATCGACTACGACCATGCCACCGATTTCGGCGCGCCCGAAGGACGGCCGGCGCCGGCCGCGGGATGGATTCGCGAGCTCGAAGTACGCGAGGGCGCGGTGTGGGGGCGAGTCGAATGGACGGCGCGGGCGGCGAGCTCGATCGTCGCGCGCGAGTACCGCTACGTCTCGCCGGTGTTCCAGTTCGACGCGAAAGACGGAAGCGTGACCCGGTTGCTGCGAGCGGGCCTGACCAACAATCCAAATCTTCATTTGACCGCGATCGCGGCGTCGCACACGACGGCCGCGGATGCCAAGGACCAACGCATGGAATTTCCAATTCAGGAATTGCGCGAGCTGCTGAATCTCGACGGCGACGCGTCAGTTGCGGAGGTCGTCGCAAAAGTGCGCGATCTGCGCAACGCAGCAGGTGCCGCCGGGCCGGCAATCGGCGCGCATTCGCACGACCCGGCGCACTACGTGGCGATCGCGGAGTTCGAGCGGACCCTGACCGAACTCAACGCGCTCAAAGCCGATCGCGCGCGCGAGCGCGCCGCGCATACGGTCGAAGAGGCGATTCGCGCGGGCAAAATCGTGCCGGCCCAGCGCGAGTGGGCGATTGCCTACTGCGCCGCGGACGCGCGCGGCTTCCAACTGTTCGCGGCCAAACAGCCCTCGCTCGTCGGCGACAACCTGGGCTTGTCGGGCGAGCCGCCGATCGATCGCCGCGGCGGCGGGCTCAACCCGGCCGAACTCGCAATCTGTGCGCAACTCGGCCTCAAGCATTCGGAGTTTGTCCGTCGCAAGCGCGGACGCGCGGACTTCCTGAGCCTCGAACGTGCCGATGCCGACCTCCGGAACGCAGCGGTTCGCAACGCGGACCTTGGCAACAACCAGGACTAACTGAGCGCCTCACGCGGCTTCGGAGGAACGAAGCTTCGGAAAACCGCGGGCGCAAATCAACAAGGGTGAAAAGATGGCGGCTCTAACCAGTGCACGAAATACGCCCGAGATGGCCGATGGCGGCAGGATGCGCGTGTATCCGGTCGAAGCGAACACCAATGTTTACCTGGGCGGGATGGTCGCGCTGGACGCGGCCGGCAACGCGGTGCCGGCGTCGGCGACGACCACCACAGCCAACTCGCTCAAGGTAGTGGGGCGCGCCGAATACGTGAGCAACGGAATCCCGGGCCAGAACGCGATCAACAATCCCGGCGCCGCCGGCGCGATTTTTATCGCGGCGCGCAAGGGAGTGTTCCTCTACGCGACCGACGGATCGGTCGGCGCGGCGCAGATCGGGCTGGTCTGTTTCGCGCTCGACGACAACAACGTCACCGCCACCGATCGCGCAAGCGGCGCGAGCGTACAGCAATATGCTGCAGCCGGAACCGTGGTCGCGATCGATCCAAGCGGCCAGGTTTGGGTGGATTTCTGGCATCAATCGACGGCGTCCGCGTGAAGAGTTCGCATCGACAAATGAAGACGAGGAAGAATTAGATGGAAATCAGCGCAGCGAATCTGACCGCATTGTTTACCGGCTTCGACGTCGTCTTCCAGCGCGGATTCGAGAAGCCGCCGTCATACTACGAGCAGATCACGAGCGTGGTGCGTTCGGCCTCGCGCCAGACTACCTATCCCTGGCTCGGACGCACTACCAAGTTCCGCGAATGGCTGGGCGACAGAGTAATCCAGGCGCTCGAAACGCATGAGTACACAATAGTCAATCGGAACTTCGAAGATACAGTTGCGATCGATCGCAACGATATCGAAGACGATACCTACGGCGCGTACGAGCCGATCATCGAGCAGCTCGGATGGGACACGAAGGTGCATCCGGACATGCTGTTGTTCGCGATGATCAAAGACGCAGTAGCTAATCCCGGCGACGTCGTCGGCTTCGACGGGGTGCCGTTCTTTTCGGCGAGCCATCCGGTCGGCTTGATGAACCAGGCTGGAACCCCGACGGCGAATATCAACTCGAGCGGGTCGGGCGCGTACTGGTACCTGATCGACGCGTCGCGGGTGATTCGTCCATTCATCTTTCAGCTCCGGCGCGAATACGCAGTCACGCGAATGACTAATGTGGCGGACGAGGCGGTCTTCAACCGGCGCGAGTTCCGCTACGGCGTCGACGGGCGCGCGAATACGGGTGTCGGGTTGTGGCAGTTGGCGTACGCCAGCAATACGGATCTGAGCAATCCGACCAACTACGGCGCCGCGCGCGCCGCGATGAGAGCGTTCAAAACCGATGCGGGACAACCGTTTGGCGCGCTATCGAGCCGCACCGGCGTATACCTGCTGGTCCCCCCGACGCTCGAGGAAGTCGCGCGCCAACTGCTGAACTCGGAGTTCATGGCGGGCACCGGCGCGAGCGCGAACGTCGCGACCTCGAACATCTGGCGCAACAGCGCCGACCTTATAGTCAGTGAGTTCCTGGCGTAAGGACGCGGCGATGAAAGCAGTCATCCTGAGCCGGCGTGCCGCGGGTTTCCCTCCTGCCCGCGGCGCCGGAGCGCACGGCCACTCTCCGCGGGCGCGGGTCATTTGCCTGACGCCCGCGGAGAGACCTGCCGTCCGAATAGCCAGTTCGGATGTAATGAGGTGTGGACAGTGAGCTACGCGACAGCGCAGGACGTGATCAATCGATACCCTAATCGAGACCTCGTCCAACTGACTAATGAAGATCCGGCGGCGACGACTGTGAATGATGCACCGATCACGCAGGCGCTGGCGGACGCTTCCGCCGAAATCGATGGGTACATCGAAGGACGCTTCACGCTGCCGCTGACAGATCCGCCGGCCGTGCTCAACCGTCTCACGACGGACATCGCGATGTACCGCTTGCAGTCGCTGCGGCCGCTGCACGACCTGGAAGACGCACGCAAACGTTATGAGGACGCGGTCGCGATGCTCAAGCAAGTCGCAGCCGGCGAGCTCACGCTTGGTCTGTCGGCCGATGGCCAGGAGCCTCCAACTGCGGAAAACGCGGAGAACGTGCAAGGGCCCCTTCGCGTCTTCAGCCGCAAAAAACTGAGGGGTTACTGAGATGGGCGTGATGCTGGACGCGCCGTGGAACGGAGTGACGTTCGCGCCGCCGACCGCGATCGACATCGCGACGATCGAGGACGCGATCGTCAGCCAACTGCAATCGCAAATCAACTCGATCGAAATCGCACACTATCCTGACAGGCCCGAGACCTGGCGCTTGACGCATCGCGTGGGCGCGGCGCTGGTGATGTACAAGGGCGCGCAATACGGCGAGCTGCTCGACACGGCGGCGGTAATCCAGGAGAGGAAACTCGAGTTCGAGATCTCGGTCATGATGCGCGACCTCGGATGGGCGGTTGGTGGAGACCCGTCGGGGACGAGTCCCGGCGCGTACGCGATCATCGAAAGCATTCGCACCGCGCTGACGGGATACGTGATTCCCGGCTGCCGCAAGATGTACCCGACCCGGGAAAAATTCATAAAGCGCGACAAGCAGGGCGGCGTGTGGACGTACTCGTCGACGTTCGTACTGAGCACAGTGGCCGTCGAGACCTCGCCGATGGATGACTTCCCGCTGTTCATCAAGGGTTCGGCGCTGGAGGAAGGCGGGCAGACTTCGGTCACGGTCGGAGCGGGCGCATACACGTTCAACTCGAGCCTCCAGGTGCAGCTGCCGCAGAACAATGTGTTTGCCGTGAGCATCACGGGTCCTGGCGGCGCAGCATTGATCGAGGGTGCAGATTTCGCGGTCGAGCGGGCGAACGGAATCATCACGGCAATTCCCGGCGGTGCGATTACCTCCGGCGAGACAGTGCAGATCGCGTACGCATACGCCGAAGTAGCTATTGCGACCGCGGGCCAGAACGAACCGACTAACTAGGTTAGACAAATAGTAACTCGATCCGACTGAGTAAAGGTGATACATGCCAGCCAGTTTCCTGCACGGAGTTGAAGTAATCGAAGTACCTAATGGGCCGGTGCCGGTCACGGTCGTCAAATCGGCGGTGATTGGGTTGGTGGGGAGCGCACCTACATGGGCGGTGCAATCGCCGTCGGTAGCGCCTGCGCCCAACACGCCGACGCTGGTCTCGTCGGCCCTCGACGCGGCGAACTTCGGACCGCTGGTTCGCGGCTACTCGATACCGTACGCACTGGCGGCGATTCAGGAGCAGGGAGCGGGACAGGCGATCGTCGTCAATGTGTTCAATCCCAGTGTGCATTTCACGTCGATAGCAGCAAGTGCATTCACCTTCAACGCGCAGAACGCTATCAACCTCGGGCACATGGGGGTGTCGAGTGTAGTAGTCACTAGTAATCCAGCTGGTACTACGTACGTAGCGGGAACTGACTATACGATCGACGTAGTGAATGGCGTTGTTACTCTTATCCCCACGGCAACGGGAGGACATATCAGCGCCGGCGCCGGCGTGCTGATCGCATTCAACTACGCGGATCCTTCGAAGGTGACGGACGCGAACGTGATCGGGGCGATGACGAGCGGCGTGTACACGGGGCTGCAGGCGTTTCAGACGACCTACGGGACGATGGGGTTCTTCCCAAAGATCCTGATTGCGCCGGGCTACTCACAGAACGCCGATGTTGCGACCGCGCTTGACGCGATGGCCCAGACGATTCGCGCGATGGCGCTGGTCGATTCGCCGCCTGCGACATCGGCGGCGACGGCGATAGCCAATCGCGGAGTCATTGGCAACGCGTTCGCAACGTCGAGCAACCGAACAATTCTCTGCTATCCCCAGGAGACCTTTTACGACACCGGAATCGTGCCGACGAACGTCACGCTGAGCGCTTCGGGACTTCCGTTGACGTCGCAGTTCAACGCGAACTCGGTCGGGCCATACTCGCAGTGGGTGGCAGGAGCGATCGCGGCAAAGGACCTGGCGCAAGGTTACTGGTGGTCGCCGTCAAACACGCAGGTCGATGGAATGCTTGGGCCGGACGTTTCGCTGTATGCGTCGATTCTCGACGCGTCGTCCGACACCAACAATCTGAATGCGGCGGGGATCGTGACCGTGTTCAACGCGTTCGGCACCGGCCTTCGGGTTTGGGGCAACCGGAGCGCGGAGTATCCGACCTCAACCGCGCCGGACAATTTTATCTCGGTGCGCCGCACGATGGACGTGATCGAGGAATCGCTGGAGCTGGCGATGCTGCAGTTCATCGACCAGCCGATTTCGAACGCGCTGATCACGGCGATTCTTGCCAGCGCAAATGGGTTCATCAGATCGCTGATCCAGCGGGGCGCCCTCGTGGCCGGTGCGGCGAGCTTCGACCCGGCGGAGAATCCATACACGCAGATCGCGGCGGGCCAACTGGTCTTTGATATCGACGTGATGCCTCCGCCACCCGCGGAAAGAATCACATTTGAAGCGTTCATCGATGTGACGCTGCTTCAGCAACTCGGCCAGACGAGTCCGATAACCGTAGCGGCGGGGGCGACGTCTTAAACCGAGCGGACGAGGGAAAAGAATGAATATCCAAATAAACTCACTGACTAATGCAAATATATACATTGACGGGGTCGGACTGCTCGGCCGAGCCGAAGAGATACAGATCGCGAATCCCAAGCACAAGATGATTGACTATAAGGGCTTGGGGATGGCCGGCACGGCTGAGTTGTGGGCGGGGGTCGAGAAGCTCGAGTCAAAGATCAAATGGTCGTCGTTCGACGCCGCTACGCTCACGATGTCGACGAGTCCCTTCCAGACGCATTCCTTCCAGGCGCGTGGAAACCTGGAGCAGTACACCAGCCAGGGGCGGACCGCGCAGCTGCCGGTGGTTTACCTGATGACCGGGGTGTTCAAGGACGCCGGCAGTCCAATCTTTCGTCAGCATCAAATGGTCGAGACTACATCGGTAGTAAGTATCTATCACTGTGAACTATTCGTGGCAGGAGTCCAAATATACTTGTACGACGTATTCGCAAATATCTACGTAGTCGGTGGCGTCGATCAACTGAGTACCTTCCGATCGAATCTCGGGGGCTGAGTGAGTTGTCCACGAAGCCCGAAGACGGGGCGAATGACTAATGAAAACTGACGAGTTAACGGTGAATGGAGTGCCAATCGGCAGCGGTGAAACGAACGAGGAACAAAGCGTCCGGACGATTGACCTGCCGTCGGGTGCGCGGGCCGAGGTGCGGAAGGGTTACGGGCGAGACCTGATGCGGGCGCAACGAACAGCGGCGGGGGGCGACGCGAGTGCGGTCGTGTTTGCATTGATTGCGGAGGTGGCGCGCATCAACGGGCAGAAAATCGTGTACGAAGACGTGCTTGAGATGGATCTTGCGGACGTGATGGCGTTGCAGGCTGAGGTGATTGACGAAAATTTCGACCGCCCTCCGCAGCGAGCTTCGCAGGCCTCGTTCAATCCGGATTCTCAGTCCGAGAGCTGAGCGCGATGGACTTTGCGGAGCTGTCGTACTGGCTGGACGCAATGACGGACTATGAACGGATGCGCGTCGAACGCGGCGGAGGGACGAATGGTGAGTAGTAATTGCAGTGAGTATAGCGAAATGCGCGCGGCAAGCGATCGCGCAGTACGGTGAAACGATGGGAATAAGATTATTCGTGGGCAATTTGAGTTTCTCGCTAGGTGATGGCGATTTGCGCGAAGCCTTTGCCGAAATTGGCAGCGTCGAGCGGGCTGAGATCGTGCGCGACCGTTTCGACGGGCGATCGCGCGGGTTCGGCTTTGTCGAGATGAAGAGTGAGACCGAAGCCGCAGTCGCGGTGCGAGCGATGAACGGCAAGGAGCTCGCAGGACGTCCGCTGCGAGTGGAGGCGGCGACCTCTCAACGCCGTCCGTTCGACCGCAACGCCGCGCGCGCTAGTTGACCCTCCCGATCACGGCATCAAGAGCAAGCATCATATGGCAAGGCAACACAGGAAAGTGGCGCACGCGCTGAGCCATCTTCAGCGTGTGGCTAAGGCCGCGCGCGCGAGCGATCGACTCGCGCGAGCGGCTGCGAGCGTCGCGCCGGCAGGCGGTCATCGATGGCAACTACCCGCACAGGGCTGGCTCGTCAAAGAGAATCGAGTCGTCGAGACGGGAGATGACGACAATCGAGGAAGGGCTCCCGAGGGCTCTGAGAGCGGCCGCAGCGTCAGGGTGAACGAACGCGGAACCGGCAATCGACGCGAGAGCGCGAGGGCCGGGGGTGCGTGGCAGCGCGCAGCGGCGATGGTCGAGGGCGGCGCTCTCTGGTCCCGCGAGATGCCAGGACTGTCTCATGCGATGGATGCGCTGTCGCGAGTTGAGCGATCGGTTGAATCGGCAAGCGCGGGCCGGGCGATTGCGGATGCGCGGAAATTCGTGCCATCCAGGTTGGCTTCGAGCGCCGATTCGCGCCGAACCCGAGAGAGACTCGAAGCAACACGACCGTCTCCCGCCGGAATGCGAGCACTGGCGAAGGTTCGGGTTGCTCGAGTGATTCGCGGAATGACTTTTCTTCCGAGCGTTTCGCAGCGCGAGTTCGCGCGACCGTTGAGCGATGCTCGCGTGTCCAACGACGGCGGCGGACGCGTGGGGATCACTATCAACTCGTCGCCGACGGTGGTGATCAATGCGCCGGCGGGAGGCGCGGTGCAACATGACGTGCTCGGGGCGTTGCGGGCGCATCGCGAAGAACTGTTCGATCAATTGAAGCGGGAATCGGCGCGACGCGAGCGGGCGCAGTTCTAAGGAGAGAGCATTTGTTCGCAGCATTAGGCGAAATTCAATTCGAAGTGGTTGGGTCTCCGGACGCCTACGAATCCGCGGGGGCTTACGATTTCGCGGAACAGAAGGTGATCGAGAGCAAGCCGCAACTGCAGTGGGTCGGGGATGATCTCGAGCGACTGAAGTTCGAGGTGATATGGCATGCGTCGTTTACGAATCCGTCGACGCAACTGGCGCTGTTGCGCGCGACGGCGGCGGAGCATCTCGCACTGCCGCTGGTTTTCGGCAACGGGGATTTTCGCGGGTTCTTTGTTATCGAATCGATCAATGTGAAATCGCAGCAACTATCGGCCAGCGGCACGCCGATCGCGATTCGGGTGGCGCTTGCGCTCAAAGAGTGGATAGCGGATCCGCTGCTGCTCTCGAACGCACTGAACGCGACAGCGATATCGCCGCTTGGAATCACGCAACTGCCGCAGAACACCGCGGGCCCTGGCGCGAACAGCGTCACGCCGGGCGTGTCGGCATTACTCAGTACGCCAACGCCACTGGGAGCGAGCAGTCCCAATCTTGACGCGACAGATGTGCCGGCCGCGGTTATCGTGAGGAGTGCCGCGCGATGACGTGCTCACAGTTCATAGTCCATGTTACGACGGCCGGCGAAAGGTGGGACCTGCTGGCGTGGCAATACTACGGCGACCCGACTGACTATTCGCCGATCATAATGGCTAATCCAAACGTGCCGATCGAGCCGGTGTTCGACCCCGGCATATCGATAGAGATTCCGCTGCAGCAGAAGAGCGCTGTGGTCAAAGCTAACTTGCCGCCCTGGAAGTTGTCGCAGGCGGTGAGTGGCTAATGGCCGCGACTCCGTCTTATACAGTCCGCTCACCTCAGTGGATACTCACTTACTCGGGCGTGAATATATCTCCGGATATATCGCAGATGGTTATGGCTATTAGATATGTCGATCGGCTGGACGCTGCTTCAGGCGAGCTGGAAGTGGAGCTCGAGGACTCGATGAAGCTGTGGCAGGGGCCCTGGTATCCGGCGATCGGCGACGTTGTCAGTCTGCAAATTGGCTATAGCGGCGAGGCGATGCTGGATTGCGGCGACTTTCAGATCGACGAGCTGGAGCTGGACGGGCCGCCCGACGTGATGCGGCTGCGCTGCCTTGCCGCGTACATCACACCGGCGATGCGCACGGCAAATACGGTGGCGTACGAGAACATGGGCATCGTGGAAATCGCGGGACAGATCGCCGGGAAGTATGGGCTGACGCTGGTGACGGCGTCGGCCGAGTCCGAGAGCGACGTGGTGTTTGCGCGCGTCACCCAACGGCGGCAGATGGATTTGGAATTTCTAAAACGCCTCGCGCGAGAGCACAACTTCGATTTCACAGTGCGCGCCGGGCAGATGGTGTTTTACGAGCGGCCCGCGCTCGAGTCGGTGCCGGCCACGGCAACGATCACGCGAGCGGAGACGGTGCGATTCTCATTTCGGAACCGAGCGCGTCGAATCTATGATGCCGCGGAGTTTTCCTACTTCGATCCCGACACGAAAGAACTGATTACTCAGTCGGTGTCCGCGGACGAACCTTCGCCGACGAACGACACGCTCAAAATTGTGGCGCGCTGTGAAAACGCGCAGCAAGCGCAGGTGAAGGCCGAAGCCCTGCTTCATCTGCACAACATGGTGTTCGTGGACGGATCGATTGAAGGGCCGGGGAACACGGTGCTGGTGGCCGGCATCAATGTCCAGCTCAGCGGATGGGGTGCGCTGGATGGAACCTACCTGATCGAGATTGCGAAGCATCACCTGGCGCGGGCGACCGGATATACAACGTCGATTGCGGCGCGAAGGGTCAGCGCATGAACGACATAATCGAATATCGCGAACGATTCGCCTCGCTCAATCCGACGTTCCGCGTAGGGATCGTGCAGGCGCAGGACACGGCGCACGCAAAGGTGCGCGTGGTGTTTCCCGATTACGACGAGATGATCAGCTGGTGGCTGCCGGTTGTATTTGCGAAGACGCAGGACGACAAGTTCTACTGGATTCCGGATGTCGGCGAGCAGGTCGTGTGTTTGATGGATCTGCGCGACGAGGCGGGAGCGGTGCTGGGCGCGATTTATTCGGCGGTTGACGTGCCGCCGGTGAACAGCGCCGACAGGTTCCATATCGCGTTCAAGGACGGCGCGAACTTTGATTACAATCGCGTCACGCATCTGTTCGATCTTATTTTCCAGGACACCACGCAACTGACGTATGACTCTCTGCTTCATCTGTTCGATCTGAAATTTCAGGATCAGGCGGAGCTGAAGTACGACGGCCTCGAGCACGTGTTGAGTGTGACTCTGCCGCAGGGCAGCGCGTTCAGTCTTACGGCGAACGGCGCGCAGATTGAGATCGATTCGAGCGGCAACATCATCATCAAAAGTGCGGGGCAAATACAGCTTGGCAACGGCACGCTGGCAGGCGTCGCGCGGCTCGGCGATCAAGTCCAGGTGGGCGAGCAGACCGGGACGATCGTGACGGCGAGCACCGACGTGCTGGCGGGATGACGATGCCGGCAAACCCAGTCACTTTGGCGGATATAAGGTCGGCGGACTGGTCGTTGGCTCTGGGAGCCATCGGCGAAGTAGTGCAGGGAATCGCCGATGTCGAGCAGTGTCTCGGGATAATCGTGACGACCCCGCGTGGGAGCGACCCGTTGCGGCCGACCTTTGGCGCGAACATCTGGCGGTACATCGATTTCCCGATCAGCCTGGCGTTGCCCGCGATCGTGAGCGAACTAACCTCGGCGATCACGATGTGGGAGCCGCGGGCAAAGCTCGTGTCGGTGACGGCGCAACCGGTGTTCGACGGCAGCTCGCAGTCGGGCGCGCATCTCGACATGACGCTCAACTGGCAGCTTAACCTGGGCGCTGCGCCGGCTACCGTTCAGACCACGACCGTGACAGTGCCTGGGGCGGCGGTCTAGTGCGGGCCGCGCCGACGGCGAAAAAAGGATGAGTTGATGGGTGCAGGAATTTCGTCGCTGCCGCCGCCGGTGTTTGTCGACGATGCGGACGGGCTCGATCCAAATCTGATCCTTGCCGACATGATCGCCGAGTTCGAGGCGGCGGCGGGACGAGTGCTGTATCCGGCGCAGGTCGAGCGCCTGCTGATCAATCTGTATGCGTACCGCGAATCGCTGGTGCGCAACGCGATTCAGTATGCGGCGCAGCAGAATCTGCTGGCGTTCGCGTCGTTTCCGATGCTCGACTATCTCGGTCAACTGTTGAGCGTCACGCGGCTCGCGTCGCAGCCGGCGGTGACGACGCTTCAATTCACGCTGACGGGCGCGCTGACGGTGCCGTTCACGATCGCGGCGGGGACGCTAGTCGGTACCAACGACGGGCAATTCACTTTCGCGACCAGCGCTACGATCATCCTGGCGGCGGGCGCGACCATCTCGAGCGTCGCGGCGACGGCGACCGCTCCAGGAGCCGGTGCGAATGGATATCTGGCGGGACAGGTAAGCGTCCAGCTGAATCCGAATGCGCTGATCGCGAGCGTGACCAACACCAGCACGACCACCGGCGGTTCCGCCCCGGAAACGGACAATCATCTGCGCGCGCGTATCCAGGCCGCGCCGAACCAGTTCAGCGTCGCGGGGCCGGCTGGCGCGTACCGCTTCTTCGCGATCGGCGCCGACCCGTCGATCGCCGACGCTCAGATTGTGAGTCCCGCCCCCGGATCGGTGAACGTGTACCTGCTGACCGGACCGGTGACGCAACAACCGGCGCCGGCGCCGAACAGCGCCGGAGTCGCGAACTCCGCGCTGCTTGCGAAAGTGGCCGCGGTGCTGAACGCCGACACTATCCGTCCGCTGACGGATACGGTGAATGTCCTCGCGGTGACCGAGGTGGACTACCAGATCACGGCGACGGTGACGCTGTACTCAGATGCCGATCCGACGGCGACTATCACGGCGGCGACCACCGCCGCGCAGGAGCTCGCGCTCGAGCTCGCGGCCAAGATTCAGCGCGACATCGTGCCGAGCCAGATAATTGCAGCGCTGTCGGTAGCGGGCGTCTATGGCGTCGCGCTCAGCTCGCCGATACTGACGCCGCTTACCGCGGGGCAGTGGGCGAACTGTACGATGATCTCGCTGACCGCGGCGTTCAGCACGGAGCATAGCTGATGCCCGAGCTTTCGGCCGCGCCTTCGATCAACGATACGCGAACGCAGGCGCTGCTGGTGTTGATCGCGCGGCTTGCGACGCTCGATCTCACGACGCTGCTGGTTTACCGAATCGACTCGGTGGTGGCGGGAGCCTTACAGTTCCTGGCATGGCAATTCGACGTGCTGTCCCCCTTGTGGCAGCTGATCGCGCCGGTGGCGATCGGCGTCGATGCGCTGACCAACATCGATTTGCTGATCGACGTGGACAACCTGATCGAGTCCGGCGGCCTGGTCACGGAGATGGTGCTGACCGAGGCGGCGCAGCGCGCGCTGCTCCAGAACGCGATCGGGCTGCATCGATTTCGCGGCACGCCGTCGGCGATCAAGCAGGCGCTTGGAGCGCTCGGATGGGAACAGGTGACGCTGCTAGAGGGACAGACGAGCTGGGGCGGGGCACTGTACCCGCCGAACCAGGGATGGGCGGTGTTCCGCGTGATGGTCGAGCTCGCGGCCGGGCAGGGCGTTTCGATCGGCGTGGCTTCGACGGCAGTGGCGGCGGTTAATTTTTTCAAACCGGCGCGAGCGTGGCTGGACTCGTTGTGGTTTGCGGTGCCGGCGATTCACGACGCGGGTCCGGCGCCGTCGGACAAGTTGACGCTCGGCGGAATCGCGGAGTACCAGCTCGACGCGGCGCCCGTGCCCAACGACAGCGCGCTGGCGTTTGCGATCGCGACGGGCTCGGCGACCGATGCGTACGGTCCGATTGTCCCCGCTTACGACGGTCACTATCTGCACAGCGGGATTACTTACAGCGTCAACGAACCCGCGGTCGCGGACTCGGCGCTGATCGTCAACGGCGCGGCCGTTTTGCACGGAGGTTAAAATGAGAAGTCCGATTGGAATCGTGCGAATCCGACTGGTCGAGCGCGGCCGAGTCGGGTGGGAATACGAGGGCCGCAATCTGTTCGTGAACGCCGGACTGCCGGCGCTCGCGGCGCTGCTGGGCGGCGATACCACGGGCGAGTTCGCGGCGGCGGTGGGATTCGGCACGGGATCGAACGCACCGACGGTGACCGACTCCGCGCTCACGGCGCCCGCCTATTACAAAGCGCTCGACGGTCACAGCGAGGACGGCAATGGCAGTCTCACGCTCAACTGGTCGCTGACGACGGCGGATACGGGCGCGCAGGGGATCACAATCCAGGAACTCGCGATCTTCGCCAATCATGCCAGCGCCACGCTGCCCGGAACGACCGCGCCGACTCCGATGCTCGCGCGCAAGACTATTGCTCCAATAGTATTTGGCGCGGGAATGAGTATCAGCGGTACGTGGACGCTCACCTTCTGAGGTAGTCAATGGCTACACTAATCGACGCGGCCGAGTTCACCTCTAATGAGGTGTATCAGATTCAGGCGACCGATCCGGTCGAGGGTGCTGCCAGCGGCGCGAGTTTCAGCGGCACCGGAATTTCGAACCAGCCGCATCAGCAACTGGCTAATCGCACCGCGTTCCTGAAGCAGCGCCAGGACGTCAATATCTCGAATATCGGGGTGTTGCAGGCCTTCGTGGCGAACTTCAGCGGCGCGATGGGAGCCAACGGCTATCTCAAGCTGCCGGTTGCCGATGTGAACAAGGGACTGATCCAGTACGTCATTCAGTGGGGCTTCGTGAATTGGGGCCAGCCCGGAAACCCGCACGGACTGTACGGTCCGTACAGTTTCCCGATTGCCTTTCCCAACGCTTGCGAGGTCTTCCTGCCGATTACCGTGAACCCCAACGCGAGCGGCTCGAGCAACGGCGAGGACGTGATAATGGTCCCTTTCACCAACCTTCCGACCACGACGCAATTTTGGGTGTACAACAACCAGCTGGGAGCGGGGAACGACAACAACAGCGGGTTCTACTGGATCGCGATTGGATTCTGAGGCCATCGGCGCAAGCGCGCGATTGATGGAATGGTGATGGATTTCAGACGAAAGATTTCGCCGACGATCCGGCGCATGACGCAGCGGAGCATGATGACGATCGCTGCGCTGATCCTGATCGCCGCGAGCGCGGACGCACCGGCGCAGAATCTGCCGCCGCCCGGAGCTTATCAGCCGATTCCCAACTTCACCGGCGTCGGCGCGGGGCTGCAGTTCCGCGAAGCGATCAATCAGCGCTTTTCGGGCGCCGAACCGATCGCGCCTTCGATAGTCACGCCGACCTTCGCCAATCTGCCGCCCGAGCAGGACGGGACAGTGCTCTACTGCAAGGATTGCCGGAGCGCGGTGCCGTGCGTGAGTGGCGGCGCGGGTGCGTGGGCGCTTGGTACGCGCGGACAATGGGCATGCGCGGGTGCTGCTCTGGAAGCCACTCTCAACGCCAATGGCAACAAGGTCTCGAACCTGGCGCTGGGGACGATCAACGGCGACGCGCTTGCGTTCGGACAGACCGGCGCCCAGCTCAATACGTTATCGGGCGCGAAGCTCGACGGCAGCGACGCGATCACCAACGTCAGCCTCAACGGGGTTGAAAACGTAAGAGCGTTCGGCGCGACCGGCTCGCTTACGGCCACGAGCGCGAACACCACCGCCGGCATCGCGACGGTCAACGTCAATTCAATCGGCGATTTCAAGACCGGCAATTGGGTCAAGATCGCTCATGCGGGCGCCGCCTCGAATGCGAGTTTGCCGACTGGCGTGACGGTCGTCCCGAACAGTTATGCGATGAATCCGAATGCGACTTCGGATATCACCAAGTCCGCGGCTAACGGCGGCGGTTGCGAGGTTGATACCGTCAGCTCGAACCCCGCGCACAATGCTACATGCAGCGTCACCTATACGTATCAAATTGTCGGAGTGAGCCAGGCTGGCGGCTGGTCGGCGCCGACCGCGGCCATCTCGACCAGCGCGGGACCCGCCACGCTCAGCACCAACAACAACATCGTGGTGAGCTGGACCGGCGGCGCGAACGATATCGCGTATCTGATCTATTCGTGCAGCGGCACGGGATGCACGCCGAGCCTGCACGCGGTGGTGCCTCACGCCGGCGCGCCGGGGGCGACGGCCGAATCGTATCGCGATTTCGGACACGCGTTTGGCACCGATGAAGATTTCGGCACCGCGATCAACTCGAGCGCCGTGGCGCAAGATCTGTTCGCGCAAATTACGGGCGTGAGCGGGACCAGCGTGACGCTGTCTCTTGCGCCCGCGCAAACCGGATCGTTCACGATGCGCCATGACGACAGTGTGCCGATCAACGCGGCGATAAGCGCGGTCTGCTCGCACACGGCCACCGGCGGCACCGTCGGCGGAATCGTCGAGTTCCCCGCGACCGCCGCTTACCCACTCAGTCAATCGCTCAATCTCTACGGATGCTGGGGCGTCACGCTTTCGCTGACCGGCGCCCAGAGCGGCGACGGCGGACATCCGGTCGACCT
>Ga0070761_10001254_pt1 | contig 15984 bp, 11 predicted proteins | sample HubBroMetageREF1_FD_66724 | JGI IMG/M metagenome (GOLD analysis project Ga0070761, IMG submission 66724) | Reference soil microbial communities from the Hubbard Brook experimental Forest, New Hampshire, USA - Hubbard Brook CCASE Soil... | ecosystem: Environmental > Terrestrial > Soil >... | reverse complement strand
AGAGCGCCGAGGACGAAGCGGCCGCGATCGAAAAAGCCGATGACGCAGCGATCGAAGGGAATCACGGACGCGGCTTGCTGGACTACGGTCGAGAGAACGTGGTCGAGGTCGAGAGTGGAAGTGATTTCCTGGGAAATTTTCAGGAGCGCGTCGAGGGCGTGGACTTTGCGCTCGGCATCGAGGAGATTGGCGTTGTGCAGCGCGACGGCGGCTTGTTCGCTGATGGAGGAGAGGAAGAAGAGATCGTCTTCGTTGAAGGGAGTGCCATCGGCCTTGTTGACGAGCTCGACGAGGCCGAGGATGTCGTTTTCTTTACGGAGCGGGGCGCACATCCAGGACTGGAATTCGAAATCTTCGGAGGCGCTGATGCGTTCGGCCAGGCCGGGCTCTTCCGCGGGATTTTCGACCAATTTTGGATTGGCGGACTGGGCGATTTCGCCGAGGAGGCCTTCGGTGAGGGAAACGCGGGCGTCGTCTTCGATGGTGGGATCTTCGCCGATTTTTTTGGCGAGGTAGAGATCCTGGGAGCCAGGGTCGGCGAGCCAGACGAGGCAGGCGCCGGCACCCATGATGTCGCGAATTTTACCGGCGACGACGGGAAGAAGGACGCCGAGTTCGAGAGTGGAAGTGAAGGTGCGGCCGAGATCGTAGAGAGCGGTGAGGCGTTCCAGAGTGAAAAGTTGAGTTTGCCGTTCGGTTTCGATGGCTTCCAGATTGGTGAGGGCGGAGCCGGCGAGGCGACTGGCTTCTTCGAGGAAGTGAGCGTCTTCGGCGGTGAATTCGCCGGCGCGCTTGTTGAGAACTTCGACGACGCCTTCGGCGCGCTGGGCGCCGGGAAGTGAGACGACGATGGCGGATTTGACGCGGGCGCGGCTGGGTTCATCGAGATGCTCGAAATCGTCGGCGGCGATCTCCTTGTTGCTGACGCGGCGGGTTTCGGCGGATTCGTAAACTTCGGCGAGGAGGCCTTCGCTGACCGATTCGCCTTGCGGCGCGAAACGCTCGCCGGGTTCGTTCCAGCGCATGCGGCAGACCAGACCTTCGGCGCCTTTGGCAGAGGCACCGTTGGTCCAGACGAATACGGCGCGAGCGCCGAGAGTGGCGCCCACGCGCGCGGCGAAAGTCTTCAGCAGGGTATCCTGATCACGGCAGGCCAAAGACACGCTCGCAAGTTCAAAGAGCGCGGAAAATGTTTCCATGATTCTCCCACGGGAAGGGGGACATCCACTTGCTGCTGGCGGGCGTCACCCACGCCGGCGACCGAAGTGAATGGGCGCAGCCTAGCAAATCGGGAGAGTGGACGTCAAGGAAACGAAGGGAAGATACGGGCCGCCGATCCAGGAAGACAGCGGCCCGAGGCTCGGAATCTGCAATACCTTCGAGGTACCGGAGAGTACAGCGATTATCTGGATGGTCCTTACGTCTTGCCGTCGATTGGCACGAAAAGGTTTTTCGTCGGCTCCATTTTCTTGCCCTTGTGGAGCTTCTTGGTAGCCTTTTTCTTCTTCGGTGCCATGGTTTGTCTTCTTCTTGTTGAGGTTGCCCCATGGGCGATCGCACGGTTATGCGCAAGTCTGGGGCCAAGGTGTCGACGAACGAGTCCGTCATCCATCTTCCTTCGAATGTCGTGAAAGCAACGGCCGGATTTCGCAGAGGGGCTCGAGCTAGAGGCGATGACGCTGAATAAATCAACCTGAGTTGAGAAATTCAGCGGAATGCGGATCGGCGTGTTGCGCGTGGGGCGAGGCGTTGCGCGGAAATCGGAGAGAGATCCCTGCCTGCGGCCGGCGGGCCTGGCGGCGGGCGGCTTCGTCGCTGCGCTCGTGATTGTCGACTACCATCATTCATTTGAGGCCGGACATTTCGCGAGCGCGTGACGAAACATTTCGTTGCTTGACATCGTACCAACTACTGCACGGCAAATCGCGTAGGAGCTCGGCGTGGTGTTGTCCCAATTGCGAACGGTGTGCGCGAATGGAGGGTTACGTTATGGGAACGCTCAGCGATCAACTGCGACAGGTATTGCGACGGCTGGGGCGCGCGCCGCTTTTTACGATTGTTACGCTGATCACGCTGGGGGTGGGCGTGGGGGCGAACACAGTGATTTTCAGCGTGCTGGAGGGAGTACTGCTGAAACCTTTGCCTTATCCGCATCCGGGGCAATTGATTGGAGTGTGGCACACGGCGCCGGGCGTGGGGATCGTGAATTTGAATATGTCGCCGAGCATTTATTTTATCGATCGCGAGCAGAGCACCACGTTTCAGGACATCGGCATGTATGACGGAGATTCGCTGAGCGTGACCGGCGCGGGAGAACCGGAGCAGGTGCGGGGCCTCGATGTGACGGATGGGACGCTGCCGATGCTGGGTGTGCGACCGGCGCTGGGGAGATTGTTCACGCGGGAAGATGATTCGCCGAGCGCGCCGGATACGGTGCTGCTTTCTTACGGATATTGGCGGCAGAAATTTGGCGGAGCTCGTTCGGTGATTGGGCGGTCGATCACGGTGGATGGAAAGCCGCGCGAGATTATTGGAGTGCTGCCGCAGGGATTTCACTTCCTGGATTACGAAGATGCGGCGTTGGTGGTGCCGTTCAAATTTGACCGCAGCAAGATAAAGCTGGGGAACTTCAGCTTTCAGGCAGTGGCGCGTTTGAAGCCGGGAGTGACGATGGCGCAGGCGAGCGCGGACGTGGCGCGCATGCTGCCGATCGCAAATCGGACATTTCCGGCGCCGGGAGGATTCAGCGCGGCGCTGTTTGAGAAGGCGCAGATTGCGCCGAACTTGCGGCCGTTGAAGCAGGATGTGGTGGGAGATATTGGCAAAGTTTTGTGGGTGCTGATGGGGTCTATCACGATGGTGCTGCTGATCGCGTGCGCGAACGTGGCGAATTTGTTGCTGGTGCGCGTGGACGGACGGCGGCAGGAGTTGGCGGTACGCACGGCGTTGGGAGCGGGGTGGGGACGGATCGCTGTGGAGTTGATGTTTGAGAGCGTGATACTGGGATTGCTGGGAAGTTTGCTGGGATTGGCGCTGGCGTACGGGGCGTTGCAGGTGCTGGTGGCGATGGCGCCGACCGGATTGCCGCGCATTCATGAAATCGGGATTGATTTGCCGGTGCTGGCGTTTACGTTTGTGATTGCGATTTTTTCCAGCTTGCTGTTTGGATCGATTCCGATTTTCAAGTATGCCGGGGCGCATTTGAATACCGGATTGCGCGAGGGCGGACGCGCGCTGAGCCAGAGCCGGCAACAACACCGCGCGCGGAATGTGCTGGTGGTGGTGCAGGTGGGGTTGGCGCTGGTGCTGCTGATTTGTTCGGGATTGATGATTCGGACGTTTCGCGCGTTGATGCACGCGCCGCCGGGATTTAACGAGCCGGATTCGCTGCAGACCTTCCGGTTCTACGTGCCGGAGACGGAGATTCCGGATAGCGACCGCGAACGGTTGGTGCGCATGGAGCAGGAAATTGAGGGGAAGCTTGGGGCGATTCCGGGTGTTTCGTCGGTGAGTTTTTCCAGCGATATTCCGATGGATGGGCGCAACTCGATGGACATTTTGTTCGCGGAAGATCGCGCTTATGCGGAAGGAGAGCTGCCGCCGGTGCGACGTTTTAAATTTGTGTCGCCGGGATTTTTGGCGACGATGGGAACGCCGCTGATTGCGGGACGCGATATCACTTGGGAAGACACTTATCAGAAAATTCCGGTGGCGATGATTTCTGAGAATTTCGCGAAGGAATATTGGCATGACGCGCGCAATGCGCTGGGGAAGCGAATCCGCGTGGGTAATACGGACGACTGGCGCGAGATTGTAGGCGTGGTGGGAGATGTGTACGAGAGCGGAGTGGATAAGCCGGCAGGCAGCTCGGTGTATTGGCCGGTGATGATGGACCGGTTCGAGGGGCAGAAGGAGCAACTGCGGCGGGGGATTGCTTTTGCGATACGCAGCCCGCGGGCCGGGTCGCAAGCGTTTTTGAATGAGGTGCGGGAGACGGTGTGGTCGGTGGATCCGAATATTCCGCTGGCGAGCGCGCACACGCTTGGTTATTTCTATACGCAGTCCATGGCGCGGACATCTTTTACTTTGGTGATGCTGGGAGTGGCGGGAGCGATGGCGTTGCTGCTGGGGATTGTGGGGATTTACGGAGTGATTGCTTATTCGGTTTCGCAGCGGACGCGGGAGATCGGGATTCGCATGGCGTTGGGGGCGCAGCGGAAGACGCTGGTGGGGATGTTTGTGCGGCAGGGATTGTGGCTGACGGGCGTGGGGATTTTGTGCGGGTTGGTGACGGCGTTTGGGGTGATGCGGTTGATGTCGTCGCTGTTGTTCAAGGTTAGCCCGGTGGATCCGGTGACTTATGGGGCGGTGACTTTGGGGGTTGTGGTTACGGCTTATTTGGCTTGTTATTTGCCGTCGCGGAGGGCGGCTGGTGTGGATCCTGTGGACGCTTTGCGGGCGGAGTAGTTTGTGGTGTCCCCTTGATTGGCGGGCGCAATTCGGTTAGCTTTGCTGGGCTGAACGAGGGGCACCGTGAATATTGGGATTCGCAAAGCGGGCCGCGCGACGATTTTGGATCTTTATGGACCGCTGAAATTGGGTGACGCTGAGGAAGCGTTTCGGAATCAGGTGCAGCAATTGATTGATGCAGGGACGTTGCACGTGGCGGTGAATCTGGCGGGCGTGACGGAGCTGGATAGTTCAGGGATTGGAGCTTTGGTGCGGGCGTTCACGACTTTGAAGAGGGCTGGGGGGAAGGCTACTTATTTTGCGGCGAATAAGCGGGTGATGATGTTGTTGAAGATGGTGAGGCTGGATTCGATTTTGGATTTGGCTGAGGATGAGGCAACGGCTTTGACGCGGATTTAGGGTTTCTTCTTTTTGGTTGCAAACCTTCCTGTTGGGAATTCCGATTTTATGGGGCTTTGGAAAGATGGCTGCGTTCGTGCACAGGGCGCGGAGGTGTGAGCGGAGAAGGGATCAAAAGATTTAACATAGAGGTCACAGAGAACAGCGGAGAAGAATCTGAGAAAGATGAAGGCGTGAACCGCTGAGACGCCCCGACTCCGTCGGGGTAAACGCCGGGCGCAGAGAAAACCGGTGCCGCGGAGAGGTTGACGCCCGGGCAAGTTGGGGCGCAGCAAGCAGCGCCCTACCCGAGTCTTGGCGAGTGTCGTTTGGCTGTCGCGCGCACGGCATGCCGTGCCCGCACGACTACAAGACCAGCGGAGCCGGCGGGACGCCGGCGCTACGAAAACGTGGGAGCACAGGCATGATTGCCCGCCGGCGGCGGGCAGGCCTATGCTACGTCAGCGTCTATCTAGGGCAGGGTGGCGGACGTCGCGGCCTGCTACGAAATAGATTACGTCTTCGGCTATGTTGGTGGCGTGGTCGCCGATGCGTTCCAGGTTTTTGGCGACTAGGATTAGCTCGAAGGCAGCGAAGACTTGGGCGCTGTCTTCCATCATGTAGGTGAGGAGCTCGCGGAAAAGTTGGTCGCGGAGGCGGTCAACTTGGTCGTCGCGGCGGAGGACGCTTTGGGCCAGGTCTTGATCGCCGCGGACTAGGGCGTTCAGGCTGTCGCGGACCATGGCTTCGGCTAGTTCGCTCATGCGCGGCAAGTCAACGTAAGGTTTGACTTGCGGGTGGCGGAGAATGCGGGTCGCGGATTGGGCGATGTTGACGGCTTGGTCGCCGATGCGTTCGAGGTCGCCATTGATGCGGGAGACGGCGAGGAGGAAGCGCAGGTCCGCGGCCATGGGTTGCTGAGTGGCCAGGAGGCGCTGGACGCGTTCATCAATTTCGATTTGCATTTCGTTGATGGCGTCTTCTTCGGAGAGGACGACTTCGGCGAGATGTTCTTCGGCATCGAGGACGGCGTGAACCGCCTGATGGACGGCGCGCTCGGCGAGGCTGCCCATCCAGAGCAGGCGTTGTTTTAGTTCTTCGAGATCGTGATCGAAATGTCGTTCCATGGTTCCTCAGTTCGTGTGAAGCAGCATGGCCCTAACTGCCTGAATCTCGCTCGATTAACCGAACCGGCCGGTGATGTAGGCTTCGGTGCGCGGGTCGGTCGGCGTGGTGAAAAGTTTGGATGTTTCGCTGTGCTCGATGAGGTGGCCGTCGAGCATAAAGGCGGTGAAGTCGCTGGCGCGGGCGGCTTGCTGCATGTTGTGGGTGACGATGGCCATGGTGCAGCTGTCTTTCAGTTGAAACATAAGCTCTTCGATTTTGGCGGTAGTGACGGGATCGAGCGCGGAGCAAGGCTCATCGAGGAGCAGTACTTCGGGATCCACTGCTAGCGCGCGAGCGATGCAGAGGCGCTGCTGCTGTCCGCCGGAGAGGGCGAAGGCAGATTTTTTGAGGTAGTCCTTCACTTCGTCCCACAGGGCGGCGCGGCGGAGGCTGTGCTCGACGAGATCGTCGAGGCGACCTTTGTAGCCGTTGATGCGCAGGCCGTAGGCGACATTATCGTAAATTGATTTTGGAAATGGATTGGGGCGTTGAAAGACCATGCCGACGCGGCGGCGCAGGCCGACGACATCGAGCGAGTGAATGTCCTGGCCATCCAGGAGGACTTCGCCTTCAACGCGCGTATTGCGAATGGTTTCGTTCATGCGGTTCAGAGTGCGCAGGAATGTGGATTTGCCGCAGCCGGAAGGGCCGATGAGCGCGGTGACGCGGTTGGTGGGAATTTTGAGGCTGAGGTTGAAGACGGCCTGCTTGGGGCCGTAATAGAAATTAAGATTGGAAATCGTCAAGCGCTGTTTATGCTCGATCGTTGGTGACGTAGTTTTTTCCATAGGCACCGGATCTCTGAAGGCTTTCGCTGTTAGCGCGGATTGAGGTGCTCCACTCACAATTTTTTCCTTCGTTGATGCCATTTCCATTAAACGGCTTTGGTGCGCGCCAGGATGAAACGGGCGCCCAAATTCGACACTAGAACCAAACCCAACAACACCAAGCCTGCGGCCCACGCCTGCCTATGCCAATCGTCGTACGGCGCGACGGCGTAGGTATATATCATAACCGGAAGTGAAGCGATGGGCTGGCCCCAGCCCTGGCTCCAGAAGCGATTGCCAAAGGCGGTGAAGAGTAACGGTGCGGTTTCGCCGGCGACGCGCGCCAGGGCGAGCAACATGCCGGTGAGAATACCGCCGCTGGCGGCTGGTAGGACAACCGTGGCGATCGTTTTCCATTTGCTGGCGCCGAGGGCCATGGCCGCTTCGCGCATGTTACCGGGAACGGCGCGCAGGAATTCTTCGGTGCTGCGCACGGTGATGGGAATCACCATGATGCCGAGGGCGACGCCGCCGGCCAGCGCGGAGAAATGCTTTACGGGCAGGACTACCAGGGAGTAGGCGAAGATGCCGATGACGATGGAGGGGACGCCGTTGAGCAGGTCGGTGGTGTAACGCACGACGAAGGAAAAAGTTTTGCCGCCGAATTCGGCGAGATAGACGCCGGCGAGCAGGCCTACGGGCAAGCCCATGATCGCGGCGAGGAACAGGAGTTTGAGGCTGCCGACGATGGCGTTGGCCATGCCGCCGCCGGTTTCGCCGACGGGCTTGGGGAGTTGCGTGAAGAAATTCAGGCTGAGCGACGTGCCGCCGTTCCAGATCAGGTAGCCGAGAATGAGAAATAACACCGAGACGACGGCGAAGGCGGCGACACCGGTGAGGGTCAGCATCACGTAGTTCAGAGACTTGCGCCAGAGTATGCGGGGGCTGCTCATGCGGGGCGGCCTCCGCCACGTTCGGTGGCGACGATGAGGATGCGGGCCAGACCGTTGAGGATGAAGGTGATGAGAAAGAGCACCAGGCCTAGTTCGATCAGGGAGCTGAGGTATAGATCGCCCGTCGCTTCGGTGAATTGATTGGCGATGGTGGAAGCGATGGTGTCGCCGGGAGAAAGCAGCGACGCTTTGATGGCAGCGGCATTGCCGATGACCATGGTGACGGCCATGGTTTCGCCGAGAGCGCGGGCGAGAGCCAAGAATATCGAGCCCATGATGCCAGTGCGCGCCCAGGGGACGACTACTTGCCAGGTGGATTCCCAGCGGGTGGCGCCGAGGGCCATGGCGGCTTCGCGCTGTTCGCGCGGGACGGTGAGTAGAACTTCGCGCGATACGGAAATGATGAAGGGCACGACCATGATGGCGAGAACGATTCCGGCGGTGAGAAATCCGACGCCGTAATTTGGTCCGCGAAATAGAGCACCGAGATAAGGAAGATTGCCGACGGTATTGATGAGCAGCGGGCCGATGGTGGTACGCATCAGCGGGACGACGATGAAGATGCCGAGCAAGCCGTAGATGACGCTGGGGACGGCGGCGAGAAGGTCAATCAGGAATGAAATGACGTCGCTGACGTTGCGGGGAGCAAGCTCGGAGAGAAAAATAGCGCTGGCGAGGCCGAGGGGGACGGCGAGCACGAGCGCGACAGCGGAAGTGACCAGGGTGCCGTAGATGAAGGGGGCGGCGCCGAAATCATCGAAGTTGGGGTCCCAGACTTTTGTCCAGAAGAAGGCCCAACCGAATTGGGTGCGCGAGAGGTGCGAATTTCTCCAGAGTTCATACACCAGCATGGAAGTAAGCAAGAGGATGACGGCCGCGAAGGTGAGGGTGAGGAGATGCGCGATTTCGTCACCTTGACGGAGGCGATGAAGAAACGCACGAGGTCCTGCTTGCGGAGGAACCTCGTGCGCGATGGTGGAGGCGGCTGCGGACATTTTGGTTACGGTTACTGGATCAGCGAAATCGCTCTGGTCTCCCTGGCGATGACTTCTTTTGGTAGCTGCGCATAGGTGAGGCCTTCGTTGAACTTCTGGCCGTCGGTGAGCATCCACTTCAGGAAATCTCTGATGGCGTCACGCTTGGCGGCGTCCTGAATTTGCGCAGGGATCAGCAGCCAGGTGAAGCTGGAGATGGGATAGACCTTGGGGCCGGGTGCGTTGGTGATGGAGACGCGGAAATCGTCGGGGATGCTCTTGGCGTCGGCGGCGGCCGCGGCGGTGACGCCGGCGAGGTCAGCCTTCACGAATTTTCCGGCGGCATTCTGAACTTTTCCGTAGGGAATATTATTTTGCACGGCGTAGATCAGCTCGATGTAGCCGATGGCGTTGGGAGTTTGCTTGACGAGGCCGGTGACGCCTTCGTTGCCTTTGCCGCCGAGGCCTACGGGCCAGTTCACGGACGTTGCGGCTTTGCCGACTTTATTTTTCCAGTCGTCGCTGACTTTGGCGAGGAAGTCGGTCCAGATGTAGCTGGTGCCGCTGCCATCGGAGCGATGGACGACGACGATATCTGAGCTGGGAAGATTGACGCCGGGATTGGCTTTCGCGATTTCGGGATCGTTCCACTTGCTGATGGTGCCGAGGTAAATTCCGGCGAGAGCTTTCTGGGTGAAATTCAATTCGCCGGATACGCCGGCGATATTGTAGGTGGGCACGACAGCGCCGAGGACCGTGGGGAAATGCAGGATTTTGAATTTGGATTGCGCGAGCTGGTCGTCGGTCATGGGGCCATCGGAGGCGCCGAAATCAACAGTGCCGGCTTGCAGTTGGCGGATGCCGCCACCGGAGCCGATGGATTGGTAATTGATCTGAACATTGGGATGCGCCTGGTGGTAAACGTCGAACCACTTGGAGTAGATGGGATAGGGGAAGGTGGCGCCGGCCGCGTTGATATTGACTGTGCCACCTTGCGCTGCGGCGCGTGGCGCGGTGAGTGCCATTGAGAGCGCCAACGTGAGCATCATGAGCCACACAACCAGTAGGGCCTTTTTCATGTTCAGGGATTCTCCTGGGTGCCATTTTTTGGGTGCAATGTTACGGGCGTGTTACATCGGCGCGAATTGGGAGTGAAATAAGGGCAAGTGTTGCGGAAGAGGGGAGGCGCGGCCCCGGGGGTGTGGTCGAGCCGCGCCTCGCGGGTTGGTGGCACGAGGTTTGCTGCTTCCGGCGCCAGGTGCTGGAGCGCAGGAACTTGTGGGTGCTGGATTCGCCGCCGGTCGTTTTCGGGTACGCAATCGAAGTGCTGGTGCGACGGCGTCGTTACTTGCGTTCCAGACCGTGGGCATCGTAAACGGCACAGTTGAACTGCAGATGACCGCGCTGTGAAATAACAATTACTCCCCTGCTGATGCGGCGGCGCTGCTGGCACCGTTGGCACCGTTGGCGTTCAGTTCCATTTGTTTCGCGCGGCCGTGACGGACTTCGAGGCCGCGGACCCAGAACAAAATGTCTTCGGCGATATTGGTAGCGTGGTCGGCGATGCGTTCGAGATGGCGAGAGGCGAGGAGGTAGTGGAGATTGGGAGCGGCAAGCGCGGGATTGGCGGTCATGCCGGCGAGCAAAGCTTCGAAAACCTGATCGCGATATTGGTCAACGACATCGTCGCTTTCGAGCACCTGGGTGGCTAGATCCACGTTTTGATAGATGAGCGCGCCGAGGCATTTGGAAACCATGGCGCGGACGGCGGTGGTCATGGGCTCGAGTTCGACGGGGATATGGACTTCGCCCATTTGGGAGAGGGAGATGGCGCGTTCGCTGAGATTGACGGCGAGATCGCCCATGCGCTCGAGATCGTTGTTGATTTTCAGGGTGGCGACGATGAGGCGGACGTCGGTATCGAGCATGTCGCCCTGGCGGAGCATGCGGATGGCGTGCTCGTCGATTAGGATTTCCATTTCATTGATGCGCGGCTCGGTGAGGAAGACCTCGCTGGCGAGACGTTCGTTACGTTCGAGCAGAGCCCAGAGAGCGCGATTGACCGAGGCCTCGACCGTGCGGGCTTGGGAGACGAGGTAATTCACCAGCACGCTTTGAAAGATACCGTCCGCGCTTGTTTTGGTGGACGCCACTTCGGGAAGCCTCCTGTGAGATTGAACTGCTTTAGTAGCGGCGTGTACAGGATCAGTTGGGGAGATTGCAAGGGCGTGAATCGAAGGTGAATATTCGGAGAGCGGGCGACTTGGCGGTGTTGCGCACGGAACGGCAAAAGATTTAACACGCAGAAGACGGAGGAAAAGCGGAGGGCACGGCGATAGACAAGGCTACCGCGGAGAAGCAGAGCGCGCAGAGAAAGGCTAACAGCAGAGCCAGGAGTGGCTGTGCCACGATGCGCCAATCAGGAGATTGGCGTTCCCAGGGGGCTAGACGTCTAACGGAAGAGAGAAGGAAAATTTGGAGCCTTGGCCTACCGTGCTTTCTACCCAGAGTTTGCCGCCGTGGGCTTCGACGATGTGTTTGGCGATGGAGAGGCCGAGGCCGGTGCCGCCGGCTTCGCGGGAGCGCGCGGCGTCCACGCGATAGAAGCGCTCGAAGATGCGTTCGGAATCGGCGAGGGGGATGCCGATGCCGGTGTCGGCGACGGTGATGATGGCTTCGCGCGTTGTGGCGGAGGCGACGACGGAGATGTGGCCGCGGGGCGGAGTGTATTGGATGGCGTTGTCGAGGAGATTTTGCAGCACGTCGCGGAGGAGGGCGGCATCGCCGCGGACGGTGGGAAGTTGCGGCGGGACGGTGATTTCGAGAGTGATTTCCTTGCGGTTGGCTTTGAGCAGGGTGGTTTCGGTGCAGGCTTCGATGAGTTCGAGCAGGCCGACGGAAGAAAATTCAAGTTCCATTTTACCGGCTTCGATGCGGGCGAGTTTGAGGAGATCGTTGGTGAGGCGGGCGAGACGCATGGCGTGATTGCGGATGATTTCGAGGAAGCGGCGATTGTTTTCGGGATCGTCGAGGGCACCGGCGAGAAGCGTTTCGGCAAAACCCTGGATAGCGGTGAGCGGCGTCTTGAATTCGTGGGAGACGTTGGCGACAAAATCCTGGCGCACGCGCTCGAGGCGGCGGAGCTCGGTGACATCGTGAAGGACGACTACGGCTCCGGAAGGCTTTTCATTGGGCGCGCGGCCGGAGGCGGAGACGTCGAGGGCTTTTACGGGCGCGGCGGTGATGGAGAAACTTTGAGTTTGGGTGATGCCCATGGTGATGTCGGTTTGCAGGCCTTCTTCGCCGTGCAAGGCGCGACGGATGAGGCTCAACAGGTCAGAGTTGCGGACAACTTCGATGAGCGGGCGCCCCTCGGCGCCGGCCGCGTCCACATTTAAAATTTCTGAGAACGCACGATTGTAGAAGACGACGCGCTCTTCGGCGTCAATGACGGCGACGCCTTCGACCATGCTGCGCAGGATAGCGCTGGAGCGGTTGCGTTCGCCGCTGAGAAGGCGAATTTCGCGGTCCATGCGCGCGGCGGTGAGGTTGAGGGTGTCGGCGAGATCGGAAAGTTCGTCGCGCGGACCTTCACGGATCAAGGGACGGAAATCACCTTCGGCGATGCGTTGCGAAAAGCGCTGCAGCCTTTGCACGCGCGCAGCGAACATGCGCGCGAAGGCGAAGGCGACCAGAGCGCCGATGAGCAGCACGATGAGAGTGGCGACGAGCTGCCGCTGGCGCAGCTCGACGAGCGAGAGATCAATCTGCGAAAGCGGCAAGGCCAAGCGGATTACGATCGGCGCATTTCCGGGTTGGTCATAGCGCTGGGCGCGATACACCAATTCGCGGCCCAGGGTGACGCTGCGATGGACGGACTGTCCGGTTCCGCGCGCCAGGGCATCTTGAACTTCCGGGCGATTGGCGTGGTTTTCCATTTTGTCTGCGTCGGCTTCGGAATCCACGAGGACGCGACCGGCATTGTCAATGATGGTTACGCGCGCGCCGCTGCGAGCTGCGCGGACGGTCCAGTTGCGGAGTTCGGCGGGGTCAGTCGACAGGGGCGGGTTCGCGAAGGCGAGGCTGAGCAGGGAGGAGAGCTGGTCGTGGGCGGAGCGGATGGCCTGGCTGCGGATGACGCGAGCGGAATAAAGCTGCACCGCGAGCAGGACGACGAGAAGCAGGGCGCCATAGGTGAGCCCGAGCTTCCAGAAAAGTCTAGCTCGCACGGGTTTCGAACAGGTATCCAGCGCCACGAATGGTTTTCATGAAGACGGGATGCTGCGGATCGGCTTCGATTTTTTCGCGCAAGCGGCGGACGTACACGTCCACGCTGCGCGGGGTGACGAAGCGCTCGGTGCCCCAGACAGCATCGAGCAATTGATCGCGAGTGAAGACGCGATTGGGACGCGCCGCGAGGAAATAGAGCAGGCGAAATTCGAGCGTGCTCATGGGTACGGGCTTGCCGGTGCGGGTGACGCGGTAAGCGGCGGGGTCAATGCGCAGGGCGCCAATTTCTACGGGCTTTTCCGAGGGAGTGCCCGGCTCGGCGCGGCGGAGCAAAGCTTTCACGCGCGCAACGAGTTCGCGAGGGCTGAAAGGTTTGGTGACGTAATCGTCGGCGCCGAGCTCGAGGCCCACGACGCGATCGGCTTCTTCGCCCTTGGCGGTGAGAATCAGAATCGGTATGCGGTTGAGCGTGACTTCCTTGCGGACTTCCTTGCAGATTTCTAAGCCGGAAAGTTTCGGCAACATCAGGTCGAGCACCAGGAGATCCGGCGCGGCTTTGCGGATTTGCGCAAGGCCTGTGGAGCCATCCCCGCTGGAGGTGACCTGGTAACCGTCTTTTTCCAGGTTATAGCGCACCAACTCTACGATGTCTTTGTCGTCTTCGATAACCAGAATACGTTTCATTAGGTTTCTTTCTTGGGGATCGCAGACAAGATACGGGAAAGCGGGGGTTGGAAGCAAGGAGTAGAGGGGGCCACGTGGGTTTTTTAACACAGTATTAACACCGTGTCACAACGGTACGCTCGTCCCGGTTGAAACATTAATTCCGCTTTCGGCTTGGGGATGGCCGGAGGGCGAGCGTGCCAATGCACTGATTCCACGCGTGTTGGTTTCGATTGGAGCGGCACACTTTGGCCACGCGTCTGCATGGTTACTGGGGGAACGGTTCGAGGTCTGGGACCCGCCAGCAAGCATTGCCGGAAGGCCGGCGGGAGGTACGGCAAAATGGACGCCTCTGTGGAACGCCAGTTAGATCCGGCACGCCGGAGTATCGAGTCGCGAGAATTTGAAACAGGGTTACGGCGAAAGATTGTGGGGCAGGACGAAGCGGTGCAGGCGGTGCTGGATTTGTACCAGGTGTTTCGCGCCGGGTTGAATTCGCCAGGGCGACCGGTGGGGAATTTGCTGTTCCTGGGGCCGACGGGCGCGGGCAAGACGCGCGTCGTCGAAGCTACGGCCGAAGTGCTGTTTGGAGATCCGCGCGCGGTGATCAAGGTGGATTGCGCGGAGTTCCAGCACTCGCACGAGATTGCCAAATTGATCGGCTCGCCTCCGGGATATTTGGGGCACCGCGAGACACATCCGCTGATCACGCAGGAAGCGCTGGCGCAGTATCACACCGAGAAATTGAAGTTCAGCTTTCTATTGTTTGACGAGATTGAGAAGGCTTCGGATGCGCTGTGGCAATTGCTGCTGGGGATTTTGGACAAGGCGACGCTGACGCTGGGAGATAACCGGCGCGTGGATTTGTCGCAGACGATGATTTTCATGACGTCGAATCTGGGTGGCGTGGAGATTACCGAGTTGATGACCGGCGGATTGGGATTTGCGCCGCGGCAACGCGCAGAAACGAAGATGGGACTGGACGAGAAGGTGGAGAAGACGGCATCGGAAGCGGCGAAGCGGAAGTTCGCGCCGGAATTCATGAACCGGATTGACAAGACGGTGGTGTTCCGTCCTTTGCGTGCGGCGCAGCTGGAACAGATTCTGGAAATTGAGCTGGGGATGGTGCAGCAGCGGGTGCTGGAGACCGCGAAAGGAAGATTTTTATTCCGCGTGACGCAGCCGGCGCGGGAATTTTTGCTGAAGGAAGGCACGGACATGAAATACGGCGCGCGGCATTTGAAGCGCGCGATCGAACGCTACGTGGCTTAGCTCGAGCGCGCGCCGCGAATTCGCGATGGAGACCGTGGGGCGATGTGGGTGTATTTGGGGCCGCTACGTTTGCGTTGGAAGTTTGAGCCTAGCGGCTACATTGCGGGGCGGCAGTTCCGGGATGTGCAGATTTCCGGGCCTTTTCGCCGCTGGGAACATACTCATTTGTTTATTTCTGAGGGGCCGGAAGCTTGTCGGCTGGAGGGTCGGATTGAGTACGAGCTGCCGTTTGGCGCGCTGGGAGATTTTGTGGCGGGTTGGATGGTGTGGCGGAGCTTGGCGCGGGTGTTTGAGTGCCGGCATCGCGTGACGGCGGAGACGATGCGGGAGAAAGTCAAAGGCACTACAGATGAACACAGATGAAGGCGAGACGAAGAGGAAAGAATTAACGCAGAGGACGCAGAGATGGGAGCGCAGAGAAAATCAACGGCAGAGGATTTGCCACCGAGGCACAGAGACGAGGTCAACAGGCTTTGGGGGTGGCGCGGGGCACCGTACGGTGGCGTATTGCGGGAGCGTTGTTTATTTGCAATTTGCGGAGCGAAAGCGATTCCGCGCGCGGGGGAATTTGGTGTACATTCTAAGGTGCAAGCGAACCGCGCCGAGAAACATTTGCACCTCGAAAGGGTCCGGCCATGAATCCGACCAAACCAGGATCGGTTGTCAACAATGAGGCTGCGGCTGAAACGCGCCGCGAGACGTTGAGCGTCACCGACAACCGAACGGGCCGGCAGTTTGAACTTCCCATCACGCACGAAACGATCAAGGCGCTGGACCTGCGCCCGATGAAAGTGCACGACGGCGATTTTGGGATGATGAGTTACGACCCGGCGTTCACGAACACGGCATCGTGCTCGAGCAAGATCACCTATATTGACGGCGACAAGGGGATTTTGCGGTACCGCGGCTATTCGATCGAAGAGCTGGCGGAGAAAAGCACGTACATCGAGACGGCCTACCTGATTCTGTACGGCGAGCTTCCCACGAAATCGCAGCTGGCGAACTGGTCGTACAACATCACGCATCACACCTTTATTCACGAGAGCATCAAGAAATTCATTGACGGTTTTCATTACGACGCGCACCCGATGGGGATGCTGATTTCGACGG
>Ga0070761_10001251_pt1 | contig 15999 bp, 16 predicted proteins | sample HubBroMetageREF1_FD_66724 | JGI IMG/M metagenome (GOLD analysis project Ga0070761, IMG submission 66724) | Reference soil microbial communities from the Hubbard Brook experimental Forest, New Hampshire, USA - Hubbard Brook CCASE Soil... | ecosystem: Environmental > Terrestrial > Soil >... | reverse complement strand
CTCCGGGGCCTGGACTCGAACCAGGATAACCAGCTCCAAAGGCTGGCGTGCTACCAATTGCACTACCCCGGAACGGGGTACAAAAGTGTAGCAGACCTCTCGCCGATTTGTTACCACCCGCGCGAACCCAAAATTCCCGCCCCGCGATAAACAAAGATTCCCGCCGTTTGCTGCCGCGCCTTCGATTTGCTACGCTGCTAAAGTTCCAGCTCGGCGGAGAGATGTCCGAGCGGTTTAAGGAGCACGCTTGGAAAGCGTGTGTTGGGGAAACTCAACCGTGGGTTCGAATCCCACTCTCTCCGCCATCCGAACTCGCGCCGCCTTAGCAATCTCGCCTGGAATCTTTCCAACGTCTGACGAAAATCTGGAGCCGAAGTTGCCGGCTTGATAGCATATGGCCCGGAGGCCCAAAGGTGGAGTTGCGCATTGATATCGAATTAGAGCAAGGCATATTGTTGGTCACCGTCAGCGGCAGTGTTTCATTCGATGCGGCCTTGCAGGCATTCAAACAGATGCTTGATGCGGCGCACGAGAAACAAGCCAGCAAAATTCTCGTGAATACGCTCGCGGTAAATGGAGAGCTTTCTACCGTTGAAAGGTATGAGCTCGCAACAGGAGTAGTAGCGCATATGAGGCAGCTTGGGATGAACCCGAGGATAGCAATTGTCGGCAAACCACCGACGATGGATGGATTCGGCGTGCGCGTCGGCCAGAATCGAAACGCGGTTGTCGAAGCGTTTTCCGGCCAGCAACAAGCGCTGAACTGGCTTAGCCTTTGGCCGAGCTGAGCGACGAACAGATCGATTTTTACGAAAAATGTGATGGAGCTACCGATCTCTTCGGCATCGCAAATCGCGAGCAATCTTATGAACTGTCCCAAGTGCAACGCGCCGCTCGTCGTCAAGCCCGTACCAGGCGCGCTGAAATTCCCGCAACGCCTCGAGTGTCCCGTGCACGGCTGGCCGCCTGAGAGAATAACGCCGATCCGGATGCGCTTTCACAAAGACCGCCCGGACTGGTAATCGCGACCGCGCGAATCCGCCCCCTGTCATCAATAGAGCGTAGAATGAAGTCATGCTCTCTGTGCGCGAACTTGAAAGAACAACTCCAGCCGAACTCGCGGCCATGTGCCAGCGAGTCGCGGATAATCCGGGCGCGTATTTGCAAGACGCCGCCGCCGAAGCGTCCAAGCTGAAATTGGAATGGGGTACGCTGCAGACTTTTCCGAACCCGAACTATGCCGTGCAAAAGAAGATTGAACTACAGAAAGACCACCTGGCCAAACGCATGATCGAATTTCTCACCCGAATTCTCTAGCCGCAGTTCCACCCCAGTCGCGTCGCAGCTGTTTCTCGCCACTAATCACTGCCTTCCTCAGCCCTTCTTCGCCTTCCCGGGAGGATTCAGCGCCACCGAAGCCTCCGTCGTTAGCAGCAAAAATGTGAACGACTCCTGCAGGTACAGTCGCACCGAAGTATCGGTATGACTTAGATAGCCGATCGAAACATCCTGCCCAATGTGCAGATCAAAATCCCCGCCGCGCGTAGTCAACACAAACGCCCCCGCAATGGCCGGCGCCCAAATAATCTCATCCTTCACCAGCCGCTTCACATGCTCCAGCACCGGATATCCATGGTCGCTCGTCTCCGCCAGCGCCGTATAAGCATCCGCGCCCAGCAGCACAGCGTAAGGACCGTTGACGCCCACCAATCGCAACTGGCTCAACCCTTGCGCAATTGCGTCCGGGTACTCGCGCACATCGGCTGGCAGCGTCTTGATCGGATTGCTGGTCCCTTGCCGCACCCCGCCAATCCCGGCGGCAGCATAACCATCAAAAATCGCGCGGTCCTCCGCAAAGGAGATCTCGCGCGCCGCGTCCTTCGCCGGCTGCCAGTTCGAATCATTCGCGCCGCGTTCCACGTCGTCAATCCCTTGGCGATCGAGCTCAAAAGGAACGCGCAGCTCCACCAGCGCTTTCACCTCGCGCTGCCTGGCCAGAAGTCCGTCCGCCGGAGCGGTGATCTTCCGCAAGTGGCCGGTGCCTACTGCGGAGAGACCTGTGCCGCCCGGACCGTGCGTGTCCACCACGCGCCGGGCCGCCAGGTAGCGCTTCAGCGTACGTGTCGTTTCCTCTTCGATGGATGCCCACGCCGCATCTGAAATCGGTGCAAGCTCGCGATGTAAATTATTCATGACCGATGTCTCCTTTCAATGATCCGATGCCCAGCGAACCATCCTTGCTCGATGCCGCCGCTTGGTCTGTTTCGTCTGTTGCTGGCGCGCCTGACGGGGAATCGACCGGCGCATCAGGCTCCGCATCGGACGGCGCCGCATCAGCCGCCGCTTCGTCGCTCACGTCGTCCAATAATGTCGCGGCCGGCACAAAAAACAAATTCCCCGTGACCGCGCGGCTGAAATCCAGCAACCGGTCGTAATTTCCCGGCGGCCGCCCGACGAACATGTTCTGCAGCATCAACTCAATCGTGCTCGGCGACTTGCTGTACCCGATGAAATACGTTCCGAATTCCCCTTGCGTCGGCCGCCCGAAAGGCATATTGTCGCGCAGAATTTTGATCTCTTTCCCATTCTCTTCGATTGTCGTCAACGAGCTGTGCGAGCAGGTCGGCTTCACGGCTGCGTCCAATTCAATGTCCGATAATTTCTTGCGCCCGATGATTCCTTCCTGCGCCTCGGTGGACAGCGCGTCCCACCCCGCCATATCGTGCAAATATTTCTGCACGATCACGTAGCTGCCACCGGCGAACGCCGCATCCTCATCACCAATCACCACCGCATCAATCGCTTCCTGCCCCCGCGGATTTTCCGTCCCATCCACGAAACCAATCAGGTCGCGGTCGTCGAAATATCGAAAGCCATGCACTTCATCCACCGGCGTAACCGCGTCGCCCAGCCGCATCATGATTTGCGTCGCCAGCTCGAAACACAGATCCATGCGCTTCGCGCGAATGTGAAATAATAAATCGCCCGCCGTCGCCACCGCGTGCCGCCCGTGCGAGCGAATCTCGCGAAATGGATGCAACTCCGCCGGCCGCGGCGTTCCGAACAGACGGTCCCACGCCTCGGAGCCAAACCCCATCACGCAGGAAAGCCCCGCTTCGATGTCACGAAATTCCACCGCGCGAAATAGCGCCGAAAGATCTCCGCAGAACGAGCGCACCGTCGCGCGATTCTCTGCGCCCGGCTTAACTGTCAGAACCAGAAAGATTGCGGCGCGCGTCAACGGAGCAGCAATCGGCTGCGCCAACGCGCGCACGCCTGGCGCTGCGTCACCTGCGCTTTTGGGATCGGGCTCCATCGGCTCTCATCCTCTAAGTGGGAACTGAATTCCGCGCCACTGAATCGCGCGCGTGTCACCAGCCAAGGTTCGGGCGGCAAGCTTACCATCGGCTGCCGATAAACGTCCACCGCACCCCTAGATGCCCGTATCACCAGCATCCGTTGCTGGTTACGCCTGCATTGTGCTCTCTCAAATCGCCGCATTTCTCCAGTCCGTTCCTGCGGCCACCTACAGTTATTACCCTATTTCCGGCAGCCGCTCTCTGCCACATCATCTCTGGAGTGAACGCAGCACAAGCTGCGCTTCCCAGCCCTGGGCCGCGTTGGCGTTCCTTCTTTCCGCAACGCCTTGCGCTCCTGGTCAGGAGCGCTTGGAGGTCGGATGGCCTGCTTCACAGCATCTCTGGCATGCGCCGCCCTGCTCGCGGATTTTCCCGGGTCGGCCAATTCGTCTCTCCTTTTCCTCAAGATATTCGTATCTATCGTCCTGATCGTTTGCTTCGCCGTTCTGGTGCTTCGCGTTTTCGGAAGATTGCTGCTGAGCCGCTTTGGCATGTTGGAAGCACGCGCTCCGCGCTCGAATGGTCGCTATGCGTGAACTCGAGCTGTCGTCGTCTCCGCAGCCCGGCGCCGCTGCCGGACCAATCCCCGCGGCCGCCAGACGGTTGTGCCCATATTGCCGAAGCGTCGAGATCACCCGGTCGCACCGTCGCGGCCCCATCGAGAAATATTTATTTCCCGTGATTCATGTCCGCGTGTACCGCTGCGATGATTGCAACGCCCGTTTCTACGCGTTATCGCGCTCGGACCCGGCCGTGCCGCCAAAGAAACAGGCTGCGTAGCAGAATTGCAAAACGAGACACACGCCTGCCATTGAGTAGTAGAATGGACCAAGGCCTATGAGCGAAACCCTCGCAGATGTGTGTGGAAAATGCGGCGCCGCGATCGACTCGAATCGCAGGGTGGACTTCACGCTGAAAGACGGAACGCGCGTCTGCGATTCCTGTTTCGTGCGCGAAACGCCGCGCCCGAAGACCGATCGGACCGACTGACCGGCGCCTGGGAAGCCAAGTTTCCGACTGGCGGACTGGACCCGCAAAGCCGCGCCAGCTAAGAAATCACCGCCTGCGCCACCACCGTCTCCACTCGCGCCGCCCTTGGCAAACGCACCAGAAAAGTTGTCCCGCTCTCCGAAGTCTTCTCCACGGTGACTGAACCCCCGTGGTCCTGCACAATCTTGTGCACAATCGCGAGGCCCAGCCCCGTCCCATTCGGTTTTCCTACGCTGACAAATGGATCGAACAAAGTGCTGGCGATTGACGACGGTATTCCCGTGCCATTGTCCGCCACGCGCACCTCAAACGATTCGCCCATCGAACAAATCTCAATCCGCACGTAGCCCTGCGACGGCACCGTCGCCTCGCACGCATTCAGCACCAGATTGAAAAATGCCCGCTCGATTTTCTTGGGATCGAATACTCCGTCCATTTCTCCCGATGTACTTATTGAAATCTCCAAATTTCGCAATTCCGGCCTGGCCCGCACGGCATCGACCGCGCGCCGTGTCGTCTGATTCAACGACGCGGGAATTGGCGCGATGGAGTTTTCCTCCCGCGCCAATTCGCGCAGCGAGTCGAGCAAATCCACCATTTGCTCCGACGCGGTCTTGATCTCCTCATAAATTTCATCGCGGTTCAGCTTCAACTTCTCAGCTTCGTAAAGAAACTCCGCGTTGGCCACCACCGCCGCGAGATAGTGCCGCAGATCATGGGAAATCGAATTCGCCGCCCGGCCCACGGCCGCAATCCGCTCCGTCGCAAATCGCCGCTGCTGAAAAGCTAGCAACTCCCCGCGCATTTTCGAAAACGCTTCGCCCAGTTCCGCTACTTCGCTGCTTCCGCGCGGCGTGATCGAATACGTATAGTCGCCCACCGCCAGCGCGCGCACGCCTGAAACCAGATTATCCAGCGGGTGGGTAATCGTCTGCGCCACGAAGCCCAGTAGCACGGCGGCCAGCACCACCGCCGAAATTCCCAGCAGTAAAATCGTGCGATTCAGTCGCCGCAAATACGCGTTCGCGGGTTGCAAGGACATCAGCACGTAACATTTCACCGACACCGGCGGTCCCTTGTGAATCACGACCGAAGCCACCTGGTACTGATCCGACCCCAAAGGCATCTCTTGCGTGCTCGCTTCCGCGCCACCGCTCTTCTGTATCAAATTCGCAAGCTCCGTCTGATCCGTCGCCGAAAGAGTGGACGCGATGATTTTGTCGCCTGTCGTCAGCGCGATCTGGCTGCCCGATACCAGCGCCAATTGTTCCGCGACGGTCGCATCAATCTGATATCCCACGGCCAAAATCCCCAACTGCCGTCGCTCATTGTCCGTGCCGGAAGTGATCGGCCGCAAAAACACGCGATACAGTTGACCTTCGCCGTACCACCACGACGCGTCCTCGCCCAGCTCCATGGATCGTGCCAGGTTTTCCTCCGCGACCTCCGTCTTCCAGCGTGGCTGCGTGCCGTGAAATCCCAGCACCTGTCCGTTCGTCCCGGCCAACAGAAAAAGTTGGCTTCCGGCGAGCTTCCACAATGGTTCTGAAGCGTCCTGGATCGTTAAGGCGTGCTCGGTGGTCATTAAAGCCTTCAGCGGGGGGAGTTCGGCCAGCATTGCGGCGGTACGCGAAAGTTGCAGCTCGCGTTCCTGTTGCACGTTCTCGAATGCGCGCAGCGATTCGTTCGTGCTTTCCCGCACTCCCTCGTCAATCTCGGAGCGCACGGTATGCCGCACGATCAGCAGCAGCGAACCCAAAAGCGCGCAAATGATCACCAGGGTGGCGACCAGAAGTTGCGTGCGTAATCGCAGACGTGCCAAGAAGCTCCTCGACCAGCAGCGCTAAAGTTCCAAAGCGGCTGCGTTCTCACCGGGCATGAACTTGTAGCCCGTACCGTGCATCGTCAGAAAGTATCGCGGGCGCGCCGGGTCGGGCTCCAGCTTTTGTCTGATCCGCAAAATGTGATTGTCCACTGTCCGCGTGGTCGGGTAGTTTTCGTAGCCCCACACCTCATTCAGTAGTTCCTGCCGCGAAATCACGCGGGCGGGGCAGCGCGCAAAATATTTAAGCAGTTTGAATTCCTGTGCGGTTAATGCCAGTGGCCGCCCGCCGCGCGTCACCACCATGCTGGTGAAATCAATTTTGGCATCGCCAAAAATCAGCAGTTCGTGCTGGGCCGGCGCGCTGGCTGCCGCGGTCGCATCCGTTGCCGCCGGCACGCCCCGGCGCATCGCCCGCCGCACTCGCGCCAGCAGTTCTCTGGGGCTGAACGGTTTGGTGACGTAATCGTCCGCGCCCAGCTCCAGCAGCAACACCTTGTCCTCGACTTCGCTATTCGCGCTCAACACCACGATGGGCACGCCCGCCGCGTGCGCCTTGAACGCGCGGCAAACTTCCTTCCCCGGTAACCGTGGTAGCTTCAGGTCCAATACCACAACGTCGGGTGTGTGCTTGCGGAAGCTTTCCAGTCCCGCGATTCCGTCCGAAGCAATCTGTACGCACAGTCCGTCTGCTTCAAACAGGCGCTGCAAGGTGCGCTGCATCGCTCGGCTGTCTTCCACCACCAATATCGTATCCACAGAGTCTTCCTTTGATTGCAAAGCGCTTTCCGCCATAGCAGTCCGCCCCAAACGGTCCGTCGTCAGCGCACCCATTCGCATCGTCGAACCCGACGGTTCCACCCTAGCGCAGGTGGGCGCAATAGCCTTAGCCATTATAGTCCCAACTCCGGCCCGCAATTTCCCGCCCACTAGATTGCACGCACAGCCCCACGGCGTTGTCATCGCGGCGTTTTGGAATTGTAAACAACCTGTAAATTCTGCAGTTGCGGGACTTAAACTCAGGGATTCTGGTAACCTTCGGCTGGTGGCGGGACGTAATCCTCTCCATACTTGTTCTTGTGCGCGAACGTAAAATTGGGGTTATCCACCACGCGAATCGCGCCCAGCGATCGTGTTTTCTCGGAAATCGTGACCTCCCGGCTCATTCCCTTCAAATTCTCCGGCAAACTTCGTTCATACCACACGTGCATCTGGTAACGCCCGTCGGGAACATTGGGAATAGTCAGATGCCCCGCGCGCTCTGACATCGCGAAGTAAGGTGTATCCACCACAACCACCACCGCGCTCATTTCCGCGTGGATGTTGCAAAACAAATAACTCACTCCCGGACGGTCGAACCGGACTGACCGGCTCGTCCCCGCTTCGTACAGTCCCAAATCAAATCGTTTCCCGTCGTACATCGAAAAAATATTGTGGAAGAACGGATCCTTGTTGGGAAACTGAATGAGCGAGCCCACTTGCACCACAAGAATGTGCGGTTCGAAGCTCTTGTTGCGTTGCACCAGCTCTGGAGTCTGGTTACCTGGCCCAGACGGGGCCGGATCCCTTGAAACTGGGGCATCCAGAGGCGTCAGCCAAACCACCACTTGAGATTGATCTCCACGGTTGCCGATGCTTCCGCGTTGATGTCCTCCCGTCCCCGGCCTTGCGACCGTTACCTGTGCCGTCACCGCGAGCGCTTGCTCCGCCACCGGCGCGCCGCTCGCGCATGCGAACCATGCGCTGACGAACCCCAAGCCCACTACCAAGCGCCTCATTGGCAACGTCCACTTCAAAATATGTACCCCACGCTCAGGCCGATTTGATTGGCAGTCTGCTGATTGCTATCCAGATTGTAGGTCTGCAACCGCCGGTATTCGGCGGAGAACAAAACATTCGACCTCGCGTGATAAATAAAATTTACAAATGGAGTCAGGTTACGCGAGATCAGCGGGCCATAAAGCGCCTCCGTCGCCGGAAAATTCCTCAGCTCGCCGGCGAACGGATTGTCCATCCCCAGCGCGAAATTCATCTCGAAATTTGCCTTCAGCCTATATTTCACCTGTATCCACCCGCCCATCGAATCCAATCCTCGAATCGTGGTGGTGGGATCCATCTCCGGCCCGGACAGCAACACGCTCTGTCCCACGCCACCCCCGAACCCGCCCACCGCGCGGCCGCGGTAGAATTCCCCGATGAAATCAAAATATTTTCCCAGCGGAATGGTCACGTCCGTCGTGCCCGCCCAGCCGTCCACGCTTCGTCCGAATCCCCAATTCTGCCGTCCGTAATATCCGCCGATTCCCACCGTCACATCTCTTCCCAGCGCGTGACGGGTCCATGCCACACGTGCAGCATACGCCGGCTGGCCCGATTGTTCACCCTCGCTCGGCTCCCGGTCCTGCGGATAGGGATAATCGCCGGTGAGCGAGTCCAGAATCCCAGCCTGCAGCAGCAAGCTCGAATCGTCTGAAAGTGCCACGCGATGCTCGATGCGGATCTGCGGCGTCCACTCCCATAAATTTCCGGAATACGAAAGCGCCGGGATCGCCACCGTCGCCAGCGAAGTGGGCAGCAGCGGCGCGAAGAACAGCGAATCCTGTCCCGCTACAATGGATGTGTCGGCCCAATCAAAACGGACAGTGCCCGTGCGCAAGCGCACGATTCCCATCACCGCTCCGTTCGCTGTGTCCGCCTGGCCGCCCGCAAAATCAAATCTCACATTAGCGCTGGTGTGCGCTCCCGCCACATCCGGCCCGAATACCTCAATCCCGATCTGCGACTGTCGTAGCGATCCCGAGAACGATCCAGAAGTACCCGGCACTTCGGGAGGAGTGGCGTATTGCGGGAAATCCAGGTTGTCCACCGCACCGCGCGTCTCAAAAGCGTTCAGCAGTATCATTCCCGACAGGCGCACGCGATACTTCGACCCACTTTCCACTTTCGTTTGGCTCTGCTCCAGCACCTTCGCATCCGTTAACTCCTGATTGTCTTCCAGCTTCGTCATACGCTCCTCGAGCGACGCACCCTGCTCGCTGCTCGTCGCCGCGCTGGCCACCGCCGCCGCGGGTGACGTAGGCTCAGCTGCAGTGTTCCCTGGCGATGTCACTGAAGCATACGGATCATGCGTTGCGCCAGGAGTCGCAACCAATTTCGCGGTTGCGCGATTCAGCTCGTTGCGCAGCGCGCGCGCCTCCGCGTGCTCTCGTTCTTCGGCCGAGCGCAGTTCACCCACCTGTGAATTCAAACTCCGCACCTGCGCCTGTAGCGCGCGCACGGACTCCGCCAGCGTCCTGATATCGGGCATCGCATCCGCCGCCGGCGCACCAGCCGAGGGCGGAGTCGGCGCCGGCGCGTCCTGACATTTGGCGAGTGGAGAATGTAGCAGCGCCAACGAACTGGCGGTCACCAACACTTGCAGAAACAGATTTCGGCGCCCTGTGCCTCGCATGGCGGGCCTCCTGGATGATTTTGCTTGGGCCTATTCGCTCGCCCCGGACCGCGCGGCACGCTCGCAAATTTCTCAGCGTCCCCTAGACGACGCGGCATTCCTTGGCGTCGCTCGCTTTCTCGCCGGCCGTGCCCGCCAGCACGTCGCGGATCATGTCGGCCAGAGAACTCGAGGAAAACGGTTTCTGGATTATCGAACCCTGTTTGGAACCGGTTTCACTACCAGAGGTTGCACACTCTCGTATTGGTCATTCTGCTCATCCAACCTTGAATCCTTCGCAAGCTCCAGCCTAACAGCCCCGCTCGAAGTTGCAATCTTTTGACAATTTCCAGACACACCGGTGACACGCTGGCCCATCCATAGGCGCTATAAGCCTGGCTCCCAGCGCAGAGCAGGGCATTGGATTACGGCACGAGTCTCCCAAGCTCCTTCGCCGAAGCTCATCGGCGCTGAGTTCGATAAGGAGAGACACCATGAATCGTAGCTGCTCTCAAGCGACAACAGCGCTCCAAGCCCGTTCACTCATCGGCCACACACGAATTCATTGCAAGAGCTGGCTCGTTCTCGCCACTATGCTTCTCGCCTTGCCGGCCGCCGCACTAGCTCAAGATGACGATCACCAGCCGTTTCTTCCCTCGCCGGTGCAGAGCGTTTCCACCGTCCCGGCCAATGGCGACGTAAACCCCTACGGCGTCGCTTTCGTGCCGCCGCAATTTCCCAACGGCGGGAAAGCCCATCCCGGCGACATTCTCGTCTCGAATTTCAACGCGGCGAGCAATCTCCAGGGCACCGGAAGCACAATCGTGGACATCCCCGCCACCGGCGCGCCATCTCTATTCTTCCAGAGTTCAACTCCCACCGGCCTAACCACGGCGCTGAACATCCTGCACCGAGGTCTTGTGCTGGTCGGCAACTTTCCTTCTGCCGATGGCACCTGTCAAAACGCCACACCGGGCTCGATTCTCGTGATTGACAAAGATGGTAAGCACGTCGGCAGCATCGCCGACTCTTCGATCAACGGCCCTTGGGATTCAGCTGTATTGGACAACGGAAACTCGGCGTTGTTTTTTGTCGCCAACGCCCTCAACGGCACCGTCGTGCGTTTTAATTTAAGTGTCTCCAGCAGTGGCGTTTCCGTAGGAAGCGTAACGCAAATTGCTTCCGGCTACTTGCATCAGTGCGACCCGGTCACCTTCGTGGATGCTCCCACGGGATTGGTTTACGATGCGGAGCGCGACGTCCTGTACGTCGCCTCCAGCGCCGACAACGCCATCTTCGCGGTTGCCAACGCCGGCTCGACGGAAAAAGATCACGGCACCGGCAGAGTGATCTACCAGGACTCCGTCCATTTGCACGGGCCGCTGGGAATGATCATGGCGCCCAACGGGCATCTGGTGGTGGCCAACAACGACTCCATTAATCCCGACCCTAACCAACCGAGCGAAATTGTCGAATTCACCATCGGCGGGAAGTTCGTGAAGGAAATTTCCGTTGATCCAAACTTTGGCGGTTCGTTCGGCCTTGCGGTCATGACCAAAGGAGACACCTCTCGCTTTGCCGCGGTGGACGACAATGTGCCCGTGCTCCTGATTTGGACGCTGCCCTTGCCATAAACGACTTGCACGGACGCCCTCGTTCTTCGTCAGCGAAGCGCGGTCTGATGGAGGGCGAGGGCGCAAACTCAATTTCGTTTTGACCGGTCGTTCCGATCCTTCAGCTCTTCTGCTTTCGATTTCCGTAAGCGCACGCTGTTGCGCTCGGCCCCGTTGCACATAGGAGCATCAGGTCCATTGACGTTCTGCGCTGCGAAGCCTAGGATCGAACTGTAATCCCCTTCCTGCTGCAGCGTTCGATCCCGCAGCATTAATCCCGAAAGTTATTGTTGGCTGCGCTTGTGGCCGAGCCGCACGCCGCGCATAAGGACGTTTCCTTGACCATCCGCGCAGTCCCGGAAGAGCCACCTCAGAAACTCAACATCCTTCTCGCCGAGGACAATGCGGTCAATCGCGTCTTAGCGCAAAAACTCCTGCAGAAACAGGGGCACACGGAAACTTCGGTGAACAACGGCATCGAAGCTCTGCAGCTCTGGGAAGAAACTCAGTCCCGCCAATTCGACATCATCCTGATGGACGTGCAGATGCCCGAAATGGACGGCCTGCAAGCCGCCGCGCGCATCCGCGAAAGGGAACGGGGCACCGGCGCGCATATTCCGATCATCGCCGTCACCGCCCACGCCATGAAGGGAGATCGCGAACGCTGCCTGACCGCCGGAATGGATGGCTATATCGCCAAGCCCATTAATCCCAGCGAGTTTGCGAAGGTAATTCGAGTCACCGTTCCCGCCGGCACGAAGCATGCCGTCGTTCCAGTCGATCCCATCCTGAAAGCGCCGAGCGACGCCGAACTGCTCGCGCGTTTCGACGGCGACAGCGAATTGTTGAAAGAGCTTGCAGGAATTTTTCTTACGGAGTGCCCCAGAATGTTGGATCAGATTCGCGCAGCTCTTGGCGCCACCGATTCGAAAGCTCTGGAACGAGCCGCGCACGCGCTGAAAGGCTCGGTGGGGAATTTCGCAATGCCCGGCCCGTGGGAAAGCGTTCAACGCCTGGAATTGCTCGCCAAATCGGGCCAGCTTTCCGGCGCCAGGAAATTTTTCGCGTCCTCGAGCAGCAAATCGCGCAGTTCAATAAAATCCTCGCAAGACACGTCGCCGAACCCGCACACCAACCGCTCTGATTGAATTCTACATTTGTGAAGTCTCTGTCGTAACTCGATGGGCTCCGGGGTTGTGGCACTACGGGCTAAGGTGTCATCCCTCGCGGAGCGAGGGATCTGCTTTTTCTTTGCGTTTCGTCAGCCGATAGCAGCGCGCACGCTTACGCCGGCTGTACTAACCGAGGATATTCTTCGCAGCCATTAATTCCGCGTTCAGAATCGCCGCCCCCGCCGCGCCGCGAATCGTATTGTGACTCAGCAGCACAAACTTGTGCCCCAGCACCGGGCAAGCCCGCAAGCGTCCCACGTGCGTCACCATTCCGCCGCCGCGCTCCACATCCAATCGCGGCTGCGGCCGATTCGGCGCGTCGTGATAAACGATCGGCGGCTGTGGCGCAGTAGGCAATCCCAATTTCTGCGGCTCGCCGGAAAATTCGCGGAACGCCTCGAATATCTCCTCGTGCGTCACACTCTTCTCGAATTCCGCCGACACGCTTTCGGTGTGCCCATTAATCACGGGAACGCGCGTGCTCGTCGCGCTCACCATCACCGGATGCAGCTCGACCGAATCCGCAACAAGGCGGCCCAAAATTTTGCGCGTCTCCGTCTCGATCTTCTGTTCCTCGCCGTCAATAAAAGGAATCACGTTCGCCGTAGCGTCCAGCGACGCGACGCCGGGATACCCCGCTCCGGACAATCCTTGCAGCGTGGTAATCAGCACCCGTTTCGGCTGGAAAGTGCGCAACGCCGCCAGAACAATCGCCAGAGGCATCGCCGCGCAATTCGGATTAGTCACAATCACCCCGCTCCAACCCTTCGTTTTCCTCTGCAACGGTAGCAATCCCAAATGTTCCGGATTCACTTCCGGAATCAGCAGCGGCACCAGCGCGTCCATGCGGTGATTGCGCGAATTGCTCACCACGATGTGCCCGGCCGCAGCAAATTCCACTTCCGCTTCGCCTGCAATCGAAGAATCCAGCGCCGAAAATACCAGCTGCGGACCTGCGCCCGCCTTCAGCGCTTCCACGGAAAGTCGCGCGGTGTCCTCCGGCAATTCCGTCGGCAAACGCCAGGTCAAATCGCCATAGCGTTTTCCAGCCGAGCGCTCGCTCGCTGCCAGCCACGTCACTTGAAACCACGGATGATTCGCCAGCAGCGCGATGAATTGCTGCCCCACGGCTCCCGTCGCGCCCAGAATTCCCACGTCAATTTTCGCGGACCCCGGCCGCCACGCGCTCGCGTGCGCCGACGACTCAGCTCCCACAGTTTTAGCGGGCACTGGCCGCAACCACCTTCTGTGTATTTCGCTGATGATCGAGCATCGTCAACCCCTCGAGCAAATCTTCCACCAAATCTTTCGCATTTTCGCAACCGGGCGACAGACGGATCAGCGAATCCGAAAGCCCCAGTTCCGCGCGGGTTTCCGCGGGAATCGAAGCGTGCGTCATCGTCGCCGGGTGGCACAACAAAGCTTTCACGCCGCCAAGACTTTCGCCCAGCGTGAAATAACGCCGCGAGGAGCAGAACGCCACCACTTCCTCGATCGTGCCTTCTAACTCGAAGGATACCATTCCTCCGAATCCGGTCATTTGTTTTTTCGCAATGTCGTATCCAGGATGTTCCGGGAGCCCCGGGAAATAAACCTGGCGCACCAGCGGATGTCCCTTCAGCACACAGGCAATGGCGATCGCGTTCTCTTCGTGCCGCTGCATTCTCAGTTCCAGCGTTTTCAGTCCGCGTAACGTCAGCCAGCAATCGAATGGCGAAGGCACCGCGCCGGTAGCGTTCTGCAAAAATTTAATCGGCTCGAAAATCGCCGCGTCCTTCGCCAGCGCCGCGCCCTGAATCGTGTCCGAATGTCCGCCCAGATATTTCGTCACGCTATGCACCACGATATCGGCGCCCAGCTCGAACGGCTGCTGAAAATATGGAGTCGCGAAAGTATTGTCCACCACCACCAGCGCGGATTTCGCGTGCGCCAGCCGGCAAATGTCCACGATGTCATAAACCAGCAGCCGAGGATTGGTTGGCGATTCGATCCATACCAGCTTGGTACGTTCCGTAATGGCCGCTTCCAGCGCGGCGTGGTTCGAAATGTCGAACTGTTTGATCGTCACTCCGATCGGCTGGTACACCTTATTGAGGATGCGGTACGTCCCGCCGTAAACGTCCGTGGCAATCACGACTTCATCGCCGGGACGCAGGTACGCCTGCAACACGGCGTTCTCCGCCGCAAGTCCGGACGCGAACACGGCGGCGTGTTGCACGCCTTCCAGTTCGGCCAGCACCGTTTCCAGTCGCTGGCGCGTCGGATTATTCGTGCGCGAGTAGTTGAAGCCCTTGTCCTGGCCGGGCGCGTCCTGCTCGTACGTCGAAGTCTGAAAGATGGGCGCGATCAGCGAACCGGTTTCCGGTTCCGATGGCTGCCCTGCGTGAATCGTTTTCGTCGCAAAATTCATGGTCGTGCTCCTTCGCTTGTGCGCTTTCTCGATTCTGTTTCTATTTGGCCCGTTTGATGTATAAACTTTCCGCTTAGCCGCAACTAACAGCGCCCGTCTTCAATCCGCTGATGCTGCTGCGCTGGCTTCCCACGACGCGCGCAGCTTCAATTGCAAAATGTGAGATGCGGCTGCTCGGCGCCTTTTCGTCCACGCCGCGAACCACCAGCGGCAATCCCGCGCGCCCCGCCGCTTCGATCGCGCGGCGCTGCACCAGGTCACACCCCTCCGCCGCGAGTTGCAGTGCATGTTCGAAAGTTAAATGCGGAATACGGCTGGCGGAGGAATCGCGGTGCGGATCGGCGGTGAAATAACCCGGAACATCCTTGATCAATTCGCAGCGACAAGCTCGCAAGCCCTCGGCCAGCAGCACCGCGGTCAGATCCGAGCCGCCGCGCCCCAGCGATACGATCGCGTTCGCCGAATTCGCTGCCAAAAATCCCGGCACCACCGCAACTGCAAATTTCGCCAACACGCCGCGTAGTCTTCCCGCGTGCAATTCGATACGCCCAACTTCGTTTTCGGTTTCCGGAACAGTGAGGCCCGCTTCGTGGATATTCAGAGGCGCAGCTGCAACGCCCAGCTTCTGCAGATGCAATGTGAGCAGCGCCACCGAACGAATCTCGCCCGTGGACCACAGCAGATCCAGAGCGGCTCGCGCCGGTTCGCGCACGATTTTTCTCGCGCCGCGCTCCAGCCGGTCCGTAGTACCTTCCTGCGCGGAAACCACCACAACCAATCGCTCGTGCGGGGCGGTCTGCAGCGTGTGCCGCACGAATTTCGCGGCCCGGCGATAGGCTTTGGCGCTCGTCAAAATCGAGCCGCCCACCTTTATCACCGCTATGGGCCTTTCCGCTGCCGTACTCTGCGACATCCGGTTTCTCCCAACCTCGCGGAATGTGTTCCGCCGCCGCGTCATGGACTGCTGGTTGGGGTCCTTGAAAACGTATAGAAATAGGCCCTGGCCAGCGCGCCATGCGCTGCAAAAAGTAATCGCGAGCACTCGCTTGTGCGAATGCAGGCCTTAATTCGACTTCAGCTTGGGAGTTGAATCATCAACGACCGGTGGCCGGTCTATCGAGGATCTTATCTCTCCCCACTGGGCAGGAATTAGCACCTTGGCAGTTGCACCAGGTTGCTGTGGCGTCGCAGGGCCTGTCCCCT
>Ga0070761_10001250_pt1 | contig 16006 bp, 13 predicted proteins | sample HubBroMetageREF1_FD_66724 | JGI IMG/M metagenome (GOLD analysis project Ga0070761, IMG submission 66724) | Reference soil microbial communities from the Hubbard Brook experimental Forest, New Hampshire, USA - Hubbard Brook CCASE Soil... | ecosystem: Environmental > Terrestrial > Soil >... | reverse complement strand
TGACGGCTCGACCGACAGGACAAATGAGCTCTTAAAATCTATTCCTGAGTCCTTCGTCGAGATCGTTCTTCTGCCCGAGCGCTCGGGCAAATCAATGGCTCTGAATCGCGGTGTCGAATATGCCGCGCACGATATTTTAGTATTTTCCGATGCTAGCACCCTGTTCGCTCCAAATGCAGTCTCCAATCTGGTGCGCCACTTCTTCGATCCGAAAATCGGAGTTGTGTGCGGCTCGGTGCAATTGATGGGAAGCGAAGAGTCTGAGCAGACGGAAGGAGCTTACTGGAGGTTCGAGAGAGTTCTGCGATTGATGGAATCGCGTTTGGGCGCGACGGTTAATGCCAGCGGGGCCATCTATGCACTGCGAAGAAAATGTTTCGTTCCGCTTCGGGCGGATGATTTGATTGACGATTTCCTGATTCCGATGAACGCCCGGAAATTCGGCTACAAAGTGATTGAAGACCCGGAGGCAGTAGCCACTGATTTTTCTGCGGATACAGTGAAAAGTGAATTTACACGGCGCACAAGATTGGCAGTGGGAAGTTTTCGCGCGCTGCGGAACATGGAGCTTGCCTCCTTGCGTGGATTTACCGGATTTGCCTTTGTGTCCCACAAACTTTTGCGCTGGCTACTTCCGTTCCTTCTCATGGCTATGCTGACTAGCAACATTTTTCTTCTCGGAACACAGCTCTACATAGCGGCGTTCGTAATGCAGATAGCTTTCTATTTCTGGGGCGCCTTGGGCTTTATGTTTCACGAGCAGATGAAGAAGGTGCGGTTTGCACTGCTGGCATATTTCCTGCTGACAGTACACGTTGCGTTTTTTGTGGGATTCTGGCGCTGTTTTTTCGGCGAACACAAAACCACTTGGGAACGCGTAAATTAAGTTTCGGAGGATTCAATCGGACGAATCACATGGCCCAATACCAGGAAACACTCCAAGAGAATCCTCGGTGCATTTTTTCGATCGATGTAGAAGACTGGTTTCACATCCTTGATCTGCCGTCTACTCCACCATTGTCCGAGTGGAGCCAGTTGCCATCGCGCGTGGAGAAAAATTTTCTTCACCTGCTGGAGATCATCAGCGAAACGGATGTCCGGATTACCTGTTTTTTTCTGGCGTGGGTGGCGGAGAGATTTCCCTACTTGGTCCGTGAGGCAAAGGCACGCGGTCATGAGATTGCCTCACACGGTTATTCTCATGAGCTTGTATATCGAATGACCCCGGGACAATTTGTGGCTGACGCATCGAAATCTAAAAGGATCTTAGAAGACGTAAGCGGGTCGCCGGTATTGGGTTACCGTTCGTCGGGATTTTCCGTAACCAAAGAAACTCCTTGGTTTTTCGATAAGCTGACAGAAGCCGGATACGATTACGATTCTTCGGTTTTTCCGGCGCCGAGAGGACACGGCGGGATAGCGACGAAGCAGTATGCACCGTACAGGGTCAGCGATGACCGCAACGGGTTGATTGAGTTTCCCCTCACGGTTGCAGGAGTGTTCGGACAGCCAGTCTGTTTTTTCGGGGGTGGCTATCTGAGATTGTTTCCATATTTCTTGGTCAAGCGTATGACTCGAAAAGTAATCCAGGAAGGTCGTCCGGTCGTTTTTTATGTACACCCGCGAGAGATTGACCCGTCTCACCCGCGCTTGTCGATGAATTTGGTAAGAAGATTCAAGTCTTACGTCAATCTCACGACGACGGAAACCAAGATCCGACGTCTCCTTTCCGAGTTTTCCTTTACCACCTTTGCGGAGGCAATGAGCGAATTCCGTTCTCCAACGGAGAATCAAGATCATGTCAAAAAACAAGACTGCCAAGTTCTTTGACACCTACGCGGGCCGATTTGATGCCATTTATGGAAACGACGGCTCGATTCTTAATAACGTGGTAAACCGTCTGTGGCGAAAGAGCATGAAACTACGCTATTTAAGGACGCTGGAGGGCTGTCAGCCGATCGAGGGTAAAACGATCCTCGATATCGGTTGTGGACCGGGGCACTTCTCGACGGCTCTCGCCCAGCGGGGGGCAAAGAAAGTATTGGGCGTCGACTTTGCGGACAGCATGATCCAATTGGCAAAGGAGCGCGCCGAGCAGGGAGGCGTGGTTGATCGATGCGAGTTCCGCACGGTTGATTTCCACAACTATGAGTTTCGGGAGAGGTTCGATTATTCGATTGTCATGGGATTCATGGACTATATCGCGAACCCGATCTCTGTGATTGCGCGCGTGGTGAGCCTCACTCGGTCGAAAGCCTTCTTTAGTTTCCCGGAAGGGGGCACGTTGCTCGCATGGCAGAGAAAGATCCGATATCGGAATCGGTGCGAACTCTTTCTATATTCGCACAAGCAGCTCGAGGACCTGTTCTCCGTCGTCCGTCCTCATAACGTGAAAGTAGAGAAGATCAGTCGCGATTTCTTTGTGACCGTTTCCGTAGCATAAGATGCAGAAAAGTGCACCCTCCCGGAGATTGATGCCGCGCTACTTGCGAATTCCAGGAATTCCCGTGTTTGTATATCACGGGTTGGCCGATGAAACCGCGCGGCCGGTTGCTGCCAGAGAGGAAAGGTATTCGGTGTCCGTCCAGCAGTTTCAGACACAGTTGGACTGCCTGGATGGAGCTGATTTTACTATCGTTCTGCTCAGCAACTTGATGAGCGGCAAGGCATCACTGCTGGGACGCAGCCAGGTGGTATTGACGTTCGATGATGGCCGCGCTTCAGACTTCTCCAGCGCATATCCGCGGCTCCGAGAAAAAGGGTTTAATGCCGAGTTTTTTGTGAATACAGCAACGATCAACACGGCGGGGTTCTTGACCTGGTCGGAAGCTAAAGAGATGCAACGCGAGGGAATGTCATTCCAGTCTCATGGCCACGATCACGTAGATCTTACGCGTTTGTCTGGCGACGAATTGCAGCGTCAGCTCAAACTTTCCAAGGAAACACTGGAGGACCAGCTGGGCGCTCCCGTGAACTTCCTTGCTGCGCCGTTCGGAGCACTCAACTCCACGGTGGTCGAATGCGCGTTACGGCTGGGTTATCAAGCGGTGTGCAGCGCACGGACATTGCCCGCTCGTCCCGGCGCGCACAATCTGAACCGGGTGGTCATCTATAGGGGAACATCGATTCGAGCCTTCCGGCAGCTCTTGCAATGTAGACCTTGGGGTTACCTAGGCCGAATCGCGCAATCGCCCTTCTATCGCGCAAGAAATTTGCTCGGGAAGCTTCGGCCGATGCGACCTGGCCCACAAGTTCCGGAGAAGACGACATGAACCGGAGTCGGACCATTCATATTTGCGTGCTCATTGACGCGCTTGGGTGGCGCTGGCTTGAGGGACATCACGTCTTAAATGACGAGTTACCGTATCGGCAGCCGCTTCAGACAGTGTTGGGGTTCAGTTCCGGAGCGATCCCGGCCATCCTAACAGGTCGGCTTCCCGCGGAGAGCGGTCACTGGAACCTCCTCTATTACGATCCGGAAGGGTCTCCCTTCCAGTGGCTGCGGTATTTCAGCTTCTTGCCGGAACGAGTTCTGAATCACCGGATTACGAAAAAACTTCTAAAGGAAGCGGGACGCCGCTTTCTGGGGATGGGACCACTATTCGAGTGCGCGGTGAGTCCTCGCCTCCTCCCAAGGTTCAACTGGACGGAGAAACGAAACATCTACCAGCCGGGAGGGATCCCAGGCTCGGTCTCCATTTTCGATCAGCTTTCAGAAACGAAGATCCCCTATCGTGTTTATTCCTACCACGAGCTTTCGGACATGGAAATCCTTAAGCGCGCAACGAAAGATCTCAAATCGAGTGCCGCGACATTCTACTTTTTGTACCTGAGCGAGATGGATTCCTTTCTACATGATCATTGCGATGAGCATCGATCGCTCGCCGAGCGAATCCAGTGGTACGCCTGTCAACTGAGGGAACTACTCAACGTGGCTTTGAAGCAGGACCCTCGAGCAGACATGACCATTTTCTCGGACCATGGGATGACACCCGTCAGCCATCATTTCGACTTAGTCAAAAAGGTGCAATCGCTGGATCTAGAAATGCCCCGGGATTACCTCGCCGTCTATGATTCGACCATGGGGCGTTTCTGGTTCTTCTCCGATCGAGCGCGCGAGCAGGTCGTTGGGCTCTTAAAAAATCTGTCGTGCGGGCAGATTCTTTCTGATAGCGAATTACAGCAGATGGGGATTTTCTTTCCGGACCGTCGCTACGGCGAAGTGATTTTCCTGCTCAAGCCGGGCTGGCTGATGACTCACAGCCATTTCAACGGTCAGGGCTGGCGGCCGAAAGGCATGCATGGTTATGATCCCAGAGATTCTTACTCCGATGCGATTTTTCTTAGCAACCGAAAGCCCAAGGGAGAACTGCGTACGATCGTGGATTTGAATAGCTTTCTTCGCGAATTGATTGAGACCGCATGACGATGAACAAGCGCATTACTGTTCTCCATTTCACGATCACCGAAGCTCGCGGCGGAGTAGAAGAGCACATTCTGCTTCTGCTCCGGGGATTGGATCGACGCCACTTCCGCCCTGTGTTGGTTTGCCCGATGGCTTTAGTGGAGAAATTTGGGAGCGACATTCCGACGGATGTCGCTGTGGTGCCGCTAGCGTTCCGGAGCTTGCGTCATTGGAAAGACGGCTTCCAGTTCGCAAGGATTCTGCGGAAATATGAGGTTGACGTTCTACACTCACACATGTTTCAGGCTAGTCGATTGAGTTCGCCAATCGGCCGGATTTGCGATGTGCCATTGATTGTGGAAACGCCGCACGTTCGTGAACACTGGCGAACGGGTTGGGTCAAAAGCACATACGTACTTGACCGATTGCTGGGCTGTTTTGTCGATCACTTCATCGCTGTTTCGCAAGCGAATGCTCGGTACCTGATTGAGGAGAAGGGCTTGCCCCAATCGAAGATTCATGTCATTCGGAACGGTTGCAATTTCAATCGTCTCGACTCCGCTCGGAAGGCGCCCTCGGACTTGAAGCGCGAGTTGGGATTCGAACCGGACGATCCGGTCATCCTTGTTCTCGGGCGATTGGAGCCGCAGAAAGGCCATCGAGTATTACTCGATGCACTAGTGTTTGTGCGAAAGGAGTTTCCCGCAATCCGATTGGTGTGTGCGGGGGACGGCGGATTGCGCAGCGAACTCGAAGAACGATCACGCGCGCATGGAATGTTGGATTCCGTGCGTTTTGTGGGCTACCAGGCGAACGTGGCCGACTGGCTCGCTTTAGCCGATCTGACGGTACTGCCTTCGTTTTACGAAGGCCTTCCGCTTTTCGCAATTGAATCGCTGGCTTCAGAGAAGCCCATGGTTGCGACCGCGGTGGATGGTACCGCGGAGGTTGTATTGAATGAGAAGACCGGCCTCACCGTTCCGCCTGGAAAGCCCATGGAAATGGCCGCTGCTATCCAGCGACTTCTGCGGGATCCAACAAGGGCAAAAGATCTGGCTCGGTCTGGACGGAAGTGGGTGCTGGAGCATTTCAGCGAGGAGCGCCAAGTGCAGTTGACGAATGAATTTTATCTCCGCGCCTGGATGGAACGGCAGCAACCCAGGAGTACCGGATCGAAAACGGCGTGCGACGATCAGTCTTCAAAGCGAGGCACAATCTCAGCTGTGGAACAAGCGGAATGAGTTTCGAAAACAGAATGACGACGAATTCAAGAACGATGGCCGTTTGTTCGGATGGACAAAACCAACTAACCATCCCAGGATCGCTCCGCAGCGTGGTCTCTCATGAGACGGCGAGCAGATCTCATTGCGCATTCGGAGACCACCTTCGCGCCGTAGTCCTGACTGGGAGTTTGGCGCGCGGCGAAGAAACTGTCGAACTAGAAGCAGATTTCAAAAGAGTTCTGGGGGATGCAGAATTCCTCCTCATTTTCCACGAGGGCGTTGTCCTTCCTAATTCCACTGCCATCCAGGCACTGCAAGAGGAAATCGAACAAGCAGTTAAACGCCATCAGATCCGGTGCAAGGTAGGTTTAGGCGCGGTACATCCCGCTTATTTGCAGCGGTTGCCCAAGCACGTTTTCAGCTATGAGCTCCGGAACAATGGCCGTGTTGTTTGGGGGGATCTGGCCATTCTCTCGCAGATTCCGGCCTTTCGTTCACAAGACATTCTGCGGGAAGACGCTTGGCAGATGCTCTGCAATCGCTCGATTGAATTGCTCGAGAATCCGGCGGATTTTGGCCGAGAAAGCATCGACCGTGCTGGACCACTGCATTATCGGACAGTCAAGCTCTACCTCGATATGGCAACCTCGCTGCTGATTTTTGCGCGCGCGTACGCGCCCTCCTACCGTGAGCGAGAGAGAAACTTGCGTCACCTGGCCAGTGAAAGCACGGACCCGTCGCAATGGCCCTTCGACCTCCGTAGCTTCGCGCAACAAGTATCCGCCTGTACGGCCCGCAAGCTGTCTGAAGCTCGTGCGCAAGGCGATCCTCTACCCATCTCCTGGGAGAACGCGGTTCGTTGCGCAGGGCAGCTTTGGAGATGGGAACTGGAGCAGCTAACGCGTCTCGGTGAGCAGAACTCGATCTCTGATCGCGAGATGCTGTTCCGTTTAGTGCGGCTCCAGTCGCCGGCAAAGAGATTGCGGGGCTGGATCTACGTGTTGCGGAAGTGCGGTTGGCATCGAAGCTGGCGGAACTGGCCCCGATGGATGAGATTGGCGTGGCGAGCGTCCCCTCGGTATTGGGTCTACGCCGCGTCGAACGAACTACTCGCGCGGCTTCCCGCTCTCTTGAGCGTCGCGAGCGGGCTTGCGGAAGTGGATTCTGGAGTTCGCGAGCTGTGGGGCTGCCTGCCAGTCGTGAGACGATCCCAGAGCCGAGGGACAGCAGAGGAGTGGCAAGCGATCGCGACTGAAATTAGCTGGAACTATCATGAGTTCCTCGAGCATACGCGCGCATGACGTTCACGAATGCAAACTCGATTTCGCATCCATCCTCCCCCCTTGACGCCTGTTCAGAGCTCGTGCAGCACGGGCCTGAGCATTTCGAGACGAACACGCCGCTGGTAAGTGTAATCATTCTGAATTACAAGCGTCGCGAGGAACTGGGTCGGACTTTGGATTCTGTTGTGTGCCAGGATTATCCAAACCGAGAGATTATCGTCGTCGATAACCATTCGGAAGAGGATATTCTCAGCGTCGTCGAGGCGCGAGGTGCCGGTATACGTTTAATAGAGCTTGAGCGGAACATGGGCACCTGCGCCGGACGAAATGCCGGAGTCCGCCAAGCACGCGGCGATTTCATCGTGACACTGGATAACGATGTGCCGCTGGCCTCGGCGTTTGAGCTCTCAAAGATTGTGAGAATTCTCCAGGATCGATCCGACATCCATGTCCTGGTGTTCCAGATTTGTGACGCGGATTCTGGCAAACTCCGCTTGCGCGAATGGTGCCATCCGAGATATTGGAAGGAAGATAGCGAAAAGGAGTTCGAAACGGACTACCTTCCCGAGGGAGCGTCCGCGTTTCGTCGCGAAGTCTTTGAGATTGTCGGCCTTTACTTCGAGCCATTCTTTATCGGCGGGGAAGGCGGAGATCTTGCTTTTCGCATCATCGACCATGGCTTTCGAATTTTCTATTGTCCGCGAGTGCGAGTCTTTCACCTCATGTCCCGCGAGACCCGGGGACCAGACCGGTATTTTTACTTCTATACGCGAAACTGGATCTGGACTGCGTACAAGGATTTCCATCTAGTTGCTGGCGCGCGTTTCCTGATTCCGAAGTTGCTATCTATGATCTATTTTACCTGCCGAACCGGGTCATTCCGTTATTTCGGGCTAGGGCTGAGGGATGGACTGAAGGGTTTGAGTTTCCTTCGTCCTCTACGAACCCCCATGAGCAAGAATGCAATTGGGCATATGGAATTGCTCGAAAAGGGGCGTCCCGGCTTGGTGGTCAGATTTGGACGACACCGTGAGCAGCCGCAAATCTAGCTCGGCTCTCTCAGACTCCTAGCTGAGACGGGTACAGGTTCGGAAGATGAAGAAGAGGAAATCGAGTGACAGGTTCTTGCTCAGTTGCATGTATTCTTTGTGGTGCGCGAACCGGTACGTGGGCCGCAGCTATCGCCTTCGGATTCTGCAGCTTGGCCGAAACAGCGAACTCACTCAGAAGTTCCCATCGGGTGCAGGGACTTTAGCGCGAAAGACATCGCGTCACTGGGAAGGCTCGAATGACGGCTTGCTCTTGGCGTCCGGACTCGTCCGGCACGAAAATGCTGCTGAGGTGTTCTGAGCGAGGCACACGGCTGTGATTCTTTTCTACTTTCTGATATGGATTATGGCTTTCACCAACCACCCGTTATGGGACATGCGTGTGGGTGGCTTGACGATGTTTTATTACATTGGCGCCGTTTGCGCGATATATGCACTGTTTCATCTCCATTCGCGTAAGACATTTCCCAACTTTTTCCGAACTTGGGAGTCGCGGTTGCTCATTGTTCTGTATCTGATTGCGACAGTCTCCTATTTCACTCAGCCGTTCCCGCGAAACTGGAGCTCGAGCCCGTTTCTGACGTGCACTTCGATAGTCTTGTTGTTTTTCATTGCGATTATCGTCATCGATACGCCTACTCGGTTGCGACGGGTCCTGATGGCGGTGGTGGGATCGGTGGGTTTCAGTGCGCTGTACGTCCTTCGCGAATGGCAGAAGGACCTTGGTAGCTCCCCCGGGTTCCGTCCCGGTTGGGTCGTAGGGGATTCCAACAGCTATGCCATTAGCGCGATGCTGTGCCTACCCCTCGCCTTTTACTTGATGTTGGAAAAACGCCCTACCTGGGAGAGATTTTATTGTTTGGGCTGCGCGATTGTGACATTGGCGGCGGTACTATTAGGAGCGTCGCGCGGTGGCTTCTTGGGTCTGTTGGCGGGCTTCCTTTTCGCGGCGCTGAAGTCACGGCGGCCGCTTCGTACTCTCGCGCTCGTGTCTGTCTTGTTGATTCCAACAATTCTCATTCTTCCTCAATCTCCTCTTCGGCGCCTTTTTCACCCTGACTGGGTAGACAACTCAGCCGTTGTGAGCCGCCAGGCGGCGTGGAGCGGAGGCTTGAACATGATTAAGGCTCACCCCCTCGTCGGAGTGGGCCTGGGCAATTTCAAGCCTCTTGTTATGGACTATGAGGATGCGGGCACGAAGGTGCAAAGCGTTGCCCACAACACCTATATCGAGATAGGCGCAGAACTTGGCTTGCCTGCGCTGCTCATTTTTCTGGCATTGCTCCTGTCTGTGTATCGCACCTTGGAAAAGGTGCGACGCCGGGCGGTTCGATCTGGGTCCCAACTCTTTGAGGACGCGGCAGCAGGAATCCAGAGCGGAATAGTTGGCTATTGCGTGGGCGCCTTTTTTGTTTCAGTGGAATACGAGAAATTCCTCTGGTTGCTAATTGGGGTGTCGGCGTGTTTGCCAGTACTGATTCGGCGGGTTACGGCAGAAAAGAGCGTTCGTGCAGATCTGCGCCATCTCATTCTACCGGGAGTAGACGCGCCTCCGGTTGCAACTCAATTCGAAGAAGGACGATTCTGAATTTGAAGCGTTTCGACAAGGTGACGACTCGGGTCGGAATCCGGGAATCTCGCGAACACCGAGCCATTCTGTAGCCTGGGTTCGGTAGTGAACAGTCGATGCCCTCGATTTCAATATGAGTCCGGCGAGCAGTCGTCTGAGCTTTGACAGTATGCGATGCGAATTAGATATGCCAAACGTTGGTGTTGACAAAATAGTAGTTATTACGGTACGCAACGACGACGTTAAAGGGGCAGAACGGTTGAACTCTTCCGGGGACCGTCAGGCGATGCCCGCTGCGGCCTCCACTGGCCGAAATATCCTTTCTAATTTATTAGGTAATGTCATCTATGCCGCGATCGGTTTTTCATTAGCTCCCATTATGATCCATGGACTCGGTGATCTTAAGTATGGAATGTGGGCGCTCTGTCTTTCGCTACTAGGTTCTTACGGATTAATCGACACGGGGATGCGCATTACCATGCAACGATTTGTCGCGCGATTCAAAGCTATGAATCAGCGCGAATCTCTGAACCAAGTGCTCGCGACAGTTATGGCGCTTATGGCTTCCGCTTCCCTGGGCCTCTGCGCGTTGACCCCGATCTTGCTGCTCTTTCTCCCCAATTTCTTTCACGTCGCGCATTCATCTCAGTCATTGTTTCGATGGGTGTTCGGTTTGGTGGGACTAAGTATCGCCTTCATATTTCCAGCGCGTGCCTTAGCGACCTATCTCTCAGGGTTGCAACGATTTGACCTTTTCAATTTAGGCTCCAGCCTAACAACTATTACGAGAGCCCTTTTGATAGTAGCTGCGCTCCATTTTGGCACCAGTCTGCTCGGAGTGGCGGGGTCCAGTCTCGCCGTGGAAGCTCTTTCCCTCCCTCTGTACTGGTATCTGGTACGGCGCGCCGATCCGGGACTATCGCTCCGATTGCACGATGTGAAGCTTTTCCGGATGCGCGAACTGGCAGGTTTTAGTTTTTACGCCTACATGGGCAACGCTGGAGACTACCTGCGTTTCTCAACCGATTCGGCGGTGATAACTCGCCTCCTTGGTGTTGCTCTGGTGACGCCATTCAGCGTCGCGGGGCGCCTGATGGACAATTTTCGCGCACTTGTTTCAACCTTCAGTAGCCCGCTCATGCCCAGAATGAGCGAATTCGATGGACAAGGCCGCACAGACGATCTGGAAGCTTTTTTCGTGCGCAGCTCGAAGATGACGACGCTAATCAGTTTCTTCATGGGCTCCCTTGTATTGCTTGATGGAAAATCTCTGCTGCGCCTCTGGCTCGGAGAACGTTTTGTCTCAAGCTTTGGACTTCTCCTCATGTTAACGGTGGGGTATGTGTTGGCATTGGCACAAATGCCCTCCGTTAGCTTGTTGTTTGCCAAAGGGAAGCACCACCTTCTGGGTTGGTGGACTCTCGGAGAGGGAATTGCCAATTTGCTGCTCAGCATTCTTTGGGCACGCAGGTTTGGGCTGCTGGGGGTCGCGCTCGGCACCACGGTTCCAATGCTCGTAACTGGACTGCTGATCCAGCCCCTCTATGTGGTTCACCTGCTGAATATACCCCTCGGGCGTTACGTCCGAAGGGTCTTCGGGGGGCCGACAGTTGCCTTGGGCCTTTTCGTGCTAGCTTCAAAGCTTTCTTTTTCCGGACAAACGCAACTCAGCATTCTGGTTTTTGTTTTCGTGCTAGGTTGTCAGAGTGTTTTGTTCGCTGTACTTACATACGCCACGGCGCTGAATAAGGATGAGCGCCAATTGGCCCGCGAGCGTTTGCGCCAGGTCGCGACCTCCATTGGAAGTCTCATTACAAGAAAAGAGGTTTCAATGTAATGCTAGTGGCGATGCGGCTTTGCGCACGGAAATACGGGGAGCTACCAAAATGACGGGACCGGAAGTCGAGATCGTCCGTCCAATCTCAGGGACCGCAGTGCGACCGGCATACCAGGTCCGAGAAGTCCGAATGGATCAGGACTTGCGCACCATCATGCACTCTTGGAAAGAATGCAATGCGAGCTTCCAGGATCACACGATTGTTTGCGATCCCGAATGGCTACAGGAACGGTCTAAGCTCGAAAAAGCAGATATTCGCGCGTACCTGTTCGAGAGAGATTCGCGGATTCTCGGCGCAGTTCCTCTCGAATTCTACCACCATCGTCTGGATTGCCAGCTTGGTGACCGCACCGTGATGAAACTCCCCCTGAATATGGTTCGTTTACTTGGTAATACTCCTAATATCCCGCAGGACGAATCAGCTCACAGTTTGTTTTTCGAGAGTCTCCTTTCTCTTGAGTTCGACGCGATATATATGACCTGCATAAAGGCTGATTCCTTCTTTTGGTGGTATCTGCAGAACAGCCCTTTTATCAAGAAGCATTTCTACTTCTATAGCGTTCGCGGCGTGAGTCCTCATCCACTCATCCGCATGGCCGGCTCTTATAAAGATTACCTGCAGAAATTCTCATCAAAAAGCCGGAACAATCTCTCCCGGCAGCTCAGAAAACTTCGTGAAAAGGGGGACGTGGAACTTGTCAAAGTCACTAGGGAGTCGGACGTCAATTCGTTTGTGGAGGCAGCAGTCGACATTTCCCGAAAGACCTACCAGTTTCATGTGCTGGGCATCGGAATTCGTCATCCTGATCGGCTGAAGGAGTGGTTGAAGTGGGCCGCCCAGCAGGGCTGGCTGAGGAGCTACTTGCTGAAGTGTGGCGGAAGTCCTTGCGCTTTTCAGATTGGCTATCAGTATAATCGAACGTTCCTCGGCGTGGAGGTGGGCTTTGATCCGGCTTGGAGCAAGCTGGGTGTGGGAATGATTCAACAACTGCTCGCTCTCGAAGATCTCTTCAAAGACAATACGCCCGATCTTTGTGATTTCGGCTCTTATGCCGACTACAAGCAGTTCCTCGCTAACGACTCTCACTCCGACGCGTTGGTTTGGCTTTTCCGTCGGCGGCCATATCCGTACCTAGCGTTGAACACTTATCGGCTCTTCAGTGAGACTTCGAAGACAGTCGGAGCGATTCTCAGCAACCTACAGTTCAAGTCGAAGATGAAGCGCTTGCTTCGGAAGCAGTAGCCATGCTGCTTAAGGGAAAATGAGAAGCAAATTAATAGGAGCCGGGCTAAGAATTTCCGATCCCGGATTTGGAATGACAGGCAAGTTGGTGCTGCGAAGCATCTTCAAGCTTCCGGTAAGCGTTCGAGAAGAGCTTCTCTTTAGCTCCTCCTGGTTTTGTTCGCCGTTACAGAAAGCGCTGCAGCGGTCTTTGGGCGGCGCGTGGACAGTCCAGGTGGAATTCACAGAGGGGTCCCTATGTGGCTGCGTCTTGGAGCTTTTGTGCTCCGAAAAATACTTTTGGTTGGGCAGCAAGTTCGATTCCGTCACACAGGAAGATCTCAAAAAGATCGTGAAAACCGGCGATATCATTTATGACGTGGGGGCCAATATTGGCTATCTCTCTCTCTTGTTATCACGGCTTTGCGGTCCGGGAGGACGCGTCTTATCCTTTGAGCCGTCCCCCATCAATTTCCGACGTCTCCAACGGAACGTTGAGTTGAATCGAGAAGACAACATAACGCCGCTTAAGCTCGCCGCCTCCGATAGCGAGGCTACTGGGTTTCTATCGGAGGAGGGGAGCTCAAGCTCTATCAAATCGAATGGCTCAACGGCAGGGGATGGGTGTTCGCAAATCCAAATGATTCGCCTGGACGACTTTGTCTTTCGGGATAAGCACCTGCAGCCCAATCTCCTCAAAATAGACATTGAAGGACACGCTGGCCATTGCTTAGGCGGCATGAAAGAAATCTTGCGAACGGTGAGACCCTCGCTCGTTCTTGAACTCCACCACGAGGAAGAGGCTGGGGCAGTGTATTCCATTCTCGCCGAGCACTCCTATCGAGTCACCCGTCTCGATTCAGAAAACAGATTTCCGAGACGTGTCAGGGCAGCGCCAAACTAACATGTTCACCTCCGTCATTTGACTGCTGGACGAGGAAGCATCACCAGCCATCCACGAAAAACCGTCCTCAAGACCTTGAAGTGACGATGCGCAGCATCGGTGAGTTTGAAGATTACGGCGAGGCACGTCGGGCGGCTTAAGTTCCACTTGTAAGTCGCGCACCCTTTGCTGTGGTTCGTGTTTCGCTAGGCCATTGTGGCGATGTATACTGACCGTAGTAAGCGATCTCTTGAGCCTTCGAGAACCCTGGCTCTGAAATGATACGGAATTCATGGGGGAGGATACATGCGACATCTGATCACCGGAGGAGCGGGCTTCATTGGGTGCCATCTCGCCCAGGCGCTCCTCCGGCGCGGTGACGAGGTATTGATCCTCGATGATCTTTCGACAGGGTCCAGCGAGAACCTCGAACGTCTTAAGGGCAAGCCTGGCTTTCGATACGTGATCGACAGCGTCATGAACCGTCCGGTTTTGGCCGAACTGGTGGATCAGTGCGGAATGGTTTTCCATCTCGCCGCTGCGGTTGGTGTTCGGCTGATCGTCGAATCTCCGGTTCGGACGATTGAGACGAATCTGCGGGCTACGGAGCTTGTGCTTGAACTGGCCGCTAAGAAGGGCAAGAAAGTCCTGATCACTTCCACCTCCGAAGTCTATGGTAAGAGTGAGAAACTGCCGTTCAGCGAGGGAGACGACTTGCTCATCGGTCCACCGGATAAAGGCCGCTGGAGTTACGCATGCTCCAAGGCGGTCGGTGAATTACTGGCTCTCGCGTACTGGCGTGAGAAGAAGCTGCCAACCATCGTTGTTCGGCTCTTTAACACGATTGGTCCAGGGCAGACCGGACACTATGGCATGGTGGTGCCGACTTTCGTGCGCCAAGCTTTAGCGGGCGAACCGATCACCGTTTTTGGAGACGGCACACAGAGCAGATGCTTCGGTTGGGTGGGCGATGTGGTCAATGCGATGGTTGCCCTGAGCGACCATCCGGATGCAGTGGGCAAGGTCTTCAATATTGGCGGCAACGAAGAGATCACGATCCTGGAGCTAGCACATCGAGTCATCAAGCTAACAGGCTCCCGCTCAACGATTCGGATGATCTCCTACGATCAGGCCTATGAATCTGGTTTCGAGGATATGCACCGGCGTATCCCGAGCCTCGAACGCGTCCGAGGGCTCATCGGGTACAAGTCGACAAAAACGCTGGATCAGATACTGGAAGCCATTATCCGCAGCCATCCGGACAGTCAGGCGAAGCCGTCGCATCTGATGGATAGCCGCGCCTCGGAGCTCGGGGATTGAGCAGTTTCGGGCCTGCTGGAGCCAGGAGGAGCATACGCAGATGACTTGTTCCATCATTGTCGCGACAAAGAATCGCCCGAAGGAGCTCAGCACGTTGCTGATGCCAACCCTGCTGGCACAGACGCGCGCTCCGGAGCAAATCATCATCGTCGATCAAAGCTCCGACGATAGTACGAAAAAGGTGATCGAATCCTTTGAAGCGAGTATTGGCAACGGGAGGAGCTCGACTCCTCAGATTCTCTACCTCTATGAGACGCACCATCGGGGCGCGGCATCAGCACGTAACTCCGCCATTGAACGAGCCGAAACCGATATTTTGGTGTTCCTCGACGATGATGTTCTGCTCGATCCGGATTTTCTGCAAGAGCTACTCGCCGTCTATCAGCAGTATCCTAACGCGGGGGGAGTCTCCGGAGTCGTTACAAACTATTCTCGTCCTTCTCTCCCTTTGAGGACCATGCGCAGGCTGTTCTGGATTGGCCGCTTCCATGACGAACGCCAGCCGATTTATTGGAATGCAGAAAGTTTGCGAGAGCATAAGCCCTTCCGCGTGCGAAAATTTGGCGGGGGAGTCATGAGTGTTAAGCGCACAGCTCTGAACGGAGACCGGTTTGACGACTGCTACAGGGGTGCAGGCGCCGAGGACATAGATCTGAGCTGGCGCCTCTCCGAACGTCACCTCCTGCTGATCACGCCGCGAGCCCGTCTCGTTCATGTCCGGACTGACACAGGGCGTGCCCAGGACCATTGGCTGCGCTATGACGCGCTATCGAACTACTATCTCTACCGGCGTCTCTGGAGCGCTACCGTCTGGAATGGGGCTTGTTTTGCCTGGTTGAACTTGGGCTATGCCGTGCTGGCCACCGTGGCCAGCTTGCGACGATTCTCCCTTGACCCGTGGCGTGCGTTGCACGCCGGCGTCGGGGATGCAAGAGCGATATTGCATCCGGCTCGGAGCCAACAGAATCAAGGAACGCCAAAAACGCAGATTGAGCCCGGGACGCGCTGAGCAAGCGGATCAGAAAAATGAAGTCGGGTCCCTAGTCTTTTGGCTTTGCGGGGTGGGCGAGGACAGCCCGATCGCTCGGTTTCGGTTGCAGTTTGAGCCACTGCAGGTTAGCGGTGCGGACGTCATCGAGGAAGTTTCCATAGTTTTTTTCCTCACCGCCCGTAGGATAACCCCAGGGATCAGTGCCAGGAGCAACAACTGCGCT
>Ga0070761_10001247_pt1 | contig 16017 bp, 8 predicted proteins | sample HubBroMetageREF1_FD_66724 | JGI IMG/M metagenome (GOLD analysis project Ga0070761, IMG submission 66724) | Reference soil microbial communities from the Hubbard Brook experimental Forest, New Hampshire, USA - Hubbard Brook CCASE Soil... | ecosystem: Environmental > Terrestrial > Soil > Temperate... | reverse complement strand
GCGCGAGCGCCTCGGCTTTGTCGAACGACTCGTGGTCGGCCTCATCGGCGTGAGTTGGACACTGGCAACCTACCTCGTCGTGCCGGTGCTGGTGTTCCGACAACGGTGTGGGCCGATCGAAGCCATACTGGAGAGCGCCGAGCTTTTCAAGAAAACCTGGGGCGAAGGCCTCATGGGCGCGACGGGCCTCGGGGTGGTCTTCGCGATTATCTTTCTCGTGGAGGCGCTTTGTGGCATCGCGCTGATCAGCTTTGCCAGATCCGTCACGGACGGTGCGTTCCTGGTAGTGCTGTTGGAGATCATCCTTGTCGGCGTCGTGGCGTTGACGGTGCTGGTACAGGTGACGCTCTCCGGCATCTACCACGTGGCGCTGTTTCGCTATGCCAACGGCTTCAGCGCCGTTTCGGGGTTCGATCCGGATGTGCTGGGACAGGCTTTCGAGGCGCGCTGACGCCACTCAAGATCGTCTCGCCGATGCTCATCGGCCGCTCTGATCGGCTTAAGGCGCGAAGCGCTTTCCTCCGATATTTCATGGTGTTGCGAGGCCGCGGACTGCGCGCCGGGTTTGTTTACATAACAAGCTTGCTGCCGTGTGGCTAACAGCCTGCGCACAGCCAGCGGAAGTCACTGACAGGACCCGGTCAATCCCTTTGCGAAATTCGCACCGGGCGCGATGCGCTCGTGATCGGTGGGGAAGGTTTAGGATACTCACAACCAGACTAAGGGACCGCCAATGACCAACCCGATGCGTACGTCCAAGCTCGCCGCAGCGCTGACCATGCTGCTCGGCGCCGCTGTTTGCGGCGCCGCTGATATCACTTACACGGTCGACGACACAATTGGCGCAGGATCGGTCACCGGAACCATCGAGACCAACGGCGCAATCGGCGTACTGAGCGGCGCCGACATCCTCTCTTTCAACCTCACATTGAACGGGGTCGGCGCGTCCGCCGCGGTAATGACGCCCACTGACGGCGTGATCATCATTGGCGCCAACGCAACCGCCAGCAGCTCGGATATCTTTTTCAACTTCACTGGCACCCCGGGCAGCCTGCTGCTGTTTGGCGGAGGCGTTGGCTCCACCTACTTCTGCAGTGCCGTCTCGTTCGGATCCTGCCTGGCAGGCGAAAGTGTCGTTCCACAATTCTTCGCTGACCCGTCCACTCAGGACGTGACTCCGTCGGGCAACCAAGTCATCGCATCGGTTTCGGGATCTACGGGACCCGGCGGCTCGACGGCAGTTGCAGAGCCCGCCACGCTCTGGCTGCTCGCCCTCGGCTTTGCCGGTGTTGGGTTTGCACGGCGCCGCAAGGCGCGCTGAGCACTCCCGATCCGCGCGCAGTCCTGGGCCTCGCTCACGGGGCTTGCCCGGGCCGCCGGGCGCTAAGTACGGCTCGCCAGGAAAATCGAGCCAACCGGACAGCGCACTTCGATATCATGCGCGCGGATAGGCGGCGCTGCTTTCGGTCGCATGAGGCGGCGCGGCGAGTCTGTCAGAGCTCGTGTTCTTGAGGCCGCGGACAGTCGGCCCGGAATCGTTAAGATATGCCGTGTGAGGAGCGCGTCACGCCGAGCGCCGAATATCCTCGATTATTGATGTCCGCCTTCCTACACTCGCGCGCTTGAGCCTCCATCTCGCCATCGCGAAAATTCTCACGCCAGCAGACGATTACGCTGCGCAGGCAGCCTCTGCGCGCAAGTCGCGAATGGCGCAGGTCAGCTGCGGCACGCTCGCCGTGCTGTACGCATCGCCTTTTCTCGCCATCCTGATCTGGTCGTGCAGCACTCAGACTTGGGGCCGCATTCTGATGCTCGGGTTCACGGCAATCGTCGTTACCACGCTGCTGGCGGCGTGCGCGCGCACCTGGCGGCGGTTCTTCCTGTTGAGCTTCCCCTTCTGGCTCCTCGCGACAGCTTACGCAAGCTACGCGATCCTGTCTGGCAAGGTCCCCGGGCGTGAGGTGGCACTGCTGCTGTCGGGTGCCTCGTGGGAGGAGATCGCGGGACTCTTCGGCCTGTGGCAGCAGAAATGGATGACAGTGCCGATCGTGGCAGTTTTGGCGCTTTATGTGATTCTCTCTGCGAGCTCGCCGGTTTGGCCGATTTTTTCACGCAAGGTCACGGCCGCCATCCGTTTAGCTCTGGTGCTGACCGTGCCGATGGTCGTGTACGCCGCGCAGAATCCCGCGCTTACTGCGGGTGTTGCGCTCAATCCCGTCATCGGCAGCCTGATGTTCTTTGGCATGAAGGTGCCGCGCGCGCACGAGGAGCTGAATGGGTCGCTGGTCACCAAGACACCCTTCCACGCTCACCGAACCGGCACTGGCGAAGAAGTTCACGTACTGATTGTGGGTGAATCTGCGCGCCGCGCTTCCTGGTCGGCCTACGGATACGCCCGTGCCACGACGCCTTACCTGGACCAGCTCAAGAAGGATGGCGAAGCCATCTTTCTGCGCGACGCAATGAGCGATGCGAATCTGACGTTCTTGGCCGTTCCGATGATCCTTACCGGGATTCGACCGCAAGAGCTGGCTGTGCAGCAGCGCTTCGGCTCAACTCTCCTCGACCTGGCCAAGGAAGCCGGCTACACCACATCGTGGCTGGTCAACCAGGATGTGGGCGTCTCAACGCTGTTGGGGATCTCCGCCGATCACCTGGAATACCCGCCCGACCTGCACGAGGGGCCGTTCGGCCGAGGGGCTCTGGACGAGACTCTGCTGCCAGCCTACCGGCGCGAGATCGCCCGCACGGGGCAGGCGCGCTTGATCGGCATGCACGTCATGGGTTCGCACTGGGAGTACTACCTGCGTTACCCCAAGAGCCTGCAGCGATTCGGCTCTCCGCAAAGACTCTCCATGCTGACGTCGGCCACGACCAGTCGGTCGATGGTGGGCGATCTGATGGACGCCTACGATAATTCTGTGCTCTACACGGATTGGTTCCTGCAGCAGGTAATCGAGCAGGTGCGCACGCTGCAGGTCCCCGCGACCGTCACGTTCATCCCAGACCACGGTGAGGCGTCCCCGAGCCTCGACGGGGGAGCGGTCGGACACGGTTCGGCCCATTACGTCCCGGCCGAATTCGAGATCCCCGCTCTCATCTGGGTAAACGCGGCCTACCGCAAGGCCCATCCTGAGAAGGTGGCGGCGCTTGAAGCCAACGCGTCCAAGGAGATCCGCAGCCACGACGTGTTCTACACGGTGGCCGACCTCATGGGTATCACATGGCCCGATGCGGTCCCCGAGAAGTCCTTCGCGTCGGAACGCTTCGTTTCGGACGCCACGAAGCAGCACCTCGTGCGTGGTGTGCTCACCACGCGCCCCTGACTTTTCTTCGAAGACCTCTGGCTGCGCATGTCCTCTGTGTTAGAGGATCTGGCAGCGCGCCTTCAGGCCACGCTCGCCGCGACCCAACACAATCGGTTACAGCAGCTCGGATAACAGGTAGTCAATTCGATTGCCACGGCGATGAGATTGGCGTGCGAAGAATGCGCTAAAGTAGTGCTCACCGAAGCAGAGGGCTCACGAACGCCTCCAGGTCAAACTGGGACGCAGCATTGAGTCTGCGTTGTCCTGAGGCGGAATCACAGGCGTTAGGTGCGCGAACCGCGCGACGCGAACTGGGCGCTGCAACCATCTGCCAGGAGCAGAATTGAGCGATGGAAACCCGGACCAAGCGAGCGGCACAGCGCGGATCCGCTGTGACTGTTACCCGGTACCACGGTGCTTCGATGGCGTTTCACTGGACCATGGTGGTCCTCATCGTCGTAGTTGGTGTGCTGGGTCTGCTCCACGATTCCTGGCCTAAGCAAACCCAATCCTCCTGGATCAACCTGCACGCCATCCTCGGCTTGTCGGTATGGGTTTTGATCGTTGCGCGGTTCTGGTGGCGCAGCAGGCATCGTCCCCCGGAGCTGCCATCCGAAGCCGGCGAACTTTCTCGCCGATTGTCTTACCCCGTTCACTTGCTCCTTTACGCTCTCATTTTCGTCATCCCGTTGGTGGGCATCGTGACTTTCATCTGGCATGGCCGCGTGTTTGACTTTGGATTGTTCAGGGTCGATTTCGGAGTGCGGCGGAACCGCGCAATTTTTCATCCCACCGAAGATATCCACGGCTACTTGGCCTACGTGCTGTTCGCGCTCGTCGGCATTCATGCCCTGGCCGCGCTCTGGCACCATTTCGTTCGACGCGACGGTGTGCTGCTGCGGATGTGGCCGGCTCGTCGCGGTGGCAATCAGTGAGGACCTTCCGGGAGGCGAATTGAGGATGCGCTCGTATAGGGACTGGGCTTGTCCCAGGTGTCCCAGTTGATGAAGCGAGACGGCCTGCTGCAATATTGCCGCAGTGTCGCCGAACCGCACTACGCCCGCATCCGTCGGCGTTCTCTCGAGCCTCTCACGGACAGACAGCGCCGTCTTGACTATACTGAGCGTCCGTTATGCGGGTGTTACCACCCGCGGCGCTCCTCGCGTGCGCCGGCGCGAGGAAACGTTCGTGACCACCGGGGCGACCAAGCCCTCCAGGGAAGCGCAGGGGTCTCCTCGATGACTGCGAACGCCATCTACGAGCCGCGCAACGTGCGCGCCGCCAAGGCCATCGGGCACTCGCGCGCCCGGGTGACCAAGCTGCTGCGCGTCCTCGGGAAGGGCGCCCTCGTCGGCCACCCGTGCGCATCAATTTCCTTGAGCTGCCGACGGCAGCAGACCGAAGTGGCGCTGCGGTAGCGACAAAGGCCTGCGAATGCTGCGTCTGCCCAACGTCACGCTTCTGACCGCAACTGCCGTGTCGGTAGAAGACACGGTGCAGGCGCTCAGCGTCTGCATGCGACAGATTGACTTTGCCGCGGTGCGGCTGCTGACGCCCGAGCGACCGGCAGTATTACCGCGCGGCATCGAGCACGTGGCGATCGCACCGATGGATTTCAACGGCTACAGCCGCTTCATCCTGAACGAACTTCACAAGCACTTTGAGACCGCCCACTGTCTGGTGATCCAGGCGGACGGCTTCGTGGTGAACCCGGAACAGTGGCGCGAGGAGTTTCTGTCCTACGATTACATCGGCGCCCCCTGGCCCGAACAGGTGCAGGTGAACCCGGGTGCTTGGTGGCTGCCGCTGGACCGCAACCGCGTCGGCAATGGCGGATTCTCCGTGCGCAGCCACCGGCTCATGCGGCTTGCCGGGCAGATCGATTTCGAGCGCCTCGACTACCCGCTGCGCTCGGAGGATCTCGTGCTCTGCCACTATCTCTATGAGCACATGCGCGCCCAGGGAGTGAACTATGCGCCCGCAGAGCTCGCGGCGCGCTTCTCAATGGAAACACGCCTGGATCAGTACCCACACAGTCTCGATACCGTGTTCGGTTTTCATGGCAAGCACCTGCTGCGCGAGGTGCTACGGCGCCTGCCGGACAGTGACTTCGCCGCGCTGCGGGCGCGGATTTCGAACGGCTCCGTGGGCCAGACACTCCCGCAAAGACAACAGTTGAGCGATCTCGAAGGCACTCGCGTGAAGGTGCGGGGTGCAGCGGTTGACAGCGGTCCCTCAGTCCCCTCGAGAGACTCCGCAGTCGCACTGATCGATGAAGGAAACGCACTGGAGGAACAGGGACGGATCGCTGAGGCAATGGCGCGTTACGATGCTGCCATCCGGGCGGACCCGCGATGCGCGAGAGCACACCTAAACCGGGGCAACGCTCAGCTTGCGGGTGCCCAGATCGATGAGGCTCGCAGTGCGTACCAACTGGCCATAGCCTGCGATCCGCACTATGCGGCAGCCCACTTCAACCTGGGAAACCTCAACTGTCGCGTCGGCGAGTACGAGCGTGCTTTGCAAGACTACCAAGCTGCCATCGCCATCAAGCCTGACTTTGCAGATGCGTTCGTGGCGATGGCAAATGCGCTTGACACCCTGGGACGCACCTCCGAAGCGATACGGAGCTACGAGCGCGCGCTAGCCATCAATCCAGGCTACGCCGAGGTCCATCTCAATCTGGGTGTACTTGCAATGACTGCGGGGCGGCATGAACAGGCCGTCGACAGCCTGCGCAGGGCAATCGGCATACGGCCTGACTATACTGGGGCGCACGCCGCCCTCGGCAAGGTGTTAAGCAACCTCGGGCACCTCGATGCGGCTGAGGCAAGCCTTCGCCACGCGTTGTCTACCGCGCCCGATTCCGGGGAAATTCTGTACGAGTTGGCGATGGTTCTTCGGGCACGCCACAAGTCTCCGGAGGCAGTGCAGCTGACACTGTCCAGCCTCGAGCGCGCGCCGACGTGGACGATCAAAACAGCCTTCGCCAATTGCGTGGCGCGCACAAGGTTTATGACCGACGAGCCACGGATCCGCGCGGCACTCACAACCGCCATCACCGAACCTTGGACTATTCCGTACCAGCTTTGCTGGCCCGCACTCAGTCTAATCATGCTTGACCCAAGGATTGCGAGTTGCGTCCGCCTCGCCAATGAAAGGTGGCCCGCACGTGTGCCGAGAGCGGCGCTCTTCGGCGCGGACGGTCTTACCGCGCTTGCAGCCGACCCCTTGCTGCATGCACTGCTGGAAGCAGCGCCGGTGAGCACGATTGAATTCGAGCGTTTCCTAACTGGCGCGCGCCACGCCCTGCTCGAAACCGCAACCAGCGAGCAAGCGCCCGACCCGGCGGACATCGCGGCGCTGCCGTTCTATGCGGCACTCGCCCGGCAATGCTTCATCAACGAGTACATCTTTGATTGTAATGACAGCGAACGGAAGGCAGCAGCCGCTTGCCGCACGAAGTTACTAGCCCTAGTGGATGCTAACGCGATGGTTGCGCCATTGCTCTTGCTCGCGGTGGCCGCGTATTTCCCGCTGTACACCCTGCCGGAACCAAGTCGGCTTCTTGCTACAAATCAGCATAGCCCGGTTGACGAGGTGCTGCGCCAGCAGGTTCGCGAACCGCTCAACGAGCAGGCGCTGCGCGCTGGCATAGAATGCTTAACCTCGATCACCCACGGTGTCTCAGAAAAAGTGCGCGAGCAGTATGAACAGAATCCTTACCCGCGCTGGGTGAAACTGCCGGTGCAAGACCCCGAGCTGCGCTTCAATGACGAGCTGCGGCGAACGTTACCGCTCGCGCGGTTTACGCCAATGCACGATGACAGCCAGCCGGAGGTGCTTATCGCCGGGTGTGGCACCGGAAGTCAGCCGATTCTTGCCACCCAAAGATTCCGCGGTATTCGTGTGCTGGCGGTAGACCTTAGCTTGAACAGCATCAGCTACGCTAAGCGAAAGACGCAGGAGTTGGGCATTGGGAACATTGAGTATGCGCAGGCCGACATTCTGCAGCTCGGCCATATCACGCGTACGTTTGACATCATCGCAGTAGTTGGAGTGCTGCATCATCTGGCTGACCCCTTCATGGGATGGCGAACCTTGCTATCTCGATTGCGGCCCGGGGGGTTTATGAGGTTGGGCCTTTACAGCCAACTTGCGCGCAGGGACGTGGTCAAAGCACGTGAATTCATTGCGGCTCGCGGTTATGCAAGCACGCCCGATGACATTCGTCGCTTCCGCCGGGATCTGGCCGGGCAGGACGAGAGCGCTGAGCTGCAATGGCTGAGCAAGATTTCGGACTTTTATTCGACCAGTGAATGTCGCGACCTGCTCTTTCACGTACAGGAGCATCGCCTCACATTAGATCAGATCAAGTCATTTCTTTCCGAATCCGGGCTCCACTTCGTCGGTTTCGAGCTCGATCCCGGTGTGCTGCATCAGTACCGAACGCGCTTTACCGGCGACCCAGCCGGGGTCAATTTGAGCAACTGGGCGCGCTTCGAGGCCGACAATCCCGATACGTTCGTCGCGATGTACCAATTTTGGATTCAAAAGCCGATCAGCCATTGAAGACCCGAATGGTCAGCCGGAACTACGAACCGGCAGCCGTGTCCGGAATTGACATGTCGTAATTGGCGCGCCAAGTGATGAATCTGGGCACTGGACGGTCAGAATAGTTGTGAACTATGTGGCCAGATCGCGGGCCGCTGAAGCGGGGCACGTCCGTCAAGAGACCTTGCAGATCGACTCAATGAGGTCGGCTACTGGTGGAAGTTCCGAAGTCTGACCACGATAGGCGAGGAATCGTGATCAAACTCACGCCCAATCTCCAGCCAGATTACATAAGCTGCGCGCTACGGTTTTGTCTAACCCTGGCGGGGGTACCACGATGCAGAGTCTCGATTCTGCCCGGCGACGTTTTCTACTTGCCATATTCGTAGTCTCCGGGTTCACCGGTCTCATCTACGAGTCCGTCTGGTCGCAGTACCTGAAGCTGTTCCTTGGGCACGCCGCTTATGCACAAACCGCTGTGCTGGCGATCTTCATGGGCGGAATGGCGCTCGGGTCCTGGTTGGTGTCGCGCTACAGTGCTCGGCTACGACGGCTGCTGTGGGGCTACCTGCTGGTCGAGGCGGTGATCGGCATCCTCGGCATTTTCTTTCATCGGGCATTCGTTACAGTGACCGACCTATCGTTCGCTAGGGTCATACCCGCGCTTCCCGCGGGCTGGTTGATTAATGGCTACAAATGGTCGCTGGCCGCGCTCCTCGTGCTGCCACAATCAGTGCTACTGGGCATGACCTTCCCGTTGATCAGCGGCGGCATCATCCGCCGCTGGCCCGGCCGGGCCGGCGAGACACTGTCCACCCTCTATTTCACCAACAGTCTCGGCGGCGCCCTTGGGGTTCTAGTCAGCGGGTTCGTGCTGATCGGCATGGTAGGCCTACCTGGCACGACCCTGACGGCGGGACTGCTCAACGTGGCGCTTGCCCTCGCAGTTTGGCTGGTCATTCGCCGTCAGACGGAACCGCCGCCACTCGCCTCGCCGGCGTCGTCTTCCCTGTCTGGCACCACGGACGCGCTGGCAAGGTGGTTCGTAATCGCGGCCTTCCTGACTGGCGCGGCCTCATTCATGTACGAGTTGGGCTGGATCCGCATGCTGAGCCTGGTGCTGGGTAGCTCGACCCACTCGTTCGAACTGATGTTGAGCGCGTTCATTTTCGGTCTGGCGTTCGGCGGACTGTACGTGCGAAAGCGCATAGAGCGGATCGCCGACCCGGAGAGGTATCTGGGCGGAATAATGCTCGCGATGGGGTTGCTTGCCGCACTGACGCTTCCTGTGTGCAACCTGATGTACGACTTCATGGCGTGGTCGCTGGGCACCTTTACACATACTCCCGGGGGCTATGTCGCATTCAATGTCGTCAGCCAGTCCATCGCCATGCTGATCATGTTCCCGGCGACCTTTTGCGCCGGCATGACTCTGCCCGTGCTCACTCACGCACTCATGCGCCGCGGGGCAGGCGAAAAAGCGATCGGCACGATCTATTCGGTCAACACCTTGGGCGCGATTGCCGGTGTGCTACTCGCAGTCCACGTACTGATGCCATTGATCGGTGTCAAAGGTGTCATTCTGACGGGCGCGGGCGTGCACATCGCGCTGGGCCTGTCGCGCCTTGCTCCGCGCGGTTGGCGGCAACCCGCGTCCGCCCTCCTAATGGCGGCAAGCCTCACCCTATTTGGACTTATCGCCGTCCTCGGCAACATAGATCCGAGGCGGGTCGCTTCCGGTGTTTATCGATTTGGCTTCGCGAGATTGCCGGCCGACGCCACGGTCGCCTATCTGCGCGATGGCAAGACCGCGACAATCACTTTGGTGAAGCACCGTGGGTTCGTTTCTATCGCGACAAATGGCAAGACTGATGCTGCGATCCAGATGGGAGCGGGAGGCCCTAGCCCCGACGAGTTAACGATGGTGCAGCTTGCAGCCATTCCGCTGAGCCTCAAGCCGGATGCGGCGCGCGTGGCTAATATTGGCTTTGGATCAGGCCTTACGTCCCACGTCCTTCTCACGAGCGGCCAGCTCCAGCGGCTAGATACAATCGAGATCGAGCCGCTGATCGTCGAGGCGGCGCGCCAAGGCTTTGGTCCGCGCATCCACGACGTGTTCGAGGACCCGCGCAACCATATCGTCTACGAGGATGCGAAGACATTCTTCGCAGCTTCGCGCGAGCCTTACGATCTAATCGTGTCCGAGCCGTCGAACCCGTGGGTGAGCGGGGTCGCCTCTCTGTTTTCCGACGAGTTCTACGCTCGCATCGTACAGCACCTGCGACCTGACGGCCTCTTTGTGCAGTGGATTCAGGTCTACGAGACCGATATCAGCATCGTCGCCTCGGTCATCAAGGCGCTGTCGCGTAACTTTGGCGCGTACGCAATCTACAATCTAAACGATTTGGACATTTTGATCGTCGCGACGCGCGCCGTGGCACTTCCGGCTGCCACCGAGCAGGTCTTCCAATGGCCGCGGATGCGCGCCGAACTCGACCGGATCGGAGTGCAGTCGCTCAGTGATCTGAAAACGCGACTCATCGGAGACGATCGGACCATCGGCCCACTGTTCAACTCTCTGCCTGCCCCGGTGAATTCGGACTTCTTCCCCTTCGTCGATCTCAACGCACCACGCCTGCGATTCATGGCAAATAACGCGCTTGAGCTGCCGCGACTTACCTCATTATCAGTCCCTATTCTGGATCTGCTGCGTCCGGATTCGCCGGCCAGCGTGACCTTGGAGCCGTCGCATCACAGCTCCCTCGATCGCGACGACCAGGTTCGGCGCGCTCTCGCGATTCATCGTGCCCTCTCTAACGGTCGATTGGCCGACCTCGACGCATTGGGCGCAACGACCTTGTTATTGATCCGTACCAGCGCGGATCAGTGCGCGGACCAACGGGCGCAAAATACCTGGACAATGGCAGCTCGAAACATCAGCGCGATGACTGCAACGTACCTGAATCCCTCCGAGCTCGCCGACGTCTGGAGCAGCGTCAAGTCCACGCCCTGTTATCGCGACGCCAACGGCCAGCACAGAGCGTGGGCCGACCTGTTTGCGGCCATCTCCGCTCGGAACGCTGCCGGTATCGTGACACTCGGCGCGCGGTTACTGGAACCGCATGTCTCGCTATCGCAGAGTGATCGCACGTATCTGACAACCGTCATGGCCGCGGCGTACATACGCCTGGGCCAGATGCCGCAGGCACGGAGCCTGCTCGGGGCACAATGGAGTCGGCTGGATCATGCAGGAGAGTTCGCTCTCTCACTTCGCGAGCTCGGGGCGTTGGCGCGAACGGGTGACACCAAAGCATTCGTAGACGTGAGGGCTGGCAGCCGCAGTGACGAAACAAGTGTGGACGCGCCCTAGTCAAATACCGTTCACGGACGCCGAGTGTGCCGAGCTTTGGGCATGTACACGGCCGGAGAGTCCGTTCTCGGAATTGGACTTGCTTTGGGACGCGGAGATGCGGCAGTACACCGAGTGCTGCAACCCACCGGAGGCATCGCACTTGCGACCAGGTGCCGTTCGTCGAGAGTTCTGAGCCTTGTTGAGCGGGAAGAGTTCTCCCGTGGCATTGGCCCTTCCGTCCGCCGTGGCGACAGTCCCCCTGACTTACGGTGGAAGGAGCCCGGTTCAGTGCTGTGGCGATGGACGCAAAACCACGGCTTTGCGGCGCCTCGCGAGCGCGGGCGCCCGAGATTCGGGTGTAACCGTGATCGAGTTCATGCGTAATCGCGAGTAGATTACATAAGCTGTGAGCCGCTGACTGCCAGCCCGAGGATTACCAATGATGGGTCTCTGCGTCGCACGCCGCCGCTTTCTCCTTGGCGTCTTCGTAGTCTCCGGCTTCACCGGGCTAATCTACGAGTCGATCTGGTCACAGTACCTCAAGCTCTTCCTTGGCCATGCCGCTTACGCACAGACAGTGGTGCTGGCGATCTTCATGGGGGGAATGGCGCTCGGCTCCTGGCTGGTGGCGCGATACAGCGCGCGGGTGCGACAGCTGCTGTGGGGCTACCTGTTAGTTGAGGCACTGATCGGGATCCTGGGCATTCTTTTTCATCGGGTATTCATCGCGAGCACCGATTTCTCGTTCGCAACGGTCATACCGGCGCTTCCCACGGGCTGGTCGATTTACGCGTACAAGTGGTCGCTGGCCGCGCTGCTCGTGCTGCCGCAATCGGTGCTGCTGGGGATGACCTTTCCCCTAATAAGCGGCGGTATCATCCGAAGCTGGCCCGACCGGGCGGGCGAGACCGTAGCCACCCTTTACTTCACCAACAGCCTGGGTGGTGCCCTTGGGGTTCTGGCCAGCGGGTTCGTGCTGATCGGCATGGTCGGGCTACCAGGCACGACCCTGACCGCCGGACTGCTCAATATGGTGATCGCCATGGCAGTCTGGTTGACCATTCGTGGTCAGACCGAGCCGGCGCCCTCGCCCGCCACGCGCACACCGTCTGAGTCTTCTGAAGTTAGGGACCCGGTGGCGAGGTGGTTTGCGATCGCGGCATTCCTCACCGGCGCGGCCTCGTTCATGTACGAGCTGGGCTGGATCCGCATGCTGAGCCTGGTGCTGAGTAGCTCGACGCATTCCTTCGAGCTGATGCTAAGCGCGTTCATCTTCGGTTTGGCGTTCGGCGGTCTAAACGTGCGCAAGCGAATCGAGCGGATCGCAGACCCGGAAAGATACCTGGGCGGGATCATGCTCGCGATGGGGTCTCTCGCCGCGCTGACCGTGCCTGCGAGCAATCTGATGTACGACTTCATGGCGTGGTCGCTGGGTACCTTCTCGCATACCCCTGGGGGCTATGTCGCCTTCAATGTGGTCAGCCAGTCCATCGCCATGCTGATCATGTTCCCGGCGACGTTCTGCGCCGGCATGACGCTGCCCGTGCTCACCCACGCCCTGATGCGCCGAGGAATAGGCGAGAGGGCGATCGGCACGATCTATTCGCTCAACACCTTAGGCGCGATTGCCGGCGTACTGATCGCGGTCCACGTATTGATGCCACTGATCGGAATCAAAGGTGTTATCCTCACGGGCGCCGGCATTCACATCGCGTTGGGGCTGTCGCGTCTCACTCTGCGCGGCTGGCTGCAACCCGTCTCCGCCCTGGCAATGGCAGTCAGCCTCGCAGTATTCGGCGTTACCGCCGTGCTCGGGAAGCTTGATCCAATGCGGGTCGCCTCGGGCGTTTACCGCGGCGGCAACTCGACCTTGCCGCCCGACGCCAGGGTCACTTATCTGCGCGACGGTAAAACGGCGACCATCACTCTGGTCAAGCACCACGGCGTAGTCACCATCGCGACAAATGGCAAGGCTGATGCTGCGATCCAGATGGACGCGGGAGAGGCTACCCCCGACGAGGCGACGCTGGTGCTGGCCGCAGCGATTCCGCTGAGCCTAAACCCGAATACGGCGCGTGCAGCTAACATCGGCTTCGGATCGGGCCTGACGGCACACACCCTGCTCGCGAGCAGGAAGCTTGAGCGGCTGGATTCGATCGAGATCGAGCCACTGATGGTTGAGGCGGCGCACCAGGGCTTTGGCCCGCGCATCCACGATGTGTTCGAGGACCCGCGCAGCCATATCATCGACGAGGACGCGAAGACGTTCTTCGCGGCTTCACGCGAGCCGTACGACCTGATCGTGTCCGAGCCGTCGGACCCGTGGGTGAGCGGGGTGGCCACTCTGTTCTCCGACGAGTTCTACGGTCGCATCGTGCAATACTTGCGACCTGACGGCTACTTCGTGCAATGGGTCCAAATCTATGAGACCGATATCAGCGTCGTCTCCTCGGTCATCAAGGCGCTGTCGCGTCACTTCAACAAGTACGCGATCTACAATCTGGACGATTCAGACATTCTGATCGTGGCAACGCGCGCGGCCGCACTTCCGGCTCCGACCGATCGCATCTTTCAGTGGCCGCAAATGCGCGCTGAGCTCGATCGGATCGGAGTGCAGTCGCTCGGCGATCTGAAATCGCGACTGATCGGAGACGACCGGACCCTCGGCCCGCTGTTCGAAACACTGCCAGTCCCAGTGAATTCCGACTTCTTCCCTTTCGTCGATCTCAACGCGCCGCGCCAGCGCTTCATGATGAATAATGCGCTCGAGCTGCCGAGACTCACCTCATTGTCCGTCCCTGTTCTGGGACTGCTGCGACCGGATTCGCCGGCCAGCGCAACGCTCGAGCCGTCGCATCGCAGCCAGCTCGCCCGCGACATCCAAGTGCGGAACGCTCTGGCCATTCGCCGTGCCCTATCCAGTGGTCGACTGGAGAACCTCGACGCATTGGCCGCGATGACCGTGCTGCTCATCCGCACGAACACGCAGAAGTGTACCGACCCCCAAGTGCAAAACACCTGGAAGACGGCAGCTCGAAACATTAGTACGATGACTGCGACATATCTGAATCCATCCGAACTCGCCGACGTTTGGAGCAGCATCAGGTCGACAGCCTGTTATCGAGACGCCGTCGGCGACCATAGGGTGTGGGTCGATCTGCTCGCGGCGGTCGCTGCTCGGGACGAAACGGAGATCGTGGCCCAGGGCGCATTGCTGCTGGAGCGGCGTTCCTCGCTGTCGACGGAAGAGCTCACCTACCTCACGACCGTGATGGCCTCCGCGTACCTTGGTGTTGGCCAGACGGCACAGGCGCGCAGCCTGCTCGCCGCACAATGGAATCGGCTCGATCATGCGGGAGAGTTGTCGCTCTCACTCCGCCAACTGCGGGCACTAGTCTTAGCGGGTGACAAAGTGCCTCATGCGCAGTCGCTGGCTGGCAGCCCCAGCGACGAAACAAGCGTGAACGGACTTTAGACCTTGTGTGAATCTTGGCACTGGTCGGTTCGCGCCGGCCTCACCCAGGGCATCGATCTGCGTCTGAACCGGAGCGAGCTCCTTCGACACCGCGATGAGCTGGTAGACTTTGAGCTCTTTACGCTTCATGACAACCGCGATCGATTTCGCGAAGCAGTCAGGTTCCAGCGCGCTACTCGAAGCCCTCGGGCAAAAAGCGTCGGCCCTGCAGTAGCCCGGCTGGCGGACTCGCCGGGTCGTTGAACTCCCGGCCGGCGTTACCCGCGTGTCCGGAATGGGCCGGTGTTTGGCGCGCGCCCGGAGAGATTCGAACTCCCGACCTCCTGGTTCGTAGATGGAGCGTTAGTATTAGGGTCTTTGATTTCATTAACCAAGTTAGCGTGGCGCCCGTTGCATTTGGCACCACCGAGCACCATCGAGCACGACCAAACACGTAAAACTCACGCAACCACCTGGCGCTCCCTGCCCTTTGGAGCTGACGGGTTCAGCGACGACGCGCCATCAGGCGGGTGTCAGATTCGGCCTACGCCGACATCCGCGCCCGACGGATGCGGAAACGCACGAGGCCGGCGTAACCTTGTACGGGGGCCGCGGTGCCGGAATTGACCCTGCTGTACCAAGGGGTCGACACCTCAGCAACCAAGAACACGCTCGCCGACAGCAGCGCGCAGGTTAGGGAAGCGCTGCAGGCCGGTGACCCTTACGTGCGCTAACAGCGACTGATTCGTGGAAGGTCATAGGCTTCGGCAATGCCGAAGAGGAAGCTGGCGGCTGACGACGCGGTGTCGTTCCTAGTCGAAGACAAGCAACATCAGGCTGCTCACCAAGTCGGCATGAAGGGAACAGGTATGGTCGCTGCACCTGCCGTCCAATCTTTCGCACCAAACACTCGTGCAATAAATAACCTTGGGAATGTGGCATCACATGATGGGACAGTTGTAAGAAGCCGGGACGCAAATCAAGTGGTCTGGTGCCGCCTCGTCGGCCCGGGCACTAGGTATGCGCGAGTGAAAGAAACATGAGCCTACCAGAGGTCCCCAATTTCAAGGCGAGGAAACCTGCCGCAGGCACTCGGATCATTGTCGTCTCGAACCGGCTTCCGCTGACCTTGAGGAAAACCGAGCAAGGCTGGGACACGGCGCGAAGTTCCGGAGGCTTAGCAAGCGCTATGAACCCACTGCTCGGCAAGACGGGTGGGGAATGGATCGGCTGGGCCGGAGATAGCGGAGGGGAAGACAGTCAGAAGCGTCAGGCGATTCTCTCCGAGTGGGCGAAAACGGATCACTGCTTCGCGGTCGATCTGCCGAAAGATGTGGCGGCAGGATTCT
>Ga0070761_10001246_pt1 | contig 16039 bp, 10 predicted proteins | sample HubBroMetageREF1_FD_66724 | JGI IMG/M metagenome (GOLD analysis project Ga0070761, IMG submission 66724) | Reference soil microbial communities from the Hubbard Brook experimental Forest, New Hampshire, USA - Hubbard Brook CCASE Soil... | ecosystem: Environmental > Terrestrial > Soil >... | reverse complement strand
TAGACTCTATGGCAGCACTCCGAAGGATCGGGGGCTCGATAGAGTGCCGCTGGACGTAACTACCTGAACTGTCCCGAAAATATACTCAAGGCGAGCAACGGGAACGGGCTCGGCAAAATGCAAGTAAATAGAAAAAAGGAGACGTATGACTTCAGACCAACCAGCATATACCAGCAATAAACAGTTCGATCCGTCCCATCGTCTGGACGGATTATTCTTGGTATGCAGCGACGGACGCTTTGAAGAACAGGTTAACGATTTTCGCGAACACCTACGGCGGATTTTGGGTTTGCGAAAACTGGATCGTTACTTCATACCGGGTTCGCAACTGCAGTTTGTGTCCACGGAAGCCGGTTACCCCCCCGCGGATAAAGCCACGGATTACTGGGCCAGGTTTTTTATCGACAATCACCACTTAAGCCATGTCGTGATTGTGGGACATGAACTGTGCGCCGCGTATCAATCCGCACCGGCTTATCAAGGCTTCGGACCCGATCGACTGCGTCAACAACAAGAAACGCACTTGCTGCGCCGGCGCGATCTCATCCTGCGGGACTACCCGAATATCCGGGTGCACCTTTACTACATGAAGCCTTGCGACGGCAATTCCGGAGTCGATTTTTTCACGGTTCGGTAACCTAATGCCGCGATGACTGCAAGATCCGGAAACTCTTGCGGCAATCCTGACGCAGCAATCGAGCCGGAAAGTCTGCAAGGAACGCCGAAGAACGGCAGTACGCCACGGCTGCATAATCGCCTTGACCTACAAGACTCCAGCGATTGGTTTATGCATGGCAGGGGCAGAATCCAGTTTTTGAGGCGTCCTGTAAGTACTGAAACTCCTAGAGAGGGGATTAAACTTGCTTTGAGCGGTTGCAAAAGAGGCGATCAGGTGTACACTAAGTGCAACCTGGGTTCCAAAGCGGGGAGATTCTGGTTTAGGAGAAATGATGCTGTCTTTATCGTTCTGGCGGAAGTTTTGGTCGACTCTTTCTATCGCTGTGCTGGCGGCCGTGAGCGTCCCGGCTGCCGGTGCACAGACCTTCTACAACATCCCGGCGCTCTCGTTCACCATGGTCGTCGGAGGCGCAAATCCGCTACCGCAGGTGGTCGCCGTCGCCAGCACTGGGTCCCAGTTTCTCTTCAGCGTCACTCCATCCACTTCGACCGGCGGTAGCTGGCTATCGGCCAGCCCTACGGGAGGCGGATGTTGCGCCACGCCTGAAGCAGTTACGGTCTCCGTGAACGCCACCACCCTAACCGCCGGAACTTATAACGGTCAAATCATATTCGCCGAGTACTCCGCTGGAACGCCAAGCATTACTGTCCCGGTTACTCTTACCGTAGCGTCGACGGGCACGGCGTTCTTTGGCGATGTTGCCGGACAAGCCTCCTTCTCCATGGTGTCCGGAGGAAATGCGCCAGCAGCCCAGAACGTTCAAATCCAAAACGGGGGAACCGGCTCCCTCCATTGGACCGTAACCGCGAGCACCGCCGACGGCGGCAGTTGGCTCGATGTGCCCGTGAAGTCGGGGACCGCACCCTCGGCGGTCGCAGTGGAGATTTCTCCCGCATCTTTACCCGGTGGAGGCGCAACCGCCGGAACCTTCATAGGCCAGTTACTATTCACGGCAACCGGAAGTAGCGTCACGGTCCCGGTCAGTGTAACCGTCGGAACCAGTGTCTTCACTCAGGTGAATCCCATATATGTGACCATGCCCGAGGGCGCGGGCAGCCCCCTTCCGCAAGTATTAGCGATTTCGAGCACAGGCCCGACGAACTACCTGGTTAGTTCCGCCGTGTACACTGGGACCGGCGGCAACTGGCTGAACATATCCAACAAGGGTGGTGGCTGTTGCGCAACCCCGGAAGCCGTTACAGTCGGCATCGGCGCCACTGCGGCCACCCTGACCGCGGGAACCTATATCGGCGAAGTCGTATTCACCCAGTATTCCCAAAACAACTTGTGGATAACTGTGCCCGTTGTGCTGCAAGTGGAAGCACCCGGCACGGCGTACTTCGACAGTGTCCCCGGCGCACTGAGTTTCTTCCGCACCACCACCGAAACTCCGGCCTCCCAGACCATACCCATCCGCAACGCAGGAACCGGAACGCTCAACTGGATTGCCTCCGCCACGACCGCCGATGGAGGCGCCTGGCTGGCCCTTTCTGCCACCAGTGGGACGGCGCCCGGGAGTGTGTCGGTGAGCATAGTTGCTTCGGCTCTGCCGGGTGGGGGCGCCACGGCTGGTACGTTCGATGCTCAAGTGGTCATCGAAACCACCGGCGATGTAGTCACGGTTCCCATCAGTGTCACCGTAGGACCCAATGTTTTCGTGCAGGTAAATCCCCTTTCGTTCACCATGTTCGAGGGCGGGTCAAATCCCTTGCCTCAGAGCGTGACCATGGCCAGCACCGGCACGGCCTACCTGTTTAGCTCAGCGGTCTATACCGGCCAAGGCGGCAACTGGCTGACCCTCTCCAACCTGGGTGGTGGCTGCTGCGCAACACCGGAGGGCATCACCGCCAAAGTCATTAATGCTTCCACGCTGCCCGCGGGGACTTACTCCGGTGAAATCGTCTTCACCCAATATTCCCAGCAGACCATGGGAGTGGCCGTGCCGGTCACCTTAACCGTCGCGGGAACCGGCGTTCCATTTTTCGACAGCCTGCCCGGCCAATTGACTTACTCCATGGCGACTGGCGGCAAAGCGCCGCCGGCACAACCCATCCAAATCAGAAACGCCGGATCCGGCACTTTGCATTGGACCCTTGCGACCAGTACGGCGGATGGCGGCGCCTGGCTGAGCGCATCGGCCGCCAGTGGCACGGCGCCCACGACGGTCAATATATCGGTCACCCCTAGTGCCCTGCCCAACGGCGGAGCCATAGCCGGCGCCTTCAACGGGCAAGTTGTCTTGCAGGGCTCGGGCGATGTAGTGACCATTCCTGTGAGCGTTACGGTGGGAACCAGCGTCTTCGTGCAGGTGAATCCCATCGACTTCACCATGCCGGTGGGAGGCGCAAATCCGCTACCGCAGATCCTGTCTATTGCCAGCACCGGAACGAGCTTTTTATTTAGCTCGGCGGTGTACACCTCGACCGGCGGCAATTGGCTGAGTATCTCTAATCTGGGCGGCGGATGTTGCGCCACGCCGGAGGCCTTGACAGCGAGCGTCATTAACGCCTCCACGCTGGCCGCCGGAACTTATTCAGGTGAAATCGTCCTCACCCAATACTCCCAGCAAAACCTAATCATGACGGTGCCCGTGACCTTGACCGTGTCTGCGCCGACAACCGCCTTCTTCGACAACCTGCCTGGTCAGATGACGTTCCTGCTCAAGGCGGAAGGCACACCGCCTCCACAGACCGTTCAGGTTCGGAACGGCGGCGCCGGAACGCTGAGTTTCACTGCCAAAGGGACCACCGCGGACGGCGGTAAGTGGTTGACTGTGACTCCCGCAAGCGGGAAAGCCACTGCTACCGTGACCGTAACCGTAGTACCCGCAAACCTTCCCGGCGGAGGAAATCTGGCCGGCACTTTCGACGGCGAGGTGGTGTTTACGGCAGGCACCGACGTGGCCACCATTCCCGTCAGTGTCATGGTGGGGCCTAACATCTTCAACCAGATCAATGCCATCAGCTTCACCATGCCCGAGGGTGGCGCTAATCCCTTGCCGCAGGTTCTGCCGGTGGTCAGCAACGGCACGAACTTTCTTTTTAGCGCCGCGTCTTACAACGGGAATGGCGGCGCCTGGCTGAGTATATCCAACAAAGGTGGCGGGTGTTGCGCCACGCCGGAGGCCATCACGGCGAGCGTCGTGAACGGTTCCACGCTGCCAGCCGGCACCTATACCGGTGAGATCGTTTTCACTGAGTATTCCCAGCAAACCATCTGGATGACTGTGCCGGTAACCCTTACCGTGGTGCCGTGCGGAGCCTTTTTCGACAGCGTCCAGGGCCAGATGAGTTACTCGTTTGCGCCGAGTTCCAGCAACCCGCCGTCCCAAACCGTAAACATTCGGAACGCGGGAGACGGCACGCTGAGCTGGACTCTTTCGACCACCACATCCGACAACGGCAAATGGCTGACGGTTTCGGCAACTAGCGGTGAGGCGCCGTCCGCGGTGACTGTGGTGGTAAAGAGCGCAAAGCTGCCGGGCGGTGGCCTGATCGCCGGGACCTTTACCGGAGAGTTGGTATTTACCGCCGCGTCAAGCAGCGTAACCATTCCCGTAAGTGTGACTGTGGGAGCCAACCTCTACACCCAGTTGAGCCCCATGAGCTTTAGCATGACGTTGGGCGGGTCGAATCCGGCGTCCCAGGCGCTTGCTGTTTCGAGTACCGGGACTAACTTCCCCTATAGTGCATCTGAGTCCACCGCGGCCGGCGGCGCATGGCTGAAGATTTCACCCACGGGTGGCGGGTGCTGCAGCACACCCGATAACATCACGGTCAGTATAAGCGCCACAACCCTCGCGGCTGGCATCTATTCCGGCGAGATTATACTTACGGAATACTCCCAGCAGGACCTGTGGATGGTGGTGCCGGTGACACTCACCATCGCCGATTCACACATCCCCGCCACCATCCAGGCGACCGCTGGCACGCTTCAAAGCGCCACCGTCGCTAAATCGTTCGCTACGGATCTGGCGGCGACCGTGCAGGACTCGTCCGGCAATCCTGTCTCCGGTGTCCTGGTAACATTCACTGCCCCCACCAGCGGCGCTAGCGGGACCTTTGCCTGCAGTGGCAATACGGCGATCACGAATGCAGCGGGCGTAGCCACGGCGCCCACGTTTACGGCTAACACGGTCTCCGGCAAATACGCCGTTACCGCGACAGGAGCTTCGCTTACCACCAGTCCAGGTTACGCGCTGACCAATAAAGCGGGAGCCCCTAAGACGATCGCCGCCACCGCTGGCACGCCACAAACTGCCACCGTCAACACGGCCTTCGCTACAAAACTGGGCGCGACCGTGGTAGATACCTATGCCAATCCGGTTAGCGGCGAAACTGTGACATTTACCGCTCCCGCCAGCGGCGCCAGCGGGACTTTTGCCGGCGGCGTGAACACAGCCAAAACCAATGCTCAAGGAGTGGCCACGGCCCCTGTCTTCACCGCTAACAAGGTGGCCGGAACTTATACCGTGACAGCCAAAGCGGGCACCGTCACGACCAGTCCCGGTTTTGACCTGACCAATCGGGCAGGAGCGGCGGCAGCTATTGCGGCGAGTGCCGGGACGCCACAAAGTGCCCCGATCGACACGGCCTTCGCCACCAATCTGGCGGCCACCGTGACTGACACATTCGGCAATCCGGTCTCTGGCGCAATGGTGACCTTCACCGCCCCAACCAGCGGAGCCAGTGGAACCTTCACGGGCGGCTCGAATACGGCTACAGCTACGACAGGCGCCACCGGAGTAGCCACTGCGCCTGTATTCACGGCCAACGGAACGACCGGCGGTTATAGCGTCACGGCGAAGGTGGGGACCATCACCACCAGCCCGGGCTTCTCCCTGACCAACACGAACTAACTGACCTGGGGCAGACCATCGCCTGTCGTCGGCGCGCGCAATTTCATGAAATAGTGGGGCGGACCCCAGGGCGGACCCCCAGGTCGGGGTGCCTCTGGGCCCGGTCCCCCTGGACCCGCTCCTCGCTTTCAAATCAAGCGCTTGACGTCGGCGACGGGCCGACGAGGGCGTCGGCAGCGCTCCAGGGGGACCGCCCCACAGTTTTCGACCCTGCCTCTCATCGCAACCTTTCACTCCTTAATGCAAGTCCGGCCGCCGGCAACGGGGGAGCCTCTTCGGCGCCACCCCGGAATCTTCCGGGGAGGACACTCTAGAGATGCGACCGGGGTAAAATAGATATCCGGCAAAATGTCGCCCCAACCCCACCAGCCGCCGATCGGCGCAACCGTCACCCATTACCGCATCCTGGCCAAACTGGGCGAAGGGGGCATGGGCGTGGTGTATGAAGGCGAGGACCTCACCTTGGGCCGCCGCGTGGCGCTTAAGTTCTGTTCCAGCGGGCGCGAAGACGAGAAACTGCGCACCAATCTGCTCAAAGAAGCGCGCGCCGCTTCCTCCCTCTCGCACCCGAACATCGCGACCGTCTACGAGTTCGTCGAGAATCCCGGCGGCGACCCGTTCATCGCCATGGAACTGGTATCCGGCGCCAGTTTGCGGAACATCCTCGGCGAGCGGCGCCTCAGTGTCGAGGAAGCGCTGAAGGTGGCCACCGGAGTGGCGTCGGCGCTGGCCGAAGCGCACCGCCACGGCGTGATCCACCGTGACATCAAGCCCGGCAATATCCAAATCACTTCCGCGGGCGAGGTGAAGGTGCTCGATTTCGGCATCGCGCGGACCCCCGCCCCACGCGCGCCCGGCGAGGCGGACGCCGCAACCCAGACAATCGAGGGCTTCTCCGGAACGCCGCTCTACATGTCGCCCGAACAGGCGTCCGGCGAAATGCTGGATGCGCGCTCGGACCTGTTCTCGCTCGGCGTGGTTTTATACGAGTGCCTGGCCGGCAAATCGCCGTTCGCCGCGGATACCCTTACATCGGTTCTGGCGCGATTATTGACTTGGGAGCCGCCGCAGCCTTCGCGGCTGAATCCGCAGTCGCCGGCGCGCCTCGACCGCGTCGTTCTTAAGCTGCTGGCGAAGGATCGCCGGGAACGCTATCGGTCGGCAGACGAACTGCTGGCCGATCTGCATGCTCCAGGACGTCCGCGTTCGCGCCGTACGGCCATGGCGGCGCTGGCCGGAGGTGTCGTCTGCGCCGGTGGCGCAGCGTCGGTGTGGTGGTGGAATACGAAGCGCCACCACGACCCGGCGGCGGCTGCCATTCCCTGGTATCGCGAGGGCATCGCCGCCCTGCACTACGGCAGTTATCATCGGGCGGGCAAGGCGCTGGCCCGCGCAGTCGAGATCGACCCTGCCTACGCCATGGCGCATGCGTACCTGGCCGAAGCCTGGTACGAACTCGACTACCTGGAGCGCGCCAAGGATGAAGTTCTCAAAGCGATGGCGCCGCGCGTCTCGCTTCCGGACGCCGAGAGTATCCATCTCGACGCCATCCGCCAAACCGTCACCGGCGAGTTCCAGGCCGCGGCAGGGAAGTTCCAGGAAGTGTTGGCACTGGTTGCGCCGGACGAGCGAGGGGGAGCGCTGCTCGACTTGGGCCGCGCACAGGAACGCAACCAGGATACGAAGAAGGCCATGGCGACGTATTCCGAGGCCGTTCGCCTGGATGCGCAGAATGCCGCCGCCTGGCTGCGCCTGGGAGCGCTACAGGCGCGCACCGGCGCGCGGGAAGATTCCAGCCGCTCGCTCGACCGCGCGGAGAACGTGTTCCAAGCCGCTTCCAACGTGGAAGGCGTAACCGAGTGCCTCTACGTGCGCGCCCGGTTTGCGAGCACGCCCGCCGAGGCCCGCGAACTGATCGGCAAGGCCCTGGCCGCGGCCCGCGTCACCGGCAACGACCAGCAGCAGATCAAGCTTTTGCTTTTGTCGAGCGGCATCTATCTGGACATCGGCCAGACCGCGGAGGCGCTGGACGACGCCAACCGCGCCATCGCCATAGCGCGCGCCGGCGGCATCGAAAATTTAGTCTCGCGGGGTTTGATCGACCTGGGCAACGCGCTGTTCGTCAAACGGCGCACCGCCGACGCCCTGCGCACCATGCAGGAAGCGCTGGAAATAGCCCGCCGAAATCGCGAGAAGCGGTCGGAAGCCCGCGCGCTGGTGAACTTGGGCAGCATTCGCATCCAGACTGGCGACGCGGCGCAGGGCTGGCAGGACGTGCAGGCCGCGCTGTCCTACTACCGGCAGGGAAGTTTCCGCACGGAGGCCGCGCTCGCGCTCATCCTATTGGGCCGTGCCGCGGTCGACAAAGGCGATTACGACGGGGGGCGTCGCGCGTTTGAAGAAACCCTGGCCACTATGAAACGGGCCGGCCCGTCGCAGCCACTGGCGCTCGCGCAGGAGGGACTGGCCTTGCTCGAATATCTGCAGGACCGCTGGCCGCAGGCGTTGCGCATGTACGACGAGGCGCGGCGCGCCTTCGAGGCCATCGGCAATGCATCCGGCACGGCCATCAACGAGGTCAACGTAGCCCTGATGCACGCGCTGCTCGGTCATAAAGACGGCGCCTCGGTTTCGCAGCAGGCGTTGGACGCCAATCCCGTCAGCGCTCTCCGAATCATATTGATGCAGGAACGTTTCGGCGAGGCGCGCACGAAGGCCGAGGCTCTGCTCCAAAGCGCCGATGCGAGCGACCTAGCCACGCGGCGCGGCGGCAGCTTGGTGCTGGGTCTCGCGTTGGCCCGCTCCGGCGCAGGGGCGCGCGGTCTGGAGGCCTGCCGCAAGGCGTTCGACATGGCGCATGCGGCCGGCAACCCCGCGGCTGAGGCGGAAGCGCTGCTGGGATCGGCGGAAGCGGCGCTGGCTGCCGGTGACCGCGCGGCGGCCGCCGGATATGCGGGGCGCGCGCACGCCTTTTTCGAATCGGCCAGGATGCCGGAGTCGCTTTGGCGCGCGTGCGCGCTGCTGCTGCGGTCCAGCCCGCCGGACCGCGCTGTCGCGGCGCAGGCCGCCGCCGCACTCGGCGAACTGAAGGCCTCCTGGCCAGCGGAAGATTTTCGCTCGTACCTGGACCGCCCGATCATCCGGCGCTTGCATGCGGCACTGCTCGCCGCCCCCAGGGCCGGCTAAAACCAACTGACCGAAAGGAACAACCAGCTCATGATACGGCTTACACTTACACCTTCTCTCATCCTCGCGGTTCTGCTGTGCGGCAGCCCATCGCGGACGCAGGCCCAAGGCAGCACCCCCATAACGATCAAAGACGGAGGCTCCATCCTGCTTCACGCGAGTGGACTCGATGCAGGCGCCCAATGGAACGTCAGCCCAGACGAGATCAAGCACCTCAATGGCAGCGGCATGTTGAGCGCGGTGCAGATCACCGAAGCGGGCGCGGACCGCTGCAACGGCGACACGAAATGCGGCATCGACCTGACACAGGCTTGGACCATCAAGATCAGCCACGCCTCCGGTTGGGTGGCTATCGGATCCGTTTCCGGCAACAAAGGACTGCACCTCACCCACCATAAATTGCCCTTCGACCTTTGGAAGCCCACGGGGAATACCGACGAACGGGAGTTCGGCCACGGCGACGGTCATCGCATCAAAGGCGTCAGAGTTAATGGCGGCCCCAACCTGTGCGGAGGTCATGGTTGCGTAGTCACCGTGATCTATACAACCCCGTAGGCATTGCACCGGTGGCCCAGCGCCGTGGCGCGGGTTATCATGCACTACAGAATGCATATCCTTTTGAAGTTGACCTTGGCAGCCGGGCTACTGCCCCTGATGGCGGCCGGTGAACCGCCGCTGCGTCTTTGCATCGTGGGGCTGGTGCACGTCCATGTGGACGGTTTTCTGCGCGCCGCGAGCCAGCGCAAGGACATCGAGATCGCAGGTGTTTTCGATCCCGACACCGCGCTCCAACGGCACTACGCGCAACGTTATGGCCTCGCGGAGTCTGTATTCTTCACGGACCTGGCCACCATGCTGGATCGGGTGAAGCCGGAAGCGGTGGCCTCATTCACCAGCACGTTCGACCATGCCATCGTCGTGGAGGCGTGCGCGCGACGCCACATCCACGTGATGATGGAGAAGCCGCTGGCAGTAAATATGGCGGACGCGCGGGCTATCGCCCGTGCCGAGCACGAAGGCGGCATCCAGGTGATCGTGAATTACGAGACCACCTGGTACGCGAGCCATGCCGCCATGTGGCGCCTCCTTAAGGAAGAGAAGGCCGCCGGCGACATTCGCAAGATGGTGGCGATGGATGGCCACCAGGGGCCCAAAGAGATCGGCGTGGGGCCCGAGTTTCTCGGCTGGCTCACCGATCCTGTGAAAAATGGCGCGGGCGCGCTGTTCGATTTCGGCTGCTACGGCGCAAACCTGATGACCTGGATGATGGACAACCAGCGTCCCGTGGCGGTGACCGCAATTACGCAAACCATCAAGCCCCAAATCTACGCGCGCGTGGACGACGAAGCGTCGGTGCTGGTCGAGTATCCCAAAGCGCAGGGCATCATTCAAGCCTCGTGGAACTGGCCGTTCAGCCGCAAGGATTTCGAGGTCTACGGCGAACGGGGATACGCCATCGCAACCGGCGGCGATGCCTTGCGCGTGCGGTTGCCCGGGGGGCGGGAGGAAGTGCGCGCGCTGGAACCGCTGCCGCCCGAAGAACACGACTCGTTGTCGTATCTGACGGCGATCGCGCGCGGGAAGCGCAAGCCGGCCGGGCTGTCGTCGCTTGAGAACAATATGATCGTGACCGAGATTCTGGTAGCCGCGCGCGAATCCGCGCGGACGGGCCGCACGATCAAGCTGGGCGCGGGATCGCCGCAATGAACCTCTTCGCCGTCGCGGCGATCGAACTGGTGGCCATGTGGGTGCTGTGGCTGTATCCGTTCATGCGCAAGCGTTTCACCGGCCCAAGACGCTCCTCAGTCGTCATGGCGCATAGCGGCAATTGGGGGCTGGCGCTCGAAAGCGCGGGCATCCTCTCCGCCTGGGTCTGGCTGCCGAATACACCCGTGCCGGGTCCGGCGCGCATCCTCCCTTCGATGCTCATGGCGCCGGTGGCGGCGGTGTTCGGTTGGCTGGCGGTTCGGCATCTGGGCAAGCAGCTTCGCATTCTGGCCGGGTTGTATGCGGACCATGAACTGATCCGCACCGGACCCTATGCCGTCGTGCGGCATCCGGTGTACGCATCGCTGTTTCTGATGATGCTGGCGACCGGGCTGCTCTTCGCCCGGTGGCCGATGTTACTGCTGAGTATCGCACTCTATATCGCCGGCACCGAAATTCGCATCCACGCCGAGGAAGGATTGTTGCGCGCGCGCTTCGGCGAAGAGTTTGAGGAGTATCGGCGCCAGGTGCCGGCATATCTGCCATTTCTAAGGTGAGGTGAATTAGATATGCGTAAGTCGCTACAAAAGATCACTCCCTTTCTGTGGTTCGATCATGAGGCCGAGGAGGCGGCCCAATTCTATATGGACAAAAATTCATGGCTCTGAACGGCGGTCCGGCCTTTAAGTTCACAGCGGCCGTCTCATTCGTGGTGAACTGCGAGAGTCAACAGGAAGTGGATGAGATGTGGGAGAAGCTCTTGCACGGCGGAAGCGAGATCCAGTGCGGTTGGCTAAAGGACAAATACGGTCTGTCGTGGCAAATCGTGCCTACCGTTTTTTTCGAGATGATTCAGGACCAGGACGCCGAACGAAAGGAGCGCGTGATGCTGGCCATGTTCCAAATGACGAAGCTCGACATCGCTGGTTTGGAAGCGGCGTATAGGGGGCGATAAACGCGTTCCTGGGATACCCTGGCTGGTCGACAAACCCTTTGTGACCGTAATTGCCGCTGAACCCGCGGTATCTGCTCTTAATCTTGCGTTTGTTGATTAGACGGCGGCGAGCGCGGTGCCTCGCTAAGTTGCCGTCCCAACCAACAGTAGCGATAACGCCTTTAGTATCGGAAGTCCGGCAAAACCCGATCCGCAAACCAACCCGATCCGCACAACCCGATCTGCAAAACTTGACGGTAGTGCCTGAGCAGGCACTACCAACTTGACAGCCATGCCGCTGCAGCCCTACACTCAACTATGACGAAGCTGCTCCCCCCCCCGTTTTCTCTCCTCCTCGTTCCGCTTTTAGCGGTCGTGATGGCGGCGCAGCAACCGGCGCCCACATTCAGCCTGTCGGCGCCGTCAACATGCGTCGGCGGCGAGTCTCAACTGTTCACGTGCAGCGTTAACGTTAAGGTCGTGAACTGGACGGCCAACCCCGACTACTCTGTCTGCGAGAGCGGGTCGAGTGCCACTTGGAGTACTGCTTCGGCCTGACCCTGGGCCAAAACAACATGATCAACCCCTGCACCTGGAATAACTTACTCACGACAAGATTTGCGCTGAAAAACCTAAATGGCCTGCAGACCGTCTACTCCGGGTATCGCGTGGTGGCCGGCGGACAGCCCTACACGAGCCCGTACGGCGACTACCAGATCACTCTGAACACCACCGCCCCTTCGGTTAGCGTAAACTCGCCCGCTGGGATCCTCGACCCCTCGACGGGTGCGCTGGTTCAGATGCAGGTTCTAAATGCCCTGGTGGGGCAGTGGATTACCTACTCGGCTGCGGGCGCAAACGGGGAGACGGTAACTGCCGCCCTAAGCGCCTGCCCACAGAGCGGCTCATGCACTTCTCTTGCCCCGGATCTCTCGCCCCCGCCATATTTGTGGGAGTGGTCGGGCGCCACGCCCTCCGACGGCTACAGCTACATAAAGCTCGCGGCAACGGATGAGGCGGGCAACCAGAATTCTACCACCAGCACCGCCGCCGTCTTCAGTTTCTTCGATCCGACCGGGGGACCGGAGGCCCTGACCTGCGGCCCTTCCGGCCAAAGCGGGACCACCACGTGCGTCATCCTCGCCGATGGTACGGGCGCGACAGCGGGCGACATACCCGGCGACTCCCCAAGCCCGGCAGATCCCTTGAACGGCGACACCTTTTCCGGCTACGCGGATCCCAGCATGCGCGGCGATCCGCTCATCACCACCGCGAACCCGAACGGCACGAATCTCTGGATGCTTTACTCTTGGCCGAAATATAATTCCAGCATCCTAAACAGCGCGACGGTCTATAGCGGCGCGGTCGAGACTCACTTGGCGGAAAGCCCCACCGGCAGCTCCGGCGACGATCCGGGCGGCGTGAGCTGGATGGCTTGGTGTAGCGGTGGGTGCGATACGCATACGCCCATCTATCCGTCCGTGGGATTTCCCGCCGGCAGCCCGACGTCCTTCTCCTCCCACGAAGTCTCCAACTTTTGGCCTTATGTCAACCAGGCCCAAGGCACCGAGACCTGGTACGCCGTGCATCTGATGTACTTTGTGGCGCCGCCGCAGTTCAGCATACCGATCAGCATTCAGAACAGTGGCTGCCTGGTTGTCAGCGTTACGAATCCAGCCCAAAGCACACCGGACTCGCCGGGGCAACTAGCCTGGCCAAATCCGGGCGGCCCGAGCAGTTGCTCCGATACGGCGGACTTCCCGGCTAACAGCGTACCTCTCACATTTACGACGCTGTGCGGCCTTGCTGCGCAAAGCTCCAGCCCTCCGATCGGGACGTGCTCTACGTGGGGCGAGCCCGCCATTATGATCAGCGCCGACGGCAGCACTGCCTATTTGGCGGCGGCCTGCTTCAATGGGAACTTCCAGGGCTTGGGATACTGGATCTTCAGCAGCCCTACGCCCAATTCGAGCAACGGCTACACGTGGAACTGGGGAGTGCCCATGGAAAGCTTCTCTATCGCTGATCTTCCCTCGAATGCGCCCACCTACCTAAATCAGCCGTTTCTGACGGAATTTGATTGGGCCGAGCGCGCGGACGGAACCCTGGCGGCGGTCGTTACGCCCGCGAGTCTCACCGGGCCAATTCAGTACGGTTGCCTGGCCCTCACCTTCAATCTGGGAGCGCCGCCTGTACAGCCGTTCGGAACCCTGATCGCGAACCTGGGCGACATGGATTCGAACGGACCCTCGGGCACCGCTGAGCTCGACGGTCCTAATGGCTGCACCTACGAGCCCACCTCGAACACTGGAATCGTGATCGTCCGCCGTCTCATCAACTCCGCCGGGACGTTGGAGACGTACTCTATAATCGACAGCGGCATCCTCCCTTAAAAGGACTCATACAATGAAAACGATACAACTGCTGGCTATAGGCGCGGCTATGGGCGCGTTGGTGCTGAGCCCACACGCCTTCGGTCAGGACCGCTTCGCCACGCTGTACAATGTGACCGGCGACAATCCGATCGGATTGGCCGCCATCAACGGAGCGATCTACGTCACCACCTTCTCGAACTCGGTGAACGGAAACTGTGGCACAGTCCTCGAGCTGCAGGCCCCGAGTACTGGCGGGACCGCTTGGACCGAAACCGTGCTCTACAGCTTCGCTGGCGGTGAGGATGCATGTTCGCCGGTCGCGGCTCCGTTCGTGGGCGCCGACGGCGTCCTCTATGGCATCGCCTCCGGCGGTGGGGCTTACAACTGGGGCGCGCTATACGAGCTGCAACCGCCCACGTCTCCGGACGGAGCGTGGACCGAGGCTGTCCTCTATAGCTTCAGCGCGCCCGGGGCAAACACGGGAAGTTCGGCCAACAATCTCCTTCCCGGCCCAGGCGGGTCGTTCTATCTTGTCACCGCGGACAGCGGCGCCTTCGGGGCAGGCGCACTGGTTGAGTTGAAGCCTCCGCCGGTGCCGGGAGGAGGCTGGACAAGCACCGTGCTATACAGCCTACCCGCGGAAGGCGGCGAGCCGACCAGCCTGACCATGGGTGCCGACGGAGTGTTCTACGGCACCACTCTGTACGGAGGGACCGCTCCAGGGGAGCTTGGCGAGGTCTTTCAGCTTACCCGCCCCGCCGCACCCGGAGGAGCCTGGACGGAAACCGTGCTTCACAACTTCGGCTACGGCGACGGGTCGGCGAGCAGCCCCAATTCACTAACAGTGGCCGGGGACGGGACCGTCTACGGTACGAGCTCCGGCCCTACCTTCTTCACGAACGGCGCTGGCACGGTCTTCAAACTTGCCCCGCCGTCCTCCCCGGGCGGGAGCTGGGCCTACACCGTTCTGAAGAACTTTGGAGAGGGAGGTGTAGCGCCGGACTCGCCGCTCATCCTACGCAACGGCAATCTCTATGGCGCCATCACGTCGCCGGCCGGAGGAGTCCTTTTCGAGCTGCAGCCCCCGGCCACTCCGGGCGGCGCTTGGACCACCACTTATCTGCACAACTTCAGGAATGGCCAGATGCCCGGCGGCGCCATGGTCATGGACAGCGACGGAACGATTTATGGCGTGACGGTCGCGCCAAGGGCCCAGCAGCCCGGCGGCACCGTTTTCAGGATCACATCCAAATAGCCGCACGGTCAGGCCTCAGCGACGGCGTCGTGCTGTTGGAGGGAATCCAAGAATGAAAACGATACAACTGTCGGCTATAGTCGCGGCCTTGGGCGCGTTGGCGGTGACCCCTCGCGCTGCCGCCCAGGAACACTTCGAGACGCTGTACAATGTGACCGGCAACAACCCGGTGGGATTGACCGCTAACAACGGGTCGCTTTATGTCGCCACTGCTCCGGGTACGGAGATTGGCGGAGGCTGCGGCACAGTTTTCGAGCTGCAGCCACCCGTGACGGATGGGGGTCCATGGGCCGAGGTACTGGTCCACACCTTCGCCGCCGGCGGCGATGCCTGCGACCCCATCGCCCCTCCGGTGCTGGGTGCCAATGGTGCCCTCTACGGAGTCACCTCCGGCGGTGGGGCTTACAATTGGGGCGCACTATATGAGCTGCAACCGCCCACGTCTCCGGGCGGAGGGTGGACCGAAAGCGTGGTATACAGCTTCATACCCCCTGGGTCAGACACGGGAAGTCCGGTCAGCAACCTCCTGCCCGGCCCGGGCGGATCGTTCTACCTCGCGACGGACAACGGCCTGTATGGCGCAGGCGCGCTGGTTGAGATGCAGCCTCCGGCCGTGCCAGGAGGAGCCTGGACCGCGACCCTGCTATGCAGCCTACCGGCGGGAGGCGGCCCGCCAACGAGCCTCAGCATGGGTGCCGACGGCGTGTTCTACGCCACGATCTTGTACGGCGGGACTGCCCCTGAACAGCTAGGCGAGGTGTTTCAACTTACTCGACCTGCCGAGCCCGGAGGGGCATGGACGGAAACCGTGCTTCACAACTTCGGCTATGCCGACGGGGAGGCGAGCACACCCAATTCGTTGGCCGTCGCCGGGGACGGAACCCTCTACGGCACGACTTACGGCACAACTTTCTTCCAGCGCGGAACTGGCGTCGTGTTCGACCTCACTCCCCCGACCTCACCGGGCGGCCATTGGGTCTACACCGTCCTGGAGAACTTTGGACCGGGAGGTATCCACCCGGATTCGCCACTCATCCTGCGCAAT
>Ga0070761_10001245_pt1 | contig 16045 bp, 13 predicted proteins | sample HubBroMetageREF1_FD_66724 | JGI IMG/M metagenome (GOLD analysis project Ga0070761, IMG submission 66724) | Reference soil microbial communities from the Hubbard Brook experimental Forest, New Hampshire, USA - Hubbard Brook CCASE Soil... | ecosystem: Environmental > Terrestrial > Soil >... | reverse complement strand
TTTCGGCCGGTCATCGGGCCCTCGCTTTCGTTCGAATCAGTCCATGGTCCAGAAAATCCAGAAGAGCGTGTTTACGCGCCACCAGGGCGTGCGGCGACAGCAGATTGTGCCCTGCCACCTGGCTGAAAATGGCGGCCGCGGCGAAATACGAAGTGGTCATGCCCATGATCGTAAACGCGGTGTGATGCGGATCCACGGCGCGAAATTCTCCGGCCGCGATTCCTTCTTCCAGCGTGCGCACCAATTGATTGTGAAAAGGGCGCAGATACTGGCGCACGATCCAGTCGAATTCCTTCGTGGATTCCATGGCTTCGCGGTGCACCAGACGCGGATAATTCGGATGCGAAGCGAGGAAGTCAAAATAGGCCGTGATGAATTCGCGCAGCCGCTCGCGCGGAGAAGCTTGCTTGCGCTGCGGCTGGTACACTCCGTTGCGCAGCTGCCGAAAAAGATTTTCCAGCACCGCGCGGTGTAGGTGCCGCTTGTCGCCGAAATAATAATAAAGCATTGCCTTGTTGGCGTGCGCCGCTGTGGCGATTTGCTCGGTGCGCGCGCCCGCGAGGCCCTGCGCGGCGAAATGCTGTTCCGCCGCGGCCAGAATGCGCCGCGCCGTGGCGGGATTCTCGGTTCTTCTGCGTCCGCGTCGCATCGTTTGGCTCCTACAGTCCTATGCGCTTCATCACTTCGGCGGGATAGCGCAAGCCCGCCGTGGTGCCCTTCGGTGCAATCTCGCCGATGCGCGTGAGGTCCGCTTGCGACAGCGAAATGTTCAGCGCGGCCAGATTCTCTGCCAGATATTTGCGCCGCTTGGTACCGGGAATCGGCACCAGATCTTCGCCCTGCGCCAGCACCCAAGCCAGCGCGAGTTGCGCCGGCGTGCAATGCTTTTCCGCCGCCAGCGATTCAATCCGCTTCACCAACTCCAGATTTGTCTGGAAGTTCTCGCCCTGAAACCGCGGTGAATTGCGCCGGAAATCGTCCGCGGCCAAATCCTCAAACTTTTTCAATTGCCCTGTGAGAAATCCCCGGCCCAGCGGGCTGTACGGCACGAATCCGATGCCCAACTCGCGGCACACGCCGAGCAGCTCGTCTTCGGGATCGCGCGACCACAGCGAGTATTCCGTTTGCAGCGCCGCAATCGGATGCGTCGCGTGCGCACGTCGGATGGTTTGCGCGCCAGCCTCGGAAAGGCCCAGGTAACGCACCTTGCCTTGTTCCACCAGCCGTGCCATCGCGGCCACAGTTTCTTCAATGGGCACCTGCGGGTCCACACGATGCTGGTAATACAAATCAATCGTCGAAATGCGCAGCCGCCGCAGGCTGGCCTCGCAACTCTTCTGCACATATTCCGGCCGCCCGCTCACACCGCGCGCGGTAGGATTTGCGGGATCTCGCACGATGCCGAACTTCGTCGCGACAATCACTTCGTGTCGGCGCTTCTCGATGGCCCGCCCCACCAGTTCTTCGTTGCGCCCGATGCCATAGACGTCCGCCGTATCCAGCAGGGTAATGCCGTGGTCCACGGCGTAATGAATCGTGGCGATGGATTCGATTTCGTCCGTCGCGCCGTAGAATTCGGACATGCCCATGCAGCCCAGTCCCAAGGCAGAAACGACGAGCGAACTTTTCCCCAGACGGCGGTATTGCATGTACGATCCTCTCATAGCGGCAGGCATTCTTTAACTAACTGGTTAGTTTAATATCCAAAACGCTTGCCGTCAAGCACAGCACCGCGCGATAGCGCTCGTCTCTTACTACGCACAGGGAAGGGGATTTGTTACTACGCGTCCAGCGCGCCACCGGAACGGGCGGGCAGCTCGATGGAATACTTGGTGCGCGCCTTTTCAGCATGCAGCTCGATCGCCAACTCGATCAGCCGGTCAATCAGCTTCGGATAGGGCAGTCCCGACGCTTCCCACAGCTTCGGATACATGCTGATGGACGTGAAGCCTGGAATAGTATTTAGTTCGTTCACGTAAATCTTGCCGGTGCGCTTTTCCAGGAAGAAATCGCAGCGCGCCATCCCCGCGCCGTCAATCGCGCGGAAAGAGCGCACCGCATAATCTTGAAACACGGCTGCTTGTGCCTTCGTCAACTTTGCCGGGATCAGCAGCTGTGTCCCCTGTTCCAGATATTTCGCCTGGTAATCGTAATATTCGCGATGCGGCACGATTTCGCCCGGTATAGACGCGCTCACATCGTCATTGCCCAGTACTGAAACCTCAATTTCGCGCCCCACCACGCCGCGCTCCACCACAATCTTCAGCGCAAATTCAGCCGCATGATCCATTGCCGCGGAAATCTCGTGTGCCGCCTTCACACGCGTCATCCCCACTGACGATCCCAGCGTCGCGGGCTTCACGAACAACGGAAAACGGAATTTCTTCTTGATGGCTTTCAGCACTTTCGCGCGCTCGTGCTCCCACTCCGAGCGACGCACGGCCAGAAACGGCACGATCGGCAAACCAGCCTGCTCGAACAACCGTTTCTGCACGTCCTTGTCCATGCCCACAGCGGACGCGAGCACACCCGCGCCCACATATGGCAATCCCGCGAGCTCGATCAACCCTTGCACCGTGCCGTCCTCGCCGAACGTGCCATGCAAAACCGGAAACACCACGTCCACGCCGACGCTCGGATGTCCCGCCGCAGGACCCAACGGAACCAGAGTCGCAGCGCTCGGATCGGGCGGCAACACCACGCGATCGCCCGATTTCAGCACGTCTGCCAACAGCTTTATCGAGCTGGTTCCCACCAACCAGCGTCCGTCTTTCGAAATCCCGATAGGCACCGCTTCATATTTTTCAGGATCGAGCGCGCGAATCACCGAAGCAGCGGAAGCGAGCGACACTTCGTGCTCACCCGAGCGTCCGCCGAACAGCACGCCGATGCGCAATCGCTTCTGCGCGTTCATCGCGCCACCGCAGGGTACACAGCAAAAACGGACGCGCGCATCACAGGATTTTCTTCCCCAGGCCGGAGAGCACCAATTCCACACCGAGCGTCGCAGTAGTGTTATGCAGATCAATCACCGGATTCACTTCCACCACTTCAAACGAAACCATCTGCTTGCTATCCGCAATCATTTCCAGCGCCAGATGTGCTTCGCGATACGTCACGCCGCCGCGCACCGGTGTGCCCACGCCCGGCGCATCACTCGGATCCACGAAATCCATGTCCAGGCTCACGACGATTCCCGCCGTATCGTCACCCGCAAATCGCAGCGCTTCAGACATCACTTCGCGCATCCCGCGCTCGTCAATATCGCGCATCGTGAAAATATGCACGCCGGAATCTTTCACCAGGCGCCGCTCTTTGGCGTCCAGATCGCGAATTCCCACCAGCACCACGTTCCGCGGTTCCACCATCGGCTTGATGCCGGCCAAATCCGTCAGCTCCGGCGGTCCGTAACCCATGATGGCTGCGAGCGGCATGCCGTGCACGTTGCCCGAAGGCGATGAATCCGGCGTGTTCATATCGCCATGCGCATCCAGCCAAATCACGCCCACTCGTTTCGATTCCTTATTGAAGTGCGCTGCGGCGCCCGCCGTTGTACCCACCGCAATCGAATGGTCACCGCCCAGCACCAACGGAATCATGTCCTCGTCCAAAGTTTTTTTCACCGCATCGGCCAAGCCCTTGCACGCCTGCGAAATTTCATCCAGATAACGCGCGCGCTTCTCGCCGTAGGGCTGCTCTTCAGGCTGCGGCACCTGCACGTTGCCGATGTCTTCCACCTGCCGCCCCAGTTGTTTCAAGCGCGCCTGCAATCCCGCCACCCGCAACGCGGACGGGCCCATGTCCACGCCGCGGCGGCTGGCGCCCAGGTCCATCGGCACACCGATAATGCGAATTTTGTCGGGCATAGTTTTTGTTTTCGCGACCCCAAGCCGGGGGAGGGAACCTTAAGGATAAACTCGATAGAGCATCCGTGGGAAGGGGATGACCTCGCGAATGTGCTCGGTTCCGCATATCCACGCGACGGTGCGTTCCAGGCCCAATCCAAAGCCGGCGTGCGGCACGCTCCCATAGCGCCGCAAATCCAGGTACCACTGAAAAGATTCCTCGGGCAGATTGTGTTCGCGCAAGCGTCGCACCAGCGTGTCGTAATCCGCCAGACGCTCGCCGCCCCCGATAATTTCGCCGTAGCCTTCCGGAGCGATCATGTCGAAGCTCAGAGAAAGTTCCGGCCGCGCCGCATCCGTCGCCATATAAAACGCCTTCATCGCCGCGGGATAGCGGTGAATCACCACGGGCCGGTCAAATTCCTTGGAAATTATTGTTTCCTCGTCGCCGCCGAAATCATCGCCCCATTTTGCGGGGTTCCCGGCGTTCTGCAGCACTTTGATCGCGTCGTCGTAGGTGATGCGCGGGAATGGCGGCGTGATTTTCTGCAAGGACGCGACGTCGCGCTCAATCAGCCCCAGCTCGCGCGTGCGATTTTTCGCTACGGACTGCACCACCGCACTCACCAGTCCTTCCGCCAGCTGGATCATGTCCTCAAGATGGGCGTAAGCAGCCTCAGGCTCGAGCATCCAAAATTCCGTCAGGTGCCGCCGCGTTTTCGATTTTTCTGCGCGAAACGTGGGACCGAAGGTATAGACCTTACCGAGGGCAGCCGCCAGCGCCTCCACATAAAGCTGCCCCGACTGCGTCAGATAGGCTTTCTGCTCGTCAATGTAATTCACTTCAAAAAGTGTGGTAGTGCCTTCGCACGCCGCCGGAGTAAAGATCGGTGCATCGGTCAGCGTATAACCCTGGGCGTCCATGAAATTCCGCGCCGCGCGCTCCGCCTCCGCGCGAATGCGCAAGATCGCCGCCTGCCGCGGCGTGCGAATCCACAGATGCCGCCGGTCGAGCAGAAAATCGACACCGTGCTCCTTCAGCTGGATCGGGTAAGGCTCCGCATCGGAGACGCGCTGCACCACTTCAATCGCGCTCACGCCCATTTCAAATCCGCCGGGTGCCCGCGGTTCGGCGCGAATCGCGCCCGTAGTAATCACGCTGGATTCCTGCGGCAGTCCCTTCAGCGCACTGAAAACTTCGGGATGCTCCTTCTGCGAGACCACTCCCTGCATGATTCCCGTGCCATCGCGGAAAATAGGGAACAGCAGCTTTCCCGATTCGCGCAAATTGTAAAGCCAGCCGCGAATGGTGACGGTGCTGCCCGCGTGCGCGCCCGCTTGCTCGATAGTAATAGTTGGAACCGCCGCCTGTGCTTCCTGCGTCATGTAGTTTTTCCGTTGGATTATTTGCCGCAAACCATTATGGCATGTACTTCATGGCAAGCAGTTCGGCATCAGCCCGACGCCCTACTTCTGCGCCTCGAATTTTTCTTCCAGCTTGTCGCAGGCCTCGCGAATCTGCTCGAGCGAAGGCCCAGCCCCGGTCGCCTGTGCCTTGATCTCGAAAACAAATGGCAGCTCCACCGGAGCGGCCGCGAACCCGCCGAGCGCCGCGTCCCAATCAATCGTCCCGTCGAACGGCAGCAGATGCTCGTCCTTGTCGCCATGATTGTCATGAATGTGCGTGGTCACCACGCGTTCCCGCATCGCGTCAAAACTGGCTTGCACGCCCTCTTCGATGTGCGCGTGGCCGATGTCGAAGCACAATTTCAAATCGTGCAAATGCGTATCAACGATGAAATGCGGCAGCGAAGCGGGCGCGCCCAGCTCATCCGGCGTGTTCTCCAGCGCAATGGTCACGCCGCGCGCCTTCGCGAACATGGATAGATTTTCCAGTGACGTGAAAGCCGCGTCCAGCTTGCGCGCGTCCGCCGCCTGCCGTCCATGCCCGATATGCTGAATCAGATATTGAAACGGCACTTGCTCCGCGATGTCTAGCACGCGCTTGATTTCGTCCACCGCGTCCAGGCGGCGAATCCGTTCCGGGTCGGATATGGAAATCGCCACGCCGCTTTCCCGGCCAGGCGAACGGTCGCGATCCGTCGGAGAATGTACCGAGTGCAGCGCGAGGCGGTATCCTCCCAACGCGTCGCCCAGTTCGCGCACCCGTTGCGCATCGCGATAACTGAAATGCTGCGAAGCGCAGAAGATCTCCACCGCCGAAAATCCCGCTCGCGCAATTTCCGCCAGCAGCCCCGCACTTAGCGGCTGATTCACAAATCGGTATGTGGAAAGGATGCGCTGCATTCGGCCCTCGACGAAGGAATACTATGGTCAATGGAAAACGCGATTCCGTCAATAGCGCGCGGCGCTAACGGTGCCGAAATGTCTGCGCGTGGGAAACGCCGTCAGCCGGATGCAAGTCCTACAAGGATGAGCGCGATTAATCCGCCCAGGAACAAAGCCGCGAGAATCCACAGCGCCACATGCGGGCGCTTGCGCATCAGCCCGCGCGGCGGCTCGTTTTGCTGCGCAAACTCCAGCGAATCTGCCCCGCCGTCTTCGGCGGAGCGGCGTTCGCCTCGGTCCGAACCAGGCGTCGCGCCCTGTTCCTGTGGGTCGTCGCTGAATTTGCGGGGCACGGTGACGATGCTAGCACCGAAGAAAAGCGGGCGGCAAGGAATCGTCCATCAGAGAGGTTTCGCGGAAGGCCGTCTCGCGTCAGCCATTGCAGAATCGCAGCCGAAAGGCTGCGGCGTGTGCGCATCGCGCGCTAGCGCGCCAGGATTTCCACCAGCGTGAATGCCACGATTGCGCCCGTGAGGATTGCCAGCGCCACCCATCGCCCCAGCTGCGGATGCGATTCCGGCATGCCGAGCAAGTGAATCGAGGGGTCCGGACCGTGAAGAATTTTCGCGCCGGCCGCGCGCTGCGCCGCAGAGAGAACGTCCGTCGCCGGCGTATGCTCGGTGGAAAATTCTCGTGCGCGCTCGGCGATCTCGCTGGGCATTCACCGGATACTAGCACCAACGCTCACCGGCAGAAACAAAAGTTCCAATGAGTTAACGAATTTGTGCTGTTCTGAAGTGAAACAGCGCATTTCGCGACAACGGAGATTCAGCCGCTCAATGAATCGCGAATTGCACCATCATCAGCGCGACGACGGCTCCGGCGAAGATTGCCAGCACCAGCCAGCGCGAGATGCCTTGATTCCTGCTTTGCAACTGCCGAACGTGCGCGGAGAGACCGGCCGCTCGAGAAATTCTGTGCGCGGATTTTTCTCGAGAGGCGTCGAATCCCGCTATTTCAGCGGATTCTGTGACCAGCTCGGAAACTCGGTCAAGATTGCGGCGTTCCATAGCGGCGATAGTACCACCGGCAATTCCCGCTGACTTGGAAGGAAGCGCAGGCCGGGCCAAACAGGTATTGGCGGTTCGACAAAATGATGTTGCGGTACTAGTTTGGGGAGATGCGTGCAGCGTTATCATTTCGAGAACGCCGTGCCGCTGCGGCACACTGCGCTACCGCTAGCTTCTGTGCCCGAAGTGAGCCGCCCCGCGCGTCAGCCGTTTAATTCCGCGAGTATTTTGGGAAGCAAAGAAAATTTTGCCAGCGCCGCTTCGCTGTTCAAATATTCCAATCCGCAGGAAGGCCCCAGGTAAGCACGCCCTCCTTGAATTCGCGGGAACAAACGCTGCACCTGCCGCGCAACATCCGCCGCCTTTTCGATCTGTTGGTTGCGGCCATCGAGCAAGCCGAGCGCCAGCGGCTTCGGCGAGCCGCTGGACGCGATCATTTCGGCCAGGTTGGGACTGGAAACGAAATCGAAGCCTACGATGTCCACCGGCAGCTCCAAAAGTTTTTCGTACAAAGGTCCGCAGTCGTCGAAATACACATACAGCGCCAGCTCCAGCCTGCGATTGGTTTTTTTCGCCTTGTCGCGTGCGAGCAGCAGCGGCTGCAGCGCGCGCGCGAAAATGGGCCAATCGCCCGGATTAGGCAGAATCGCCGGTTCGTCAACCTGAATCATTTCCGCGCCGCATTGCGAGAGCGCTTCGATTTCCGGGGCTAGAATCTCGCCGTAAGCGATAGCGCGAGCCTCGAGCGTCGCAGGAGTGCCCGCGCCGCCGTTCTCGGTCCGTCCGGAAAGCGAGAACTTCGCGAGTGTGTACGGCCCGGTCAACACCGGTTTGATCGCCAGCTTTCCGGCTTTGTTGGCGGGTGTTGGCAAATGGCCCAGCGCATTGCGCGCGAAACTATATTCCGCCACCACCAGATTGCCGCGTCGCAGCGGCGCGCCGGTAAACAAAGGCTGCCGGCACAATTTCTCAGTATCGAAAAACGGCACGCTGCCTTGCAGTTCGATATTGTCCAGTTTTGCCGCCAAATAAGAGATCGGATCGTTCCAGCGAATTTGTCCGTCGGTCACGATATCCAGACCGGCCTTCACCTGGTCGGCGATGACCCCGCGCGTCACAGCATTTTGCGCATCCAACAAATCCGCGGTTGTGCGTTCGCCGCGGTCCAGCGCCGCGATGGTGCGCTGCAAGAGCTGCAAGTCGGGAGCATCCCCCACGCGCGGATAACTTCCCGTGCTCGAAAGATACAAGCCTGGAGAAATGCTGCTCATAGCGGAAGCCTCGGAATCGGCGCAAGAAACTGGAAGAAACTTAGTCGAAACGCGGAAAGCCGTCAAGGGCAGTGGGGAAAGTCAGCCGCAAAGCTGGCGGATCATTCGCCGACCGAAAAATAATTGCAATCCGGATGGTGAAACACCAGCGCGCTAACGCTAGCCTCCGGATCCATCATCATTCCTTCGGTCAAGTGCACGCCGATCGCTTCCGGGCGCAAGAGCATCCATATCCCGGCCTGATCCTCAAGATTCGGACAAGCCGGATAGCCAAAGCTATATCGTTTGCCGCGATAGCGCGAAGTGAATCGATCGGGCATGGTCATCGTAGACGGATCGGGAAAACCCCAGTCCTCGCGTATCCGCCGATGCAGCCATTCGGCGCAAGCTTCCGCCGTCTCTATCGCCAAAGCCTGCAAACCGTGGGAGTAAAGATAGCGTCCGGCAGCCTTTGCTTCTTCTGATTTTTCGCGAATGCCCGCGCCCGCCGTCACCACGAACAGTGCCACGTGGTCGCGCGCCCCATTTGCGGGGGGCAGCACGAAATCGCTCAGGCAAAGCTTGTCCCCCAGCCGCTGCCGCTGAAAATGAAACGTGTGCGCCGGCGCATTTTCTCCCGGCGCAAATAGCGCGATGGAATTGCCGCGTCGCTCCGCTTCGAAAAATTGCCACACCGCTCCGATCTGCATGAATTCGGCGGCTTGCTGCTTCACTTCCTCCATGTTCTGGTGCAACTCGATCGCGCGCGTGTCGTGTTCCGCCAGCGCTTTCTCAAAATTTCCGCGGAAACCCAAATGACGCCCGAACAGCATGAATGGATTGATGTAACTCCACACCTCATGCAAATCCGGAACGCTGCGGACTTTTCGGTCAACATACGCAACGGAAGGAATCGGCAAATCAATACGAATGTGTGGCGAGCGTTCTTCACCGGCAGGTTCTTGCGCGACGGGCGCCGTTTCTTCCAGTACCGCAACCCCCACATGCGTGTGCTGCTGCAATACATTGTCGCGCCGCGCCGGATCGCTCAGTTCATTCATCAAACGCAGGCCGGTCATCGCGTCTTTCGCGTAGCACACCGCCTGGCTGTACTGCGGCGCGATTTTCAGCCGCGTGAACTTATCGGAAAGCGCCGCGCCACCCACCAGCAGCGGCACCGTGATCCCGGCTTCGCGCAAATCGCTCGCGGTAATCACCATTTGCTGCGCGCTCTTCACCAGCAGCCCTGAGAGCCCGATAGCATCCGGCTGGTGCTCGCGATGTGCGCGAATCAATTCCTCGGGCGGTACCTTGATTCCAAGGTTGATCACGTCATAGCCGTTATTTTTCAAAATAATTTCGACCAGATTTTTCCCGATGTCGTGCACGTCGCCCTTCACCGTCGCCAGTATCACTTTCGCACGCTTTTCCGTGTCCGCCTTCTCCATGAATTGTTTCAGATGGCCCACGGCGGCCTTCATGGCTTCAGCGGATTGCAGCACTTCAGCGACGATCAGCTCGTTGTTGTTGAAGAGCCGACCGACTTCACCCATCCCTGTCATCAGCGGGCCGTTGATGACGTCGAGCGGCGCAACCTTCTCCGCCAGTTTACGATTCAGGTCCTCAACTAGCCCATCTTTCGAGCCTTCAATAATGTAATTCGCGAGCCGCTGGTCCAGAGGCAAATCCGCGGCGCGCTCTTTCTTGCGCGCTCCAGTTCCGCGAAAATGTTCAGCAATGGCGGCGATGTGAAATTGATTGATCGCCGCCTTCTGCTCCTTTGTCTGCGCGCGCCAATCGGCGGGCGCGCCACGCAGCAGTTCCGCGTCGGGCGCTCCGTCCGGAATTTCCGCCGGCGGCTTGTTGAACAGCAAATCCTCCGCCAGCTTGCGTTCGCGTTCAGGAATGGATCCGAAACGTTCAATCCGCTCCGCATTCACAATCGCCAGGTCCAGCCCCGCCTTGGTGCAGTGATACAGGAACACCGAGTTCACCACTTCGCGCGCGCCCGCCGGCAACCCGAACGACACATTCGAAATTCCCAGCACCGTCCGCACGTACGGGATGTGCTGCTTCACCAGCCGAATGCCTTCGATCGTTTCCACCGCGCCGCCGATATAATTCTCGTCGCCCGTGGCGCACGGAAATACCAGCGGATCGAAAATAATATTTTCTGCGCGGATCCCGAATTTCTCGGTCAGCAATTTGTGCGAGCGCTCCGCCACCTCCAGCTTGCGTTCGCGTGAAAAGGCCTGCGCCTGCACCGGATCCTCATCAATACACCCGACGATCACCGCCGCGCCATACGTCCGCGCCAGCGGGCAGATCTTTTCGAATTTTTCCTCGCCATCTTCCAGGTTGATCGAATTAATGATGCTCTTGCCCTGGCAATAGGTCAGCGCCAGCTCCACGCCGCGCGGGTCCGTGGTGTCAATCATGATCGGCGCTTTGATCTTGCGGATCAGCTGCTCGTAGAACGGCGGAATGTCATTCAGTTCCTCGCGATCCGTGCTCTGCAGGCAGACGTCCAGAATGTGAGCGCCGCTTTTCACCTGCCGCCGCGCGATTTCCGTGGCCTCTTCCCACTGTTCGGCAGCCACCAGGCTCTTGAACAGCCGCGAACCAATCACATTAGTGCGTTCGCCAACAATCAAAGGCCGCGTGCTGTCTTCCGCCTCAATAATTTCAATCCCGGAATAAACCGCGCGGTGATTGGGTTCCGGCGTCCGCCGCGGCTTTTTCCCTTCAGTCATCTGCGCAATCGCGCGAATGTGTTTCTCGGTGGTCCCGCAGCAGCCACCCACAATATTGAGCCAGCCACGATCAATAAATCTCTCGAGCTGCTCCGCCAAAGTAGTCGGCGTCTCCTGGTACAAGCCTTCCTCGTTGGGCAGCCCGGCGTTCGGATAACAGGAAACCGCGCGATTCGTCAGCGACTGCAGCGTGCGCACGTGGTCCGTCATGAATTCCGGCCCAGTAGCGCAATTCAATCCCAGCGAGATTAAATCCACGTGATCGAGCGAAGCCCACGACGCCTCGATGCCCTGCCCCGCGAGCATCGTGCCCATCGCCTCGATCGTCACCGAAACCATCAGCGGAATCGGCTGCCCCAACTCGCGCGCCAATTGCTGAATCGCCAGCAAACCCGCCTTGATGTTGCGCGTATCCTGGCAAGTTTCCAGCAGCAGAATGTCCGCCCCGCCGTCCAACAATCCGCTGGCCTGTTCGTAATAATTATTGCGCAGCTGCTCGAAAGTAATTCCGCCGGTCACGCTGATGGCTCGCGTAGTCGGCCCCATCGAACCGGCCACAAATCGCGGCTTCCCAGGTCGCGAAAATCCATCCGCGGCTTTGCGCGCAAGTTCCGCGGCCACGCGGCTGATTCGTCGAGCCTCCTCGCCCAATCCGTATTCCGCCAGCACTACCGGCGTGCTGCCAAACGAATTCGTCTCGATGATGTCCGCGCCCGCATGCAGATATTTGCGGTGGATTTCGAGCACCACGTCCGGCCGGGCCAGCACCAGGTTCTCGTTGCAGCCTTCCAGCTCCGGTCCGCCGAAATCCTCGGCAGTCAGATTGGCTTGCTGCAGCATGGTCCCCATCGCGCCATCCAGAATCAGGATGCGTTCCCGAAGCAATTCGCGAAGGGCCAGGCCCTGTTGGATCAGGTTAGTCATGGGTTCAATAATTTTACCTGAAGGTGGCTGGCAGGAAGGGGCGCAGCATTTTTCGGCGCGCCTGAAGCGCAACGGCGGTCAGCCGCGCCGCAATTCCGGTTTTCCAGCGTTAGGCGGATCGTGAAGGCGTTTCGCTCACCGTACTGCTCAGAAATTCCACCGGCACATGGCCGGGAAGCAGGCCCGCCGCGGCCCCGCGCGCCAGCAATTCGCGCACGGCCCGGCGTCCTTCTTCACCGTAATCCAGTGTCCAGCGGTTGACGTACATTCCAACGAACTTGTCGGCCAGCGTCGGATCCATATCGCGCGCAAATTGCAGCGCGTAATTCAGCGCCGGCTCGCGATGATCCAGCGCGTACGAGACGCTTTCGCGAATCACGCGCGATACCTGCCGTCCCAAATCTTCGCCCAGCTTTCGGCGAATCGCATTCGCGCCGAGCGGCAGCGGTAACCCAGTCTGTTCCTGCCACCATTGGCCCAGATCCACCACGCGATGCAGACCCATCTGCGAAAAAAGCAGCTGCCCTTCGTGAATCAGCAGCCCGGCTTCTACTTCTTTATTCTGCACCGCATCCAAAATCTTGTCGAAAGGCATCGTCACCGTCTCGACGTTCGGCTCGAAAAGCTTCAGCGCCAGATAAGAAGTCGTCAACATCCCCGGAATCGCGATCTTGCGCCCGGCCAGTTCATTTTTCTTGATTGGATGCCCGGAAACGACGATCGGCCCATAACCCTCGCCGAAACTCGCGCCACAATCCATCAAAACATATTTATCCGCCACAAACGGATAGGCATAAAAACTGATCGCCGTCACGTCATACACTTCTTTTTTCGCCGCCTGATTCAGTGATTCGATGTCCGACAAAATATGCGTGAACTTCACGCCTGGCAGGCGCACTTTGCCCGTCGCCAGCGCGTAGAACATGAACGCGTCGTCGCTATCCGGCGAATGTGCCAGGCGAATCTCTGCTGTCTTTGGTGAAGCGGCTGGTGTGGACATGCTGGGTCCGTCCTGGCTCTGGCGCGAAATCGTCACTCACCCCGGCCGCGCTGTAACGACGGCGTGAAGACTATGCTGCGCCAGCCGTCTTACCCGTCGCAGTGAAAGAAACCAAGGTGTGTGCGTCTTCCGGCGAGAGCGCCGAATGTGCAAACCAAGAATACCATACGCTGCCGTCGCCCGTACAGGCGGCGTGCCGGGCGACGAACCTCAAAGAACAGCGAGCTTGCCGCGAGTCGCAGCCCTTCGCAGGCTTCGCTTTTCGTTCTCATGCATTCGTCAAAGCGCGATGCTGCTCAGTGCGGCTTCACGAGCGAACCGGGCTTCTCGCTCGGCAAAATAAACGTCGCGATGCTCTCCACCACTTCCGCCGAAACATGATCAGGCCGCGCATAATCCGTCGGTTTCGATGCCCCGGTTCCATGCATGAAAAGATGATCCAGATCCGGATAAGTGCGCAGGGTCACGTTCTTGTTGTTCGACAGCGCATCCGACCAAGCCTGGAAATTCGAAGGCGTCACCTGATAATCCCGCCCGCCCTGCACGATGAAAATCGGAATTTTCAGTTTGGCTGCGGTTTTCAGCGGATCGTAGCCGCGCAGGTCCAGCCAATACGCGCCATACATCGTTGCGCCGAGGAAGTCGATCTTGTCGTCCGGTTTCAAGTCTGGTTTTTCAATTTGTTTCGCACCGTCTTCGGCTGCTTGGATGCGTTTCTGTTCCGCTTCTGTCGGCGTGCCGCTCATCGCCGCCAGATAGTGAATCTGCTCCAGCACAACTTTTTCCAGCGGACGCGCGTTCGCCGCCAGCATCACGATTCCCGCAATCTCCGCGTCGCCCGTGGCAATGCGCGGCGCCAGATACGCGCCCAGGCTGTGCCCCAACAGAAAAACGTGCTTGGGATCAACCATCGGCTGCTTCGCTACCAGCGCCACCGCCGCCCGCGCATCGCTGATCGTTTCGTCCTCCACGGTCAATCGCACCGGATCGTCGCTGCTCTGCGCGCCGTATTTTTGCGTGCGCTTCGTGTAACGGAACACCACGATGCCGCGGCTCGCAAGTCCCCACGCCAAATCCTTGAACGGTTTGTTCGGGCCGATTGTCTCGTCCTGATCTTCCGGTCCGGAGCCCTGCACCAGCACCACGGCCGGAAATGGCCCGTTGCCCGTGGGAACTGTAAGTGTGCCGGGCAATTCGAATTTTCCATTCACTAAAGTGAGCGGCTGCTCGCTAAACGAATCCTGCTTCGCGTATGCCGGAGAATTCCACGGCGCTGGCGCCGCCTGGTGTGGACGGAAGCTCAGACCGCCCAGTTTGCCGTCGGGATTGAAAACCACTGTGGCGTCCAGCAGCGAATTCTCAAACTTGCATTGCATTTTCACCACCTGCAGTCCCTGCAGCTGCGAAGTCTCCGCGCTGGTGATCGCCTGAAACGCGCCTGCTTGCTTGTTCAAGTCGCGCCAGCCGTCCGCGAGCTTTCCCGGCGGCAGCTGCTCCGCCATGCGCGCGTCGTATTTCGCCTCCACTTTCTCAAATTGTCCGGTCACCAGCTCGTGAATGATCTGTTTCGCGGCGACGGCCGAAGGCGAATCTTGTGCAGCTTCCTGTGCAGAGACGCGCAGCACCCCGCCAGGCATCGCCAGTAAGAATAAAATCAGTGCGAGCAAACTAACTTTCACGCGGCATCTCCTGCGCATAAGTGCGCCCATCTATTATATGACGGGCTGGGTTTGCAAATCTCTCGCCGAGCATCCCGCATCGCCGCCGCAATTATTGCACTGGCGAACGCGGGGAGGCTGGCAAAGGCGAGGCATGATGCGCCACTAGGAGCCACAGCTCGTCGCGGCGCAGAAAAATATTTGTCGTTTGCACCATGGCGTCGTCGAAACCGTCCGCAAACGCGGTGGTCACGTGCTGCGTGCAGGAAACCCACCCGACGTCGCCCTCGACGCGCACCCACACGCCGCTCAAGGCGATGCGCACCCGCTTGGCGTGCCCGAAAAGCCGCGCCCAGCGCTCACGCACTTCGTCCCAACCTAGCAGCAAATCCCAGCCCGGATGCACGCACGTCACGCCGTCGTCATGCGACCACACTGCTTCCATCTCCGCCAGGTCCAGCGATTCGAACGCCGCGTAAAATTTCGTGTTCGCGGCGCGCAGTGCGTCTTCGGGGCTTTGCTTTTGCGGCACGGTCTGGGTTGGCATGATTAGAAGTCCGAAGAACGAGATTAGAAACGCTGCGTCAGGGCCGGTGCCGCAAATCGATAATCTTTGTAGGTCGTGGCTTTAGCCACGACATAACCTTCGCAAGATCCGAGCGGCTTTAGCCGCTGAAGTACGGGTTTTGCTAGTCGTGACACAGATTCGCCAAGGCTGGGGCCTGCCCGCTTACGTTTCTTGTCTACGCTTCTCGTCGCGCCAGTTGCCATCCACCCGCAGCCGCCATGATGAGTGCCATCTTGATGATCTCGCCGGGCACAAACGGCAGCGCGCCCTGCTGCAGCGCCACGCCCCATCCCGTTCTCAGAAACAGCGCAAGCCAAGCGCAGCCGCACGCAAAAATAATCGCTTCGCCAGAAATCAGCGCACCGATCAGTGAAAAGGCCACAAGCCGCGAGCCGCCTTCGCGCGGGTTCACAATCTTTGCGCCGCGCTCCACCATGCGCCCAGTCACAAACGCAGCCACCGGATACGAAAACAAATACCCAGCCGTCGGACCTGCAAAACGCGCAAGCCCCGGCAGTCCCAGCGGCTGAAACACGGGCAAACCCGCCGCGCCTTCGAGCAAGTACAAAATCAAAGTGATCGCGCCGCGTCGCGCGCCCAGCAGCACCGCCACCAGTAGCACGCCGAATGTCTGTCCCGTGATCGGTACCGGCGTCCAAGGCAGCGGAATCACGATGTGCGCGCACAA
>Ga0070761_10001244_pt1 | contig 16048 bp, 12 predicted proteins | sample HubBroMetageREF1_FD_66724 | JGI IMG/M metagenome (GOLD analysis project Ga0070761, IMG submission 66724) | Reference soil microbial communities from the Hubbard Brook experimental Forest, New Hampshire, USA - Hubbard Brook CCASE Soil... | ecosystem: Environmental > Terrestrial > Soil >... | reverse complement strand
ATACCGTCCTGCTCCCCGAGCAGAGCGCCGCCAAAGCCAAGGCCATCCTCCAGCAAGCCATTGACGCGCTCGGCGGCCCCCCGTATCTCAACGTCCACGACGTTACCTGCATCGGGCGTCTCAGCCAATTCGGACACTCCGGCGAACTCAACGGCTTCGAACATTTCATTGACTATGCCCAGCCGCCGTTCAAGGACCGCACCGAAAATCTTCCCAAGCGCAACATCATTTCGGTCGTCAACGGCGATAAAGGTTGGCAGCTGGATCGTGGCGGCGTCTCCGAATCCACCATCACGGATCTCGCCACGAACCAGGAAGACACCAAGAAAGACATAGACAATATCCTCCGCCATCGCATCCACGAGTCCGGCATGATTTTCCGTTATGGCGGCCTGGACGTAGTGGACTACCAGGAATCCGACTGGGTCGAGCTGGTGGATAGCGACAACCGCACCTTCCGCATTGCCATCGCCCGCACCACCCATCTGCCCGTGCGCAAAGTCGTGGACACGCGCAACGCCAACACCCGCATGCGCAACGAAGAAATCGAATACTACTCGAACTACCGTCCCATTGACGGCATCCAGACCCCCTATCAAATCACCCGCGAGCGCAACGGCATCAAGGTCTACCAGGTGTTCTTCGACAAGTACGAATACAACACCAATGTCCCCGACTCCTACTTCACCAAGGAATCCCTCGAAGAGCGCTGGGCAAAAGTCGGCAAAAAAGAGAAACCGCCCAAGAACAATTCGAACGGCAATAACAACGACAAGAACTGACCCGGCTAGACGTTTCTCAGTGCCTCCATCATGGCGGCTCAATTTCCGATAGTTGCGTCTGCCGCCCGCGCGAATTGCAACTTGATCTTCGCATTTCGATCGCGGTTACTCCCTCGTGACTGTCCGGCAAGGTCGCTCCTCAGTGTCGTTCACAATCGGTTATCTTTGATGCATGAGGTCCCACAACGTGCTTTGGTCCTGGCGCCATGTTCTTTGTGCCTCGCTTCTCGTGCTGATCTCCGCACCCACACCAGCCGGCGCCCAAGGCATAACGCCGCCGACGCAAGGCGTTGCGCCCACCGGGACTCCGGGGAAAATCTGGACCAACGAAGATCTTACTTCCGCTCACGGTGCGGTCCCGACGACAGGACGGTCCGCTTCACAGTCCTCCGCAAATAAACAGGATTTCACTTCGGAGTCTCGCGGTGCCACGTTCGTGAATCCTAAGCCCGGCCAATTTGTGAATCCCGGCGAAACTTTGCACATCGATCTCGCGATTGATTCGGGCGTCGCGCTCCTCAGGGGCGCTGCGATCATGTCTCCCATGGGAATGGCATCCGAAATACGGGAAACGCCTCCGTACTCGTTCACTTTTATGATCCCGGTTAAAGATAGAGATGTATCCGGCGGCGTCTCGCTGATCGGTTCGCAGCCCTGGTATGCTCTTGGGCCCGTCGCGGGTTGCGGCCATGACATAGACTTGGCCGCGACGACCATTGACGTGGAAGAGTCGGATCTTCCTGTCCCATGACAGCGGCAGGAGCGACAATTTCGCGATACAGTTCCGGTCTTAGTTTTTTCCAACTTGGCGATGACGAATGGATCAGAATCTACGCTCGATTCCCGAACGGACATGAACTCGACGTAACCCGCTCGACCTGTCTTGAGTTGAGTTCCAGTGACGCCAATGTGGTTCGCGTCGCCAGCGAAGGCGCGGTAATCTCCGTTGCCTCTGGCAACGCGAATGTCATTGCCATCTATACGCTGGTAGGACTGCAGAAACGGCTCTCGATTCCTGTCTCCGTCAAGGGCATGCCTGGTCCGCTGATTGCTTCGCCTGCCACGGTGGATTTTGGCGACGTCCCTGTAGGCTAAACAAGTCCGCCGCGCCAGGTCACGATCACCAACAACGGTTCAACCGCAGTGAAAATCTACGCGGTTTACTATTCCACGGAGCCTGAAAACTGCTCCAATCGAGTCCTCGGTCCTGGTGGATCCTACACGTTAACCGTAACCCTCTCTCCTGGCAGGCTCGGCCCCATTCACTCCACCATTCTTATCGACTCCGTACCGGTCACGTTGCTTGGCAACGGCATCTGATCACCCCGCCGATCGTTCCCGCGCGAGTACCCCGCATTTGTCCGCGAGGTTCCTCCGACCCGAGATATAGATTGCATTTTTCTGCGCCGCTGTGGTGCCTTTGACTTAAATCGAGCATCTGCCCGTCCCAGTGGCCCATTCCCGCAGCAGCGGGGTATAATCGTCGGATGCCAATAACGCATAAAAGCGAACAGATGCATGGCACCACGGTGCTGTGCGTGCGCAAAGACAATAAAGTCGTCCTCACCGCCGACGGCCAGGTCACTCTGGGCGATGGCGTGATCAAGCATAGCGCGCGCAAGACCCGCCGCATCTATAACGACAAAATAATCGCAGGCTTCGCCGGCAGCACCGCCGACGCGCTCTCGCTCTTCGGCCGCTTCGAAGGAAAATTGCAGGAGTTTCACGGCAATCTCGCGCGCGCCGCCGTCGAACTGGCCAAGGAATGGCGCACCGACCGCTCCCTGCGCCACCTGGATGCGCTGCTCATCGTGGCCGACGCCAAATCCACGTTCCTGCTTTCCGGCAATGGCGACGTCATCGAACCGGACGACGGCATCTGCGCCATCGGCTCGGGCGGATCCTACGCCCTGGCCGCTGCGCGCGCTCTTTCCAAGTTCACCAAGCTCAGTGCCAAGGATATCGCCGCCGAAGCCATGCGCATCGCCAGCGAAATCTGCATCTACACGAATGACAACTTCAGCGTGGAAGAGCTATGACGGAGAAATCGGAGAAAGACATGGTCATCTACCTATCCGGAAACGAATCGCAAGCCCCCGAGCCGGAGCCGCTCCCGTCGTTCGACGAGCTTACCCCGCGCGAAATCGTGGTCGAGCTGGATAAATATATCGTCGGCCAGAATCTTGCCAAGAAAGCAGTGGCCATCGCTCTGCGCAATCGCGTTCGCCGCCAGAAACTTCCACCCGAGCTTGCCGAAGACATTCTGCCCAAGAATATTCTGATGATCGGTCCCACCGGGGTGGGCAAGACGGAAATTGCCCGCCGCCTGGCGCGCCTCGCGGGCTGCCCCTTCGTAAAAGTGGAAGCCTCGAAATACACCGAAGTCGGCTACGTCGGTCGCGACGTGGAATCCATGGTCCGTGACCTCGTCGAAACCGCGATTGACATGGTCCGCGAGGAAAAGCTCGACGAAGTCGCCGAACGCGCCGAGCAATCCGCCGAAGACCGCCTGCTCGACCTTCTCCTCCCGCCGTCGCCCATTCCTTCGGACACCACGCCCGCCGCCGAAATTCAGCGCCGCGAGCAGGTAGCCCGCACGCGCGAAAAACTCCGCGCCCAGTTGCGTGAAGGCAAACTCGATCAGCGCATGGTCGAAGTCGAAGTCCGCGAACGCCAGATGCCCTCCTTCGAAATCATCACCAATCAAGGCGTCGAGGAAATGGACATCAACGTAAAGGACATGCTCTCCGGCATGTTCGGCCAGCAGAAAAAGAAACGCAAAATGACGGTCGCCGAAGCCTTCGATTACCTCATCCAGGAAGAAGAAAACCGCCTGATTGATATGGACCAGGTCACCCGCATCGCCGTGGACCGCGTGGAGCAGATGGGCATCCTCTTCATTGACGAGGTTGACAAAATCGCCGGCCGCGAATCCGGCCACGGCCCGGACGTCTCCCGCGAAGGCGTGCAGCGCGACATCCTGCCCATAGTCGAAGGCACCACCGTCAATACGCGCTACGGCATGGTCCGCACCGACCACATCTTGTTTATCGCCGCCGGCGCGTTTCACACCACCAAGCCCTCGGACCTGATTCCCGAGCTGCAAGGCCGCTTCCCCATTCGCGTCGAGCTGACCTCGCTCACCGAAGCCGATTTCATTCGCATCCTCACTGAACCCAAGAACGCGCTCATCAAGCAGTACATCGCGCTGCTCGATACCGAACCCTTCAAACTCACTTTCACCGACGATGCCATCGCCGCCATCGCGAAATTCGCCGCCAAAGTGAACGAGCACACCGAGAATATCGGCGCGCGCCGCCTGCACACCATCCTGGAAAAAGTGCTGGAAGATATTTCCTTTGAAGCCCCGGAAATGAAAAAGAAATCCTTTAAAGTGGACGCGGCCTACGTGCAAAAGCAACTAGCGAATATCGTGAAGGATCAGGACCTGAGCCGTTACATCCTATAGAAAATCGAAAATGGAAATTCGAAAAGAGGCCCCTGAGCCTCGCTGGCCGCCAACTCCAAAATCGCGCATTTCCAATTTCCATTTTCTCTTTTCCATTTTCGCTGTCTCTCTTCTCCTCGGCTGCGGCGTTCCCGGCGAGCCCATCGAGCGCAAACCGCCGATTCCCACTGCGGTCACTGACCTTGCCGCCACCCAGCAGGGCGACAGCGTGATCCTCACCTTTACCTTTCCCAAGGATTCCGTCGAGAATCGCCCCCTTAAGCAGCCGCCCGCCATCGAAATATTCCGCGATTTTGCAAAACTTCCTGCCAGTCCTACGCCAACGCCCGGTCCCGCCACCCCTGCCAATCCCACGCTGCTCGTGACCATCCCTTCCTCGATGGTGATTCAATTCGACACGCACGGTCAAATTCACTATGAAGATGCGCTGAAGCCCGAGGATTTCACTCAGGATCCCAACACCCAGGCGGTTTACATCGTTCGCACTCGCACTTCGCCAAAGAAAGTTTCCGCGGATTCCAACGCCGCCACCCTACGCGTCGCGCCCGCCCCCGATCCGATCGCAGACCTCAAAGCCGAAATCACTCATCAGGGCGTGATTCTCACCTGGACGCCGCCGCAAAAAACCGCAGTCGGCCCCGCACCACCGATCGCGCTCTATAGAATCTTCCGCCGCGAAATCGAACAAACACCCGCGCCCACCGCCGGTGCGCTACCCGCGCGCTCGCCAAACCCCAGCGTTCCCATCGACGAAACCGCCGCGCCGCCATTCCGCGACACCCAAATTCAATTCGGCAAGACGTACCGTTACAGCGTTCGCAGCGTCGCGCAATACCCGGATCTGCAAATCGAATCGCTCGACTCGCCCTTCATCGAAGTCACTCCCCTCGACACGTTCCCTCCCGCGGCGCCGCAAGGCCTCGTCGTCGTGCTGGTTCCCGCGCAGGGCGCCACGTCCGCCTTTTTCGACCTCTCCTGGTCCATCAGCGCGGAAAACGATATCGCCGGTTACAACATCTATAGAAGTGAGCAGAAAGGCGCGCCCGGCCAGAAACAAAACCCGGCACTGTTGCTTACTCCTGCGTTTCACGATATGAATATCGTACCGGGCCACCGCTACTTCTACACCGTCACGGCAGTGGATCGCGTCGGCAACGAGAGCCCCTCGAGCGCTGCCGCATCCGGCGAAGTGCCGCTTGAAGTCCCGGTAAACGCGCAGCCAAACCAATGACCGACCCAGCCACCACCGCCCACCCCATCCCATCTGACGCCCCCGCCTCAGTGAAAGTAATTAGTCCCGCGGTTCGCGTAGGCCTCTACACCGGCGCGCTGCTCACGATTGTGATGGTCGGCTCGCTCATCGCCGCGAATCGCCTCTCCTGGCTCGATAATCGCGCCCTCGAACGCAACGGCGCCTCCTACGGCCTGTTCCTAGCGATCATGCTCATCCCGATTTTCCGCTTCCTCAATCGCCCGCTAAGAATGTTCTCTTCGGCCATGCTCGCTTGGGGAATTTTCGTCATCGCCTACGACATCGCCGGAATGTTTTTTCACAGCCTCTTCCAGGCGCTGCGCTCGCCTTTCGAAGCGCTCATCGAGGGCGCTGTAGTGTACGGTGTTTGCGCGGTAGGCTCCTGGGTTGGCGGCATGGTCCTGTTGGCGCGCCAACACCGCATGTCCCCGCGCCGCCGCCACTCGGATTTCTTCGACACTGATCACCGATGAAGCTCTGCCGATTTCAACCCCAGGAATTCGACGCCGAACATCTCAGCCGTTCCCCGCGCGAATCCCATCCGCATCCGCGCGCCGGAATCATTGAAGGCAACCGCGTCCACGAAATTCACGGCGAACTCAACGGCCCGCGCGAGCGCACTGGAAATAGCTGGCCCCTCGACCAGATAAAATTCCTGCCGCCTTCCACGCCCAGCAAAATCGTCTGTGTCGGCCGCAATTACCACGAACACGCCAGAGAATTGGGCAACGACGCCCCTGCCCAGCTGCTCATCTTTCTGAAGCCTCCCTCATCCGTCATCGCTCCCGAAGAACCCATCGTTCACCCGCGCAGCTCTCAACGCGTGGACCACGAAGGCGAGCTCGCCGTCATCATCGCCCGTCGCTGTTATCATCCGCACGCAGATGAAAGTCTCGCCCCATTCATCCTCGGCTACACTTGCCTCAACGACGTCACCGCCCGGGACCTGCAAAAGCTCGACATCCAATTCACCCGCGGCAAAGGCTTCGACACTTTCTGCCCGTTCGGCCCCATCCTCGAAACCCAAATCGATCCCGCCGGCGTCGCCGTCGAAACCTACGTGAACGGAATCAGGAAACAGTCTGGACACACGTCGGAAATGATCTTTTCCGTTGATGCTATAATCCGCTTCATCGCGCAGGTGATGACGCTCGAGCCGGGCGACGTGATCGCCACCGGCACGCCCTCGGGCGTGGGCCCGCTGGCCGCCGGCGATGTCGTCGAAGTCAGCGTCGGCGGAATCGGCACGCTCAGAAATCCCGTCATCGCCGCGCAGGATTGATCCACACCGGAAAAGGTTCGCGTTGAAAGAACTCCTGAATGATTGGCACGATTGGCTTCCGCTCGCCGGAGTTGCGGTGGTCGTCCTCGTCGGTCTGATTCTCTGGCTCCGCCGCAAGCCCGAAGATGCCGGAGACGTCGAACGCCAGCGCCGCGCCTATCTGAATCGCGTCGGCCGCATCGTCGAAGGCCAGGTCCTGGAAATCGTCGAACACGCGCGCGACGCGAACGATCAATCCGCGAAATCTTCCGGGATGTTTCAGAAACGCGCCGTCCCCTCCGCCTTCACCAACGGCACGCAAAAGCTGCTCTATTACACTTACTCAATCTCCGGTGTCACCTACGAAACCGCGCAAGACATCACCGGCCTGGAAGAAGCCCAGCACCTCGGCCGCGTAGCCGCCGGCCAAACCGCCAGCGTGAAGTACGACCCGTCAAATCCCAGCAATTCCATCCTGCTCGCCGACGATTGGTCCGGACTTCACTAACGCGTCGCGAAGCCTCAAGCTTTCAGTAGCGCCGGCGTCCCGCCGGCTCGTTTGATTTTGCAGCTCTAGCGCACAACATCCCACGCCCACGTCCACAGCGAGCGATCACACTCGGTAGGGGCGTTGCTTGCTGCGCCCCAGCGTGCCACGATGTCAGCCCCGTCGAGAACTACCCAGCCAACAATGGTAAACTTTTCTCTTTTCAGGAGAACCACGTTGCTTCGCTTTCAACGCCTACTTGCCGCGGTTCTGCTCCTCATAGCCATCGCGGCCGCCACCTCCCTCGATGCGCAACAAAATTCCGCGTCGCCATCATCAGCATCACCTGCAACTCCGCCTGTCCTAGATCCGGAAATCACCAGTTACAATGCGTATTTGCTGAAGCCCGCAAACGCGGTCCGTACTCGCTACCACAACGACCGGGAAACTCCGCTGCCGCCCGAAGAACCCACCGCGAAAAATCCGCGCGGCCGCGCCATCATTTATTACTACCTGAAATCCGTCCCCTCCAATCCGCTCACGCTCGAAATCCACGACGCGCAGGGAAAAGTAGTGCGCCGTTTCAACAGCCTCATTCCGGCCGCGGATTCTACGCCGAAAAACGTTCCGAATAACTGGTTCGGCCCGTCCACTCATCTCTCGAAAGATGCCGGACTGAATCGTTTCGTGTGGGATATGCGTTACGAACCGCCGCAAGTTTTGGATTTCACTTCTACTGGCGGCCCGCAAGATCACATCGAGCACGCCGTCCCCAGCGACGCGCTTCCCGCCGGCACGCCGCGCGAACAAACTCTCGGCCCTCTTGCCGTTCCCGGCCAGTACGAAGTCTTTTTCATCGGCAACGGCATGGTCATGAAGCAGCCCCTTACCATCACGCTCGATCCCCGCGTCCACGTTTCCCAGGCCGACCTAGAAGCGCAACTCCTCGCCCTAAAACGCATTGACTCCGGCCTAACCGCCAGTACCAAGGCCTTCCATTCCATCACCAACCTCCGCGCCGCCATCGCCGACCGCCGGAAAACTCTCGGCGTCGCCTCCGATGAAAATTCCCGCGCCAGATCCAGCGAACAGTCCAGCGGGCCCAAAGAAAAATCCGCGCAAGAAAAAGCTCAAGACGAAAAAGCCGCAACCGCGAGTCCGGAAACCAAAGCATCCGCCGACGCTCTGAACGATCTCGACAGGAAGGCCGCTGCAATCCTGGAAGGAACGCTCGAAGCCCCCGGCGTAGGCCCCATCAATCGCGACCTGGCCCACACAAGCCTCCTCATCCAATCCAGCGAAGCCGCCCCCAGCCAAACCGGCCAAGCCGCCCTGGATCAATCCTGCAGCCAGCTAAACAAAATCCTAACTACCTGGCGCGACCTGGATTCCCAAACCGTCCCAGCCACCAACACAATCATCGCCAAATCCAACCTGGCCGCCCTCCCCACAGCAACCGTAATGTCCATAACCGCTGCCCCCCGCGACGCCGCCTCAACCGACGCCTGCGCGCCATAGCCGCCTGGGAACGCCAATCTCCCGACCGGCGGCTCGGCGGTCATCCTTCCTGCCCTGAGTGAATTTGCGAAGGGAGCGCAGCGAAGGATCTCGCTTCGCCTTTTGCCAGGCTGAGTTCGTTCCTCTGAACGCCTGCGACGCTGATGTTCGATTCGCAGCTGTAGGGGCGGGTCCTAGACCCGCCTGTGTCTCGCCCGGTCCCGAATGTCCACACAGCACCGTTCGCATTTTCCCGAACAACGTGCTACCGTGTCCTGTGGTTCACCAACAAAATTCGCGAACGACTCACGGAATGAACCAGCCGCCCCTCCGCTCCTTACACGTTCCAACCGCAACACACCCGAATTCAAAGCGCCACGTGGCTCATTCAAATCACACTCCGCCATTCCCGCTATTTCTAATCCGCTCCTCTGCGATTCGCAGCGCCCGTAACTCCTCTTTAATCAGCGTGGAGTCCTATTCTGATCGGTCGAAAAATGCGTGTTTGTGCGCGCGTTTTTCGCACGTTTTGCATTCCACGAATCACCAACCACACCGCAAGAGTCATGCCTGTCTAATCGCTACTCAAATATTAGAAGTTCACCTAACTTGCTCACAACAAATGAGAGAAGTTTTTCTAATCGCTACTTTTTCTGACTGTTTGGCGAATCATTGCTCGCCAATCACTCTTCACCAATCCCTCCGATGACCACTCACCGTAAACACCATGATCGCCTCGTAGAGCTTCGCAAGCTCAACGCCGAAGCCGAAGCCGGCGGCGGCGCCGAGCGCCGCGAGCGCGAACACAAACAAGGCAAGCTCAGCGCCCGCGAACGCGTGGACCTGCTGCTCGATGAGGGCAGCTTCGAAGAGCTCGACAAATTCGTCCGCCACCAATCCCACGATTTCGGCATGGAATCCCAGCGCCCGGCCGGCGACGGATTCATAACCGGCTACGGCCGCATCGGCGGCCGCCTGGTGTACGTCTTCGCGCAAGACTTCACAGTCTTCGGCGGCTCGCTTTCCGAAGCCAACGCCTCGAAAATCACCAAGATCATGGACCTGGCCATGCGCGCCGGCGCTCCCCTGATTGGCCTCAACGATTCCGGCGGCGCGCGCATTCAGGAAGGCGTCAAATCGCTGGCAGGATACGCGGAAATTTTTCTGCGCAATACGCTCGCCAGTGGCGTGATCCCGCAAATCAGCGCGATCATGGGTCCCTGCGCCGGCGGTGCCGTTTATTCCCCGGCCATCACCGATTTTATTTTCATGACTCGCGACACGTCTTACATGTTCGTCACCGGTCCGGACGTCATCAAGACCGTCACGCATGAAGAAGTCACTAAGCAGGAGCTGGGCGGCGCCATGACTCACAACGCCACCAGCGGCGTCGCGCATTTTATCTCCCACGACGATGCCGAGTGTCTGGCCATGATCCGCGAGCTTTTCAGCTACCTACCGTCCAATAATCTGGACGACGCGCCGCGAAAACCCACTCGGGATCCCTGGGACCGCGTCACGCCCTCGCTGAACGCGCTCGTCCCTGAAAATCCCCAGCAGCCCTACGACATCAAGGACGTAATCCACGCCCTCGCGGACGATTCCGAATTTTTCGAGGTCCACGAACACTACGCGAAAAATATCGTCGTCGGCTTTGCGCGCTTCGATGGCCGCTCCGTCGGCGTCGTCGCGAACCAGCCCGCGTTCCTCGCGGGAGTCCTGGATATCAACGCCTCGGTAAAAGGCGCGCGCTTCGTGCGTTTCTGCGACGCCTTCAATATTCCGTTGATCACCTTCGAAGACGTGCCCGGCTTTCTTCCCGGCACGCAGCAGGAATTTGGCGGCATCATCCGTCACGGCGCGAAGCTGCTCTTCGCTTTCGCCGAAGCCACGGTTCCGAAGATCACCGTCATCACTCGCAAGGCCTATGGCGGCGCTTACTGCGTCATGGCTTCCAAACACATTCGCACGGACATCAATTTCGCATGGCCCACCGCCGAAATCGCGGTCATGGGCCCCGAAGGCGCCGTCAACATCGTGTACAAACGCGAGCTCGATCGCGCCCCCGAATCCGAACGTGAAAATCTGCGCCAAGAAAAAATCGCCGACTTCCGCGAACGCTTCGCCAACCCCTACGTCGCCGCCGAACGCGGCTATATTGACGCCGTAATCGAGCCTGCCCACACTCGCGCCAAACTGATCGCAGCCTTACGCTCCCTTGAAAATAAACGCGACACCAACCCCCGCAAAAAACACGGAAACATCCCCCTATGAGCACGCCACACAAAGATCCAGTTCGGCATCTTGACACTGCGCGCGGCGAACCTTTAGCATCGAGGATTGTGTTCGGGCCGGTTTAGCTCAGAGGGAGAGCGAGGGTCTCATAACCCTTCAGTACGTCCCCGCCTGTACGGTTTTAAAGGGTTTAAGTCGGTAATGTTCGGTATTGTCTGGTAGCCCTGGGGACGATTCTGTGGTTTTGGGACTCGTTTTGGGACTGGGCGGATTTCAGGAGCGATTGCCGCCGAGCCCACCAGAGCCGCTTCGATTTCGCAATCCGGGCTCTTGCCTGCTGCGAATGTCTGTACCGTTTTCGCCCTGGCGCCCGCCCTTCCAGGACCGAAATCGCGCGCCCAATTTGCTCCGCTTCTCGATCGAGCTTCGCCTTTTCCTTCTTCAGCGTATTGAGGACACGTTTGGTTCGCACAACCGTCTGCTCCTGGAATAAATTCTATCGGCAGGATTCGACTTGGACATCAGCAATATTTTTGAGTAAAGCGTATGGAGACATGACCCAGCCTGGCGATTCCGATTCACGGAAATGTGGCCTATCGGGAAAAACAAAATACTTGTCCCGGGGAGGCGCGATCGGGTGGGCTAAGGATTTTTCAACGGATCCCAAACGGCGGCTTCGATCGGATGCAGCGCCTTCACTTCGAGCGTATTCGTGTCCGTACTGCGGATACTGGCATTTAACGAAGCGGAAGCGGGGATAGTTTCTCTTCTGCCGAGCAGTTTTTGCATTTCGCGCGTCCCCCGCCAGCACCGCTTATGAATCACAATAAGATAGTCCTCGTCATTCACCCGTCGGCAAATTTCTTCCGCAGGCAAATCGGATGCTGCCAATTCCCAGGGGGAAACTTTGTACCGGATACGTGGTTTACCGGGGACTTCCAAGCTGCCCGCACAGACAAAACATTTCCCTTCCTGCTTGCTGCGCAGTTCGCGACGAATGTCTTGAAGTGGACCCCAGCTTTCATTTTCAAAGCGAGAACTTCTCGCGCCATGCGTACACAAGAACGAAGCTTGGAGATCGACCGAGGCGGTGTGGTTTCCACGACAGGAGTGTACTCCAGTCCGTAACCAAAGCCAGCGGCCGCCACGACAACGGAGAAAGTCGGAGATCCGCCCGGTGATTTTCTAACGAGCAGCGCGCGACAGCTGTAATCGCATCCTACTCTTTCGCTTCCTGCTCATCTTCTTCGGAAGCACGGGCGCTACCGCTTGCTCTTCCGCAGAAACTTGTTTCCGTAATTCGCTCATCCCGCGTCTGCACAAATTGTGAATCACAACAAGGTTATCAATGACGTTTGTCCGGTAACAGATTTCCTCGATCGGCAAATCGGTATGAGCTAATTCCCAGTCGGAAACTTTGTATCGAATGTGTCTTCGACCGGGAACTTCGAGACTGCTGCCACAAAAGAAACATTTTCCATCCTGTCGCCCGCGAAGTTCGCAATGTAGATCGTGAAGGGGCCACCGCGTTTCATCCTCTGGACAAGATCCGCCCAGACTTGGCGCATGCGAAAACGAATTTGGGAGAGCGCGCGCGGCGGCGAGGTTCCACGGCGGGAGTGTACTACGAAAACAGCGAGCCGCCGGAGGAGGATGCTGGGAGGACAGCCGACACGGCTAATCAAATTAACTTGGATTCGGCGGGGGTGCCTCAGCCGCGCCGGATGTGAATCCTACGATAAACCCTTGTAGGAAAATCCTGGCCTCTGCCTCTGTTTCAAAGCCCCCGTGCAGGACCGGTCTGTCATCAACGGTGACCCGATACTTGCCATCCATCGGCGATTTTCCAATCTGCGCTTTGTAGGTATTACGTTTCGAAGCAAAGGCTTGTTGGAACAGGGTCTCCGGAAATTTTCCGTATGGGTTCCGCCCGATTGGCCGAACCATCAAGAGCGGAAGCTTGCCTTCCTCTTTCGTGACTGACTCGACCATAAACATGTTCATAGAATCAACCTCGGACACGACTACATGTCCGTCCGGCTGATGACCTGTCAATTCGGCGGCAAGTTCCGAAACTTTCATGATTTTTCTCCCGCCGCACTTTCGATTATTTTTCCGGGAACAACTCCGGCATCCATCGCGCTGCCAATGATGCAGGGAAAGCTAATCGAAGGGGAGCCCGTGAGCTATCCGACACGATAACGCCGCGCGTCACCAAGCTTGTGACGGCACGCTGGGCACTACGCTCACTGGTATTCAGAATACCTGGCGCCTCGCCACGCGGTAGCTCTCCCCGATAAAGCAACGCCTCTAACATTTTGTCTGAGTTTGGTGCTAATCCCTTCGCCGCAGTTTGTTCCTTCGCCCACACCATCACGCGAACTTGGAGATCCTTCGGGTTCATCAACTCTTCCATGAATTTGACCTGGTCAATGCATACCTCAAGAAAAAAGCGCGTGAAGGCGATCAATTCCGCTTCGCTCAAATTTCCTCGGCCATCCAATTCGTTGCGTCGAGGCAGATCGCAATTTGCTAAGAGGGTTTTATAATCAGCTACGCGTCGAGCCAAACCCCGAGACACAGACCACAGGGCTCCTGTGTCCAGCGTTTCCAGCAACGTAGCGTGAGACATCAAACGGCAGACCCTTCCATTACCATCAAGAAACGGGTGTATCCAAGCCAGGCGATGATGTGCAGCGGCAGCGGACAAGATTGTTTCCATTTTTCCCAGATTGCCGTAGGCCGTTTCAAAGCGGTCGAGAAATCGCAGAATAGTCCCTGGGCCAATCGGAATGTGGTTCCCGACTTTGACATCGCGTTTACGCAATTGTCCCGGCTCAACACGAAATTTCTCGTGGCTGTCAGGATCTTCCACGATCAAGAGTTCAGGGGGCAACTCGGAACAGAAGCGACGATGAATTTCACAAATAGCAGCGCGGCCGGTTGCTGGGCCGCCTAGTCCGCCACTGTCGATCCACTTCTGTACAGAGATGTGCGCCTTCGCCTCTAATTGCAAATTCCGTTTCTTGAGATCATGACTGTAGTTGCCCTTTAGCGCCTTCTCGATGTCAACCGGATGCGCGTTATGACCTTCAATCAAGTTGCTGTAGTAGCAGTTCATCGCTCGTACGAGACCAGATAACGCTACAGCGATGGCAGTCGGGAGCTTGCTCCGAAAGCTGGCCGAACGAGCCACGAGATCCAGCGCCAAATCAACGAGCTCACCCCGCCCGGGTGCGCCTTCCGAAATCAGCATCGGTTCCATCATGGCTATGTTTTCGCCACGATCGATAGAAATGGCGGGTTCTATGGCGGGTTTTGTATGACTCATACTATCAACAGTATCATTGCTTTACGGTGATGCCAAGGTTAGAAATGGCGGCCATATTGGCGGGTTGTTTGGCGGGTTAGTTCGGCCCTAACGGGACACTCGAAAACGCGCGCGTACTGACCTGACCGGCTTGATTTAGTCCAGCGGGAGTGAGAGAAAATCACTGGAAAGGAGAGCGGGACATGCCGCTGAAGAAACACAAGCCGGAGCAAATCGTGGCGCTGCTGCAGCAGATTGCAGGGGAAATAGCGAATGGGAAAAGCACACCACAAGCCTGCAAGGAAGCAGAGATCACGGTGCAGACGTACTACCGCTGGAGAAAAGAATTCGGCGGCCGGAAGCTAGATCAAGCCAAACGGCTGAAGGAGTTAGAGCGAGAGAACGCGAAGCTGAAGCGTTTAGTCGCGGAGCTGTCTTGGGAGAAGCAGATCCTGAAGGACGTGGCCTCGGGAAACTTCTGAGCCCTGAGCGGCGGCGTTGTGCGCTGGAGCCTGGGCGCGCAGAATACGAAGTGAGCGAGCGTCAGGCCTGCCGGCTGCTGGGGCAGTGGCGAAGGACACAAGGCTATGCCGCGATCCCGCGGATCGACGAAGAGGCGCTGAGGGCAGCGATCGTAGCACGGGCCAGTGAATACCGGCGCTACGGTTAGCGAGGAATTACGGCGCTGTTGCAAAGGGCTGGCTGGCAGGTAGGCAAGGATCGGGTGCAGCGCATCGGGCGTCGTGAGGGGCTGAAAGTAGCGCAGAAACAGCGGCCGCGTCGAAGATTGTGGCTGAACGAGGGGTCGTGCGTGCGGCTGCGACCAGCGCGGGCGAACCAGGTGTGGAGTTAGGACTTCGGGAGCGCGATGACGCACGACGGCAGGGAGTTGCGGATGTTGACGCGGAGCGAGGAATACACCCGGGAGTGTCTGGCAATCCGCGTGGCCAGAAGGCTTGGGAGGTAGGAAGGGATCGAAGCACTTGGGGACGTGATGCTGTTCGGGGGAATACCGGAAAACATTCGCTCGGACCATGGTCCGGAGTTCGTAGCAAAAGAGCTGAGGGAAGGGCTGGCCAAAGTAGGCACCGGGACGCTGTAGATCGAACCGGGAAGTCCTTGGGAGAACGGCTACTGCGCAAGCTTCAACGGAAAGCTACCAGACGAATGCCTGAACGGAGAGATTTTCTATTCGCTGAGGGAGGCCCCGGTGGTGATCGAGAAATGGCGGGTGGCCTACAACACCCTGCGTCCGCACTCGGCGCTGGGCTACAGGCCGCCGGCGCCGGCGGCCTGTAGCCCCTGGGGAGTCAATCCAACTTCACAGCCTATGGCTGTGATATAAAAACTCTCACTTCTCCTGGACTAACACATCGGGCCGGTCAGTCTACTCGGGTCGAGGGAGCCAGCATAGTTATGAAATCATTTGAAGTAGAACTTCACTTTTCCGATTAATGCTGCGTCTATTAGGCACTAGCCCATTACTCGATTGTAGAAGAGGACCCTGTTCGGGCAGGGACTACGATTTAGGCCTCGTCCGCAACAGCCAGGTCCACACGATGATGACAGCCGACGCCGCGACGATCAACTCAGCCCAAATGAAAGTAACGTAGTCAACGAGCGCTCCCACTGGCGGAACGCCCGGCTGAATATTGCGAAGTGCCGGCAATCCGAAAATCAGAGAAATCGAAACGGAGAGAGGCAGTAGGTCCGTCCTCTCCACTGTCGTAATTGCCCTTATGGCCATCGCCAGCA
>Ga0070761_10001243_pt1 | contig 16059 bp, 17 predicted proteins | sample HubBroMetageREF1_FD_66724 | JGI IMG/M metagenome (GOLD analysis project Ga0070761, IMG submission 66724) | Reference soil microbial communities from the Hubbard Brook experimental Forest, New Hampshire, USA - Hubbard Brook CCASE Soil... | ecosystem: Environmental > Terrestrial > Soil >... | reverse complement strand
ACCCCCGGCGCGCAGTTTTCCGAACTGCAGGACTTCGAGAATAAGCTGTGAGTCTGCGGCCGCAGCGTTCGTGGCCACGTCTGCGGGCGCGGCGACTACCACGGGCGCGGCGACTACTGCGGGCGCGGCGACTACTGCGGGCACGGCTACTACTGCGGGAGCGGGCGCGGGCGGTTGCACCGTGCGCGCTCTTTGGACCGCCGCGCTGACCGAGGCGCCGCGCGCTGGCGCGAGGCTCGGCGCACGTGCCGCACTTGCAACGGGCGCAGGGCGCGGCGCAGCTGCGGCGCTGGCTGCCGGTGAGGCGCTGGGCGCCGGCGCGGCGGCCGCTGGCGGCGCGGCACTTAACACCGGAGGCGTGGACACGAACTCCAGGATCGACGCTTCCTGGGCTGTTGCGGGCTCCGCGGGTGCGCTTGTTTGCGGCACGTGGGCGGCAAGGGCGGGCCACGATGCGGGTTCGTCCGGGGCCAGCTCGAACTCGAGCAGGTCCTGCACTGCCTGGGGCGAAATTGCGGGCGGCGCAGCGTCGGCGGGCGTGGCCGCGGCGCGCGTTGGCGTCTCCGACACGAGCTCCAGCATCGCCAGTGCGGGCACCGACAGGGTGGAAAGTCCGGCGGGCTTCATGAGCACCGCGAGGCGCTGCATGATGGACCGCACCGTGGAGGTGGCGATGCGCTCCTCGGCACCTTCGCCCATCGATCTGACGTCGGCGAGGACCATGGCAACCCCGACGGGGGTACCTGAGGGCGTGCGCACCGGCAGAAACAGCCCGTACCGCCCGTCTTCGAGCCCGGTCTCATGGCTGGTCAGGGACTTGTTGTTCGTCAGGTGCTCGAAGGCGTCGATTACCAGGTTGTGCTCGTCGGGTCCGAGCGCGCCTTCATTCAGCCACTGTACGTTGCCCTCGGCATCCCAGATGGAAATGGATTGCAGGCGCCGCAGCGCCAGCGCCTCCTTGAGTTGCCGGCCGAGAGACTCCACGGTGGCGGGAGCTGAATCCACGGGGGCGCGCACAGCTGCGCTCGCCGATGGCTTGGAGGTCGGGTTAGAAGAGCGCGCGGCCGTGACTTTCTGTCGCAAGGGACTGGTTCCGCCTGGGCAGGCGTGCATCGCCCGTTTATGGGCAGTGAGAGTGGCAGCGCAGCGCCGGTCGCGCCGTGATTTCCCTCGCGGTTCTGATTCGCTAAATGGCGACACCGGCGCGCACGCGCGCACGGTTTGTCATAAGCGGCGAATTCGCAGGCGCGGCCGCCTGCAGATCTAGGGGGCGCGGCCCCCGGCGATGAAGTCGCGCTTGCCGAGCTCGACGCCGTTGTGGCGCAGAATGTCGTAGGCGGTCGTCACGTGGAACAGCACATTGGGAATCGCCCAGGTCTGCAGATACTGCAGTCCTTTGAACTCCAGCGTCCGCTCGCCCGCGGGTACTTTGATATCGCGGTCTTCGGAGCCTTCCAGTGCGCTCGCGGGAATGCTCTTGATGTAATCGATGGTGGCCGCGATGCGCGCGCGCAGTTGCTCGAAAGAAGTTTCGTTGTCCTCGAAACGGCGCGGCTCCTGAGCCGCCAGCCGTGCAACCGAATTCTTCGCGATGTCGCACGCGATCTGCACCTGGCGCGTCAGGGGCAGCATGTCCGGCGCGAGCCGCGAGGTGAGCAGCACCACCGGCTCGAACTTGCGCGTCGTGGCATAGGCAAGACCCTTGTCCAGGACTGCGGACAGATTCCCGAGCGAGTTGGCGAAAAGGTCGACCGACATGGTGTACATGGTTATTTTCATGGGGCCGCAGTCTATCTGAGTGGGGCTGGCGTGTATGCCTCTCAGGTGAAACAATAGCGTCTCCCAAAAGGGAGATTGCAGCAACCATGAACCTGATCTGGACGCCTGCTCAGCTGGCGATGCTCGCGAAGGTTATCGATCTCAATGGTTTCTCAGCCGCGGCGCGGGCGCTCGGTGTGCCCAAGGCCGCAGTGAGCCGCGCGGTGGCGGACCTGGAAGGCAGCCTCGGCGTGCGCGTGCTCGAGCGCACGACGCGGCGGATATCTCTCACCCAGGCAGGACGCCTGCTTTATCCGCACGCGAAGCGCGTGAGCGAGGAGTCGGACCTTGCGCGCTCAAGCATCGCGAAGCTGCGGTCCCCGGAGGGGCGGCCGTTGCGCGTGGCCGCTGATCCCACCTACGGACGTGTGCTCCTGTCGCCGCTGGTGCCGCGCTTCCTTGAGGCGTTCGCCCACGTGCCGCTGGAAGTGGCGCTCGACGCGCAACAGCTCACCGCGGGTGCCTGGGACGTCGCCATCCGCACGCGTCCCCCGGCGGATGATGCCGTGATCCAGCGTCTGCTCGGGGCGCCGCCGGCGCTGCTGTGCGCGACGCCGGCTTACCTGCAACAGCACGGTGTGCCGGAATGGCCGGACGAACTGCGCGCCCACGAGATGCTGACGCCTGACGCCGCGGAGCTGCCGGAGTTTCGCCTGCACCTCTCGCGCGGTGCGCAGCGGGCCGAAGTGCCGCTGGTGCCGAAGCTGGCGGTCGATGATCCGGCCGTGTTGCATGCGGCGACCGCGGCAGGACTGGGCATCGGCCTGCTGCCGGAGTTTCTGTGCCGGCAGGGGCTGGCGACCGGGCGACTCAAGGCGGTGTTGCCGGAGTGGGCCGTGCCACCCGCGGCCGCGCTTTATGCGCTGTTCCCGGCGGCCCTGGAGTCGGATGCCCGGGCGCAGCAGTTCGTGGACTTCCTTGCGGCCAACATTGTGCCGGCGCTGGCGCCGCCAGCCAGCGCCCGCCACTAGGGGATTGATCATGTACCGTGCGCCCGTGCGCGAAATGCGCTTCGTCCTGGAGGAGCTGCTGGGCAGTTCGAGCCTGGCCGCCTCACAGCTGCTGAGCGAGTACTCGGACGAGCTGGCGCAATCGGTGCTCGGGGAGGCCGCGCGCTTTGCCGAATCGGTGCTCGATCCCCTGAACCGCCCCGGCGACACCACCGGCGCACGCTGGACGGCGGACGGGGTGGTGACGGCGCCGGGATTTCGCGAGGCCTACAGGCAGTTTGCGCAAGGCGGCTGGCCGGCGCTCGGGGCGGATCCGGAGTTTGGCGGTCAGCGCGTGCCGCGTGCCCTCAACAGCGCGGTCGGGGAGTTCTGGGGCTCCTCAAACCTCGCCTTCAAGCTGGGGCCGATGCTGACCCACGGCGCGGTGCATGCGCTGCAGCTGTGCGGCTCGCCGGCGCAGAAGCACCAGTATCTGGCGAAGATGGTGAGCGGGGAGTGGACCGGCACCATGGTGCTCACCGAGCCGCAGGCGGGTTCGGATCTGGGCCAGGTGCGCACACGCGCCAGCCCCGAGGGCGATCACTACCGCCTCTTTGGCCAGAAGATCTTCATCACCTGGGGTGATCACGATCTGACCACCAACACCATTCACATGGTGATCGCCCGCATCGACGGCGCACCCCCTGGCGTCAAAGGCATCTCGCTCTTCATCGTGCCGAAGGTGCTCGCGAACGCCGATGGCTCCCTCGGCGCCCGTAACGATGTGCGTTGCCTGTCCATCGAACACAAGCTCGGCATCCATGCGAGCCCGACCTGCGTGCTCGCCTTCGGCGAGCGGGACGGCGCGGTGGGCTACCTGGTCGGGGAGCCCGGCCGCGGCCTCGAGTACATGTTCATCATGATGAACAGCGCGCGGCTCTCGGTGGGCAGCGAGGGGTACGCGGTCGGTGAGCGCGCTTTCCAGCGCGCGGCGGACTGGGCGCGCACCCGCGTGCAGGGCAGGCCTCCGGTCGCGGCCGGCGCAGGGCCCGTGCCCATCATCAATCACCCCGACGTCAAACGCATGCTGCTCATGATGAAGTCGCAGGTGGAGGCCTCGCGCGCGCTCATTCTGTACACCGCGTTCCAGTTCGACCTCGGCGAGTACGGCGCGGATGAGGCAGCCCGCAAGGCCGCCCAGGCGCGCGGCGAGCTGCTGACGCCGATCGCGAAGGGCTGGTGCACGGAGATCGGCAACGAGGTCGCCGCCATCGGCGTGCAGATTCACGGCGGCATGGGGTTCATCGAGGAGACCGGAGCTGCGCAGTACGTGCGCGATGTGCGCATCACCACCATCTACGAAGGCACCACCGGCATCCAGTCGAACGATCTCATCGGCCGCAAGCTCGCCAGGGATCGCGGCGCTGCCATGGGCGCGCTCATCGCCGACATGGAACGCGAGCTGCAGGCACTTGCCACCACGGATGCCGCCGTGGATGCAACGCGCAAGACGGCGCTTGAGTCGGTGGGCTGGCTCAAGGGCGCGACACAATCGCTGCTCAAGTCCATGGCCATGCGTCCCGATACGGGCATGGCCGTGTCGGTGCCGTACCTGCGGCTGTGCGGCTACGTGATCGGCGGCTGGCTGCTGGCGAAATCAGCAGCCGTCGCGGCCGCGAAGGCGGGCGGCGCCGATCGTGAGTTCTACGCTGCCAAGGTCCGCACCGCCGCTTTTTATGCCGCGCAGGTGCTGCCGATCGCGCTCGGACTGGCACGCGTGATCGAGGGTGGCGCCGCGAGCGTTGTGGAGACGGACGCCGCGCTCATCTGATGAACCGACGCGAGCTGCTCGCAGGAGGTATCAACATGGCGGCGGCCATGGCCGTTACCGGAGGCGTTACCGCGGCCAGCGGCGCGGCCCTGCTCACCCGCAAGGTGCCCTCCAGCGGTGAGGACCTGCCGGTCATTGGTCTTGGCACCTCCGGGCCTTTCGAAGTGGGTGAATCCGCCACGCAGCGCGCGCCTCTTGCAGAAGTGCTGACAGGCTTTTTTGCCGGTGGCGGCCGCCTCATCGACACCTCGCCCATGTACTCGAGCGCCGAAAGTGTACTGGGCGAGCTGCTGACTCCCGCAATGCGCGCGCACGCCGTGCTCGCCACCAAGGTCTGGACGCGCGGCGCACGCTCCGGCATCGAGCAGATGACGCACTCGGAGAAGCTCCTCGGGAGCGCGCGCCTCGATCTCATCCAGGTGCACAATCTGCTGGATCTGAAGACACAGCTGCGGACGCTGCGTACCTGGCGTGATGCAGGCCGTGTGCGCTACATCGGCGTCACCCACTACACCGTGTCCGCGCACGCCGAACTTGCGCGCGTCATCACGCGCGAGGGTGTGGACTTCGTGCAGTTCAACTACTCGCCGGTAACGCGCGCCGCGGAGGCGCAGCTCCTGCCGCTCGCCGCCGAGCGCGGCGTGGCGGTGCTGGTAAACCGGCCGTTCGAGGATGGGGCCCTCTTCAGGTCAGTGCGCGGCAAGCCGCTGCCGGGGTGGGCGGGCGATATCGATGCCGGCAGCTGGGGACAGCTGGCGCTGAAATTCATCGTGTCGCACCCGGCGGTGACCTGCGTGATTCCGGCCACGGGGAAGCTTGAGCATCTGCGCGATAACCTCGGCGGTGGCCGCGGGCGCTTGCCGGACACGCGGCAGCGGGCGGCGATTGCCGCGGCCTTCAGCTGAGCGCGCGCGCGCGCTTTGCTGGAACACGCAGCGTGACAGACACCGGTTCATTCAGGGTCTGAAGGAACGCACGCCGCTCATCAGGCGACAGCGTTCCCCAGTTCACCTTAGCAGCATGCAGGCGGCGCAGCTGCGAATCGCTCACCTGCGCCTGCGCGCGGTTCGTGCCCCGCCAGTTTGCGGGCAGGCGCTTCGTGGCCCCGCGGCGCAGCAGATCCACGACCGCGGCGCCGACCCGCGGGTCACGCGTGAGCTCACTGTGGGCAACGCGTGCAAAGAAGACCCGCGTGCCGGCCAACGCGGCGCTCGCGGCCGGCACGGTGCCGTCACCGGCCCGCGTGATGGTGTAGAGGAAGTCATCGCCGCGCCGTGCGACGCCGGTAACCGTCGGCTGACCGATGCCGGCGATGGAAATGAAGCGTGCTTCGGGCGCCGCCAGCCGCTCACGATCCGCGCGTGCGCCCTCGAGCAGCGGCGCCCGCGGCTGCGGACCCGAGCGCGGCCAGGTGGCGGCATCGAACAACGCCGTGCGGGTGCTCCCCGGTGGCAGCAGGTCATAGAGGCTCGGAAACGTGCCGTACACGTCGCTGGCCAGGGACTCCGCGGAATCTGCCGGCGTGAGTCGCGCCACCTTACGCACCACCGCGTCCGTGCCGCGCAGCGCCTGTACGGCGGCGTACGAGCCGTGATTGGGCGTGCCGAGCAGAATCACGCGTTCGACTTTCTGCAGGCCCGGCTGCGCGAGCGCGGCGCGCGCTACCAGTCCGCCCAGGCTGTGCGCGACCACGCTCAAACGCGCCGCCCGGTGCGTGCGCAGGCGCTCAGCGAGGTCGCGGCCGGTCGCGGCGGTGGAGAGTCGCCAGTCGTAGTCGTAAAATTCCGCCGCAAAGCCACTGGCGCGCAGCCGCAATTTCAGACGCAGATACGAAAATAACACCACGCCCAGCGGCACGATGCGCGCCGGCCCCGGAACGCTCAGTGACCGCAGGCGCCCGTGCTGAATGTCGATCGGGTCGATCCATACGATGTCATCCGGCAGCGGTGGCGCGCGCCGGATGCCGAGCTGCGAACCCATGATGCCAGGCACGACAATGACCGCCCGCGTAGCATCGCTCAGCGGCGTGCGCTGTGCGCGGCGCGCCAGCGCCGCAAGATCGCGGTACTCCGTGGCGCCAAAGTAAGCTGTGAGCTCGGCGCGATGCTCGCCGCTCGCGAGCCACTGTGCGACCGTGGCATCGCTCCACGCGAAGCGGTCGTAGGGCGTGACGTGATCGGGCGGTGAGTCGGGGGAGACCAAGTGAAGCTGAGCGCCGGAAGTCGCAGTGGTTCTAAGGCGCGGTCAGTCAGCAGCCAACGGACGCACCCGGGCGCTGACACTCACCGTAGCGCCACCTTCCAGTTGCAGCACGAGCGGCACCTCCTCACCAACGGCGGGGGTGTGCGCGAGCATGTGCAGCATCACGTGCAGGCCGCCGGGCGCCAGCCGCACACTTGCAGCGGCGGGCACCAGCAGGCGCTCGACAGGACGCATGCTGGACTGTCCACCCTCGAGCTTCGACTCGTGAATCATCGCGTGCCCGGCGAGCGCCGACTGCACGCCGATCACGACGAGGGGGCGCGCGCTGCGGTTGTGCAGCGTCATGTAGGCGGCCGCAACGTCGGCGCCCGGGGTGACGCGCACCCAGGCGTTCTCCACGCTAAGCGCGCTCGCTGCGGCCGCTGCCGGCGCGACCGCGGGCGCCTGCGCGGGCGCCATTGCCGCGAACGCGCCGAGCAGGATCAAACCGGCGCACAGTTGCATGGAAAGTTTCACCTGGCGATTATGCCAGACGGGTTTCTGCGCAACCCACTATGATTCGTAGTCCGCGGGCGCGCCCACGGACACACGATGCCCGAGAACACGCCCGCCACCCCCGCTCATCGACAGCTCGCGGCGCTGCTGGCGCTGTTTGCCGGCGCGCTCGCGATTGGCACTTCCGGCATCTTCGTGCGCCTGTCGCAAACCGGTCCCACCGCAACCGCGTTCTGGCGCGGAGCCCTCGCGCTGCCGTTGCTCGCGGCGTGGCTGCTGCTGGAGCGCAGGCACGGCGCGCGTCCGACGGCGCCCGCCAGCGGCCTGGCGGCACGCGCGTCGCCGCGCGAACCGCTGTTCCTGTGGGCGGGAGTGTTCTTCGCGGGTGACCTGGCGTTGTGGCACTCATCGCTGCTGCTCACCTCGATCGCCGCTTCGACACTGGAAGCCAACTGCGCGCCGATTTTCGTGACACTGGCGGCCTGGGCGCTGTGGGGCGAGCGCCCGCGCCTGGGTTTTGCCCTGGCGCTCGCGGGCGCCTTCGGCGGCATGCTGTTGATTCTTGCGCCGAAGCTTGACTCCGGTGCTCATGCGCTGCTCGGCGATGCACTCGGACTCGGCACGGCGTGCTTCTACGCCGCCTATATGCTGGCGGTGGCGCGCCTGCGCGTCCGCCACGGTACCGCCATCGTCATGTTCAACACCACGCTGGTGTTTACCGTGCTGCTGCTGCCGCTCGCCCTGCAACAGAAATTCCTGCCTGACAATATGCACGGCTGGCTGTTGCTCGCGGGCTGTGCACTGTGCGCGCAGGTGCTCGGGCAGAGTCTGATCGCGTACGCGTTTGCGCACTTGTCTGCGGCCTTCGGCGCCGTGGCCTTGTACGTGCAGGTGATTGCGGCCGCGATTTATGCCTGGCTGCTGCTCGATGAGCGCCTCGCGCCCGTGCAGCTCGCCGGCGGAGTGGTCGTGCTGGGCGCGATCGCGCTGGCGCGCCGCTTTCAGGCGCCGCGCGCGTCGAGCCAGTCGAGCGCGCCGCGCCACAGCGACTCGCGGTGACGCTCGGCGAAGAATCCCTGGTGGCCGATGCGGCGCGCGCCGATTTCCCGGGGTGAGGTCGCGCGCCGCTCGATGCGCGCTTGCGTGTAGGACTTGAGCAGCGCCTCCACCGCGGCCGGCGTTGCGATGGGATCGTCGGTGAACGACCAGTTCAGCAGCGGCTCGCGCACCGCATCGAAGTGCGCGTCGCGCAGGAGCGGATCGAGGTGCGGGCCGAAGTACTCCGGTCGCAGGCACCAGGCACGCCATTGCTCGAACACGCCCCGGGGAAGGGACGCGCCGCGCCACAGCGCGCCGTGGGGCAGGTAGCCGTGGCGCCGCAGCGCCAGCGGTCCGTAGACCTTCCACAGCAACACGGCCAGGTAGCGGAACGGCACGCGCTGGCGGCGCCAGTAGCCCGTCGACGCGGCGATCATCACGTGCGCGCGGGCGCGGCCGTGGTTAGCCATGCAGCCGATCAGCTGTCCGCCGACGCTGTGCCCGAGCGTGAAGAGCGGCACAGCGCTACAGCGCGCGGCGAGAAAATCCAGCGCGGCGGGCATGTCGAGGAATCCCCAGTCGCTCATGCGCGCGCGCTCAGCGGCGAGCGCCGCCGGCGCGGACGCGCCGATGCCGCGGTAGTCGTACAGCAGCGTGTGGTAGCCGCGCGCGGCGCAGTAGGCGGCGAACTTCAGGTAGTACTCGCGCGGCACGCCGGTCGCGCCGTTCACGACCAGGGCGCCACGCGCCGCAGCTGTCGCGCTCGCCAACACCGGCAGCAGCAGCCCCGCCAGTTCCCGGCCATCACGCGCGCTGAAGGTGACGGACTCGGGTGCCGGTGCCTTGGGCAACGGCGCCGTCACAGCGCGTGCTCCACGATGAGCTTCAGAAGCGCCTCGATCGCCACGCCTCGGGCCGTGCTCTTGCGCCACAGCGCGCCGATGTGGCGTGCCGGCGCGGGCTTCGCGAACGGGCGCACGGCAACGCCACGCGCGTTGCCCCAGGCGCCGCGGGTGGCCAGCTCCGGCAGCAGCGTTACCCCGGCCCCCGTGGCCACCATATGGCGCAGGGTCTCGAGGCTCGTGGCCCGAAAGTCCTGGCTGTCCCGGGTGCCGGCGCGGCTGCAGATCTCCAGCGCCTGCTCGCGCAGGCAGTGGCCGTCCTCGAGCAACAGCAGCGTCTCGCCTTTCAGGTCGGCGACGCGCAGCGTCTTGTGGGCGGCGAGCGCGTGGCGCTCGGGCAGCGCTACGGTGAACGGCTCGCTGTAGAGTTCGCGCGCATCGCAGCCCGGTGCCTCCACCGGCAGGGCGAGGATGCCGACGTCCAGCTGCCCCGCCTGCAGTTTCTCCAGCATGGGCGCCGTCTGGTACTCGTACAGGCGCAACTCCAGGCGCGGCAGGGCGCGGCGCAGCGCCGGCGCCACCCGCGGCAGAAGATACGGACCAATGGTGGGCAGCAGTGCCACGCGCAGCTTGCCGGCGAGCGGATCGCGGTAGCTGCGCGCCAGCTGCACCACCTCGTCGCTTCCTTCGAGGATGCGGCGCGCACGCGCCACGATCTCCTGACCGGCGGGCGTGAGCGTGACGTTGTTGGGCGCCCTCTCGATGAGCTGCACCCCTAAGGTTCGCTCGAGCTTCTTCAGTTGCGCCGAGAGTGTCGGCTGGCTCACGAAGCAGCGCGCGGCCGCGCGTCCGAAGTGGCGTTCATCCGCCACCGCCACGAGATAACGCAGGTCCTTGAGCTTCAGATCATTCATTTTTGCGATACATGGAGTCTATCGACTATATAAAATCAATCGATTGGAATGATAGCAGGTCCAGCGCCATCATGGCGCCAGTACCTCAAGGAGTTAAGACATGTCAGGCGTTGGTCATCGGTTTCCGCAGTTCGCGCTCACGGGCGTCGTGTCCAACGACGTCGCGAGCGCGTTCCAGTCCTTCACCCACGAGAGCTTCCCCGGCAAGTGGCGGGTCGTGTTCTTCTGGCCCAAGGACTTCACCTTCGTGTGTCCCACGGAGATTGCCGCCTTCGGCAAGCTCGAGAAGGAGTTCCGGGCGCGCGATGCGCAGCTCCTGGGCGCGAGCATCGACAGCGAGTACGTGCATCTGGCCTGGCGGCGCGAGAAGCAAGAGCTGCGCAATCTCCCCTTCCCCATGCTGGCGGATGTAAAGCGCGAGCTCTCAGGAGCTCTCGGCATCCTCGACCCGGAAGCCGGCGTTGCGCAGCGTGCGACCTTCATCGTCGACCCGCAGGGGGTGATCCGCTTCGTGTACGTCACGGATCTGAACGTCGGGCGCAATCCCGAGGAAGTGCTGCGGGTGCTGGATGCGCTGCAGACGGATGAGCTGTGCCCGTGCAACTGGACCAAGGGCGATGAGACCCTGAAGGCGGCCTGACATGAACACGCTGGAAAACATCCGCGAGTCCCTGCCGGGCTACGCGCGGGATCTGCAGCTGAATCTCGGCACCGTACTGACCTCGACGGGCGCGCCGGGCCTGAACGAGCGGCAGATCTGGGCGGTGGCATTGGCTTCGGCTGCCAGCTCGCGCAACGCCGCCTTCACGCGCGATATCCAGGCGCTCGCTGCGCAGCATCTGGACGCCGCGCACGTGAGCGCCGCGCACGCCGCGGCCGCGCTCATGGCCATGAACAACGTCTACTACCGCTTCCTGCACCTGGTGGAGGACGCGGAGTACGCGAAGCTGCCGGCGCGCCTGCGCATGAATATCCTCGGCAGCCCCGGCATCGCCAAGGCGGACTTTGAACTGCTGGCGCTCGCCGTCTCGGCCATCAACGGCTGCGGCACCTGTGTCGCCTCGCACGAACGGCAGCTGCGAGCGCATGGGCTGGAGCGCGAGGCGGTGCAGAGCGCGGTGCGCATCGCCGCGACCGTGCACGCCGTGGCGCGCGTGCTGGAAAGCGCCGGCGGCGAGCAGCTCGGACGGGCGGTCGCCGCCTGACACGCTGTCGAGGCTTTAGACCTGTGGCGCAGTCAGCTTGTACATGACCGGCGTGACGCGCCAGGAGCGTACGATTGACACTGTGTCAATCACTGGACAACGAAACGTTCTGAGCACCGCCGGCAGCGGCCTGCTGGCCCTGCTTCTTGCCGCATCGCAGGCCGTGACGGCAGAGACCGGTGTGCCAGCCAGCCGCACGGTCACGGATGATTCCGGACGCACCCTGAGTGTGCACGCCGCGCCGCTTCGCATCGTGAGCCTGGCGCCCGGCGCGACCGAGATGTTGTTCGCCGCTGGCGCCGGCGCACAGGTCATCGCCACGGTCGAGTACTCCGATGAGCCGCCCGCCGCGCGCCATATTCCACGCATTGGCGATGTGGCCGCCATTGACATGGAGCGTCTGGTCGCGCTGCACCCGGACGTCGTGATCACCTGGCCCGCGGGTACCAACCCCGCGCAGCGCGCCAAGATCGCGCGGCTGCGTATTCCGATCTACGAACAGCAGGTTGAGCGGCTTGCCGGTCTTGCGGACTCACTGCGCCGGCTGGGGATCCTTGCCGGCACGCAGGCAAGCGCCGCGCGCGCCGCGCGCGACATCGACGCCCGTCTCGCCACGCTCAAAGCAAGCTACGCCCACGCGGGCACCGCGGGTCCAAGCGTGCTGCTGCAGGTGTGGGATCGGCCCATCTACACGGTCGGCGGGCATCAGCTCATGAGCGACGCACTGCAGATCTGCGGCGCGCGCAATCTGTTTGCGGACCTCCCCGAAGCAGGTCCCGTGGTGGACATCGAGGCGGTGATCGCCCGCAACCCGGACATCATTATCGCGGCAGCGGCGCCGGGGCAGGGCGCGGCCTGGCTTGCCAACTGGCGACGCTTCGGGAGTCTGAAGGCGGTGCGCGAGCATCACCTGCTGGTATTCGAAGATCAGGCCCTGACCCGCCTGGGACCCAGCGTCATCGACGCCACGGAAGGCCTGTGTAGGACCATCGCGGGGCTTAGTCGCGGAAGTTATTGAACTGCAGCGCCACTTCGAGCTTGGCTCCCCGCAGCAGCGCCATCGCCGCCTGCAGGTCATCGCGCTTCTTGCCGGTGATGCGCACCTTGTCGCCCTGCAGGCTCGCCTGCACCTTGAGCGGTGACTCCTTGATCAGCCGGGCGATCTTCTTGCCGCTTTCCTGGTCGATGCCCTGCCTGAGCAGCACGTCCTGGCGCGCCGCCGCGAGGTTCGTCTGCGGCTCCTTCACTTCCATGCACACCAGATCGATGCCGCGCTTGGAAAGCCGTAGCTTGAGAATCTCGAGCATCTGCTTCAGCTGAAAGTCCACCTGCGCGTGCAGCGTGACCGTGAACTCGCTCAGGTCAAAGCGCGCGCCCGTGTCCTTGAAATCAAAGCGCTGCGACAGCTCGCGGTTCGCCTGGTCGATCGCGTTGGCGACCTCGTGGGCGTTCAATTCAGAAACGGCGTCGAAGGAGGGCATAGGACCTCGTGTCAGCGGGCGCTCTTGCGGCGCGTCTTCTTGCGGGTGCGCGCGCCAGCGGCGCGGGTCCGCGGCGACGCCCTGGCTTGCTTGCCGGCACTGCCGGACAGTGCCGTGTAGTGCCGGCGGGCGAGCGCCATGAAGCGCGGTGTTGGACCGACGTCCTCGTACACCGGGTCGCCCTGCTCGTCGGTGGAAATCACGCGCTTGCCGGCTACGTACGGCATCGCCGCGACCAGTTCCTTGAGCGCCTTACCGAGCAGTTCCGTGACGAGCTGCTCCGCGGAGCGACCGGGAAACATTTCCGCGAGCGCCGCGAGCCGCGCGGCATCATCCAGCGGCAGACGCACCGCCCAGGTCTGCACGGTGCGCGGCGCGGCCGCGTGCTCACGCCAGCTTTCGAGCAACTCTTTGATGGTCATCCTGAAGGTCACCTTCGGCGGGCGCGGGTCGCAAGTGCCCGCCGTGCGCATTTTAGCGAAAAAAGCCGCTGCTCGTTCGCGCGCGGTTGTGGGCGGCGGGACGCGGCGCGTAGCATTTGCCCGCAGGCGCTTGAGCCTTCGGAGCACATCATGTTCAATCACGTCGGGCTTAAGGTGAAGGATCTGGATGCGAGCGTACGGTTCTACAGCGCCGCGCTCGGTGCGCTCGGCTACGAGCCGGGGTACAGCGATGAGTCGGTGGTGGGTATCGGACCCAAGGACGCCCCGGGGCTGTGGTTGTATGCCAACGCCGAGCTGGCCCATTCGCTGGTTCACATGGCGTTCACGGCCGGTAGCCGGGCGGCGGTCGATGCCTTTTACCGCGAGGGCCTCAAGGCGCGTGGGCGCGACAACGGCAAGCCTGGAGTCCGCAAGGACTACAGCCCGACCTACTACGCGGCGTTCCTGCTCGATCCGGACGGCAACAATGTCGAAGCGGTGTGCCTGAAATAGCGTGCGACGGGCACTCGCTTGACGTCCCCGCCGCGGCACGGTAATACTCGTTTCAACATGTCGCACCAGCCCGTCAGCAGTTCGCGTCTTTGGTGGTGGCGCCCTTTTAACGGAGTGGGCTGACGGCCAGCTGTTTTTCGCGATTTAAAGAATTTACCGTACCAGCAACCCATCTCCGGACGACCCCGGTGATGGGTTTTTTTGTTGTCTTGGATAACGGAGCCAGGCGCTTTGCAGGCACTCTTCGACATCGCAGGTGATCTCGACACACCCGTGTCGGCGTTCATGAAGCTCGCGGCATTCGAGCCGCGCTTCCTGCTCGAGAGCGTCGAGGGCGGTGAGCGCCTGGCGCGTTACTCTTTCATTGGTCTGGGCACCGGCCTGGAAGTGCGTCTGGATGAGCGCGGGCTCGCGCTCGGCTCAAGGTTGCAGCCGCTGCCGGCCACTGGCGCGGAACTTCTGGCTGGCCTGCGCGCGGCACTGCGCGCCGCGCCGCGGCCGGAACCGGACATTACCGGCGTTCCGCTTGCGGGTGGGCTCGTCGGCTACGCGGCTTACGACGTCGTGCGCTACTTCGAGCGGCTGCCAGTGCCCGCCGGGCGGGCAAGCGGCGTGCCGGCACTGCACTACGTCGCACCCCGCTCGGTGCTGGTGTTCGATCACCTGACGCGCGGCATCGCGCTGGTACACGCCGGCAGCGAGGATGAACGGCGCTCGTTGCGCAAGGAGGTGGTGCGCGCACTGCGCGGCGCTTTGCCGCATGACCGGCGTGCCGGCCGCTATGCGCCGCCGGGCGCTGCCTGGTCACCCGCGGACTACATGGCGGGCGTAAAACGCATACAGGAGTACATTGCCGCGGGCGATGTGTACCAGCTGGTGCTGGCGAGCCGCTTCGGCGGCCAGCACGGGCTTGATCCCTTCCAGGCGTATCGGGCGCTGCGCCTCATCAATCCATCGCCCTACATGTATTACTGCGCGTTGGGAGAGGTTGCCGTAGTGGGCTCATCGCCCGAGGCGCTGGTGAAACTAAACGGGCGGCGGGCGCAGCTGCGGCCGATCGCCGGCACCCGGCCGCGCTCGGCTGATGCCGCCGTGGATGCCGCGCGTGAGACGGAGCTGCTCGCCGATCCCAAGGAGAACGCCGAGCACGTGATGCTGGTGGACCTGGCGCGCAACGACCTCGGGCGCGTGGCGCAAGCCGGCAGCGTGCGCGTCGAGCCGTACCGCTCAATCGAGCGCTACAGTCATGTCATGCACATGGTGAGCGGCGTGCACGGGGAGCTCGCACCGGAGCGCGACGCCTTTGACCTGTTCGCGGCGGCATTTCCCGCCGGCACCCTGGTCGGTGCACCCAAGGTGCGCGCCATGCAGATCATCGATGAGCTGGAACCGGTGAGTCGCGGCCTGTACGGGGGCACGGTGGGTTACTTCGGCGCGCGCGGCGACATGGATCATGCGATCACCATCCGCACGCTGGTTTTCAAGGGTGATGAGTACAGCTACCAGGCGGGCGCCGGTATCGTCGCGGACAGCGTGCCGGAAAGCGAGCACGCGGAAGTTCTGGCGAAGAGCGCGGCCATGCTGCGCGCGCTGGAGCTCGCGGGGGAGGGGCTGTGAAGCCGCGCCTGCTGCTGATCGACAACTACGACTCCTTCACCTACAACCTGGTGCAGGCGTTCCTGGTGCTGGGCGCCGAGGTCAGCGTCTATCGCAACGACGCGCTGACTGCGGACGCTGCCCTGGCGCTCGCGCCCTCGCACCTGTGCATCTCGCCCGGCCCCGGCACTCCTTACGATGCCGGCGTGTCCATGGACATGATCCGCGCCTTTGCGGGGCGCATTCCGGTACTGGGCGTGTGCCTGGGGCACCAGTCGATCGTGGAAGTGTTCGGCGGCAAGGTGGTGCGCGCAGGAACGCTCATGCATGGCAAGACCTCGCTCATGCGTCATGATGAGCGCACGCTGTTCGCGGGGCTCCCGCAGCCGTGTGAAGTGGGGCGTTACCATTCACTCATAGCCGCGCCCGCTGCACTGCCGCAGGTTCTGGAAGTCAGCGCCTGGACCGCGGAAGGAGAAATCATGGGCGTGCGCCACCGCTCGCTGGACGTCGAGGGCGTGCAGTTTCACCCGGAAAGCATTCTCACCCCCGAAGGCCCCAGGCTTCTCGGGAACTTCCTGCGCGGCGCCGGCGGAGCGAGCGATGTCCGCAGCGCGTGAACTGCTGCAACAGCTGCTCGAGCGGCGCGATCTCTCGCAGCCCCAGGCGCAGGCGCTGCTCGCGCATCTCACGGACCCGAAGATCCCGCCCGCCATGGCCGGCGCGCTGCTCGCCGCGCTTTCGACCAAGGGAGTGGTGGCGCAGGAGCTCTT